>Ga0326597_10000478_pt1 | contig 70950 bp, 68 predicted proteins | sample RVTome_12_FD_203789 | JGI IMG/M metagenome (GOLD analysis project Ga0326597, IMG submission 203789) | Soil microbial communities from uranium-contaminated site in the Upper Colorado River Basin, Wyoming, United States - RVT100D185 | ecosystem: Environmental > Terrestrial > Soil > Contaminated >...
ACGAACAAGATTTGTGACATGGACGAATCCTTTCATCCAACGTCCTGATGAGCGTCGTTCATTCATCGACTCAATCTCTTCCTGCCGAAACAAATTTACAGAAGACCGCTTAGCCCCCGGCTCTGCCGGGGGGTTCTGCTGTGGCGCCCTGTGACCATCACAGCGTCGCGCTGGTGTACGGCAGCAGCCCCATGTACCGCGCCCGCTTCACCGCCTGCGCGATCATCCGCTGCTCACGCGAAGTCACCCCCTGGCGCTTCCGCGAGTAGATCTTCCCGTTCGGCGTCATCATTCGCCGAAGCTCCTCGGTGTTCTTGTAGTCGATGAACACCCGGCCGCCGGTGCCGTTCTGAATGACCTTGCTCGCGCGTGCGCTGGGCTGATATGAAGGCATGAATCCTGAACCTCTTTCGTCGTCATGGATGCTTGTGACAAGCAGCCCCTGCCCTCCCCATCAAACCCCCTGTTCGATGGAAAACCCGGGCAAAGGCGACGGAACGCACACGATAGCCCTCCACCCCCCAATGTTCCACGTGGAACATCGACTGGACCCTCCCGTTCACCCCCATTCCTCCCCTTAGCCCCCGGCTCGACTCGACTGAGCTCGCCGAAGTCCGCCGGGGGGTTGTCCTCCCACATCCCGCACCCACGCCCGCCCAACCTCGTGAGACCAGGATGTCCCACATGGAACCTGTGGACCCGCATCCCTCATCCCTCATCGCTTGCTTCATGTATCTCACCCAGATGGGCACCATCCCGTAACTCCTTTCCGCCCAACGGTTTCCATCGTTCTGCTCTGAACCATTTGCCATCGACCCCTCGTTGGACGCACGGCCCGACCGCGTGTTCCGTAGATCGACCAGTTCGGTACTCTGCGATTCTGTCGATACACCAGGAGTTGTGATGCCGAAGACCAGGACTGCCTTCGAACGCGTGGACAAGAAAACCCGACGGGCCATCGAGGCCTATTACGCCGTGCTGGAATCCTTCAAGATCCGGGGCGCGCTCGCGGCCGCGAAGGACCGTCAGATCAATCAACTGCTGTACGAACTCCACGGCCTCACCGATGACGAGATCAGGATCGTGGAGGAAGCTACCCCGTAGTTCTCGGTTCACTCCATCACTTCACTCTTCATCACTTCACCGGTCTATCCGCCCACCTGTCTACCCGCCACCCGTCTACCCATCTACCTCCTCGTCACTCTTCACCACCACCGCCGGCAGGTCGAGCTGTCGCACCAGCGCATTGAACGATGGAACATCCTGCTCCAGCGCCTGGCGCAGCGACGCGAGCTGCGCATCCAGCTCGCTCCGCAACTGCTCAAACACCTTGGGCGCCTGGGCTGTGAGCGGAAACTCGATATCCACCGACCCGGCCAGGGCCGCGATCGTGTTGTTCAGCCGGATCGGATAGTTCAAGGGGTCCTGCGACGACTTCGACTTGCTTTGAATGAGCTCATCCTCGATCGCGGTCAGCCGCTGCCGCAGCGAGTTCGCCGCATCCTCCAGCGTGGAAAGCACCGCCGCGCCCTCGTCGCCCGCCTCCCCGTTTGCCGCCTCCTTGGCGCGCTTGACTGAATCATCCACCTGGCTGCGCACCGAGCGGATGGTGTTGACGGCGGTGTGGGCCTCGCTCAGAGCATCGCGCACCGCGATCAGGAACGTAAACTGCTCCGCGTGCTGCGCCTCCGTCATCGCGAAGCGCGGATCGGGCGCCAGCATGAGCGGCTGCGTGAACTCGTCCTCGCCAACCGTCAGCCGGATGGTGTATTCCCCCGGCGGCGCGATCGGGCCGCGCGTGGACCCCGCCCACATCACGGCATCCTTCACTTCGACCGCATCCGGGTAGCGCAGGTTCCAAGACAGAGTGTTCAAGCCCGCGTTGGCGGGCGCATTCCTGGGCGTCCGTTGACCCCACCACGAATCTTCTTCATCTTCTTCACTCTCTTCCTCAGCTTCTTCACTCTCTGCCTCTGCTTCTTTACTCTCTGCCTCTGTCTCTTCGGCCTCATCAGCGACATTCTCATCCTCATTCTCAGCGCCGGCGGCATCGCCACCATCCGTCGGCGAATCCCCGCCTTCCTCCTTCTTCTCCTCCGCCTCGAATGATTGCACAATCGCGCCCGCGGGATCGCGAATCTCGACCGTCAGACCCGCTTCCGGCTTTTCCGCCAGCCAATAGGCGATCTCGACGTTGTCGCGCATGACTCGATGAGCCTTCTCCGGCGCGAAGAGGTGGACCAGCGCGCTCGCGACTTCGCCATCTATCTGCCGCAGGAGCGAAAGATCATCCAGAATCCAGAACGATCGGCCCTGCGTGGAGATGACAAGATCATCATCCTTCACCGCGATGTCGGTGACGGGCGCGGCCGGCAGATTGTTCTGCAGCGCTTGCCAGTTTCCGCCGTCATCATCGGAATAGAACATGCCGATTTCCGTGGCCGCGAACAGCAGGCCGGCTCGCACCGTGTCCTCGCGCACCGAGCGCACGAACGCGCTCTCCGGGATCCCGTTCGCGATCAGCGACCACGTGGCGCCGCGGTCCGTGGTCCTGTAGATATAAGGATGGAAATCATCCATCTTATATCGCGTTACCGCGGCATACGCGGTGTCGGCATCGAAGTGAGAGGGCTCGATGATCGAAATCATCGGCCAGGGCTCCATGCCGGGCGGGGTGACGTTGTTCCACGTGCCGCCGCCGTCAGATGTCACGTGAATCAGGCCGTCATCCGAGCCCGCCCAGATCAGCCCCGGCTCCAGCGGCGATTCCGCGATGGTGAACACCGTGCAGTAATATTCGACCGAAGTGTTATCCTTTGTAATAGGACCGCCGGAAGCTTCCTGCGTGGAGGGATCGTCGGTGGTCAGGTCCGGACTGATCGCGGTCCACGAGTGCCCTTCATCGGTCGATTTGAAGATCACGTTGCCGCCTGCATAGATCGTGCCGGGATCGTGCGGCGAAATCACGATCGGAAACGTCCACTGGAATCGGTAATCGAGATCGATCGCGCCGTGGCCCATCGGGTTCTCCGGCCACACTGTTATGTTGCGCGAAACTCCCGTCTCGTGGTCATAGCGCGTGAGGTATCCGCCGTAGGACCCCGCATAGACAATGTCGCTGTTGCGGGGATCGACGGCGATGTATCCGCTCTCCCCGCCGCCGACATCGTAGAAGTCGTCGCGCCAGCCTCCGCTGCTGGAAATCGATACGGTGGAATTGTCCTGCTGCGCGCCGTAAACACGATAGGGAAACTGGTTGTCGGTCGTCACGCGATAGAATTGCGCCGTGGGTTGATTATCCTGCCGCGTCCAGGACTTGCCGCCATCGAAGGACACATTCGCGCCGCCGTCGTTGCCGTTCACCATGCGCAGCGGGTTCTGGGGATCGATCCAGAGATCGTGATTGTCGCCGTGCGGAACGCTGATGCGCTGATCGAACGTCTTGCCGCCATCGATCGACTTATGAAAGCCGACGTTGAGGACATACACCGTCTCGACATCGACCGGATCGGCGTAAATATGCGTGTAATACCAGGCGCGCTGGCGGAGGTTGGCATCATCGCTCAGCCGCCGCCATGATCCTCCCGCATCATCGCTGCGATAGACGCCGCCCTGTTCGTGCTCGACAATCGCCCACACCCGCTCAGGATTGACCGGCGAAACCGCAATGCCGATCTTGCCGACGACCCCGGAAGGCAGCCCGCCGCCGAGCTTCGCCCACGTGTCGCCGCCATCCGTCGATTTCCACAGCCCGCCGCCTTCGCCTCCCGATTCCAGCGACCATGGCGTGCGCTTCACCTGCCAGAACGCGGCGTACATCTCGCGCGGGTTCCTCGGGTTGAGGGCGATGTCAACCGCGCCGGTGTTCTCGTTCACATAGAGGATCTTTTCCCACGTGGCGCCGCCATCGCGGGAACGGAAAACGCCGCGTTCCTCGTTCGGCCCGAACACGTGTCCGAGCGCAGCCACATACACAAGGTCGGGATCCTTCGGATGAATCACGATCCCGCCGATCTGGCGCGAATCCGAGAGGCCGACGTGCGTCCATGTCTTCCCCGCATCCAGCGAGCGATAGATGCCATCGCCATGTGAGAAATTGCCGCGCACATCCGCTTCACCCATGCCGGCGAAGATGACGTTGGGATCGGATTCCGCGACGGCGATCGCGCCCACGCTGCCGGTCTTGAAGAACGTGTCTGAAACGTTGCGCCACGAGTGGCCGGCATCGGAGGTCTTCCACACGCCGCCGCCAGTCGCTCCCATGTAATAGGTCAGGGGATCGCCGACGACGCCCGCGACCGCCTGCACGCGCCCGCCGCGCGAAGGGCCGATCATTCGCCAGTCGAGCGACTTGACCAGCTCGGCCCGCAGATCAGGCGGCGCGGCCGGCTCGGCAGCTTGATCACCTGCCGGCGGAGGTGGCGGCGCGGGTGGATCCTGTGCGGCCGCCTCACCCGCGAAGCACGATGACCACGCAAGCACCAGCGAAGCCGATATCAGACGAGTTGCAGCCAGTACCATTTGTCGTTTCTCCCTGTCCTGTAGACCGCAAAGCGTAACACAAGATCCGCCTTGCAACAGCGCTTGAACCCGTGAAATGACCCGCCGGCCGTCGCGAGCCCTGCATGATGCAGCCCATCGACATCGCCATCATCGGAGCCGGGGCTGCGGGTCTGATGGCGGCCATCTGGGCGGGACGGACCGCCCGCGCCACCGGGCAAATGCGATCGATCGTGCTTCTCGACGGCGCCAAGAAGGTCGGGGCGAAGATCCTCGTCGCGGGCGGCGGCCGCTGCAACGTCACCCACGATGTGGTCGATGAGGCCGCCTTTGCGGGATCATCCCGCAATGCAATCCGCAAGGTGCTGCGGCGCTTCGATGTCCCGCAGACCGTCGAGTTCTTCAGCGAGCTGGGTGTGGAGCTCAAGCGCGAGGACACTGGAAAGTTGTTTCCCACAACCGACCGGGCACAGACCGTCCTCGATGCGCTGCTGCGGGCAGCGCGCGAAGCAGGAGTTGATTTGAGAAATCCCTGGCGCGTGCGCGACGTTGCCCGTCATCACGACAACGACCACTTCATCCTGCGTGGCGAGCAGGGCGAACTGTCCGCGCGCCATCTCATCCTCGCCACCGGGGGCAAGAGTCTTCCCAAGACCGGCTCGGATGGCGCGGGCTACGAGTTCGCCCGCGCCCTGGGACACTCGACCACTCAGCGCATCTTCCCAGCCCTCGTGCCGCTGATCGTGAAAGAAGGACATTTCATCCGCGCGCTCTCCGGCATCACACTTCCGGCAAGTCTCTCCGTCCATCGCGCCACCGGCAGGAAGCTCATCGAGTTCACGAACTCGACCCTGTGCACGCACTTCGGCCTGTCGGGACCTTCAGCGCTTGACATCAGCCGCTACCTGATCGATGCGATGATCGATGATGAGGATGCGCACCTCATCGTCAACTGGCTGCCGGGAGAAACCGCCGACTTGCTGGATCGATCACTGCTCGTATCGCCGCGCTCGACGATCCTCGCCGCCCTGCGCCGGCGACTGCCCGAGCGGCTGCTTCGTTCGCTGTGCGGCGAAGCCGGCGCCGATCCCGCCGCGACGATTGGTTCGCTCCCGCGCGACAAGCGACAGGCGCTGGTCCGCGCCATCGTCGAGTGCCCGGTTCCCGTGACCGGCGACCGCGGCTTCGCGCACGCGGAAGTCACCGCCGGCGGAGTGCCTCTGCGCGAACTCCATCTCGACACCATGGAATCGCGCATCACGCCGCGCCTCCACATCATCGGGGAGATCTGCGATGTCGATGGCCGGATCGGCGGCTACAACTTCCAGTGGGCCTGGGCCAGCGGGCACGTGGCGGGCGTGGCCACAGGCGCGAATCGATGAGAATGTGAAAATGTGAGAATCTGAAAACGTGAAGATGTGAAGATATGAGAATGTGAACTGGGTTGCATGCTCGAACTCTACTTCGCGCCCTGATCCATCAACGCTCACTTCCAACAAACGGACCCTTCAAGCCTTCAGGTCACCACGCCTCCAGACCCCTGCCTCGTACAATCCCCACCGGGGCCGGTAGCTCAGCGGCCTAGAGCAGCCGACTCATAATCGGTTAGACCTCGGTTCGAATCCGAGCCGGCCCATTCGCGATTGTTCGACGCAAGCGCTCCATGCCAGGACAACCATATTGAAACTTCGATGAAGCCGCTCGTCTCGACGCCAACGCTTGCGATCGCCTCCTGGAGCCATCCCGCGACGGCCTACTCGCTCGTGGCGACCTCAAAGTCCATTCGGCGGTAGAGGCAGACGCCATCGACATCCTCGCAGACGTTGTAGAGCGCGTGACCGCGGATGATCGGCGCTTCCGGGGGCGCATCGCCATCCAACCGCGCAACTTCGAAATCGACGTGCCGCGTCTCAAGTGTCGCCGCCTCGCGCGCGTTGGCGATCGCGTGGAGCGATCGATCGATGCGCCATCCCTCAGGCGCGGAGACCCACACCTGCATCGGCTCCGCCTCGTTGTTCCAGTGCGCCGCCCGCGACATGTTGGGCTCGAAGATCAAATGAACGCGATAGGAGCCGGGCTTGGACGTGTTGGGAACGATGATTGTTTCCAGATTGATGAGTGCACTGGCGCCGTTGGCATCGCGCTCGATCCGGCCGTCGGGGTCGGGCTCGGCAGCCGATTCTTCGTGGAGTTCGAGTTCCTTTGCGGGAGTGGCGAATTCCGCGCCGCCGGGTTCGACGGCGAGGGCGATCGGCGTTTCGCCGCGCGCTTCGATGTCCCGGCGGGCCTCGACCACCCAGTCATAAAAGGAATACGGCTTGTCGAGGCGCGGGCCATACTGCTGGATGCGCCGCCGCCAGATGTATTGATTGGGGTCGAGCTCGAGGGCTCGGGTCCAATGATCGATCGCCGCGCCGAAATCGCCCGCCTGGCGCGAGTCGGAATCGAAGCGCATCCGGTAGGCCACGCCAAGGCGGAAATGCGTCACCGCTTCATCGGGATCGACTTCGAGCGCGCGCTCGAAATCTTCGATTCCGGCCTCAAGATGCTCGGCGCCCCCGGAAAGAACAGGCGAGTCGCTCGCGGGATCGGTTGGCTGGGCCAGCGTGTCCGGCTGCGGAAACTCTGTCGCCAGAAACTTTTCGAGATCTTCCGGCCGTGGCCGGTTGTTGCGCACGATTCCCCACTCGTCGATGAACAGCGTGATCGGAACCACCTTGATGCCGGAGAGATTGAACGAATCGACCAGCAGCGGCCAGTCCATCTGCTTCCACTGCATGAACAGCCGGGCGCGATCGGGGTGCTGCTCCTGGATGATGCCGAGCATCTGGACGCGCCCCGCCTCCTGCGCCTCCCTGGTTGCTTCGTGCCACCCGGGCACGTGCCTGCGGCAGCCCGCTCACCACGACGCGAACATGTGCAGAATGATCTTCTGGCCGCGAAAGTCGGCGATGGATCGTGGAGCGCTGCCATCCGCGTCAAGCAGAACGATCGCCGGAAATGTCTCGCCAACTTCAAACGCGGGCGCGGTCTGCGCCGCGGCGCTCGCCGCTGCGCCAATCGAGATCAAGGCGCTGCACGTGCTCATCATCCTCATTCAGGTTCTCCAGCAGGAGTTTCAATCATTCGACGAATCTTCCGACGATTCGTGGATTCTGGTCTGGGGATAATACGACGACCATCCGAAGTAAAAGGTGTGAACGACCAGGACATCATCGGGGGCCCTCGTCACCTTCAGCCCACCGGCGGTTCCGTCGATCGACACGATTCCCAGCGTCGTTTTCACGTCGAGGAGGCGATCATTGACGATGGAAGCGGGAACGAAGATCGCTTCCTCACCGGCGCGAATCCCGAGTCCGGGCGTCTTGGGCGGCAATTGCGTTCCAGCCCGCGTCTTGAACATGAGCGAATCAGGATCTGATCGGTAGGCCTCGTACATCGGCTGCCGATAGGGGAAATTGTGGCCGGTGTCGGTGATGTCCACCACCTCGCCATCGGGATGACTCTGCGCAAATTCCTCGAAGGTGGAGATGTGCACCGGCAGGGTGCGAAGCCGCACACCGGCGTGGGGTCCGCTGATTGCCTCCCCGAGCAACTGGCTCCAGAGGGCGTGATCCGTCCGGTCGTACAACACGAGCACGGAGTGCATGAGCAGCCCCGACACGCCAAACTCCAGCGTCTTCTTCTCGACGCCTGTTTCCGTTTCCACTTCAATTCTTCGATCGGCCACAACTGCCGAATCGCACAGCGGTCAGTAGACGACGGCGATCGGCGTGTCCGCGACGACGTCATTGATGATTTCGTGGAAGTCGAGAATGAAGATCGGATACGCGACGGCCGCATCACCCAGTTCGACGACAATCACGCGCGCGTCGGGGGGAACGCCTTCGGCCTGCGCCACCGGCGTGCGGTCGGGTTTCGTGATCGACTGAATCGCGTCGAGACCTCTGGCCGCCTGCACGAGGTCCTCACGCGGCACGCGCAGATCGGAGAAATCAATTGTTGTCGCAATGTCGTCCGAGTAAGGCGGCTCTGCCACACCTGCAATCCTGGCGGAATCATGCAGTGCAGGACCGCCGCGCGACAGCATGAGGACCATGGCCCCGATGGCAACAGCAACGAACGCAATCATTCCCACCACTGTCCGGGTGAGGCCCATGGCGTTTCTCCTGAGAGGTGCTCGCAACTGGTCAATCATGGCTCAGGCCCCGCAGGCATCCGGGCTCGCGACAGAGGCCACGAGCCCGGAGCATGGGGAGAGGAACTCTTGGCGTGCGGCGCATCGCTACTCGCGCTCAGCCGTTCCAAGCGCCTCGGTGACGGCGCTTGTCATGGTGGCCGCGTTCATCTCTGCGGTCAACCGGCTGACGACGCGCTTCGACTCGGGATCGATGAGAAGGATGTAGCCGGTCTTGCCCGCGTGCTCCTGCCACAGATCGGCGCATCCCAGCGCCGCAACAAGGTATTCAGCCTGCGCCGATTCCTTGTCGGTCTGGTCGAGCGTGACAATCAGCACCGGCTGATCGGCGATTTCTTCTTCCATCCCCTCCACCGCGGGCGCCATCGCCTGACACTTGGCGCACCAGTCGGCGTAGAACTGGAGCGCGATGAGATCGGGGGAACGGGCCGCCTTCGCCGCCGGCTGCGTCGGCCGCGTGCCCGAGCCCTCCTGCTGGGCCAGTACCGCGCTGGCGCCGAACGCCCCGAGCGCCAGCGCCCCAGCACATGCGCATGCGACGAACGTGAATCGTGTCCTGGTCATAGTGAAGCTCCGAAAAAGTCCACTTGGTGATCGAGCGGCCAACATCGATGCCGCCCACTACTGACAGCACAATGGGCTACCGACCAGCCCTATTCCCCCCAAGCGGACGCCATCGCCTGCCGGCCCACCGGCCACTATCTCCAGCGGCCACGTTTTTCCGCACCAAACCGCCACTCGTAGGTCACCGTTTGGACCTGTCCGGAGCCGCTTCCGTGCTGAATCCAGAGCCACCACCGCCCCTGGCGACCCGCGCAGCCATCCGATGACCCGCCGGGAGGCGGTTCTTTCGGCCCGTGATCATGCCGTATCCGATGACGCCGTCGCGCATGGCGTTGTGCATCAGGTCAAAGGCGGCCACGAATCGACGTATCCGCCGGTCGACGATGCGTATCGCGATCTGGGCCGCCGGATGCCGCAGGATCGCGCGGGCGTGCGCCCACGTCGGCGCCACGTTGCTTGTGACGTCCTGAGCAGTCAGATCGTCGAATCCTGCAGCGTCCAGCCACGCCATGTAGTCATCAACGCGGGCGAGCGACGGGCACAGCATGGCGTCGCAGATGGCTTCCACGAGCGCGTCCTGTGTCCTGGCTCTGCTCCGGTCCAGCCAGGCACACATCGCGAACACACCGCCGGGACGCAGGCAGGCGGCGCACTCGCGGACGAAGTGCGCCTTGTCGTGCAGGTGCTCGCTCGCCTCGATGACCCACACCGCGTCAAAGCTCGCAGGCGCGAAGTTCATGACGCTGGCGTCCATCACCCTGAAGCGCACCCGATCGGAAACGCCAGCCCGCCGCGCCTTGCGAGTTGCTTCCGTCACCTGCACGGGACTGATCGTGATACCCAGGACAGTGCAGTTCAATCGTGCCGCGAGCCAGATGGCGGAGCCCCCCAGACCGCAACCCACGTCGAGCACGTGCGAGCCGGCTGTCACTCCAGCCGTCTCAGCCAATTTCTCCACGAGTCTCACCTGAGCGGCCGCTGGAGTCGCCGCGCCGCCGTCCCAGAACCCATGGTGGATGTGTTCCCCCCAGAACGCGCCGTACAGCAATGACAGGCGATCGTAGTGATCCCGAATGGCTTCCGTCGTTGCGGCAGTTGCGAGGGTCATGGGTGATCGACCGCCTGGATTTGTTGATCGTGCCGGCTGCATCTGCCAATCTCTTTCACCGGCCCGGCACCAGACTCGACAGCGCATCGACAGTCCGCTCCCACCAACTTGCGGTGAGAGACCATGGACTCGGCTGGCGAATGACGTGCAATGGCCCCCGCTTGTCGAGCACCCGGTAATCACTTGCACCATTGGGCCTGCGAAAGAACCGAATCGCGACGACTGCGTCTCCCACGTGGAGATTCTCCAGTGTCAACTCGGGCAACCACTCGGGCAGATGCGGGTCCACAAGGAGCATGTTGAGCGGCGCGTACGGATAAAGCCCCAGGATCGCTTGCACAAGGCAGAGCACCGCCGAGGCCGACCATGCCTGTGGCACGTTCGCCTGCGGGTAGATCGCGGGGAAGGGATGATCCGCGTCGCGCGGGTGGCCGCTGAAGCACTCGGGAAGACGATGGAAGTCAAACAGGGCGGCGGCCTCAAACTGGGCTCGGCTGATCTCGTGCACGCGCTCGTGCAAGCCATAGCGATAGAACCCCAGCGCGAAGGTCGCCTGCTCGACGGGCCAGATCGTTCCACGGTGGTAGCTGTATGGGTTGTAGGCAGGATGATCCGATGACAGTGTCCGAATGCCCCAGCCGCTGAACAAATCCTTGGCGAAAAGCCGGTCAACCGTTCGCTCAGCCAGCGCGCGATCGGTAATCGCAGTCGCGACACAGTGACCCGGGTTCGAGCCGATCGATCTGATCTGGCGCTTGTCGGCGTCGAGACCCATTGCATAAAAGCCCTCATCCTCCATCCAGAACGCTTCATTGAACCGCTTCTTGAGCTCGCCGGCTTCGTGATACAAGCGCTTGGCGAGGTCCTTCTCGTCCAGCCACCAGAGAACTTCGGAAAGGTGCAGTTTGGCGGCGTAGGCGAAGCCCTGCTCCTCACAGGTCGCGATCGGCGGCTCCACCTGTGACCCATCCTGGTAGACGATCGCATCGCCCGAATCCTTCCACGCCTGATTACTCACTCCCTGTTCCGACCGCGTGAGGTATTCGTGGAAGCCGTCACCATCGAGATCACTGCATTCGGTCAGCCACTTGAGTCCGCGCAGAGCGGGATCGATCAAGGACCTGATCAGGTCCTTGTCGCCAGTCCAGTGCCACAGCTCCGAGAGAACGACGGGGTAGAAGGCCGACGTGGTGATCGAGCCGTAGTACCGCTGGCGGGGGTTGTAGTTGAGCACCGCCAGGGGTCCGGTGTGGGCCTCGTGGAGCATCCGGCCGGGCGCTTCATCGCGCCAGTCGTTGCGTTCGCGGCCCTGCCAGAGCGCGAGCGCCGGCAGGGTTCCGCGCATCATGTCCGCGGTTGCCAAGGCCGCCTGCCACGAGGCTGTCAATGTATCGCGGCCGAACAGCGCGATGTAGATGGGCAGACCTGCAGCCATCGTCCAGGCCGTCTCGTTCTGATCGAGGTCATACAGCCGCATTGCCGCCAGATCGCGCGCCGACTGCTGTAAAGCCCCGCACACGATCGGCGCCAGCGTGTTCGACTCGGTGGTGCGGAACCGGGTTTCGCGCTCGACGCACGACCGCCGCGCACGGTCGCGCTCACTCCGGTTCCCATAGAACGACTGGCAGCCGTAGAGCGGCTTCAACTGGGTCCCCAATCGCGGGGACCCCAAACGCGACGCATCGCGATTGGGGTCCCCTTCCCTGTCCTCGATGAAGGGAATGAAATTGATGCAACAATGCCACCGGCCGCGCGGCGGCAGACAAATGTCGAACGCGATCCGGCCACGCTGATAGACCGGCTGCGAGCCGGCGCTCGCAATCTCCACGATCAGCCCTCGGTGCAGCCCGGCGGTGCCCTTCTCAGACTGATTGGCGTAGCGGTGCGTCGCTCGGTAATCAAATGTCAGCGTCCATCGACGGTGGCCGGCCTGCCATCGTCTTTCAATCGTGCCGTGTTGGCGACGCTCACCCCTGGTCTCCTCCTGATCGGCAAAGTCCGCATCGAGTTCGATTTCAAACCGGAACTCGGTCGGATGCCGGCTGAAGTTCGTGAGATCAACGTCCTCGTGAATGCCATCGCCGACAAACCGTGACACCCGCAATTCGAGCGTTTGCTGCGAGGCCTGAGTCAACTGTCCACTGCCTTTGTCCTGCTGATACAACTCGATGCCTGGCGGCGCCGTGATGTAATAACCCAGCCATGTATGCTGCTCGACGTTCGAGACCGCGACCGGATGCGGAGGCTCTTCGTCGATCAGATAGCGGAATCGCGAGAGCAAACGCGTTTCATGCACAAACAAACCGTGCTCGTCTCCATCGGCGATTGTCCCATCGCGCTCGGTGGCCAATACGGTGCGGTTCTGGCTGACATAGAGCGTCTCCGGGCGTGCACGGAGTCGCACAAGATGCAGTCGATCCTCTTCTCCCATGGGGGTCACCGGTCTTCTGCTCATTCAACGGCCAAGTCGGGCAAGGGCGCGCGGGCACGAGGCCGTCCACGGGATGGACCCTTCGCGAACGTGTCCAGGGGACCGTGACGGCTTACGTCGACCCGCGCGCCGCCGGCCTGTGCACGACGACAACTACGCCTGCGGCAACTGTCCCTGCGGCAATTGTCTGGCCAGCCCCTTGTAGGCGAGCGCGGCCACCAGACCGAACGCCCCGTGGGCAAAGGCGCTGACCCAGTTGCGGGCCATGGCGAACCAGTCGAAGACCGCCGTGAAGCCGTAGAAATTGATCAGGTACAGGAGCAGGCCGAGAACAGCGCCAACCACGAGCGCGGGGCCGGCACTCATCCGCGCGAAGATCGGCGCCGCGATGACAGCATAGAGAATCGACAACGGGAAATGGACGAGCATGGCCACCATCAGAATTCCGAAGTCGAACGTGGCCGGTGGCGGCAACACATCGTTCCCGCACCGGCGATTGATCAAGATGCGCCCGGTGGTATCCACCGCACACACTTGAATGAAAGAACTGTGATAATCCAGACCCACGTACACTGATGCCTTGTTCATGCCTGTTGCTCCTTGATGGGATTGACGAAACCCACCGGAGTATGTACTCCGGCAGGAGCAACAGGTCTTCATCCCCATCGGGTGGAGCGCAGTGGAACCCGTGGGAGATGTGGCGCACAGCGCCCTCACCCCGGAGGGGTGAAGGAACGGATGATGTGAGATTGACAAACACGATTGATTCGCGGACCGACGAATGTGGCGCAGTGGGACTCCTCCGCCCCTGCCGGGGCAGGATTCATCGTGCCCCCTCAACCACGGGCTAGCGCCCGTGGCTACATTCCACCGTCCCTCCAGGACGAACCCATCGTCAATCTACAATCGTCAATGTGGATTCCCGCCTCCGCGGGAATGACGGCGCTGGCTCCCTCCGTCTCCATGCGCTTCGCACTCGAAGTCCCCTCACCCCAGCCCTCTCCCTGAGGGAGAGGGAGTGGCCGCTCCCGCGCGGGCGGGACGCCCGCGCTCCCCATCCCGGCCCCCACGCGCTTCGCGTGGCAACCCCTCACCCCACTCTCGCGGCGCGCTGGAACACTTTCATGCGCTCGTCGATGTCCCTCCGCGTGATTTCGAGCATGCGCGCCATGCCGAAGGATTCGATCGTGAAGCTGGCCGTCACCGTGCCCCACGCCAGCGCCGTCTGAATGGATGCGAAATCGGTCTTGCCCGTGGCCGCGATGTGCCCCATCATGCCGCCCGCGAAAGCATCGCCCGCGCCGGTGGGATCGACCACCTGGTGCAATTCCGCGGGGAAGGCGGGCATGGTGGCGATGCCCTCGCGGTGCACCAGCACCGCGCCGTTGTCGCCCTTCTTCACGATCACGAACCTCGGGCCGAGATCGACGATGCGACGGGCCGCGGTGATCGGGTTGCGCACCTCGGTGAGCAGAAACGCCTCCTCATCGTTGACCACGAAACCATCGAGCCGGCGCAGCAGCTCGTTCAACTGGTCGCGCGCGATGTTGATCCAGAGATTCATCGAATCTGCAACCGCGAGCTTGCGACTGGGAAACTGCGCGAGGAGGTCCAACTGCGCTGCGGGGTGCGTGTTGGCGAGAAAGACGAATTCGCTGTCGCAGAAGTGGGGCGGCACGGGCGGCGGCGGCTGCTCCAGCACGCCCAGCTCGGTGAAGAGCGTCTCGCGCTGGTTGATGTCCTCCAGATACCGGCCGCCCCACGCGAAGGTTTTCGCATCCTTCCTGACCTGCAGGCCGCTCAGATCGATCCCCCGGAACTGCGACAGTTGCGCGCGATGCTCGGCGGGCCAGTCGTTCCCCACCGCCGCGACCACGCGCACGGGGGAGTGGAACGACGCCGCGGCCGCGAAATAGGCGCACGAGCCGCCCAGCACTTTTTCCGCGCTGCCCGCGGGTGTGTGCACAGTGTCGATGCCGATGGTGCCGGTGACGATCAGGGGCATGAGATTGACGATTGTAGATTGGCGATTGACGATTTGTGGTCGGTCGCCCCTGCTGAATCGTCAATTGTCAATCGTCAATCTGCCGACCCGAAAATGCTCGCAATGCCACCTTCATGCGGATGGCAGCGGGGCGTGCGGAATCCGACCGCTTGCGTTACCCTTCTCCGCCATGCACTTCGACCTCGCCCCGCTCGACCTCGCCATCATCGGCATCTACCTGCTGGCGATGATCGCGCTGGGCGCGGTGCTGTCCAGGCGAATCCGCTTTTTCAAGGATTACTTTCTCGCGGGCGGCGTGCTGACCACCCCGATCCTCGTCTGCACGCTGGTGAGCACCTACTACGAGCTGGATGTCACCTTCGCGGTGAGCGAATCGGGCTATTACTACGGCGTGGTGGCGTGGACGTGGCTCAGCCGTCCCTACTACATCGCGATCATCCTGGCGGCGTTCTTTCTCGCGAAGCGCCTCAAGCGGCACGAGACGTTCATGACGCTGCCCGACCTGCTCGAACACCACTACGGCCTGGGCACGCGCATCGTCGGCGCCGTCGCGTGCTTCATCTATTCATTGCCCATCACAGCCCTCGCGGGCATGGCAGTCCTCTTCGAAATCCTCGGCTGGGATCGCTGGCTTGGACTGGCGATTTCCGTCGGGGTCTGCGCGATCTACACGATGATGGGCGGGTTGTGGGCCGATGCGATCTCCGACACCATCCAGTTTGCGCTCATGTGCATCTCGCTGGCGATCGCGATTCCGCTGGCGCTGCAATGGGTGGGTGGGTTTGACTCGGTCGCATCGCTCCCGGAGGAGTTTCTCTCCGGCACGGGCGGGCTGTCGCCGTGGATCATTGTCGCGTGGACCATCGGCGCCCTGACCGTCTTCGTCGAGCCCGCGTTCTATCAGCGCATCTTCGCGGCCAAGGACCACAAATCTGTGACGCGCGCGCTTCTGATCGGGATCCTGTTGTGGGCGGCGTACGACTGGGGCGTGACGCTCATCGGAATGATCGGCAGGGCCGCGGTCGAGCAGGGGCTGCTCGGCGAGGTCGAGGGTCGCGCCGCCCTGATGCACGTGACGATGAACGCGCTGCCGCTGGGGCTGCGCGGCCTCTTCATCGGCGGCGTGCTGGCGGCCGCGATGTCGAGCGTCGATTCCTATTCCCTGCTCGCCAGCGGCAACATCACCTACGACATCATTCATCCGCTGCGCAAGCGATCCATTTCAGATCGAACGTTGATGCGCCTGACACGCTTCGGCGTGTTGGTGGTGATGCTGCTGGCCGCGGGGGCCTCGCTCTGGTTCGAGCGCATCACCGATGCGTGGGTCTTCATGTCGGGCGTGCTGGCATCCATCGTCTTCGTGCCGGTGATGGGCGGCCTGCTGCTGCGGCCGCGCTCGGGCGCCGGGCTGGCCTCCGCGCTGTCGGGGTTCGCCGCACTCCTCGTATTTCACGCGGTGGTGCACTCCGTGGGCGAGTACGATGAGTAGATGGAATCGTACGTATGGCGCACCGGGCGATTGGAAATCTGGCGTGAGTATGCCGCGATCTTCGCGCTGCCGATCTCCACCATCGGGTTTTTCATCGGCGGCCTCTTCGGAAAGCGACATGAGCGAATCGTTCATTGAAATCGTGACATGGGCGACCGTGATCATTCTCGGCCCGGGGGCTCTGCTGGTGTTCCTCTGGTTCCTGCACGATTTCCGCGCCATGTGGAAGCGGCGGTGAATGGGGAGGCGATCACTGCGCGACTATACTGGGCGCGTGATAGCGCCAGGCACCTCGCAAGTTCAATCAGATGAATCGGCAAAGAAATCACGCTGCCGCCTCCGCGTGATCCTGTATCACCATCTGGCCGACAAGCCATGCCACTTCGTGGATCAACTAGGTATTTCCACGTCGCCAGACACGTTTTCGTCGCATCTGAAATGGCTGTCGAAGCGATACGACTTCGTCGATCTCGACACGGTGCTGAACGGAAACCTGCCGCGCCGGCCGCTCTTGATCACATTCGACGACGGCTACCGCTCCGTCCTCGACCTCGCGGCCCCCATTCTGCGCGACCACAGCGCGCCCAGCGTCTTCTTCATCAGTGAGAAGATCATTGGCGGGGGTGATCTTCCCCTCGATAATCTCCTGTGCTGCCTTGCCAACGATGTCGGCCTGCCCAAGGTCGAAACCGCGCTGACGGGGCATCCACCTGTATGTGCATCACTGCCGGAATTGTTCGAGCGGCATATTTCGGGTCTGAGTTTCGCGGAGCGGATGGCACTGCCTGAGCGACTTGCGGCTGAGTTCAACCTCGACCTGCGAGCCCTCCGCGCGCAGTCGAGTCTCTTTCTGCGGGGTGACGAGATTCGCGCGCTGGCGGAGGCGCGGATCGAGGTGGGGAACCACACGCGCTCGCATCTGCACTGCCGCTGTCTTGACGATGAGACATCGAATGCCGAGATCGTCGAGCATCGCGCGACCTTGGAACGACTTGCCGGCCGGCCCGTGCGCTCGTTCAGCTTTCCATATGGCAGCAGCGCCGATGCGACAGCGGTCGTCGATCGCGCTCTGCGTGCTTCCAGGCACGAGGCGATCTTTCTGGTCGAAGCGCGCTTGAATCCCCCCGGCCACGCCGGCCCCTACTGGCATCGCATCAGCATGCAGAATCAACCCGTGTCTGCGCTCCGAAAGCGCATCGAAATCCTGCCTCGCCTGCGCGCGGTGCGCGATCGCTTGCAGGGCGCGCGGCCGATGCACGAGTCCCGACACACGGAGGCCGCAGGCAATGGCACGCGATGATGGCGCACGCGCCGATGATCTGCCGCCCGCCGCGCCTGCCAAGCGCCTGGTGGCGCTGACCCGCGAAGGCCCGGAGCATCGATATGTGATCAATCGTCTTTGCGAGCGATTCGACATCATTGCGATCATCGTGGACACACGCGAAAACCGGGGGGGACTGCGGCGGAGCTTGCGCCACGGGCTTCGATCGGTCGTCTCACGCACCGCTCTGAAACTGTATTTGATGGCGATCCGGGACCGCGCTGCCCGCGAACGCGCCCTGCGGGAAGTGCTCGGCAGTGATGCCACCTCGCGTTGGCTCGCGCCGCCAGAGCGAATCATCACTGTCGATGGCGCCAACAGCCCCCACGCAATCGACACGGTGCGTTCCCTTGCGCCCGATGCGCTCCTCATCTACGGCACATCCATCATTCGCGCGCCCATGCTCTCGCTCGCAAAAGATTTCGCCTTCAACATCCACACCGGGCTCTCACCACACTATCGCGGCACGCACTGCGCGTTCTGGCCGATTGTCAACAACGAGCCGCACATGCTGGGCGCCACCGTGCACGAGTGCACCGCCGATGTGGACGGCGGGCAAATCTTTGAAACAGCGCCAGCATGTCCCCAATCCGGCGATGGCATCCACGAATGTTTCGCCCGCGCAGTCATCGCAGGAACTGGTGCATACATCCGCGTCATCGAGCGATATCTGAGCGGAACTCTTCAGGGCTCGAAACAGGACCTCTCACTGGGGAAAGAATACCGCGGTCACATGCGCACGCTGGGCGCGGAACTGCGCGCACGCAAACATCTGAAGAAATCAAGTCCTCAATAAACCCAGGAAGCCCACGTTCGACGAACGTGGGCTTCCGTTTTGTGCGTTTGTGCGTTTTCTCACACTTCCGCCTTCATGCGCTCCGACTTCTTCCTTGCATCGTCCAGCGTGCCGACGTACATGAACGCGCTCTCGGAGAGGTCATCGCCCTCGCCATTCGCGAGCCGGTCGAAGGACTCGATCGTGTCCTCCAGCCGCGTGTACACGCCCTTGAAGCCGGTGAACTGCTCGGCCACGAAGAAGGGCTGCGAGAAGAACCGCTCGATCTTTCGGGCTCGCGCCACCGCCAGCTTGTCCTCTTCCGAAAGTTCATCGACACCCAGGATCGCGATGATGTCCTGGAGGTCGCGATAGCGCTGCAGGATCGCCTGCACCTTGCGTGCGACGCGGTAGTGATTCTCGCCGAGCACCTCGGGCGCGAGGATTCGCGATGTGGATGCAATGGGATCGACCGCAGGATAAATCCCCTTCTCCGCAATGCCGCGCTCCAGCACGACGAACGCATCAAGGTGCGTGAACGCCGTCGCAGGAGCGGGGTCGGTCAAGTCGTCCGCAGGCACGTAGATCGCCTGCACCGAGGTGATTGCCCCTTTGCTGGTCGAGGTGATCCGCTCCTGCATCTCGCCCATCTCGGTCGAAAGCGTCGGTTGATATCCCACCGCGCTGGGCATGCGGCCGAGCAACGCCGACACTTCCGAGCCCGCTTGCGTGAAGCGGAAGACGTTGTCGATGAAGATCAGCGTTTCCTTGCCGGATGCGTCGCGGAACTCTTCCGCCATGGTGAGACCCGAGAGTCCGACGCGCAACCGCGCGCCCGGCGGCTCGTTCATCTGGCCGAACACCATGGCCACCTTGTCGATGACGTGCGCCTTGTTGCCGTTCTCATCAGTGTACTCGGCCTCCTGCATTTCCAGCCAGAGGTCGTTGCCTTCGCGGGTGCGCTCGCCCACGCCGCAGAAGACGGAGTAGCCGCCGAACTCGCGGGCAACACGCGCGATCATTTCCTGAATGATGACGGTCTTGCCCACGCCCGCACCGCCGAACAATCCGATCTTGCCCCCGCGCACGAACGGGCAGAGGAGGTCGATGACCTTGATGCCGGTCTCGAGAATCTCGACGCGCGGGTTGAGATCCACCAGCTCCGGCGGCGCTGCGTGAATGGGTGAATACTTCTTCGCGGTGACCGGCCCCTTCTCGTCGATGGGCTGGCCAAGAAGATTGAACACTCGTCCCAGCACTTCTTCACCCACCGGAACCTTCACCGCGCTGCCGGTATCGACGCAGTCATCACCGCGGCGCAGCCCGTCGGTGGAAGCGAGTGCAACGCAGCGCACCTGCCCGCCTCCCATGTGCTTGGCGACTTCGCCGACGAGCCGCAGCTTGCCGCCGCGGATTTCGATCTGGCATTCCACGGCGTTGTAGATCTCGGGGATGTCGTTCTCGGGGAACTGGGCGTCGAAGGTCGATCCGATGACCTGAATGATCTTTCCTGTGGTGGGCATGGGTGAGTCCTGGGTCCTGGGTCCTGGGTCCTGGGTCCTGAGTCCTAGGTCCTGAATCCTGGGTCCTGGATCCTGAGTCCTAGGTCCTGAATCCTGGGTCCTGGATCCTGAGTTCGTGGTTCGTGGTTCGTGGTTCGTGGCTCGTTGTCGGTTTGTTTGTTGTTCGCTGTAGTTAGCCGCCGGGCTCGTCCCGATGCGGGAGCTGCCGCGTGGTTCCGCGCCTCGCGAAGGACGCCGGCTCTGAGGTCGGCTCTGCGACCGAAGAGCCGGGATGGAAGTCAGAGGATCACCGACCTCAACCGATCGTTCGTACTTTTCTTCACAATCTCCGGGAGGCCCAAGAATAGCACCCCATGATCACTCTGCCAAGACGAGTGCTGGCCACGGAGAGGATTGTGACAAGAATTGGTCCAACCATGAAAGAGCCCCATTCGCAAGGTCGCGCTGCATGGTCTATCGAATCCTCGCCGACGCTGTCCTCATTCTCCACTTGGCCTTCATCATCTTCGTCGTGTTGGGCGGTCTGCTTGCGCTGTGGCGGCCCTGGGTGGCGTGGCTGCACCTGCCTGCGGCGGCGTGGGGTGTGGCGATCGAGTTCTTCGGCTGGATCTGTCCGCTCACGCCGCTGGAGAACCGCCTCCGCGCCCTCGGCGGCGAGACCGGCTACGAGGGCGGATTCATCGAACGCTACCTCGTTGGGTTGATCTATCCCGGCGACCTCGAGCGGACCGGGCACATCCTGCTCGGCGTCGCGGTGGTGATTCTGAACGCCACGGTGTACACGGTGGTGATCCTGCGGCGGCGGCGGAGGAGAAGATCAGTGGCACAGGCGTCCCGCCTGTGACTCTCGACCGCGGCTCGACGCCGCGGTCGAGCGTGGTTAGGTGCCCGCAGCGCGATTCATCGCCAATCCGGGCATCGAGCCCAGATTGTCGATCACAGGCGGGACGCCTGTTCCACTGACGCCCGTGCCACTGACATCTCTGCCGATGTCGATTAGAATCTTCCTGTGACCGTCCAGACCTTCCGCGAACTGCTCGATCGTCGCCCGTTCCAGCCCTTCCGGCTGGTGATGTCCAGCGCCGAGTCCTACGAGGTCCGCCACCCCGAGATGGCCATGCTGACGCGCTCCGACATGCTGGTCGGCGTGGATGTGGAAGATGGTGTGCCCACGGAGTTCAAGATCTGTTCGCTGCTGCGAATCGTTGGCGTGCATCCCATGAAAGGCGACGAAAAATAGCGTGGACCTAAAGTTGCAAGGGCAAATCCAGGGGCTTGTTGCCAAGATACTCGTGAGACGCGCCGACCTGCTGCGAACGGCTGAGTCCTTGCGCTCTCCCGAGGTCTTCGCTGCCTTCAACAAGGACAATGCTGAGAGTTGGTGTCGTGCCGTGGCGGGCGATACGCTTGTTCGCGTTCGAATGATCCTCGAACAGAACGTGCAATACATCGAGACCTTCGTTGTCACGGTGGTTGCGCGATATCTATTCGAGTTGAGCGTGTGGCTTCACCTGTTCAAGAAGGATAGCCGGTTCGGCTTGGTGTATTACGGTCAGCTACTTGCGACGCAAGCCCGATTCTTTGAGGATCAAAAGGCCCAACTTGAACGTGAGGTGTTGCTGCTAAAGGAATTCGAGGCGCGCGAAGCGGACGCGCATGAGGGTTGCCTACGCGCGGCTGGTGAACCTACTAATGTTGCTGGGAGGCTGCGGTCAATCTCAGATCAACTTGACTACGAAGCGGCCAAGCGTTTTTCTCTGTACGCAGAATCAGCATGCACCAATGGGTACGGCTTCCAAGCATTTCTTGTAGAATCAAAGGCACTTCCGCGAGTGGAATCGGCACTCAAGGAAATCGGTTCGGAGCGCGACCGTTTTGAACAGTACGTTCTTGCAGGCATCGACGATCTCTGGGAGAAGGATTGGAAATGGCGCAAGAGGGCCAAGGATGTTGGTCTCGAGAACGAATACGACTACATCTACTCATTTGCGAGCAAGCTGCTGCATGCGACGCCTGCTAGCATCACTACGGATCAGAAGAATCTGGAACCTGAGGAGATTTGCGTTTTCCTTAAGTTCATTGATGTGAAGGTGGGCGAAATCATCGATCTCTGCAAGAACTGGGAGCCCCGCCCATGATCCGCGGCGTGCACACCATGTTCTACACCTCGGACCCTGACGGGCTCCGCGCCTTCCTGCGCGACAAGCTCGGGTTCCCTTACTCCGATGTCGATGGCGAGGGCTGGCTCATCTTCGATCTGCCCGAGGCCGACATGGGCTGCCACCCCGCATCCAATGAGCCCGGCGGAACCTCCGGCACGCACTCCATCTCCTTCTACTGCGATGACATCAAGAAAACAGTCGCGGATCTGAAATCCCGCGGCGTCGAGTTCATCGATGAAGTCGCCGACCACGGCTACGGCCTCGTCACCCACTTCAAGGTGCCGGGCGACTTCGCAGCCCAGTTGTATCAGCCGCTGTATAAGAAGTGATCGGGGGAGTGCGGCCGTCCCGGCCGCACGTTGGATCGGAACGGATCGCATGCGGGCGCGACGCCCGCACTCCCCTCATCGCATGCGGACGGGACGTCCGCACTCCCCGAATCTCATCATGCCCCGACCCCAACCCACAGAGCACGCCCCCTACTACGGCCGCTACATCGACCTCGTGGACGAGGATGACATCCTCGCCGCGATGGAATCGCAGCGCGCCGAGGTGCAGGCCCTGCTCGCGCGGACTCCCGATGACATCGGCCCCGTCAAGCATCCGCCCTACACCTGGAGCATCAATCAGGTGCTCGATCACATCATCGATGGCGAGCGGGTCTTCGCCTATCGAGCGCTGCGCTTCGCGCGCGGCGATATGACGCCGCTGCCCTCATTCGACGAAAACGAATTTGCTCGGAACGCCGATTCGGATCGCAGCCGGCTGCGCGATCTGGCCGCGGAATTCGATGCGGTGCGGAAGACCACCATCATGATGTTCCGCCGGTTTCCCAACGAAGCATGGACCCGCGGCGGGATCGCCAGCGACAACCTCGTCACCGTCCGCGCCCTCGCGTACATCATCGTCGGCCACGCGCGCCATCACCTGAACATTCTGCGCCAACGGCTGCAACAACCCGCTTGACGTTGTTGGATCAAGGTCGGATCATGTTGTCCACCTTCGAGCCGGGGAGAGGAGAGCACCATGTCGATGAAAACCAGCAGCGCCGTCCAGCCCGTCCCCGACGGCTACCACACCGTCACGCCCTACCTCATCATCAACGGCGCGAAGAAGGCCTTCGGCGCCCACGAGATGTTCTGCATGGATCAGCCCGGCGGAAAAGTCGGCCACGCCGAAATCAAGATCGGCGACTCGATCATCATGCTCGCCGATGAGTATCCCGACTTGGGATACCGCGGGCCGCAGGCCCTGGGCGGCACGCCGGTGTCGATCCTGCTTTACGTCGAGAACGTCGATCAACTCTTCAAGCGCGCCATCGATGCGGGCGGGAAGGAACTGCGCCCCGTGCAGGACCAGTTCTACGGCGACCGCTCGGGCACCCTGGCCGACCCCTTCGGCCACGTGTGGACCATCGCCACCCACAAGGAAGACCTCTCGCCCCAGGAGATTTCCGAGCGCGCCAGCAAGTGGATGGCGCAGCACCAGAAGGAAAAGGCGACAGCATCCGCGTGATTCTCTCCGCCGCTCGCGGCGTAGCACGGCTACTCACTCCATACATCATCCCACCCATCGATTTCCAGCATCCCGTCCGGCAGAGCGCGGGGCGCGCATTCACACCCGGCAGGAAGATGAGCCATGATCGACCCGGTTGAATCGTTGCGCCGCGAGGCGCGCCCCGAATCGGAGATGCTCCCCGATGAGGCGGAGGATCTCGCCATGGAACTCGCGGCGGCGCCAGGCGAGTGCCCTCCACCCTTCAACCGCGATCGATTCCTCATGCGGCAGAAAATGCTCTCAGTGAGCGAGGCCTACCGCGTGTTCGATGAGGAAGGCCGGCCGATTCTCTTCGCAAAGCGCGAAGCCCGGCTGGGTCGCCGCATCCTCATGTATGCCTCGGTAGTGGTGATCGTGCTGGCCGCGACCTTCACCGGAGCCATGCTCGAAGCGCAGTTCGGCGCTGCGGGAATCATCAGCGCCCTCGTGATCGGTGCGGTCCTCGCGGTTCTGGCGGCCATGATCCTCTCCCCCAAGCGGCACATCACCTTCTTCGCCGATGAGAGCATGCAGCAGGAGTTGATGCACGTCTTCCAGGACCAGAAGATCGCGCTCATCTCCGGCACCTTCACCATCGCCGACCCCGACTACGCGCTGTTGGGCTGGGCGAAGAAGAACTACCTCTCCAACGTGATCCGGCGAAGTTGGGAATTGCGCGATGCCGAAAGCCGGCTGATCGCGCGCGTGCGCGAAGATTCATTGTTCAACGCGCTCATGCGCCGCTTCGCGCCCGGCGGCGCGCTGTGGCGGACGAACTTCCATTTCTTCGCGCCGGCCGACCGCTCCATCATCGGCTCGTTCAACCGCAAGTTCACGATTCTCGACCGCTACGTCCTCGACATGGCGAAGGACTCCGCGCGCACGATCGATCGCCGCCTCGCGGTGGCCATGGCCGTGCTGCTCGACACGGGCGAGAAACGATGACTACGATCAGTTCAGTTTCTTTCGCGCCAGCGCCGCCTGTGCCGCAAAGAACCCGCACATCCCGTGCACGCCCGCGCCGGGCGGCGTGCTCGCCGAGCAGATGAAGATGCGAGGATTGGGGGTTGCGTATGGATTGATCGACAGCACCGGCCGCGCGAGCAGTTGCATCGCGTTGTTCGCACCACCCCCGATGTCGCCGCCAAGGTAATTGGGGTTCTCTGCTTCGATCTGCGCGCAGTTCTTAGTGTGCCGCGCGAGAATGATGTCGCGGAACCCCGGCGCAAACCGCTCCACCTGCGCTTCGATGCGCTCCGTCATGTCCTCGCTCGATCCATTGGGCACGTGGCAATACGCCCACGCGGTGTGCGCGCCCGCCGGCGCCCGCGAGGGATCGAACACGCTTGGCTGCGCGAAGATGACATAAGGGTTCTCCGCGGTTCGACCTTCCCACGGCCCCCGCTCGGCCTCGGCGGTCTCCTCCAGCGTTCCTGTCAGGTGCACAGTTCCCGCGAGCGCGCAGTCGCGAGCAGTCCATGGCGCCGGCGCGCTCAGAGCCCAATCGACCTTGAAAATTCCCGGCCCGGGCTTGAAGCGCATTGTCCGGGCACTGTATCGCCACGGCAGTTCGTTTCCCGCGATCGCCAGCATCTGCCGCGGCGTCGTATCGAACAGATACATCTTCGACCCGGGCAGGTCGCGCATGCTCCTGATTTCGCGACCCATCTCGATCTCGCCGCCCAGCGATCGCAGCAGCGACGCCAGCGCATCGGAAATCGCCTGCGCGCCCCCCTCCGCCATCGGCCAGCCCACCGCGTGACCGGCCAGCATCAGCACCAGCCCGAACGCGCCCGATGGCATTTTCTCGATGGGAAGAATCGAATGCGCCGCACACCCCGCGAAGAGCGCGCGGGCGCGTTCGCCCGTGAAGTGGGCGTGCGCGAATCTCTTCCCCGATGTGGCGCCCAGCCACATGAACTTCGCAAACGCGCGCCACGCCCGCGGCCGGTGCAGCGGCGGCGCGAGAATATCACCCGCGAGATCCTCCCACGCGTCCACCAGCGGCCGCATCATCTTGGCATATGCCCGGGCATCGCCATCATGGCGGAACGTCGCCGCCGTCTCTTCAATCGATCGGTGCAACACCGCGGCTGAACCATCATCCAGCGGATGCGCCAACGGCGCCCCGGGATGCGCCCACCGCAGCCCGTGCGCTTCGAGCCGTAGGGTACGAAGGAACGGCGATCCGGCGGCGAAGGGAAAAATCGATGAGCACACATCGTGACGAAAACCGGGCAGCGTGAGCTCCGCCGTGCGCGCCCCGCCACCGACGGTGTCGTTGCGTTCCAGCACAAGTGTGCGCAGCCCCCTCTGCGCAAGGGCGATTGCCGCGCTCAATCCGTTCGGGCCCGAACCGATGATGACCGCATCGTGCGCTTCAGGCGCCATCGTCGTCGCCTCTCTCTGTATCAGCGATGTGCCAGAACCTTCCGCGCCCCGGACGGATCATATCGACCGCGCAACTGCCGACGCGTGCGAGCCTGCCGCAGCCGCGGTCTTCGCAAGCGCCTCCTTGATATCCGATGGCGGATCCATCTCATGGCGACGATACCATCCCTCCGGGTCGCGGCGGAGCGATTCGATCATCTTCGGCAACGTGCCGCGCAGCGTATGCCGGGGACTCCAACCCAGCCGCGCGCGGGCCTGGCTGATATCGAGCTCGTAATGGTCATCCGCCAGATCGACCATCCACGGCTTGATGAAGGGCTCATCGATCCCCGGCAGCGGTTCGAGCTGATTCTGCGCCCAGGCGCCTGTCTTCGCGAGCGCTTTGGGAATCTCGCGGGTCGCCCAGTCATCCTCTCCGTGAATGAGGCGCGCGAATTCGCGCTGCAGAAAGTCATAGCTCAGCGTCCTTGGCTCGCCGATCAGGAACACCTCGTTCCCCAGCTCATCGCGCTTGTCAATGCACAGTTCCATGGCGTCGATCAGATCACCCAAGTGAACGAACGATTGCCCGCGCGACACATCGCCGGGATACACCCGCGCTGTCAGCGAACGGCGCAGAATGCGGTCGATCTGGTTTGAGATCGGAATCGAGTCGCACCGGTCGGTGTACACGCCCGCGATGCGCAGGATGACAGACGGCATGCCGCCGCTCTGCGCGCGGATGATCTTCTCCGCCGCCACCTTTGATTTCGGATACGCCCACTTCGGGTCCACCGGCGAATCCTCATCGATCGGCCGGCCGGGCTCAGCCGGCGCATGGACAAGCATCGTGCTCGAAAAGATGAATTGTTCCACGGTGAACGACCGCAGCCCGCGCAGGAGCCGCTCCGTGCCGCGCACAGTCACTTCATCGTACAGCGGGCTGTCCTCTTCACTAAAGCTGTAGTACGCGGCCAGATGCACGACCGACGCGATGCGCTCGCCATAGGCGTAGCGCACCCGCGCCAGCCCGCGCTTCACGCTCTCGTCGCTCGCCAGATCGACACAGATGCCCTCCACCTCCGGCGGCGGCTGCGAATTGCCATCGCGATCAAAGCCAATGAGCTGATACCTCCGCCGCAGCCGCTCGATCACTGCCGAGCCGATCAGCCCGCTGCTGCCGGTGACAACGATGACATCATCGGATTCGCGGCGTGGCGCGACCATGCGAGACGCTATGGACGATAGAACACCGCACCAATGGGAACAGCGACTTAGAGCTTCTGACGAATTCCGGGTTTGGGGTGGCACGGGCGAGCTGCAACGGCACGACCGTGCCACCCATCTCACTGACACCGCCGGATCACCAGCAGCCGCACTTCCGTCATGTCCGCGATGGCGAACCTGATCCCCTCGCGCCCCAGGCCGGAATCCTTCACCCCGCCGTAGGGCATGTTGTCCACACGGAACGATGGCACATCGTTGATGATCACTCCCCCCACCTCAATCTCATCCCACGCGCGCATGACCCGCTCGATGTCGCGCGTGAACACACCCGCCTGCAGGCCGTAGCGCGAATCGTTCACCGCGCAGATGACCTTGTCGAAATCATCGAATTGTTCAAGCACCGCGACAGGGCCGAAAACTTCCTCTTGACAGACTTTCGAATCCCGCGGTGCATTCTCGAGAAGTGTCGCGTGATAGATCGACCCCTCGCGCTTCCCGCCGCAGAGGAGTTTCGCGCCGGACGCGACTGCCTCGCTCACCCACTGCTCGATGCGCTTCGCATCGTCTTCGGTGACAATCGGCCCGATGAAGGTGTCCTCCTCGAGCGGGTCGCCGTGCTTGAGCGCCTTCGTCGCGGCCGCCAGCTTCTCGCGCAGCGGGTTGTACACGCCCCGGTGCGCATAGATCCGCTGCACGCTGATGCAGGATTGGCCGGACTGATAGAACGCGCCGAACACGATGCGCGCCACCGCATCATCCAGGTTGGCATCGTGATCGACGACGACAGCCGCATTGCCGCCCAGCTCCAGCGTCACTCGCTTTCGGCCGGATTTGGCCTTGAGGGCCCAACCCACTTCCGCCGAGCCGGTGAACGAAAGTTTCCGGATGCGATCATCTTCGGTGAGCGCGCCCGCATCCTTCGAGTTCATGGGCAGGATGGAGAACGCGCCCTCGGGCAGATCCGTCTCCGCCAGCATCTCTCCCAGCAACAGCGCCCCCACAGGGGTGTAACTCGCGGGCTTGGCGATGAAGGGGCAGCCGCACGCCAGCGCGGGCGCGATCTTGTGCGCGACGAGGTTCAGCGGAAAGTTCCATGGTGTGATCAGCGCGCACGGCCCGATGGGCACGCGCCTCCACATCCCGGTGTACCCCGCGGCCCGCTCGGTGATGTCCAGCGGCATGATCTCGCCCATGATGCGGGTCGATTCCTCCATGCCGATGCGCAGCGTGTCGATCAGGCGCGTGACTTCCAGGCGCGAATACTTGATGGGCTTGCCGGCTTCGATGCAGAGCACGTGCGCGAGCTCCTCCTGCCTCTTTTCGCACTGCTCGACGAGATGCCGCAGCACCTGTTGGCGCTGGTACGCGCGCATCCGCCGCATCGGCTCCGCCGCCCGCGCCGCCGCGGCGATGGCTTCATCGAGCAGTCTCGCATCCGCGCGCGCGACGCGGGTGGCGACCTCGCCGGAGTATTTATTGATGACGGCGAGTTCCGCGCCGGTATGCGCAACTTCGCGCGGCTTGTTGGCGAGGAAGAGAGGGTAGGAGGGGCGGAGCATCAGGGAACGGTAGGCCGCCCAGAGCGGGAGCGCGAGGTCCGTCGATCGCAGATGACGCCGATCCGCAGATTTGAGACATTGAAAGTCACGAGAATCTCAGTACTCTCATGATGTTGAGATCCAGGAACGGACAAGTCCGATCACGCCAGTGGACGCCAGCGAGTGGCATGGTCCGGGCGATCTTTCACGGAGTATTCGTCGCCGCTGTCCTCGCGGCGGCCTTGGGCGCTGTCGCCCTCGCCTCACCAACATTGGCGTTCCATCCGGTGCTTCGCACGTTCGGCGCCTTTGCCATTGCATGGTTGACCTTAAGCGTGGTTGAAGACGCCGCGGGAATGACAGGCTGGTTCACGATCGGATGGTCCGTCATTCTGAGCGCATCGACGCTCATCTCGACGAATTTCGTGCTGTATCAAGCGGCCGTGGAGATACTGACCAGAGACGGCGAAATCATTCCGCCGCAAGAGTGGATTCAGCCGATGGCGCTGCTCTTCATGAATGTGATCCCCATGATCGGCGTTGGCGCTGCTGTCCTGATTTGTCGCGACGGCGTCCCCGGTGGAAGCACTTTGGCGGATATTCTGACACTGCGCATCTGGTGGGGAGCGCGGTAGACTCGTAGCTATGCGGACCATTTGGCGCGCGACTTCGCAAACGCGGTCCGCACAGCGGACCCTACCGGACTCGCATTGGGACCGTTTACGCCGCCTTGTCCACCAGTCGCACTTCGACTCTCTTTTCCCTCTGCGATGTTGAGGAAAATCGAGGTTGATGCGCGATCGAGATGATCCTTCACATCACCGACGCGAACAGAGGCCTCCAGCAGAGCGGACAGCCACGCTACGAAGGAGATGGCCTCGCGATAAACTTCCAGTTTCTCGTGATCGAACCCGCACTCCTCCTGCGCATGTCGTGGTGCAGCTCCCTCGTTCATGGGTGGATTATCCTCCGCACGAGAAAGAAGGAGCAAGATGAGGAGTATGAGTAGGAACGGGATTAGGAGTAGGAGTAGGACTGGGGCTGCGCATCCTGCTCTTTCTCATACTCTTACTCCTCTTCCTAATCTTGATCTTCATCTTTCTCTTTCTCTCCTCATCGCGCGGGCGGGACGCCCGCGCTCCGCGTTACATCCCCACCACCGCAATCCCCGCCTTGTTCGCCGCCTCCAGCACCGCCGGCTTGTCCACCAGGATCACCCTCCCCGCTCCCACCGCGATGCACCCTCCCCCCGCGCGCTTGAGGTTCTCGATCGTCTGCGCGCCGATCGTGGGAACATCAGCGCGCATGTCGTGCTTCTCGCTGCTGGTCTTCAGCAGCGTCCACCCCTTCGCCCGGCACAACTGCCCCGCGCGCTCGATCATCCGATCCGTCCCTTCGATCGCCTCGACCGCGATGACATCGCGATCCCGCACCGCCATCGACTGGCCCACGCCGATTTCCACCATCTGCTGCAACAGCCGCCAGCCGAACTCGATGTCCGCGCGCTGCTGCTCGGTGGGCTGCGTGCGCGTCAGCACACCCGCGCTCGCCATGTGATCCGAGATATACGTCGTCGAGTCGATCAAGGTGATGCCGCTTCGCTTGAGCTCCTCCGCCACAGCGCGCAGCACCGTGGCGTTGCGTCGATCGTGGCGCAGGTGACGATACCAGATCATCGCGGCCTTGAAGTCCGGAATCTGCCGGAACACACGCAGCCGCGAGTGCATGCGCTCCTTGTGAACGCTCCCCACCATCACCGCCTGCGACACTTCCCACTTGCGCAGCAGGCGGATCCATCTTCCGATCTGCACCAGCCCCGCCGGCCGCAGTTCATCGCACACCTCGCGCAATGAATCGTCGAACAGACCCGCCAGCCCCACGCACGACACCCGCGCCCCCGAGCGCTTCATCCCCTCCGCGATCAAGACCGGCAGCCGGCCCGAGCCGGCGATCAGACCAAGATGTTCTTGAGATTCGCTCACCGGGGGAGAAAAACGGAAGGCCTGGGATCGCGGAGTTCTGGACACCCATTATACTGGATGCGGTCACGCATCTGGCGATCCGAAAGGACCATCCATGTTCGATGAGCTGCGAACCATGCTTGCCGCGTTCGTTGTGACGACCGGACTCGCGCTTCCCGCCTCCGCCGACATCATCGTCCTTATCTCCGGCAAAACCATGCGCGGCGAGGTGATCGCCGAGGATCGCAATTTCATCACCTTCCGCTGGGGCGAGAACAACATCTGGGCCACCACCAGGGTCGATCGCCGCGACATCGAGACATTTCTTCCGGAAGAAGGCGACCAATCCGATCGCGGCGCGGAAGAAGGCGCGCCTGATGACGAGGGCGAAGGCAGTGCGGAACGCGAGGAAGCCGAAGAGGACGCAATCGCGCGCCCGCCCGCCGACACCACGCGCATCGCCTGGCTCTCGCTGCACGGGCAGGTCGGCGGCCTGATCGACAATCGCATCGAAGGCACATTCGACGCGGGTCTCGTGCAGCAGTGCTTCGAAGAAGCGCATCGCCAGGGGGCCGACGTCATCGTCCTCGACATTCACAGCCCGGGCGGGCTTGTGGACGAGATGGAGGCCATCTGCGACACCATCATCGAGTGGCAGGACCGGCTGCGCATCGTCGCGTGGCCCAACGAGGCCTATTCCGCCGCCGCCATCATCACCATGTGCTGCCCGGAGATTCTCGTGCGCGAGAATTCGCTCATCGGCGCCGCCACGATCGTGCAGCGCCAGGGCAATCAGACCACAGCTCTGGAAGCCAAGATGGCCTCGCCCCATTATGCCCGCCAGCGGCAGTACATGGAGCGCAGCGGCCACCCGTATGACGTCGTCGCCGCCATGACCATCCAGGAAACCCGGCTGTGGTGGTCGCCCCTTCACGGCTTCACCACCGAGCAGCCCGCGCCAGCGGGGGATTGGACCGAAGTCGATAACCAGCAATCCATCCTGACACTGACCGCGACCAATGCTGTCGATTGGGGCATCGCCGGCGCCCGCGCGGCATCACAGCGCGAAGTCCTCGCCCAGCTTGCGATACCCACACCGAAGACCGAGATCCTCGACCTGAGCGATGTCATCACGGACTATCAGCGCGACCTCGATCGCGGCATCTCCAACATCGAGGAGCAGTTTGAGATCTACATTCGCGGCCTTGCATCGCTCAACCAGTCGATGATCGCGTTGCTGGCCGCGGAACGCCGACGGAATTCCGAGCAGGTCGATTCCCTGCGAAAGGATATCGTCCGCGAAATCGGGCGCATCCGCGCTGCCGGCCGCATGATCCATCGCGTCGACCAGCGCGCCCTGCAGGGGCGCGTCAACGTGCCCAAGGAATTTCTCGAGCGCATCTCCATCGACAGCGAATTGCTCAGTCAGGTGGCCCGTTTCGCCAGCGACAACGATTGGACCTCCGCGGCCCAGACGTTGGGCGAAGTGCTCGCGGCGTGGCGAAAACTGACGGGAAACCAGCCCTGACCCCGATGCCCAAGCGCTGATCGCGATCCGCGCCCGCGGCGGCCGTTCTATCATTCTGGCGGTGCCAACGGCCCCGATACGATGAGCACACAGGACCGCCATTCCGGAACGCTTCCGCTTGCGATCGCCCTGATGGCATCGGTGGCCCTCCACATGTTTCTCCTGATGCCGCTGTTGATGACGGCAATGGGACCGCGCCACGCGAACCGCATCGATGCTGAACTAGAGCCGGCTCGCGAGGAAACTGAGACTCTGATCGGAATCGAAGAGAGCGAGGCGTCGACGCTCGACTGGATCGGCTACGAGGAATACCAGGAGCACCTCGCCGAGGTGAGCCTAACCAATCAGGCGGCATTCACCGAGACACCGTCGAATCCCGCGACACCGACGGAAGCGATGCAAGAGACTGCAAGCGAGTCCCTCGATGCCGCCCAACCCACCGAACCGGCCGAGGCGGCAACGCAGCCCGCCATCGATCCGGTCCCCGCCAGAGACAACTCCAGCCCTCCTCCATTCGATTTCTCGTTCCTCCTGGAGGCAGCCCGGCTCTGGGCCGAAGCCGCGCTGGCACCCGTGCCGGCCACTGCCGAGCAGGCCGTGCCCGAACCGTCGAATCAATCCGCAAACGAACCCGCTCCCGAGGCACAGGACCCGCCCCGCCCATCCCAGCCACCCGCTCCTGCTTCCGACGATTCTCCTGGAGATCCAGCGGACAAGGAATCCGACCCCGCATCGGTGATCGAAGTCTCGCCCGAACAATGGGTGCTGGGAAAACCGCTTGCCGCGGGCGGACTCGAGCTTTTCCCGCAGAAGCCCAGCTTCACGCTGTTGACCCGAATGACCGCCGCCGTTCGCAACCCGCTGGCCGAGCTCGAGTTCGACCGCCGCGGCGTCGTCATCCGCGCTCGGCTCCTGAAATCCTCCGGGCACGCGCAGGTGGACAGAAACATCATCGACTCTCTGTATGGCTGGCGCGCGAAGGGCGAGCGGCTTCAGTCACTTGGTGCGGATGACACCTTTCCAGTCTCGATGCTGTTCCTGCTCGCCGACTGAAGCGGCTTGATCGACCTGCCTGTGAGTATCCGCGCGAGAACAAGAGCCCTTCATCCATAAAGAACAACCGCCTGCCGTCGAAGACAGGCGGTTGAAATCCGTCGATCGCTATCCAGGTCAATGCGGCTTGCCGCTCACGCCGGGGATGTCCACGGGGCTCAGGCGGCTGGGATGGTCATAGTAGAAAGCCCGGCCGAGGTCTTCCCAGAACAGCCGCTCGTTGACGTTCTGGGTGTACCACACGTGCCGATCGACATCGACCGGCCGCTCGTTCAGCGTCCGCAGCTCCGGCGTCAGGTTGTGATTGACACCATCGGCTGACACGTCGTGCGTCGAGGAGCAGCCGGCAAAGGCAAGCAGCGCGGCGGATGCGAGAAGAATTCGTGTTTTCATGTTCTCAATCCTGTCTCCAAGGGAGTCGCTTCGCGTTCCTGCGTGACACGTCCCAGGCGGATCGCCCCGCTGGGAACGGATATCTGTACCAGACCCCGCCACACCTGTCAATTATCCGTAAGGACCCGCGGCCGGACCACTTCCGGCAAAAGACCCACCGATCCACGGGCCGGGCCCACCTTGGTCCCCTTTTCCGGATTCATCATGGACAGTTCCCTCGTCATTTCGTACGCTGCGAACTGAGGGGCCTCGACCGGAGGCCCCGTCGGGTTGTGTGCCTTGGGGCGGTTCATTGCTCGAACCGTTGCTGAACCCCCTGGGATCGCTTCGGCTGCCTCCAATGCCATGCCTCCCTCGTGTGGAAGGCAGCGGATGACGGCGGGCGAGCCCACCTTGATGCGGGGTTCGAGCAACGCCGCCCGGAGACCTTCCAACCGTTGGTCTCCCGCCACCCGATGGGGCCGCCGGCCGCCCACCCCAAACCTAGGGTCTCTTTGTGGATAACCCGTCCGGGCCTTGAAATCGGCATCGGTACCGCTCTCACCAAATTGAGGCGAGATACCTAGGTCTTGCCGCTGGTCGGCTACTCTCTCGTTCCACCCCCTCAATCCGTTGATAACTGACGCTCGGACACGATGCGGCGGTAGGTTTCGGCCATTTGATCCAGAGAATCGGGGATGACGCGGATGGCGCCGACCACCGCCATGAAGTTTGTGTCGCCGTGCCAGCGCGGAACCAGGTGGGCATGAAAATGGCCAGGAACGCCCGCCCCCGCAGCCTCCCCCTGATTAATCCCCATGTTGATGCCTTGTGGATTGAGGGCCTGCTCCATCAGGTTCGTCGCCATGTCCACCAGCCTCCAGAAGGCTGCCCGTTGACCGGGTTCGTAGTCCAGCAATCGCGGCCGCGAATCCCCCAGCGCGACCAGAAGATGCCCATTGGCGTAGGGATAGCGATTGAGCAGAAGGAACCCGTTTCGGTTGCGGTAGACCACGTGGTTCAATACGTCGTCCCCGGGATGCAACCAGTATTCCTCGAGGAACGAGCCCGGCGGCGGCCCACCCGCACCCGCGACCCCATCGCCCCTCAGGCTGGTTTCCTTCCGCACCAGATCATTCAGATACGCCATCCGCCACGGGGCCCAGAGATTGGAGTGGTTCATGGGCGTATTGAAACATCCAGACTTCGATACGTCCAAACATCGAAACCAAACAAGCGAACCTGAACGGAAGCCGTGCCTGAGGAGGGCTCGACGAAGGCCCGGGTCACTTCATGCCGGGTTCGAGGTGAATGATCGTTCCCCGCGGCCGATCGATTCGCTCAAACCCATGCCCGCCGAAATAGTCGCGCTGGACTGCGATGAGGTTGGCGGGCAATTGCAAGCTGCGATAGGCATCGAAATAGGCGAGCGATGAAGCGAACGCCGGCGCGGGTATGCCCTGCTGCGCGCAACGCCCAATGGTCGCGCGCCATCCGGCTTGCCTCGTCGCGATCATCTCGATGAAGTGCGCATCGATCAGCAGGTTGGCCAGCGATCGCTCGCGCTCGTACGCACTCGCAATCTGCTGCAACACGCGCGCGCGGATGATGCAACCGCCCCGCCAGATTCGCGCGATCGCGGCCAGGTCGAGGTTCCACTCATATTCTTTCGAAGCCGACGCCAACTGCGCGAATCCCTGCGCGTACGCGCAGACCTTGGAGCAATAGAGGGCATCGCGGATGGCAGCGGTGAATTCGGATCGATGATTGACGATTGACGATTGACGATTTGATCGATTCAAATCGTGCGCGTGTGCGATATGGAGTTCGCCCTCACCCCCTGCCCCTCTCCCGGAGGGAGAGGGGAGTACCCCCGCCGCGCGCACCCGCTCATCCTTCAGCGCGCTCAGCGCCCGCGCGAACACTGCTTCCGCGATCGACGGCGTGGCCACGCCCAGCTCCATCGCGTTGATCGCCGACCACGCCCCCGTCCCCTTTTGGCCCGCCGCATCAAGCACCATCTCGATCAGCGGCCGGCCGGTCGCGCGGTCTTCCATCTCCAGAATCTCCGCCGTGATCTCGATCAGGTAGCTCTCGAGTTCCCCCGCGTTCCACTCGCGGAAGACCGCGGCGATGTCGCGCGGCCGCAGGCCCGCAGTTTCGCGCAACAGGTGATACGCCTCCGCGATCAACTGCATGTCGGCGTACTCGATGCCGTTGTGAACCATCTTCACGTAGTGCCCCGCCCCGCCCGGGCCGATGTACGCCGTGCACGGCTCGCCGCCGGCAAGCCGGGTCTGATCCCCTTTGCTCGAAATCTCTCGACCCGTCGATGGATCGACCTTCGCGGCAATCGCCTCCCAGATCGGCTTCAGTCGCCGCCACGCGCCATTGTCTCCGCCCGGCATGAGCGAGGGTCCATGTCGCGCCCCCTCCGACCCGCCGGAAATGCCGGACCCGAAAAACGTCAGCTTGCCGCGATAATTCTGTTCCCGCCGCGCGGTATCGGTAAAAAGCGAGTTGCCGCAATCGACCACGATGTCATCGGGCTCGATGCCGTCGCTGATCAGACCAGTGCACACCGCATCGACAGGCGCGCCCGCGGGAACAAGCACGATGAAGATCCGCGGCCGCGACAGAGCGCCAACAAGTTCGCGCAGTGTCGCACAGGCGATCAGTGACCCACGCGCCCTATCATTGCTCGCCGATGTGTATTCCCCGGCGATGCGGGTTGCCGCTTCGACCGCGCGATCGAACATCGCAACGCGATAGCCACAGTCCGCCAGATTGAGCGCGAGGTTCCGTCCCATCACGCCCAGGCCGATCATGCCGACATCGGCCGAAGTCTTCTGCGCGGTGTGGCTCACGCGCTCATCATAGAGCAGCCGCGCCCACCCTATCCCGCCGGCAGCAGCATCCGCAGCAGCGTCATGGACAGCACGGTGATGACGACAATGCCGATGATGTCCAGCCAGACACCCGCCTTCGCCATCTGCGGGATCGTCACATGCCCCGTGCCAAACACGATGGCGTTCGGCGGCGTGCCCACCGGCAGCATGAACGAACAACTGGCCGCGATCGTCGCCGCGAAAATGAGCAGATAGGGATCGACCCCCAGCGGCAGCGCCATGGCCGCCAGCACCGGCACCATCGTCGCCGCCGTCGCCGTGTTCGATGCCAGCTCCGACAGGAAAATGATGATCGTGACGACGATCAGAATGATCGCGACATCCGGCAGCCCGGCAAACGCGCCCGCCTGCGCCCCGATGAATTCTGCCACGCCGTTGTCGCTGATCGCCTCCGCCAGCGACAGGCCCCCGCCGAAGAGGATCAGAATTCCCCACGGCAGCCGCTCCGCGGTCGCCCAGTTCATCGTGAAGACCACCGGCCGGCGCGAGACGGGAATCAGGAACAGGATGAGCGATGCCATGATCGCAATCCCGGCATCCGACAGGCCCGCGAAAGGCGCCAACGAATCCGCGCCGTCGCCGAAGCTGATCTTCTGCAGGTACGGCCGGACGATCCACAGCACCGCGGTACAGATGAACACGATGAAGGTGGCCCACTCGCCCGGCTTCATCGGTCCCAGGCTGCGATATTCACGCTCGATCAGCGCCCGGCCGCCTTCGATCTCCTTCATCCGCACCGGAAACAGCACGCGCAGCAGCAGCCACGTCACCGGCAGCAGCACGATGACAAACCCGCTGCCGATCAGCATCCATTGACCGAACGAAATCGTGTAGTCGTATTGCTTCTCGATGAAGTTGACGAGAATGACATTGGGAGGCGAGCCGACGATCGTTCCCAGCCCGCCGATCGACGCCGCGTACGCGATGCCCAGCATGAGGCAGAGCGCGAAGTTGCGATGATCGTGCTCACTCCCTCCCCCTCTCTGAGGGGGAGGGCTGGGGTGGGGGTGCAGCGATTTGCGCACTTCGGGCGATCGACCCACCCCCTGACCCCCTCCCTGAGAGGGAAGTGGAAGAGAAGTCGCGCTGCTCCTCCCCTCCTTCAACACCAGATCGATCACGCTTAGCGCGATCGGCATCATCATCGCCGCCGTCGCCGTGTTCGACACCCACATGCTGATCGCCGCCGTCACCAGCATGAACCCGCCCAGCATGAACGCCGGTCGCGTGCCCACGAAGCGCAGCGTGATGAGCGCGATCCGCCGATCCAGCCCCCACCGCTGCATCGACAGCGCCAGAATGAATCCGCCCATGAAGAGAAAGATGAAATCGGAGGCATAGGGCGCCGTGGCCGCGCCGATCGACGCGATGCCCAGCACCGGAAAGACCGCGATCGGCAGCAGCGCCGTGGCGGCGATGTCGATCGCCTCCGTCAGCCACCACACTCCCATCCACACCATGATGGCCAGCGTCGCCCGGCCGGCCGCAGTGAACTCGATCGCGCCGCCGCCGTGACTTACGAACGATTCCGGCAGCAGCAGAAAGACCACCAGCGCCAGCAGCGGTCCGCCCACGAGCCCCGCCTTCTGCGCCATGCCGCGCACGCCTGCAGCCGAATCGATCGCAGTCATCCGCAGCAGCGTACCAGACAAGTGCCGCTACTTGCGCAGTGGTGTGAATCGATCGAAGAATTGCCTGCCGATGCCGGACCCTTCCTCAAATCCCCCGCCGCTCGCGACATCGACGCGCTCCACCGTCAGAAACGCGCGAGGGTTGATGGCCTTGAGCTTGGCGCGGAGGTCGCGAAGCTGCCTGCGGCGGATCACAAGAAACGCGATCTCGACCGGCCCGGTCCGGCCCGTCCCCTCAACCCGTGTCACGCGGTATCCTCCCGCGCGCAGCGAGTCCGACAGCCGCACCGCCTGCTCGGTGGAAATGATGCGGACGATGCGCAGCCCCAGCGCCAGCCGCTCCTCCAGCCACATGCCCACCAGCACGCCCGCGGCAAAGCCGCTCGCGTAGCCGATGAGCGCGAAGACGTTCCCATCATCGCCAAGATATTTCAGCACGCCTCCCACGGCCAGCACCCAAACCGTCACTTCCACAAACCCCAGGGCCGCGGAGATATACCGGTGACCGGAAATCACCAGCATTGTGCGTATCGTGCCGATAGAAACATCGCAGATGCGAGCGCCGAAAATCAGGAACGGAAAATACCACGCCATCGTTTCCATCGTCGTAACTCCAATGCAGGATCAGTCGCGCCTGCCCGCTGGGGGGTGCAAGAACATCCGAACACAGTGGATCTGAAGCACCGGGGCGAACGGGATTCCTCAATGGCCTGCGAGGGCGACTCGAAAGCCACAATCCTTGCCCGGCTGGACATGAAGTCGAGTGAGCGGCGCGCCCTGGGACTCGGCGAAGCGGCGTGGCTTTCCATGCCCAGTCCGGACAAGCAGACGCCCAACGAAGATGCTCTGGCGCTGCTGGAAGTCGATGACGAGCGGCTCGTGCTGGCTGTCGCGGATGGGCTGGGCGGACGGGCCGGCGGGGCGGAGGCATCCGAAGCGGCCCTGGCCGCCCTGGCCGATGCGATCGCGCTTCGCAGCGACGATGCCACGCTGCAGGCATCAATCATGGCCGGCTTCGAGAGGGGCAACGAGGCCGTCCTCGCGCTCGGCATCGGCGCAGGCACAACGCTCGTGGCTGTCGAAATCGACGGCCACACAGCGCGGAGCTATCACGTGGGCGATTCGCTCGCCCTCATCGTCGGACAGCGCGGAAGAAAAAAGCACGAAACCATCGGCCACTCACCAGTCGCCTACGCCGTCGAAGCCGGGATGCTCAGCCAGCAGGAGGCGATGCACCACCACCAGCGCCACATTGTTTCCAACATCATCGGCTCGCCCGACATGCGGATCGAAGTCGGGCCGCTCGTCACCTTGGCGCAGCGCGACACAGTGCTGCTCGCCAGCGATGGGCTCTTCGACAATCTCCACACGCGCGAGATTGTCGAGATCATCCGGCACGGCCCCCTCGGCCAGAACTGCGCCCGGCTCGCCGAACTCGCTCGGAAGCGGATGATGAACACGGAGACCGATCAGCCCTCGAAACCCGATGACCTCACCAGCATTCTCTTCCGTCTGCGTGCGTCAAAGGCCAAGACAGCATCGTCGCGCCCGTCCCCCTCCCTCTGAGGTCGAAGAGTCGCCGCGGAGACGAGGGGGTTAGGGGGTGGGTGCGACCTCGAAAACGTGCAAGTATCGACCCACCCCATGCCCCTCCCTGAAAGGGAGGGGAATCAGTCGGCTACCATGCGGCCGGGATGGGAACTCAGGGTCGCATCACGTCCTTCAACCTGCCCGCCGGCCGCGTGATCGGCGGGAAATACCGTGTCCTCGCCAAGCTGGGCGGCGGGTGGGAAGGCGAGGTGTACAAGGTCGTCGAGATTCGCACCGGCGCCACCCGCGCCGCCAAGCTCTTCTTCCCCCACCGCAACGAAGGCGACAAGGCCGTCACCATCTATGCCCGCAAGCTCGAACGATTGCGCCGTTGCCGCATCGTCATCCAGTATCACCATTCCGAGACCATCCGCCATCAGAAGCACCAGATCACCTGCCTGATCTCGGAGTTCGTCGAAGGCGAGCTGCTGGGACGCTTCGTGGAGCGCCAGCCGCGCAAGCGCCTGCACCACTTCGAAGCCCTGCACCTCATGTACGCACTGGCCAAGGGGCTGGAGGAGATTCACGCCGCCCGCGAATACCACGGCGACCTGCACGATGGCAACGTGATGGTCAAGCGCGCTGGAATCAACTTCGATGTCAAGCTCGTGGATTTCTATCACTGGGGCAAGCCCACCGCGGCCCACTATCGCGATGATGTCGTCTTCCTCATGCGCCTGCTATACGACGCGGTCGGCGGCGCCAAGGCATATCCCGCGCAGCCGCCGGAGATCAAGGGGCTGATCCTCGGCCTCCGCCGCGACTTGATCGGCCGGGCGTTCCCGACTGCCCGCCACCTCCGCCAGCACCTCGAATCGTTCGAGTGGAAATGAACCGGCCGGCCCTCGGCAGGTGAACCTTCGCGCGCCCGCAGCCCCGGAGGGGCGGCAGGAATGTAGCCACGGGACTGGAACTCCAGGGCTGGCTTATCGAATCCTGTCCACGGAGGGAGTACTAAGGATGGATGCTCGCGGTCGGGCGTCTCTGAATGATTGACTGCTGCTACGCGAAGCCTGGTGGAACGGAAACCTGTGACTCCAAACGATTCCATGCGCGCAGCGCGCCACGATTCAGTAACCCGCCCAATCTCGTCGACAGACACCGAGGTTTTAGCCTCCACTGTTTCTTCAAAACCGGGGTAGATCAATGAACCCAGTGCCCACGCCACTGCGACTGTCGTGATCGCGCCGAGGGTCAGGCAGAGCAGGATGCGGAGCGGCCAGCGTTTCATGCCTTGCCCTCTCCGCGATTCCATCCACACTCCGGACAACCCTCTAATCGCTGATCACTAATCACTAATCGCGGTCCCCTGAGGTCATACCCAAACCGCGGGCACCGGCCGCGCCTGGCGCGGATGAGCCGCTTCGCGCTGGTGAACCCGAGGAACACCCCGAACCAGATCGCGGCGTAGAACAGCGTGTCAATCACAAACCCGGGCCAAAGCGGAACGGGGCGTGTTCCCTCGATTCCGAAAATCGAGGGTGCTGGCCAACCGGCGCTCATTGCGATGACGATTGTGCCTCGCTCCAGAACTCTGCCATCGCCGCCAGTAATCCAGTCACTCCGGACACCGGCGTCGTGACTACCGTCGTACGGCCAGTAGTGTGTTGCCCACGCCACGGCGACAGTCGTGATCGCGCCGATGATCAGGCAGAGAATGATGCGGAGCGGCCAGCGTTTCACACCGTGAGTGTACCGCGCGCCAGTCCGCCCCGCTGCGCGGCTCGGGCCGTGGACGGCCCGGCTCGGAATCGTCAATCTTCAATCGTCAATCGTCAATCGCAAATCAATCCTTCGCCAGCGTCGCCAATCGCTCGACATCGAGTTCGACGAGCTGCCCCGCCTTGAGGCCGAGGCGCTTGATTGTTCCCGCCTTCACCTCGATCACAAACTGGGCCGGCCGGCGGCTGGAATATCGCTTCAGCCGATCCTCGTAATCCCACTCCGATTCGCCCGGTTGGCGCGGCAGTTCCTTCTTCGCCTGGTGCACCGCGGTGATCCTGCCCTCCTCATCGAGAAAGATCATGTCGATGTCGACGAGGCAGTTCTTCATCCAGTAGCCGCGCTCCTTCGCATCCGGATAGATGAAGAGCATGCCGCCGTGCTCGTCGATCTCCTCGCGCTCCATCAAGCCCTGAGCCCGCTGATCGGCATCGACGGACAGCTCGAGCTCGAACTCCTCGGCGGCGTCATCGAGGCCGAGGGTGATCTTCTCCTTCGGCATGTCGTCTTCCCGCTGTTCCGCCGGGGGTGCGGTTTCATCCTGACTGGCCGTGACCAACGCCCAGCGTGACGATGCGCCAAGCCCGCCGATCGTCACCGCGACGGCCGCAGTCATGGTCATGAACCATCCATCGATTCGCATCATCTGAATCACTCCCATGTATTGACCGCACCGGTTGCGGGATTTGCTGCCTCCGAGCGCTCGCGCGAGCGGCGGATCGCATCAGCCGCCTTCTCCTTCCCCGCCCGCTCCGCCTTCCCGTTGCCGGAGATTCCTCCCTCAATCGGCGCCTCCGCATCCTTCCACGATTCGGGATAGGCGGGATCATCGAGCCCGAGCGCCGCCTTTGTCGGCCAGAGCGGCCGGAACGTGTCGCACATCACCGCCAGCTCATCCGTCCACGCCGCACCCAGCGATTTTTCAACCGTGCCGGGGTGCGGGCCGTGCGGAATCCCCTGCGGGTGCAGCGTGATCGAGCCCACTTCAATCCCCCGCCGCGCCTTGTAGTTCCCTTCCACGTAGTACAACACCTCATCCGAATCGAGGTTGCTGTGGTTGTACGGCACCGGAATCGCCTGCGGATGAAAATCCAGGGCGCGCGGGCAGAACGAGCAGATCACGAAGTTGTGACCCTCGAAGGTCTGGTGCGTGGGCGGCGGCATGTGCGTCGTGCCCGTGATCGGGCTGAAATCATCCACGTTGAATACATAGGGGTAATAGCACCCGTCCCACCCCACGACATCCAGCGGGTGATAGTCGTATAGATAGGAGTGCACCTGATCGCGTGCTTTGATGCGAACCTCGAACTCGCCAGGCTCGTCATACGTCAGCGGCAATTGCGGAATCTTGAGGTCGCGCTCGCAATAGGGCGCGTGCTCGAGGAACTGCGCTGTCTTCTTCGAGATGTATCGCGATGGTGGAAGGATGTGCGAAGTGTTCACCGTCTCGAAAACGATGAAGCGCGGATTCCCTCCCCCTCCCGGAGGGGGAGGGTCAGGGTGGGGGTGTGCATTCTTGGCATTGCGGGCGGCGCGACCCACCCCCTTGCCCCCTCCCTCGGAGGGAGGGGGATCAAACACCATCCGGTAGATCGTGCCCTTGGGAATGACGATGTAATCCTTGCGCTCGAATCGGAGCGTGCCGAACTGCGTGTACACCGTTCCGGATCCGAAGTGAATGAACAGGCACTCATCGCCCGTGCCATTCTTGAAGTGATAATTCATGGGGTCCTTGGGAACGCAGATGGACATCTCCACATCCGCGTTGCCGAAGAGCACCACTCGACCCGTGATCGGGTCGCCCTTGGGCTTGTGCGGCATGGTCTTGAGATGCCGCATGCGCATGACATCGGTCTCGACGTACTGCGGCTTCGTGCCGTACATCGACTTCCATCCCGTCACCTGCGTGGGCGCGTGAATGTGGTACAGCGTGCTCGTCGGTCCGACGAATCCTTCGGTCCCGAAGACTTCTTCCGAATAAAGTCTGCCATCTGGCCTGCGGAACTGCGTATGCCGCTTGGGCGGGATCTGGCCGAGCTTCGTGTAGTAAGGCATGACCGCTCCTCTGTTCTGCGACCATTGATTCTACGCGCACAGAGTTGCCATCGATGTCACGAACCTTGAAATGACGCCGGACCTGAGGGGGACCCCAATCGCGATCGATCGCGATTGGGGACCCTCGAAGGTCCGGGTCTGCCCTCGAGCGTCGCACTCGTTTCACTTTACCGAATCTTCGGAAAGAACCGCCCCGTCCGCTCGCGATACCGCTCGTACTCCGCACCAAACCGCGCTGAGAGGTTGGCCTCTTCCCGCTGCGTCCGCCACGCAATGATCAGAAACGCACATCCGACCAGCAGCATCATCCACCACGTATCCATCGCCAGCGACAAGGCCGCATAGAACAGCGTCCCGAACGTGTACATGGGATGGCGAATGAATCGATAGGGCCCGGTTGTGACCAGCCGCGCGTTCTCGCGCACCACGGAAGTCGCGGTGACATTCGAGCCCAGGTGCTGGAACATCCAGTAGAACATCGGCAGGCACGATGCGGCCAACCCGACCGCGACAAGCCGCGCCCACAAGGGCAGGCGCAACAGCGCCCAGTCGAATGTTTGGGGTCGGATCAGCCATGCCAGCAGCGACACCGCGCCCGCAATCCCGAACGCCGTAAGCACGATAGGCATCACTGCTCCATCGCGCGCTCGCGAAATGCCGCCTCCCGCGCGGTCCGCGCGCCGGCGGAACCACATGCTCGTGCCCATCGCGGCGATGAGAAGAGCCCCGACCGCCACACGAAAGAATCCCTCGCGGATTTCCACGGCGATGAGAATCCATGTGCGATCGCGCCCTGTCAAGTCGCGACGCGAATCCGATCGACGCATCAGCCCGATCAGGCGGCAGCCCAGTTCGCCATGACGCGCATGGCCGCCGTCTCCAGGCACCACTCCGGTTCGGCAAGCGACCTTTCTCCAAACTCCGTCATCATCGAGAATGTCGTTGTAAGCAGACCGCCGGACGCGATGCAGCGCGAAACACCTGGTTCCTCGCGGCCGACAATTGCAATGGCCGGAACCCCGGCGCGCTGCGCCGCCTGCGCCACCGCCATCACCGCCTTGCCTTCGAGCGTTTGCGCATCAAGGCAACCTTCGCCCGTCATGACCAGATCAATCCCCTTCAGCCGACCTTCGAACCTGATGAGTCGAAGGACGAGATCAGCCCCGGGTTCGAGGGTGGCGCCAAAGAGTGCTGCCAATCCAAAACCCACACCGCCCGCAGCGCCCGCCCCCGGCTGATCTGCATCCCCACCCACAACCTCCGCCCACTGGCGAAGGCACTCCTCGAGTCGCACCACCTGCTGCGGCGTGGCGCCTTTCTGTGGGCCATACACCGCCGCAGCGCCGTGCGCTCCCAGGAGCGGATTGCGCACATCGCAGGCGATGCGCAGCCGGCACGGGAGCGCCTCGGGTGGAGCCACTCGAGCAATGACACCCAAATCGACGCCTCCTGCAGGCGGCGCCACATCTCGACCTGAATCGTCGAAGAGCCGGACGCCGAGCGCCTGCGCCGCTCCCGCACCGCCGTCAATCGTGGCACTGCCCCCTGCAAACACCACCACCTCGCGGCACCCGCGCGCGATCGCTCGCCGGATCAATTCGCCCGTGCCGAATGTCGTCGCCTTCATTGGATCGAGCGCGCCGCACGGAACACGCTGGAGACCCGAAGCCTCCGCCAACTCCACGATTGCGGTACCGTCGGCGAGCATCGCCCAACGCGCATCCACGAGGTCGCCGAGCGGTCCCGCCACGCGCGCGGTGAAGACCTCGCCCTTCACAGCGTGCAGCACAGCATCCATGGTCCCCTCGCCCCCATCGCCCACCGGGCAGATATGTGCAGCGTGCCCGGCGCGCTCGACGCCTCTGGCCATGGCCGCCGCCGCGCGTGCCGCGATCATCGTCCCTCGAAATTTGTCGGGCGCACAGAGGATGTTCATGGCATAGATACCATCACCACGGCGCGGCTCGCCGGTGGCGGATAGGATACGGCAGCCCGCTGCATTCCAACCCCTCACCAGTCCCCGGGGCGTGCCGTGATCGACCTTCTCCTCGCATCTGCGATGAACATCGACCCGGAGGTGCTCGAGGCCATCGAGCGATGGGGTCCCTTCGCAGTGTTTCTCCTCCTGATCATGCCCCTGGGCGGCGAGGAGATCGTCACCGTCCCCGCTGGCTATCTGATCGGGCAGGGACACCTCAACTTCTGGGCCACCGCCGGATGGGCATATGTCGGAGCGTTCGTCTCCGATGGCGCATGGTATTTCATCGCCTCGCGCTGGGGCACGCCGCTGCTGCACAAGAAATGGTTCAAGCGGCTGGCCCACCCGCGCCGCATGCTGCAGGCCAAGCACCAGATCGAAAAGCGCGGGGCCTGGCTCATAGTCACCGCCCGGTTCGTGCCCGGCACGCGCACCAGCGTGATGATCATGTCAGGTCTCCTGCACATGCCCGCCTGGAAGTTCATCATTGCGGAGGGGGCGTGCCTGCTGGTCACGATTCCGCTCCAGTTGGGGCTGGGCGTTGTCATCTATCACCTCTCCAGCCACATCGTCGGCTCGCCGGAGAACCTGCTCGCCAAGATCTTTGCCATCATGGCGATCGTTGCGGCAATCCTGATCAGCGCGTTCACCTTCAACTGGTGGTATGCCCACTATCGCTCGAAGGAGCGGGCCCCGCGCTCCAAGGCCGCATGGCTCCGCCGCTTTCGACCGCGGCGGCCTCTGTCGGCCCTTCGAAAGAAGATACACGAGCATTGATCGGAGCTGATCCCGCTGCGTTCGGTTTCGCGCCTGGTATCACTTGATCCCCAGCAGCACATCCATCGTCAACTGGTCCAGTCGCTCGTAGGGCAGCGGCCGCTGCGCCAACTCCTGACGATCGAATTGCATGGCCAGCACCCCCTTCGCGTTCGCGCTGCTGTAGGATCGCGCCAGCCCATCGAGCGCCGGCGACGTGCGCCAGATCGCCTTCAAGATGTCCTGAATCTCGCGATCTGCGCTCCACCGCTGGGCTCTCTCTTTCAGAATGAGATACGTTCGCATTGATCCCCGCGCAAATTCGATGACATCCGCGCGGTTCGCGGTGCGATAGGCGTGGCTGTCGAAGTGCCGGAAACCCTTCCACTTGTGGTCCTCCAGCAGTTTCACAAGGAAGAACGCGTGCTTGATGTTCGCCGATCCGAAGCGGAAATCCTGGTCGTAGCGGCCGAACTCTTGATCGTTCAGATCGATGTGAAACAGCTTGCCCATGCCCAGTGCTTGCGCCACCGCGTGGACGAAGTTCAACCCTGCCATGTGCTCATGGGCCACTTCGGGATTCACGCCCACCATCTCCGGATGTTCCAGGGTCGTAATGAACGCAAGATAGTGGCCGGTGGTGGGGAAGAAGATGTGGCCGCGAGGCTCGTTGGGCTTGGCTTCCAGCGCGAAGCGATACCCCCACTTCTGCTCGATTGAGTATCTGCACAGAAAGTTGATCGCATCACGAAAGCGCTGCTCGCATTCGATGGGGTCCTTGCTGCCATCGGTCTCGGTGCCTTCGCGCCCGCCCCAGAAGACGTAGATCTTCGCTCCAAACTCGGCCCCTAGCGCCATTGCACGCATCGTCTTTTGAAGGGCATAGGCTCGGACTTCCGCATCGTTGGAAGTGAACGCGCCATCCTTGAAGACGGGATCGCTGAAGAGATTGGTGGTCGCCATCGCGACCTTCAGCTTGTTCCGCCTGAGCGCCGCCCGGAACTCGCGCTTGATCTGCGCGGCCTCCGCATCCTTCGCATCGATGGGGATAAGGTCGTTGTCGTGGAAGTTCACACCGTGCACGCCGTCCACTTCGCCCAGCAGATCGACGATCTCCGCGGGCGACCACCGCGGCCGGGTCGGCTCGCCAAACGGATCGCGGCCGCTGTTGCCGACGGTCCACAAACCGAACGTGAAGTTGTCGCGGGGAGTGGGAGTGAACTGCTTGTCGGGTTTGCCTGGCATGGGGTCAGAGTAACACAACCTACGGCGCGCGAGCGCCACGACGAGTCGAAGCGTCCGTCGCCACTGAAGTGGCCTGCCCGTGATACCTCACTCCACCGTCACGCTCTTCGCCAGGTTCCGCGGCTTGTCCACATCCTTGCCGCGGAGAAGGGCCGCGTGATAGGCCATCAACTGCAACGGCGCCACCGTCACCATCGGCTGCAAGGGCTCGCTCACATCCGGCACGTAGAACACATCTTCGCACACCTTGCGGATGGCGTCATCCCCCTGCGTCGCCACCGCGATCACGTGACCGCCCCGCGAGCGCACCTCCTGAATGTTCGACATGATCTTGTCATACTGGCTGTTGCGCGTCGCGACGAATACCGCGGGCATGCCATCATCGATCAGCGCGATCGGCCCGTGCTTCATTTCTGCGGCGGGCATTCCCTCCGCGTGAATGTATGAAATCTCCTTCAACTTCAGCGCGCCTTCGAGGGCCACCGGGTAATTCACGCCCCGGCCCAGGAAGAGCCAGTTCTCGCGCTCGATGTACTTCGCCGTCACATCGCGAATCTCCTCGCTCTGATCAAGCGCGGTCGCGATGTGGTCGGGAATCGTCTCCAATTCGCGCAGCAGGTTCGAGACGTAATCGACGGACAGATACCGCCGCCGCCCGATGAAGGTCGCCAGCAGGGTCGCCACCATCACCTGCCCCATGAATGCCTTCGTGCTCGCCACGCCGATCTCGGGTCCCACGCGCAGATACACACCCGCATCCGTCTCCCGCGAGATCGACGATCCCACCACGTTCACGATGCCGAGCACCAGCGCGCCCCGGTGCCGCGCCTCCTGAATCGCCGCCAGTGTGTCGGCTGTCTCGCCCGATTGCGAAATCGCAATCACCACCGTCCCGTCCTCGACGATGGGATTGCGATACCGGAATTCGCTGGCGAACTCGACCTCGGTCGGGATCTTGGCCAGATCCTCCATGATGTATTCCGCCACCATGCCCGCATGCAGGGCCGTTCCCTGGCCGACGAAGATGATCCGCTTCGCCTTCACCAGCTCGCGCGCGTATTGCGAAATACCGCCCAGCACCACCTGCCCTTCGCGAACATCGATGCGACCTTTCAGGGTCATGCGCAGCGCCTCCGGCTGCTCCATAATCTCCTTGAGCATGTAGTGCTCGTAGGTGCCAAGGTCGATCTGATCGAGGTTGAACTCAAGCTCACGGATCTGCGGCGTGATCGGAACGTTGTCGATCGTGGTCGTGTTGAACGAATCGCGCGTGAGTTTCGCGACCGTGTAATCCTCCAGCGTAAACGCCTGCGTCGTGTGCGCCACGATCGCGCTCTGATCCGAAGCGACGATGTACTCATCCTTCCCCACCCCCACCATCAGGGGCGAGCCCTTGCGCGCCACCACAAGCACATCCGGCTCCTCGCGGCAGATCACGGCAATCGCATAGGCTCCGGTAACTTCCCGCAGCGCCGCCTGCACCGCCTGCTCCAACCCGCCGTTGTTGGGGTGATACAACTCGCCGATCAGGTGCGCCAGCACTTCGGTATCGGTTTCGCTGGTGAACTCGTGCCCCTTCTCTTCGAGATACTTCTTGAGAATGTCGTAGTTCTCGATAATGCCGTTGTGGATGATCGCGATGCCGTGGCCGTTGCGCTGGTCATCCTGGTGCGGGTGCGCGTTGCGCTGCGTCACCCCGCCGTGCGTCGCCCAGCGCGTGTGCGCCAACCCGATGGTCCCGTCGAAACTGCGGTCGCTGCTCACCATCTCCTCCACCACGCGCACCCGCCCCACCGCCTTGGCCACCTTCAACTGATTGCGGCGATCGAGCACCGCCAGCCCCGCCGAGTCATAGCCGCGATATTCCAGCCGCTTCAATCCTTCAAGGAGAATCGACTTGGCTGACCGGCGGCCGATGTAAGCGACGATTCCGCACATGGAACTCTCCTCTGTCCCGCGAGCGCTCCCCCGTCGACTGCGCTTCACACTGGGGTACCTGACAGTATGGAAGATGAATCGGTTGGAATCACGCCCAAGCCCGAGATTCCTCACCGCTGGCCCGCGCCAAGCGCTTTCTATCCCCGGATTGCTACGCCCGCGACCTAGAATTCGTTCGCATGAGCGACCTCTGGCAGGAAAAGCGAGCGCAGAAGCGGGCTGCCGCCGAGCCCCTCGCAGTCCGCATGCGCCCGAGGACACTCGACGAGTTCGCCGGCCAGCGGCACATTCTCGCCCCTGGAAGCCTCCTCCGCCGCACGATCGACGCCGACCGCCTGACCTCGGTCATTTTCTGCGGTCCCCCCGGAACGGGCAAAACGACGCTCGCAGAGGTCATTGCCCGCCACACCAATTGCCATTTCGAGCGCACCAACGCCTCCTCTATCGGAGTCAAGGAAATCCGCGAAATCATGAGCCAGGCGGTCAAGCGCCTCGAAGACACCAGCCGCAGGACCATCCTCTTCCTCGACGAGATTCATCGCTTCGCGCGCAACCAGCAGGATGTGCTGCTCGACCACGTGGAGCGCGGCCTGATCACCCTCATCGGCGCCACCACGGAAAACCCGTTCTTTTCGATCAACAGCGCGCTGGTCAGCCGCTCAACCGTGTTCCGTCTCGATCCCCTGAGCGAAGCGGACATTGCAACCCTCATCCGCCGTGCGTTGACCGATGACCGCGCCTTTCCTGGTCTGGAGATCACGGTCGATGATGACGCGATTGCTCTCTGGTCCCGCAAGAGCGATGGCGATGCCCGCCGCGCGCTCATGGCGCTTGAGATCGCGGTGTTGAGCGAGTTGTCGCACCAGCCATTAGCCCCCCGCTCCGCCGGGGGGTCGAACGTGATTGAGCGCGTTGTGGAATCTAACCCCCCGGCGAAGCCGGGGGCTAACCATGAGAAGCCGGTCCACATTAACCTCGCGACAGCCGAAGAATCCATCCAGCAGAAGGCGCCGGTGTACGACGGCACCGGCGATCAGCATTACGACATCATCAGCGCGTTCATCAAGTCGATGCGCGGCAGTGATCCGGATGCCACCGTCTATTGGCTCGCGCGCATGCTCGATGCCGGCGAAGACCCGCGCTTCATTGCGCGCCGCATCGCCATCCTCGCTAGCGAAGACATCGGCAACGCCGACCCCCACGCCATCCAGGTTGCCGCCGCAGCATGGGAAATCACCGAGCGCATCGGCATGCCCGAAGCCCAGCACACGCTCGCCCAGGCCGCCATTTACATGGCCTGCGCGCCCAAGAGCAACGCATCCGCCAAAGCCATCTGGAGCGCCATGGAAGTCGCGAAGGAAGGCAGAACCATCGAAGTCCCAATCTATCTTCGCGATCGAAATTCGACCGTCTCGCGCACCGTCGCAGGCTCCCAGCACGGTCCGAGAACCGTGTCAGATCAGGCAGACTCCGAGCTCGAAAGCCCTTCCGGCGCAGTTTCTGCGGAACAGCCCGGCGGCCAAAATCGAAAATACTTGTATCCGCATGATGCATCCGATGGATATGTCGTGCAGGATTACCTCGGCGTCGATCGCATCTTCTACGAGCCGACGGAACAGGGAGTGGAGGCGAAGATCAAGGAGCGCCTGAAAGCACTGAGGCAACGAATCGAGGCGGCCCGCTCCCGCGCCCCGAAAAGGTGATTCCAACGCATGGCTGACATTCCCGATCTCAACCAACGCAAGAAAGGTCAGCGGGCGACCGTTCGCGAACGCCTCGCCGCCATGACGCCCAAGGATCGCCACGACAAGTCCGCACGCGTGTGCCGGCGCGTCGAGGACCTCGACCCCTTCCGCCAGGCAATGACCGTCATGATGTACATGCCGCTTCCCACGGAAGTGGATGTCACGCCCCTCGCCATCCGCTGCTTCCAGATGGGCGCCATCGTGTGCGTCCCCAAGGTCAACTGGGAGCGCCGCGACATGTCCGCCGTGGAAATGCTCCGCTTCGACGATCAGGACATGGATCTGGATGAGCACGGCATCCGCGTCCCCCGCGACGGCCGCATGGTCCTTCCATCTCTCATTGATCTCATCATCATCCCCGGCCTCGCCTTTGATGCCCAGGGCAACCGCCTCGGCCGCGGCCGCGGGTATTACGACCGCTTTCTTTCCAAGGTCGGCCGCGCTGTTCCCAAGATCGGGGTCTGCTTCGACGAGCAGATGGTCGATGAAGTCCCGACCGGGCCCGGCGACGTGAAGGTCGATGTCGTGGTCACCGATCGCCGCTGCTCCCGCAGCGGCCGCCCCTCGGTGCGATAGGGACCCGAAAAATTGCACAATTCAGTGGCATAGGCGTCCCCGCTGCTGCGAAGAAAGGATCGATCGGGGTGCCATGGGCAAGCGCCGGGTGCCATCGGCAAGCGCTTCGCTTGCCCGTGGCTCAGGACATACCACCATCCGCCACGGGCAAACCGGAGTTTGCCCATGGCACCCGGAGGATTTCTACACGCCTGCGAGCAATCTTGCCGCGCCTTCTTGACACACAACATCACAATTCCTGCTACACTCTCCCCAGTGGGCGCGAGGATGCGCCCTACGGCCCCATCTTCACGGAGGATTCACGATGGCGCTGCCAAGTCAAAGCGCGCGGAGTGATGGACGACGATCCCACATGTTTCGCCGCAGGCATTTCGCGCGCCTGCCCATTGTGCTCGGCGCCGCCGCGCTCCTCGCGGGCGGCGCGTGGCTGCTGATTCAATCGATCGTCGGCGACCCGCGCATCGCCGATGCATCGCCGATCTCCAACGAGCCGGCCCAACCCGATTCCTCGCGAACCGCACTCGCGCAAGGCGACTTCGGCCAGCCCCGCTCCCCTTCGCGCGCAGGCGACTCCGAGAATGCTGGGCCCGGGACCGGATCCGTCCCCGCGCCGCCACCGCAATTCACTTCGCAGCAGCAGCAGGAGCGACAGGCCGAGCTCGCGCAGGCCGGCGACCGTCTTCGCGCTGCGAGCAACAATGCGCCACCCGCCGGAGCGCAGACGCCCAACATGTCCCAGTCGCCCGCGCGCGGACCGGGGAACCAACCCGTTCCCGCGGCGCCCTCTGGCGCCGCGCGCGGAACCGATGGCGAGTCCACAGCACGGCAGCAGCTCAGCCGCGGACTTGAGATCCTCGACAGCGATCCCCTCCAGGCCCGACGCCTTCTCACCGCCGCGCTCGACAGCGGCGCCCTCGCCCCGGAAGACGATGAGAATGTCAGAATGGCGCTCGCCCATCTCAGCGACCGCCTGATCTTCGGCCGCATCGTCCACCCGCAGGATTCCTTCGCGCGCACGTACAAGGTGAAATCGGATGACGTGCTTGGCAAAATCGTGAAGGACCTCGACATGCAGGTGGACTGGCGATTCCTTTTGCGCATCAACGGCATGAAGAGTGACCGCTCGCTCCGCGCCGGACAGGACCTCAAGATCATCACCGGCCCCTTTCACGCCGTGATCGACAAATCCGACTACCGGCTCGACCTCTACCTCGGCGAAGGGGATGAGCGCATCTTCGTGCGCTCCTTCAAGATCGGCCTCGGTGAATACGATTCCACACCAGCCGGCATGTTCCGCGTGGGCGTGAAGGCCGAGAACCCCGCCTGGGTCAACCCCCGCGATCCCCGCGAAAAGTACGGCGCTGACGATCCCGACAATCCGCTGGGCGACCACTGGCTGGCCCTGATCGGCATCGACGACATGACGCGCGATTTCACCGGCTACGGCATCCACGGCACCATCCAGCCCGATTCGATCGGCAAGCAGCAATCCATGGGATGCGTGCGCATGCTGCCCGAAGATGTCAAGCTGATCTACGAGGTGCTGATGACGGATGTGAGCCTTGTGGAAATCCGCAACTGACGATCGCCTCAATTGCTCCGAAAACAAAAGCCCACGGATCTGGATCCGTGGGCTTTGCAATGTGCAAGTGAAATGCTCAGAACAGCAACTGCAACTGGGTGCGGAAAACAATCTGGTTCTGTGTTCCCGCAGAGTCGCTTCGCCATCCTGCCAGATCGCTGGCCCAGAAGTCCACTTCGGTCAGCCCGATTCCAAAGTCGGTTGTGAACTTCACATCGTGACCATCGACGTAATAGTTGAAGCCCACGGTCGCGACATTGAGGGTATGAAAAGCGAGCCCCGGCGCTGTACTCGTCGCCTGTCCCCATTCGTACCGGCCGAACACCTCGAACTTCGGCGTGAAGTAGTAGCCGCCCTGAATCACGGCGCCGTATACATCCACGATCCCCGGAAAGGAATCATTCGTGTCAACCTGATGATAGATCCCGGCAAGGAAGAGATTCGCGCCACCGCATTCGAGCGAGAAGTCAACAGTGGCGGCGGTCCAGTTGTCCTGTGAAGGCCCGAACGGTGTCCCATGCTCGCCACGCTGATAGTGCAGAGCAGCGCCGAGGAGCATCCCCTTCGGATCATCCACGGGACTGGTGAAATCCTCGAACTGTTCCCACGTTCCAGCCAATTTGTACTCAGCGCGCCCGGTAAAGTGAATATCAACGTCTTCGTCGAGGGCAGGCGAGTTGATTGGCGCCCCGCCGGGATCGATCACCCCGCCGATGTTGTCCGTTCCGCCATCGCCTGTCATCAGCATCACGCGCCAGTCGGGCGAATCCGCCGGCGACCACGTCAGTTGCACGCCTTGGGTGCGGCCGATGTTGACAGACTCGTTCAGCAGCGATCGTTCCACCGCCAGTTGCGCGCCCGCCGATACGAGCTCCTCGCGATTGAACGGAGCCTTGAACTGCCCCGCCGTGATCGCAATGTCGTTGGTCAGCCGGAACCGGATCCACGCATCCTGCAGGAACCAAAGTCCCGTGACCAATCCCGGCTCGTTGCGCGTCACATCGCCGCGCACCAGATATTCGATGTCGCGGCTGAACACGTGGCCGCTCAGCGTCAGCTTGGTGCGGGTGAATTCGAATCCCTGCCGGTGCTCGTCGTCGCCCGGCTCATCGTGCCAGTTGTAGATCCAGCGGAACTGCATCAGCCCGTCCACCGCCAGCAGAAAGTCGCCATCGGGCGAGGCGAGGAAGAATCCGTCGGTCGGCGTCCACCCCGCCGTGGCGCCATCCTGCAGAAGGCTGGCCCGGTGATCCGAATCCTCGAGCACATCGCTCACGAGGGCGCGAATCTCCTTCGCCCGCTCCTCGCTGAGCCACTGCTCGCCATCCTCGTTGCGCAGGAGAGTGACTTCCTGCTGGAGGTCCTTGACCTGCTCGCGGGTCTCGCGCAGCTCGCGCAGGATCTGATCGATGTCATCCTTGGTCAGACCGCCGCCATCCTGGGCCGTCACGGCCGGCGCTGCCGCCACAGCAGCCGCCAACCCAAGTCCCGCACCCAGTCCGGCCAGCCGATGCCTGCTCACCATGCTCATCTCGGTTCTCTCCTGTCCGCAGCGAATCGATCCGTACCCCGCCTCCGCCGCCACGCCGCAAGGGGGTCGGGCTTGACGAAGCGGCCGCCATCATACAGCCAACCGATTCGAACGCCAGTCAATCCGCCGGATCCTCCGCCTTTCATGTCCTGTCTGCAGAAATCGCCGAGGTGCAGGCGGATGATGCTTCGTTTACCGGACTCCACAGGAAGGCAGGGTCCCCTGCCGTGCAAAAAGCAAGCCGGCCGGTCCCGTGGGACCGGCCGGCTCTATCGTCGATTCCATCGGCAGGCCTGCCGATGGTGTGTCGCGGGTGGATGACCCCTTAGAACACGAGCTGCAACTGCGTCCGGATCACGACCTGATCCTCCTCGTCACCGGGATCCGTCCGCCAACCCGTCAGCGAGAGATCGGAGTTGAGGCCTGCCCAGACCGAATCGATCGGATCGAAGGCGAAGCCCACATCGGTGGTCCACTTGAGGTTGTGCTGGCTCCAGAACTTGGTCACGCCGACGGTCAGGAGATTGAGGTCCTCCTCAAGGCCGCCCAGATCGATGTCGTGATCGCCGAACTCATATCGGCCGAAGATCTCGACATCCTCCGTGACGAAGAAGCCGCCCTGAACCACCACGCCCAGCGGGTTGATGTCCACGGCAGCGGTGTCATCGTCCACGTCGGCATAAACGATCGCGCCGTAGAGGTTGGCGCCGCCGAACTCGGCCGACACGTCGCCCGTGACCGCCCAGATTTCGGTGTCTGTGGTGCCGAGCACGCCGCCGACCGAGGTGCCGTCCTCATCCTTCTGGATATGGCCGGCCAAGCCGAACATCAGGCCGAAATCATCGGAACGCCATGACGAGAAGTCGTCAAACTGGCTCCACTCGCCCGCGGTCTTGAGTTCCGCCCGGGCGTCGAAGGACCACTCGGTGTCATACGCGAGCGCCGGGGTATTGGGAGTCCGGCCGCCGTCGTTGAAGGAACCGGCGAAGCGGAAGCCCTCGCCCTCGTAGCCCAACATGACGCCCTGGGTGCGGTCAGCGGTGAACACGCCGTTGACGAACGATCGTTCCACGGCCTGCTGCATGCCGGCGTCAACCAGTTCCTCGCGAAGGAACGGGGCCTTGAACTGGCCGGCCTGCACGTGCCAGCCGTTGTCGTAGTACTGCCTGACCCAGGCATCCTTCAAGAACATCGTGCCTGTCTGCCCGAAGTCGCCTTCGACCTTATAGGTGGTGTCCGGGGAGACGATGTTTCCGCTGAAGATCAGCTTGGTGCGGGTATTCTCGAAACCGCCCCGCGTCGTGTCGTTGTCCACGAATTCGTCGTCGTCCTGAAGATTCAGCATGTAGCGGAACTGAATCAGCCCGCTGATGTCGAGACGGTAGTTGCCGTCACCGCTGGCCAGGAAAAAGCCATCCTGATCCCAGCCGGCCGTTCCACCGTCCTGAAGGAGACTGGCGCGGGTGTCGGCGTCCATCAGGACATCGTTCACCAGGGCGCGAATCTCGGTGGCGCGCTGCTCGGTGAGCCACTGCTCGCCCGATTGCGCCTGAAGTTTCGCCAGCTCCGCCTCCATCTGGGCGATGCGGGCACGCAGGTCCTGATCGTTGGTCTCACCGGTTCCACCAAAGCTGGCGCCCGTAAGCGACAGCGCAGTGGCTCCGGCCACGAGGCCAACTCGCTTGGTCAAACTCATTCTTGGACTCTCCTTATTACCTGTCCGGAGACGCACGGCTTCTGTCCAGTTGCCGCTGCGACTCTCATCCACCCGTCCGACTTCACCTCGAGCCAACACGGCCCGAATCGAACGTGAATCATCATATCGGCTTCCACGCACGACGCCGATGAAAGCGGAGATGATACCGTTCACTTCGGCACGGGCCAGCGGGTAGGCAGAGTCGAAAGCCAAAATTTCTTCGGCAAACCCAACCCCCTCCCGAATAATTGCTGGAAGTCACGGTGTAATCGTGACTTATGAACAATGGGGCCATTGTCCTATAACCCCTGTTTCTGACGCCAAAACGGGGGAAAAGTGCGCCATTCACCAGGTTGTTCACACCCCGCCGATACGCTCGACCCGTCTCCCAGCCGGTTTCCCGGGTGGTGGGACCGCCGGATGAAGGTGCGTGAGGGCCTCTTGAATCGAGCCCGTTACCGCCACCGCAAGCCCCTCGGGTGTTGCTCCCGAGCCCGCTGGGCTGCTTGTCCTCGGAATGATGACCTGCCGGAAACCCAGCCGCTGGGCTTCGCGCATTCGTTGCTCCAACGCGCTGGTGCGGCGAATCTCGCCTCCCAGGCCCACCTCGCCGATCACTGCTGTCGCGGCATCCAGTGCGCGGTGGTAATGCGCGCCCGCCATCGCGAGGCACAGCGCAAGATCTGCCGCCGGCTCGATCACGCGCAGGCCGCCTGTTGTCGAAGCGAACACATCCTGATCCGACAAGCGCAGTCCGCCGTACCTCTCGAGAACCGCAATCAACATGCTCAAGCGGTTGGGATCGACGCCTGACGCCTTCCGCCGGGCGCTTCCGGGAAAACCCGGCGCCGTCAGCGCCTGGACTTCAACCATCAGGCAGCGCGAGCCGTGCATCGCCGGACAGATGACCGAACCCGGCCGCGAGCCCCCACCCTCCTCGATCAGCGATGAGCCATCGGGTACTTCGCGCAGGCCCTCCCCGGTCATGTCGAAGAGCGCCACCTCCAGCGTCGTGCCGAATCGATTCTTCGTCGCACGAACCACCCGATGAGCATGGTGCCGGTCGCCTTCGAACGAAAGCACGGTATCGACGAGATGCTCGAGGAGCTTCGGCCCCGCCAGCGCGCCTTCCTTGGTCACGTGGCCGACCAGAATGATCGACATTCCGCTGATCTTGGCAAGATAGACCAGCTCCATGCAACAGCGCCGAAGTTGCGCGATGGATCCCGGCGCGGCTTCGACATCGCTGCGAAAGATCATCTGGATCGAGTCGATCACCATGACCGCCGGTCGAACCAGCCGCGCTTGCTCGATGATCCGCGCCAGATTGGTGTCGGCGAGAATGTGAAGCTCATTGAGAGAGTCCAGCAAGACCGGCGCAGCCGGTTTTGCCCCCTCTCTCTCCGGTCGCAGAGTCGCCGCGGAGACGAGAGGGCTGGGGTGAGGGGAAGCATGTCGTGGCGCCGATTTCTCAGCGAACAACCGCTCCCCCCGCAGCCGGGTTTGATGGGCGGATTCCTCACTGCTCACATAAAGAATGCGATGGCCCGCGGTCGCAAGCTGCGCCGCCGCCTGAAGGAGAAGCGTGGATTTCCCGATCCCGGGGTCGCCGCCGACCAGAATGACCGAGCCCGGCACAATGCCGCCTCCGAGCACGCGGTCAAATTCGCCAATGCCCGTCGCAATTCGCGGCACGCTCTCGATCTCCACCTCGGGCAGGGGGACCGCACGCGGCCCGTGACCGGCTGCCTCGATCGCGGAATTGTCCGATTCTGCCGCCCATGCCGCCGCCATCGGTGCATGCTCGCCGCCGGATGCCGCGGCCACTTTCGGCTCGACATATCGCTCCAGCGCATCCCATGTGCCGCAGTCGGGGCATTTGCCCATCCACTGCTGCTGCACCCCGCCGCAGGAGCGGCAAAGATATGACACGCGAGCCTTGGCCATGCTGCGCAGTGTAATCGATCGGGGAAGAGACGCTCGGTCTGAGCCCAGCGAAGACCGGGGTCGGCCGTGCAATTCGCTTAGGATTCTCACATGTCCTCCTTCGTGACCCATCTCGAATCCGCGCTCGACGGCACGCGCTTCGAAGCGCGGACGCTGCAGACCGTGCACGAAGGCCGACCGCTGTGGGTGCGATATGACCTGGAGGCCGTCAAGCGCTCGGTGTCCCGCGATGACCTCGCCTCCCGGCCGTTCACCATGTGGCGCTACCGCGAACTGCTGCCCTTTGAGCGCGAGGAGGACATCATCTCGCTCGGCGAGACTGTGACGCCGCTGATCCGCTGCGATCGACTGGGCCCGCGACTCGGTTTGCGGAACCTGCTCATCAAGGACGAATCGCGACTGCCGACCGGATCATTCAAGTCGCGCGGCATGGCCATGGCGGTGACGATGGCCAATGCCCTGGGAACTGGTGGCACGGCTCTCCGAGCCGTGAAGGTTTCAGCGGATCTCCGACCCGCGCGCGGCTCAGAGAGCCGCTCCACACGCGGGTCGCAGACCCGCCCCACCCTTGCAGCGCCTACCGCCGGAAACGCGGGTGGCGCCCTCGCCGCCTATGCCGCCCGCGCCTGCCTCGAGTGCGTCATCTTCATGCCGCGCGACACGCCCATCGTCAATCAATATGAATGCGCCCTGCACGGAGCGAGGACGTTTCTCGTCAACGGCCTCATCACCGACTGCGGCCGGATCGTGAACGAAGGTCGCGAACGCATGGACTGGCTCGACATGTCCACGCTCAAGGAGCCCTACCGGCTCGAGGGCAAAAAGACGATGGGCCTCGAACTCGCGGAGCAGATGAACTGGTCGCTGCCGGATGTGATCCTCTATCCCACCGGCGGCGGAACAGGCCTGATCGGCATGTGGAAGGCCTTCCACGAACTGCGAGAGATCGGGTGGCTCAATTCCCCCTCCCTCTCAGGTCGAAGAGTCGCCGTGGAGACGAGGGGGTCAGGGGGTGGGTCGGGCGCAACGCAAAAAACCGCCGTCACACCCACCCCCCAGCCCCCTCCCTCAGAGGGAGGGGGAGTACATCTCCCCCGCATGTTCGCCTGCCAATCGACCGGCTGCGCGCCCATCGTGCGCGCCTTCGAGCGCGGCGAGCGCTTCGCCGAGCCCTTTGAGAACGCCCACACGATCGCTTCGGGCCTGCGCGTGCCCCGCGCCGTGGGCGATTTCATGATCCTGGATGCGGTGCGCGAATCCGGCGGCTGCGCGCTCGCCGCCGACGAATCGAAACTGGTGGAATGGATGCGCCTCGCCTGCGAATTGGAGGGCATCGCCATCTGCCCCGAATCCGCCGCATGCATTGGAGTTGCGGAAGGAGCGGTGAAGAGCGGCCTCATTGGACCCGACGAAACCGTCGTTCTTTTCAACACCGGCGCCGCGCAGAAGTATGTCGAGGCGATGCAGATCGATCTTCCCGCGATCGATCATGTCAACGTTGATTGGACTTCAGTCGCAAAGGCGTGATCCCACGACGGCGGGGCCGGAGGGCGGGCGTCTCCCGCTGTTTGTGAGTTTCCGCTGCGCGGGACCTCCGGTGAGGCGCGTTTCTGCGTTTGTGCGTTTACTGGTACCGCCGCATCCGCCACGCCCAGCGGGCGTAGTCGAGAGTCATGCGGCGTTTCTCAGCCGCCTGTGGTTCGCCGCCGCCAAACGCGGTTTCCTGCCGCCACTTCCAGTATGACCCGTGCAGCCGAAAGCGTGTGCGCACTCCCAGCAGGAGCAGCATCCACAAGCCACCCAGGGTTTCCATGATGTGGACGAGGCCGCGACGCATGGACTTCATCCTATGACGCGCAATGCTCATTCGGATCGGCTCGCCGGGTGCCATGGGCAAACCCGGTTTGCCCGTGGTTCGGCGTGACATCGGGTTTCGCCCACGAGCAAGCGAAGGTCGCCGCGGCGACCCCATGGTGCCCGCGATGATGCCTGACCCACCGGAGGCGCTGGTGAAGACAACGAATCGCGCAGAGTACAATTCCCGGCCATGGCCATCACCATCACCTATCTCGGCCACAGCGGATTCCTCTTCAGCGATGGCGCGATGACCATCGCGGTCGATCCCTTCCTCACGGGCAATCCCATGGCGACCATGAAGGCCGACGAGATCACCTGCGATTACATCGCGATCACGCACGGCCACGAGGATCACGTCGGCGATACCGTCGCCATCGCGAAGAAGAACAAGGCCATTGTCGCCGCCAATTTCGAAATCACCGAGTACTTCCTGCCCGAGCAGGGTGTGGAGAAGACGGAACAGATGAATCCGGGCGGCAAGGTGGCGACGCCCTTCGGCTGGATCGCTCTCACCCAGGCGTTTCATTCATCCTCGCACGGCGGCAGGTACATGGGCCAGCCGTGCGGGCTGATCATCAACATCGGCGCCATCACCATCTATCACTGCGGCGACACGACGATCTTCGGCGACATGGCGCTGCTCGGTCACATTTATAAACCCGATGTCGCGTGCATCCCCATCGGCGACCGCTTCACCATGGGGCCGGAACTGGCCAGTCGCGCTGCAGAACTGATCAAGCCTAAGGTCGCGATTCCCATCCACTACAACACCTGGCCGCCCATCGCGCAAGACCCGGCGAAATTCCAACCAAGGGATGTCGAGGCGAAAGTCATGAAGCCGGGCGAAGTGTGGAAGTACGGGCCGTGAGCGGTGTGTGTGTCGGAGCGCTCGCTGAAACAGAGACACGCGCGATCGGTCATGCGCACTCACCCCGGCACGCTCATACGTCCAATTCGCAAACCTCGGTCGCAACAGCGGGCGGACTCGCCGTGCAGGTGATCACGACGGTGCGCCCGCGGGCGACTCGATTGGGCCTCCGGCCTGCTGCCAGGCCTCCTTGCCTTCCTCATATACAAAGACATTGCTGTAGCCGATCAATTCCATCTTCCTCGCCGCGTCGTAGGCCGACTCGCAGTGGCTGTTCCAGCAATACACGATCACCTGGCGATCCTTGTCAGGCACCGCCTGCTGGATCGCGCGCTCGAAGTGCTCGTCATTGGGCACGTTGATCGCGCACGGCAGATGTCCGCCGTGAAAATGCTTCGCGGGCAGCGTCTCGATGATCACCATCCCGGCCCGCGGACTCTTCACCAACTCGAGCAGTTCCGCGCGGCCGATGGGCGACCTCACCAGATATCGCCGCAATTGATAGAGCAGTCGGTCTCTCATGCTCATTCCCATAGCGACAGTACCAGCAGCCCATGAACCTCCCATGAATCTCCGCTGAATCTGTTTTCATCCGCGACGCTTCGCGCGCGCCTCATCGCCGTCGCTGCCGTTGGCGGGCGTGTTATGATCGCCGCGCTGCGCGTGGAATAGGGAGAATTCCTCATGAACGATTGGTGTGATTTTACCGCACTGGCCAGAATCCATCCCTGGGCCACGCGCTCGCTCTCCGCGGAGAATCCCACGGGCGCGATCGGCGGCGGCGGTCGCGCGCGGGTCGGCGAAGATGTTCACACCACCGCCGCGGCCAGCGAACTCGGAATCGGCTGGAAAGTCCGCCCGTGCCTGCGCATCCGGCCCGGCGAAACGCACACCCTCGCCGACATCGAGGGCCCGGGCATCGTGCAGCACATCTGGATGACGGTCGATCCCACGCGCTCGCGGCTCTTCACCTTGCGTGTGTACTACGATGACGCGAAGGAACCCTCGCTCGAGTGTCCCGTCTGCGACTTTTTCTGCAACGGCATCGACGGCCGTGCGAAAGTCGCGTCGCTGCTCATTGCCGTCAATCCAACCGGCGGGATGAACTCGTACTGGCCCATGCCGTTTCGAAGGAACCTGCGCATCACGATCAGCAACGACTGGCCGACGGCGCATCCCGCCCATCCCGATGATCCGCTGGAAGAGTTCTTCTACCAGATCACGTGGTCGCAGCAGCCGATCGCGGATGAGGCCGGATACCTGCATGCGCAGTGGAGGCGGAGCGTGACCACCCGCGAGAGTCCTGAATTCATGATTCTCAATCCCGCCGCCGTGCGCGGCCCGGGCCATTACGCAGGCACGTACCTGATCTGGCACCAACACTCGGCCGGTTGGTGGGGCGAGGGCGAAGTGAAGTTCTTTATCGATGGGGATGGGAACGATGATCCGACAATCCCCCCTCCCTCTCAGGGAGGGACTTCGGTGAGCTCAGTCAAACCGGGTCAGGGGGTGGGTCGAGTCCGATCAGTTCCTGATCATGCACACCCCCACCCCAGCCCTCCCCCTCAGCGAGGGGGAGGGAGTAGTTTCCCCACCATCTGCGGCACGGGCACAGAAGATTACTTCGGCGGCGCATGGGGCTTCGAAGAGCGCGATGAACATGGTGTGTCACGGCCGGTCACGTACTCCACCGCGTTTCTCGGCTACCCGCAGGCGATCATCGACCCAGGCCGCATTCCGCTTCACGGCCTCTACCGCTGGCACATCCCCGATCCGATCCGCTTCAAGCAGTCGCTGCGCGTGACCTGCCAGGCGCTCGGCTGGTACCCCACGCGGAAATATCAGCCGCTGACGGATGACATCATCTCCATGGCCTACTGGTATCAGCGCGAGCCGGGGCCGAGCGGGACGCTATTGCCCTATGCGCACGGGAGGCTGCTGCGATAGCACAACTCAAGCAACAAAGAAGCCCACGTTCGATGAACGTGGGCTTCAGTTGACGTTTGAGATGAGGAATGGGAACAGGTCGTCAATCCCTGTTCCCGAAGATCAGCGCCAGACGGATGACGAGTTTCACCGCTTCGAAGTAGATCCACGCCAGCGTGATCAACAGCGCAAAGCCGAGATACCACTCCATGTACTTCGGGCTGCCGGCGTTGATGTGCTGCTCCACCTCGCCGAAATCAATCACGAGGAACAGCGACGCGATCACAAGGATAAAGAGGTTGATGCCGAGGCCGAGGAAAGCCATTGATCCCGTCTCGGTCGCGGCGGCCCAGAAGCTGATCAGCGGCAGCGGCTGCCAGAAGAAGCTCAACACAAACGACACGAGGTAGGTCAGCATGATCGCGCCGGTGAGCGTGAAAATGACCGCCTTGAATCGCTCCGTGGGCCGGATGATGCCCGCCTTGTACAAGCCCAGCATGGAGCCGACTGAGGCCATGGTGATGATGAACGCCTGCGCGCCCACGCCGCCGAGTACTTCGAGTCCCTGGGCCGCAAGAATGTTATCCGCCAGCGCGGTCACCGCGCCGAGGAACAGTCCTTCCACGACCGCGTAGATCGGCCCGACCACCGCGGCCGCCTTGGGCTTGCGGCAGACCAGGAACCCGAAGCCGAGCACGATTACAAACGATGCGATCGCACTGACCCAGAGGATGTTCGGGAACCGCAGCAGCAGCGAATAGCCCACCGCCCCCGCTGCGATGGCAATGAGAACGAGCAAAGCCGTCTTGTTCACCACACCCGAAAGCGTGGTGACGTTGGCCCGCTGCTGGACCACCGGTCTCTCGTCGCTGTACGCATACGGATTGAACGCTTCCTGGTTGTTCAACGCGGGATTCGACGACTGCATGCTGAACATGGTGTGGGTCCTCCACGAGGAAAGAGGTTCGTCAGATCATATCTTCGGAAAAACCGGCCCACAAGTTCAACCCCGAAGCCCACGTTCAACGAACGTGGGCTTCCTCCCCCTGATCATTTACAGCAGTTCCGCGGCCAAGGATGCCAGCTCGCTCCGCTCGCTCTTTCTGAGCGTGATGTGGCCGCTCAAGCGCTGGCTCTTCATGTGCTCCACCACGTAGGAGAGGCCGTTGGATGAGGCATCCAGATAGGGGTTGTCGATCTGATTGACATCCCCCGTGAGAATGATCTTGGTGCCCTCCCCCACGCGCGAGACGATGGTCTTGACCTCGTGGGGCGAGAGGTTTTGCACCTCATCCACGATCATGTACTGATTGGGAATCGATCGGCCGCGGATATACGTGATGGGCTCGATGACCAGCTTGCCTTCCTCGATCAGAGCTTCGATCCGCTTTTCGATCGACTGGCTGTCCGCCTCGTTCAGATGAGTCCCGCGCGTGGAGAGGAGATAGGCGAGGTTGTCGAAGATGGGCTGCATCCACAGCGACAGCTTCTCATCCTTCGTGCCCGGCAGGTAGCCGATGTCGCGCCCCAGCGGCATGATGGGGCGGGCTGCAAGCAGCTTGTCGAAGCGCTTTTCCTGATAGACCTTCATCATCCCCGCCGCCACCGCCAGCAGCGTCTTGCCCGTGCCCGCGGACCCCAAGAGCGTCACCAGCTTCACTTCGTCATCCACCAGCAGATCGAGGGCCATGACCTGCTGCGCGTTGCGGGGCATGATGCCGAAGATCGGCCGGCGCGGGCCGGTGACCGGGATGAAGTGATCGGTGTCAGCGAGCATGCGGGCCAGCCCATTGTGCGTCGCGTCGCCGATGTCGTGCAGAACGAGGAAGTGGTTGGGGTGGATGACAAGCGGCTGGTGCGAGCCGTCTTCGAGTGTGCGGATGAGATATTCAGTCAGCTTCTCCGCGGGCAGTTGCCGCTCATCGTAAAGTTCGTCGATGAGCTCTCCGGGCACTGCCACTTCGTCCCAGCCGTCGTACAACCACGCCGCATCCACTTTTTCCGCCAGAAAATCCTCGGCGGGAATGCCCAGGGCATCGCACTTGACTCGGGCGTTGATGTCGTTGCTGACGAAAATCGTCCGCTGGCCTGACTGGTGCAGCGCGTTGGCGACCGCGATGATGCGGTTGCCGGGCTTGTGGCCGTCGAGCGTGGATGGAATCTTCTCGCCGTCGACGGCAATGCGCAGCGTGCCGCCCACCGCGTTCCACACCACCCCGCCGCTCAGGTTCCCCTTGCCGCGCAGCCGATCGATGTTGCGGATGACATCGCGGGCGTTGCGGCCGCGCTCATCGTTCTGAAGTTTGAATTGATCAAGCTCCTCGATCACCACGAGGGGAATGACGACCTCGTGCTCCTGAAACTTGAAGATCGCGTCGGGATTGTGCAGCAGCACGCTGGTATCGAGCACAAAGTGCTTGCGGCCCTTCCCGGGCCGGCCCGGCGTGGTTGATTGCGTCGGCTGCGCGTCGGCCATGCTGCAGCGATCATATCGCGCTCGGCCCTCAACCGTCGCGGCAATCGCCCTGCGGCAAGCAGTCAGCGGTCAGCGGTGAGCGAAAAATACAGACGCCGACCGGTCGGAGCCGTCGATCGGCGTCTGGTTCAGCGCTTGGCGCAGCGCAGCGCGGCCGGAGCGCTCCCTCAGAATGTAACCGGGGATGGCGCCGGCAATCAAGCCCAAATCGCAAAATTGATTGCTCGCCCCACTCGCGCGAGCGCCGGCGCCCCGCGGCGCGAATGCACTGAGCATCGCGCGAACCTGACCCCCGCGCAATGGAGCGATGTCCACTACAGGCGCTGCGTACCATCGCGTGATGGATCTGCCCATCTCGGCACAATCAGGATTCCCGGGCGATTCCGAATCTGGATTCGGCCCTGACCGCACGCCGTTCGCCGCCATCGGCGGAATCGAACGCGTGCATGAACTGGTTGATCGCTTCTACCTGCACATGGCAGAAGATGCGGCCTTCGCCTCCACCCGCGCGCTGTATCCACCGGGTGACCTCGAGGAATCGAAGCGGAAGCTCTTTGAGTTCCTTGTGGGGTGGCTGGGGGGCCCGCCGCTGTACATCGAAAAGCACGGCCATCCGCGCCTGCGCGGCCGGCACATCCCCTTCGCCATCGGCGACACCGCCCGCGACCACTGGCTGGCATGCATGGCCCGAGCCATGGATGAAATGGAGATCAGGGGCGAGCTGCGCGCCTTCCTCGAGCAACGCTTCCGCCACGTTGCGGATGTTCTGCGGAATCAGTGATGGTCCATCCAACGACCACGGCATTGCAGACCGCAGGCATTGATGCGCGCAACAAGCTGATGCGCGAGCTCGCCCTTCACATCGTCCATCGAAGGACAGGCCGCGCCCAGTTCTCGCTGCATGGAAGTGACTCGCCGCCCCGCCAGCCCGCAAGGAACAATCAGATCGAAGTGATCAAGGTTCGTCGTCACGTTCAGCGCCAGGCCGTGCATCGACACCCACCGCGACACCCGCACCCCCATAGCGCAAATCTTCGCCTCTCCAGATCCAAAGCCCACGGAGTCGGATCCGTGGGCTTTCGCCTTCACCCACACACCCGTCGCGCTCTCCTCCCGCTGCCCTTCGATCCCGAAATGGGCGAGTGTGTCGATGACGACCTGCTCGAGAAAGCGCATGTAGCCGTGCAGCCGCAGGCCGAGCAGGTTGAGGTCGAGAATTGGATAGACCACCAATTGGCCCGGTCCGTGATAGGTGATGTCGCCGCCGCGATCCGTTTCCGCGACTTCGATCCCTTCCCTGGCAAGGAGTGCCGGGGATGCGATCAAGTTCTGCCGGGCGGTCTTGCGCGCGGAAACCGTAATGACGGGCGGGTCGTGCTCGACGAGAAGCAGGGAACCGCTTGGCGCTGTGTGTTCGGCGTCGGAAACGCCTCGATCCACCGGCCGCGCGGCGATGACCTCCGCATGCAGCGTTCGTTGCAGGGTCAGGGCTTCGCCATAAGCCATTCTGCCGAGGTCGCGAACCAGCAGAGTCATGGCCCCACGCCCGGCTGTCCGAAGATTCTCCTGTGGGGTTGGGTTCATAACCTCTTGAGCATTGTTCTCGTTGTTACACGACCCACCGGCGCACGCCATTCCCTAAACTGTATCCCTCTATGCCGACCATACATCCCACCGCCATCCTCGATGGCGAAATCGTTCTGGCCGATGACGCCGCCGTTGGTCCCTTTTGCGTCCTTCGCGGCGCGATTCGCGTCGGAGCAGGGACGACCCTGATCGGAAACTGCTACCTTCAGGGGCCGATGACGCTGGGCGAGCGGAATGTGATCTATCCCTTTGCCTGCCTCGGCTTCGCGCCCCAGCACACGAAGTTCGACCCCAATGCCCCGGGTCAGGGGACTGTGATCGGCAGCGGCAACACCTTTCGCGAAGGCGCCGTGGTCCATCGCGCCTATGCCGAAGGCCATCCAACCACGATCGGCGATCGCAACTACTTCATGACCAACTCGCACATCGCGCACGACTGCGTGCTGGGGAGCGATTGCACCATTGTGACGGGGTCCGCGATCGGCGGGCACGTCAAGGTCGCGGACCGCGTGACGATCGGCGGCAACACCGTGGTGCACCAGTTCTGCCGGATCGGGCGCGGCGCCATGCTGGGAGGAGGGCTGGCCGCCAGCTCCGATGTCGCGCCCTGGTTCACCCTCACGGGCATCAACATCTGCGCCACCGTCAACCTCATCGGTCTTCGGCGGAGCGGAGCCACGCTGGAGATGATCGAGGATGTCCGGTGGGCCCATCAGATCATCTGCCGCAGGGGGCTCTCCCTCAAATCGATGATGGACACGTTGCGCGAGCGCGAGAATCACCCCGTCATTCGTGAGTACATCGAGTTCATTGAATCCTCCAAGCGCGGTGTGAGCGCCGGGCGGCCGAAAGCCTCGCGGGGAACCGCCATGCCGTTGTAGTTTGGCGCATCACCCGTTATTCTTGGGGATCAGGAGGCACGGATGGCTCTTCGCATGGCGGTGCTGGGAAGCGGTTCCAGCGGCAACTGCACTCTGCTGATTCTGGAGAACGGCGGAGAGCCCCTGCGCGTGTTGATCGACGCCGGTCTCTCCCCGCGCGAGACCGCGCGCCGCCTCCACCACTTCGGCATCCATCCCGAGCACATCGACCACATCCTCATCACGCACGTCGATCACGATCACTTTCGGCCGACGTGGGCGCGGGCGTGCGCGCGCTGGTCGATCGATGTCCACGCGCACGTGCGGCATTGCCGCGGCCATTCTCCCCTGCAGGTGCTGGAGCGGCGCCTCTACGGCTTCACGTCCGGGTTCGAGATCGGACATTCAACCCGGATCGATCCCGTCGGACTGGCGCACGATGTCCTGGGCAGCACCGGTTATGTGATCCAGCACGGGGAAAGGCGGCTGGGCTTCGCCACCGACCTCGGCCGGGTGCCCGATGGGCTGCTCGATTGCTTCGTCGATCTCGACGTGCTCGCCATCGAATCGAATTATGACCGCACAATGCAGGTCGAGAGTCCGCGCCCGGAGTTCCTCAAGCGGCGGATCATGGGCGGCCTGGGTCACTTGTCCAACGAACAGGCGATGCAAGCGATTCTGCTCATTGCATCGCGCTGCCGATTGCAGCACATTGTGCTCCTCCACCTGTCGCGCCAGTGCAACTGCCCGGCCCTGGTGCGGCGGCTCTACGAGCGCACCGCCCCGGAACTGGGCGACTATCTGACCATCAGCAACCAGTTCGCGCCCACGCCCCTGCTCGCGCTCGATCGAACGCCGCTCCGGTTTGATCGCCCCGCACCGCCGCACGCGCAGCCAACCTTATTCGCGGAAGCGGTGTGATCGCTTTAGAGCGGCTACCAGAATGGAATCGGGTGAGCGCGGACGTTCCGTCCGCAGCGGGCCCTCGTGCGGACAGGATGTCCGCACTCCCCATTCTGTTCGGCGCTCTAAATCTCATTCGATTGCCAATCGCGACGCGGCCTGCAGGGCGATTCGCGCATCGCCAATCATTTCTTGGAGCGAGGGCGGCATGCCGGTTTCTTCCCATATTCGGCCCACCTCCTTCTCCGACCTCCCGATCAGAAGTTCCGCCTTGTCGAGCGCCAGAGCGCGCTCTGCGGAAGGAAGGCCATCCAGGTCGGCCAGCGCAAACGTCACCGCCTGGAGGTTGATGATGTGCGACACCGACCGCCGCCATGCATCGCCGGTGGCATCCTTCGGCAAGGCCAAGGAGGCCTGCGCGAACTCAATCCAGCGCGCCAGCAACGCCGTCCACGTCAATGTCCGGGGATTCAGTGTGGGACGATCCACGGTCACACAACGCCCCACTTCGTGTCGCCGGAACTCGGGGGTGGGGCCTTGGTTTCCGACAGATCGACGTGCGGCTGATCCGTGGGAAGCCGCAGGACGAACATTGCGCCCGGCGGCCGCTCGCCACCCTCCTCGACAGCGGGCGCGAGCACCACATCACCGCCATGCTCACGCGCGAGCTTGCGCGCCACCGCCAGTCCCAGTCCCGTTCCCCGATGGCCTTTGCTTGAATGAAACGGCTCGAAGATGCGCTCACGATCCCTGCGCGCAACACCTGGGCCGTTGTCGGCCACGTGGATTTCGACGACATGTTCCTCGGCCAGGTACCGCGAGCCGATCGTGATGACCCCCGTCCTGTCCGCCACCGCCTCCATCGCGTTGCTGAGCAGGTTCATCAACGCCTGGTGGATGGCACTGCCATCCAGCGGCACGGCCGGAACCGCGGGGTCGAGATCCAGCCGCAGCGTCACCTTGCGCCGCTCGCACTGCGGCTGCACCAGCTCGATCGCCTCGCGAATCACTGCATGTGGATTCTGCAGGTCCACTTCCGGCTCGCGCTGCTTTGAAAACGCCAGCATGTTCATCGTCAGCGAATAAATGCGATCGAGGTTGCGCCCGACGATCGGCCACGCCTCCTTCGCAAGATTCAGATCCTTGCGGTTGAGAGCCAGTTCCACCGCATCCGCTCCGCCCCGCAGCCCCTGGAGAATGTTCTTGATCGCGTGGCTGAGCGACGCCACCGTTTCACCGATCGCCGCCAGTCGCTCGGTGCTCACGCGCGAACTGATCAGTTCCGAAGTCGTCAGGGCCAGACCGGCGTGCATGCCGATGGCGCCCAGCAGCCGCAACTGATCCTCATCGAAGGATCGATCCGCCACGGACGAATCGATGTGAATGACTCCGAAGATGCGCTCCTTCGATTTGATCGGCACGCACACCGCCGAGCGGATGCCGTAGCGCTGCACTGAATCGCCGGACCGGAAACGCGTGTCGTTCATCGCGTTGCTGGAGAGAATTCCTTCCCCCTTTCGCAGCACGTGCTGCACGATGGTCCGGCTGACGGGGATGTGGCCTTCGTCCTCGGTCCTGGGGCGACTGCGATAGCGGATCACCACCGGATCAGGCCTCTCGTTGGGGTCATCCTGCAGGAGAATGAACCCGCGATCGGGCCTGAACTCGTCGAAGATCAGGTCCATCACGCGGTTGAGCAACTCGCCCCGCTCGACTGTCTTTCCCGTGATGGCTGTCAGATCATAGATGATGCGGAGGTGGTGTACCGCCGCGGCCCGCGGGTCATGCCCGCTCTCCTCCGCGGGAACCCTGGTGCCCTCGCCCGCCAGATCATCGAATGATGTCGGCAGCACCGCTTTCTCGACGATGGCATCGATGTCTTCGGGACCGAACACCCGGATCGGGCTGCTC
>Ga0326597_10000479_pt1 | contig 70922 bp, 58 predicted proteins | sample RVTome_12_FD_203789 | JGI IMG/M metagenome (GOLD analysis project Ga0326597, IMG submission 203789) | Soil microbial communities from uranium-contaminated site in the Upper Colorado River Basin, Wyoming, United States - RVT100D185 | ecosystem: Environmental > Terrestrial > Soil > Contaminated >...
CGAAGCCTGCCCTCGCGCAGGCGGGGGGCGGGCATCCAGCGAGACGTCAATGGTCGCTCATTCCTGTTCTCGTGGCTGAAACCGCCATGTCGCCCAGCGCGACTGGTTTCCCGCTCCCGCCTTCGCAGGGAGCAGGCTCTGCGCGGGAATGACGAAAACGCGGATGGCCTTGGGCGCCAACGCCTCTATTTCCCCTGCCGGAACGCGATGATTGAGAGATCGTCGGGCTTGCTCGGCCGACCCTCGGCCGATTCGAGCATCCGATTCACCGCCGTCTGAGTCAGCGATGCTACGGCTTCTTCGAGCGGCCCCTTGCGGACCCACTCCACGATCTCCGAGAGGTAGAGGTTGTCGAACAGCCCGTCCGTCGCCAGCAGCACGGTGTCGTGCCGTTGAAGTTGAATCGCCGGCCCGATCTCGATGCGCATCTCCGCCAGGCCGATGGCGTTGGAGATGATGTGGCGGTCCTTGTGATGGACCGCTTCATCGCGACAGAGCATGCCCGACTCAACCGCGTAGGCCACCATTGAGTGGGAAATGCTCTGGAACCGCACGCGGCCGCGTTGCCCGACGACCATGATCTCCGAGTCGCCGATGTGGTACGGCCGGATGGTGTCCCCGGCGATCTCGACGGCCGCCAGCGTGGTGGCGGCGCCGATGCCCAGGTCGATGACGTTCCGCTGAGCAGCCTCGATGCCGTTGAGAATGGCGATGCGCAGCGCCGCCTCGTCTTCCTCCACTTCGGCCACCGCCTCGCGGATCGTCTCAAGGGTGATCTGGGCCGCTTCCGCCCCGCCCATGCGGCCGCCCACCCCATCCGCCACCGCCAGCACCGTGCGCTGCCGATCAATGGGCAGGACGGCGAGGGCATCCTCGTTGTCCGTTTCCTTGCCCGGACTGCGAAGGGTCGAGAAGACCGCCAGACCGTGCTCAAGGGCCACGCAAGCCAACTCCGGTGTGTTGCGGCGGCTGAGCAGCAGGTGCATGGCTCGCGTACTCGTGGCGATCACGGCAGTGTACTTCCTGCTGCCATTTATCGGCCCGATAACGGGCTGGCCTGAAGGCGTCGAGCGGTGCCGGGGCGGGGCACGCTCCGAAAGGCAGATTCACCGCGGAGATCGCAGAGGACGCAGAGGAGTTTATTGGGAATGTGGATGAGGGCGCAAGCGACCTCGCAGCGCCCCCTCATCCGCTTGCGCCTTCACTTCTTCCTCTCCAAACCCCTCTCCTGCATCTCTCGGCGCTCTCCGCGATCTCTGCGGTGGATGACCTTTCCCGAAATTCTTGAGCGCCAAGTCCGGCGCGACGCTCCGTCCGATGATGTCCGGGAATGCCTCGTCTAAGAAAGGGGGCGACCGCGAACCCGGATCGAAACGATTCGCCCCCGCCCGCGCCGCATCGGCCCTCTCAATCCGCCTCGGAAAGGAAGGACCGCCCGCACCGCGTGCAGCGAAGGCGAATGCGAAGCATGGGAAACGCGACCAGAGCCGCCACCGTCGCGCACGGAAGTCGCCACAGATTCGATGGTGCAGTCCGGTCGATGCGCGTCTCCATGCTCCCGCAGTGTGAACATCGCACTCGGGACAGACGAAATGAACGCGATCACGATTCCGTCATGCCCTCACACCCCTCGCCCCAGTCGTGCCAACTCCTCCCAGTACTCCGGATAGGTCTTGCCGACGCACGCCGGGTCGGCGATGCGGATGCCCGGGCGCACGAGGCCGGCGATGGAGAAGGCCATCGCCATGCGATGATCGTCGTAGGTCTCGATGATCGCTTCATTGCTCCGCTGCCGTGCATCGGCGGCCGGTTCGATCACGAGCAACTCGTCATCCTCGATCTCGACGCTGGCGCCGAGTTTGGTCAGTTCGGTCTTGAGCGCGGCGAGGCGGTCGGTTTCCTTGTGGCGCAGCGTGGAGAGGCCGCGCAGCACCGTCTCACCTTGCGCGAAGGCCGCAACGACGGCAAGCGTCATGGCGGCGTCGGGCATGGCCGCGCAGTCGATGTCGAGGCCGCGCAGCGGCTCGGCCGGGCCGATGATCGTGAGGAAATCGGGGCCGAACGCCAGCCCCGCCCCCATCTCGTGCAGGGCATCGACGAACCGCACATCAGGCTGGACGGAGCCGCCGCCCAGACCCTCGATCGTGCAGACTGAGCCGGGGCACAGCGCCGCGGCGCCGAGGAAATACGTCGCGCTCGAAGCGTCCGGCTCGATGGTGACATCGATCGCTTGGTAGCCGCCGGCTCCGACATCAATCCGATCAAGCGACGGCGAGGCGTCGATCTTCGCGCCGAGTCGATCCATGCACCCGAGCGTCATGGCGATGTAACCGGGTGAGGTGGGGGGGGCGCTCGCGCGCAGCGACAATCCCTCTTTCATATGCGGCCCGAGCATGAGCAGCGCGGACACGAACTGGCTCGACAGCATTGATTCGACGCGCGCTTCCCCGCCGCGCAGCGCGGCCGGGAACACGCGAAGCGGCAAGCCGCCGGTCCGGTTCACGTACTCGATCGTCGCGCCGAGCGAGCGCAGCAGTTCGACGAGTTGCGCGATGGGCCGCCGGCGCATGCGGGTGTTGCCGTCGATGAGGACGGGCGCGTCGGCGCGTGTGCAGGCGGCGGTGAGGAAGCGGACCGCCGTCCCCGCGTTGTGCAGGTCGAGTGTGCAGCCGCCGCGCAAGTGGCCGCGGGTCCCGATGATGGTGAGCGTCTCCCACTGCCCGTCGCGCTCGACCGCCTCGATTGAAATCCCCAGCGAGCGCAGCGCCTCGACCATGACGATCGTGTCATCCGCCCGCAGCGGCGCCCGCAGCACCGACTTCCCCTGCCCCAGCGCCGCCAGCAGCAGAAAACGATTCGTCAGGCTCTTCGAGCCGGGCGGCGTCATTGAAATGCGAAACGGTGCGCTCAGGGGCGTGATCGGCAGTGGATCCTGGCTCATGGAGAGTCGCACTCCACTCGTCGCGCGGCCGCCGCGCTCATCCCTTCCGGAACACCGCGACGACATTTTCGATCGGCACGACGAAGAGGCGGTTGTCCCCCTCGAAGTCAACCGGGATCGCGTCCTTGGGATTGAAGAGCACCCGGTCGTACTGGCGGATCGGGTAGTCCTCATCGTGCGCGACCTGGGCGCTGACCGCGACGATGCGCCCCGTTAGGGTCGGAATCTCGATCTTGTCAGGCAGGTGAATGCCTGACTTGGTCTGTTTGCGGTCCTCATCCTTGCGGATGAGCACGCGGGAGCCGATGGGTTCGACGACCTCGATCGACTTGTCCGCCGCCTGCCTGGGAGATTCTTTTGATGACATTCGATTAAGAGCGCCTCCGCTTGGACTATAGCAGTGAATTGAAGCGAAGACGCAAGCGGAAGCGAAGACGCAAGCGGCGCACACGTCGATCGACTACGATGATCGCCTCGCGACATCGCGCTTCAAGGAGCCGCCGTGGACGACCTTTCCACCACTTTCCTGACCCGACTTGCCGCCCGTGACCCGCAGGCGGCGGAGATCATCCGCGCCGAAGCCCGGCGGCAGGAGACGACCCTCGAACTCATCGCTTCCGAGAACCACGTCTCGACCAGCGTCATGCACGCGATGGGCACCTGCCTCACCAACAAGTACGCCGAGGGATACCCCGGCGCGCGCTACTACGGCGGGTGCGAGTTTCACGACCAGATCGAGAACCTCGCCCGCGAGCGCGCCAAGCAACTCTTCGGCTGCTCCTTCGCCAACGTTCAGCCGCACAGCGGGGCCCAGGCGAACATGGCCGTCTTCATGGCCATGATGGAGGTCGGCGACACCTTCGCCTCCCTCGTCCTCAAAGACGGTGGGCACCTCAGCCACGGGATGAAGATCAACTTCTCCGGCCGCTACTTCAAGCCCGTCCACTACCCCCTCGTGTACGAAGAGAGCAATCCGCGCTTCGAGCACATCGACTACGACGCGATGCGGGCCGTGTGCCTCGAACACCGGCCGAAGATGATCCTCTGCGGCTACTCGGCCTATCCCCGCACGATCGACTTTGCCAGGTTCCGTGCCGTCGCGGATGAGTGCGGGGCGATCCTCATGGCCGACATCGCCCACATCGCCGGCCTGTGCGCGACGGGCGCCCATCCTTCGCCCTTCCCGCACGCGCACATTGTGACGACGACGACGCACAAGACGCTCCGCGGGCCGCGCGGCGGCCTCATCATGACCAATGATGAGGAGATCGCAAAGAAGATCGACAAGGCCCTCTTCCCCGGCGTGCAGGGCGGGCCGCTCATGCACATCATCGCCAGCAAGGCCGTCGCCTTCGGCGAAGCGCTCCAGCCCTCGTTCAAGGCCTACTGCGCGCAGGTCGTGAAGAACGCCAGGGCGCTCGCCGCGGCGCTGGCTCAACGCAACTACCGCCTCTGCTCGGGCGGGACCGACAACCACCTCATGCTCGTCGATCTGCGCCAGCGCGATGCCAATCTCACCGGCGCTGACGCTGAGAAATGGCTCGAATCGGCGGGAATCATCACCAACAAGAACGGCATCCCCAACGACCCGCGCCCCCCGCGCGTGACCAGCGGCCTGCGCCTCGGCACGCCGGCACTGACCACGCGCGGCCTCAAGGAAGCCGAGATGTCGCAGGTGGCGGAGTGGATCGACCGCGTGCTGGGCAGCGCCGGCGACGCGGCGACGTGCGAGAAGGTGCGACGCGAGATCGCGGAGTTCTGCGGGAAGTTTCCGCTCAACCGCGATCCTTGAGCATACAAGGAGAATCGGCCCGTGGTTCCCGATGCGTTGGCAAAGCAGTATGTGAGTTTGATGGAGCGTGACCGCCTGCGTGTTCAACCTGCCATTGCCGCGCTCGTGGCCGAACATTCGGAGACGATTGTCGGATCAGGGTACCGTGACATCATCACACGCATGTCGGAGAGCGATTCCTTCGTCAACGCTATCAGCAATCTGGGTGTCATGATCAATGCACTAACTCTGTGGTGCGACTGTACTCCTGAAAACACTGCCAGGTGGGGGTGCCCGCATGGGCATGGCGGCCCGTGCTACGGCAAGGGTTGTTACTTCAGCGAGATGTGCGGCGAACTGGAGTTTGGCGTAGTTGAGTGGGATTCGTTGTTTGACGCATTCAGTACGATTACTGGAGCAATCGAGGCTCAGCGCGTACGGATACTCGAGTATCTCCACGAAGGCATAGAGCACTACCATCGATACTCTCCCTGCCTCGTCCCCGCCTTCTGGCTTGCCGTGCCGAAGGAATGGCGGAGTCCCGACTATCGTGCGATAGCCACACCCGGAGACTGATCTCGGCAAGTGTTCGCAATTGTGCCGGATGTGTCGGGTGGCCCGATCCTCCACGAGTGTTTTAGGCGAATGAAGCAGACATCCGATCCGCTCCAGCGCGAGTTTGCCTTCTTCGCCACGGTGTGTGCGGAGTATTGCCCGCTCTATGCGGCGCTCTCGGCCCGCGTGGCGGAGGATGAGCCGATCCGTTCGCTGGCGCGCGGCGGTCATCCGCAGCATCCCCCCGCCAACCTCCTCTTCGGGGCCGTGCATTACATGCTGCTGTGCGGCGCAGACCATCCGCTGCGCGAGTTCTATCCGACCGTCGGCGGCACGCGGCCGGCGGACAACGCCTGGCCCGCCTTTCGCCACTTCTGCATTGCGCACGAGGCGGAGATTCATCGCCTCGTGACGACGCGACTCGTGCAGACGAACGAAGTCGGCCGCTGCGGCGTGCTGCTGCCGGCGCTTGCCTGCGCCTCCGCTTCATTCAGCGCGCCGCTGCATCTCATCGAAGTCGGCGCCTCCAGTGGACTCAATCTCTATTTCGACCGCTATCACTACCGCTACAGCAACGGGGTCGATGTCGGCCCCGATTCGCCGGCGCGGATCGAGACGGAGTTGCGCGGCGACGTTGAGCCGCCCCTGCCGCGCGCGATGCCTGCGATCGCCGGTCGCCTCGGCATCGACCTTTCACCCGTGGATGTAATGGACGATGATGCCATGCGCTGGCTCGAATCGCTCATCTGGCCGGACATGGTCGAGCGACTGATGCTGTTCCGCGCCGCGCGCGGTATCGTGCGCGGCTCGCCGCCGCGCATTGACAAGGGCGATGCGATGGACCTGCTTCCCGAGGCGTTCGTATCAGTCGCAGAGGACTCAACGCCGTGCATCTTTCATTGTCACGCGATCTACCAGATGGACAAGGCGTGGCGCGAACGCTTCGACGCGCTCCTGAGCGATCTCGGCCGGCAGCGCGACTTGGCGCATGTTTCGCTCGAATGGCTGCGCGACGATCCCGGGCCGATGCTGCACCTGACCATGTATCGCGACGGCGGCGCGGCAATGCGAACGATGCTGGCCGAAGCGCATCATCACGGCCGGTGGATGCGCTGGCTGGCAGGGTGCTGAGGCGCAGATCAAGACGCGGCGCTGCAATCAATCGGCAAAGACCTCATCGATGGACATAGCGAAGCCCGGCAGGAGCGGCTCGTCGTCAAGCGTATCGCCTCCCCGCCAGACGCGCACCGGTATGTCCTTGCGATGGACGCTGATCGTGCGGCGCTCAGGATCGGCCACCCAGACGCTTTCGCAGCCTGAGTGGAGCCACTGCTGGACCTTGTCAGCAACTTCACGCGGCGCGTCGCTTGGAGAGAGCACTTCGACGGCCAGGTCGGGCGGGCCCGGAAAATAGCCGCGTTGGCGGTCGAGGTGCAGGCGCTCGGCTCGGACGAAACCGACGTCAGGCGCGCGAACCGTGTCCGGATCGCGCTCGATGATGAAGCCAGTCTCTCCGACCTTCAGTCTTCCAAGTCGATTCGCCTTGACATGCTGTGCGAGCAGGAAGTGCAGGTTACCCACGATGTCGCCGTGGTGCGATCCGGCCGGGCTCATCATCACCAGTTCTCCGCGGCGCAGTTCGCAGCGGCCGATGTCCCCGGCCCGCTCCAACTGCTCGGCTGTCGTGATGTGACTTGGAACGATCATCGTGGAGATCATACTCACATAGCCCACGCGACGCCCCGGTGTCACTCGGGAAGGGGGCGCCGCGCCCTTTCAATCGGCAAAGACCTCATCGATGGACAGCGCGAAGCCCGGCAGCAGCGGCTCATCCACCAGGTGCTCGCCCGCCCGCCAGACTCGAACCGGCGCATCCTTGCGATACACACTGATGGTGCGGCGTTTCGAGTCGGCGACCCACACGCTCTCGCACCCGCTTTCGAGCCACTGCTGCACCTTGTCGAGCACTTCGCTGGCCGAGTCACCCGGCGAGATCACCTCGACCGCGAGATCGGGCGGCCCGGAAATGAACCCTTCATCTCCTTCAAGGTGCAGGCGATCGCCTCGAATGAACCCGACATCAGGCGCCCGCACCGTGTCGGGATCGCGCGCGATAATAAAGCCGGTCTCCGCCGCATAGGTCGCGCCGAGTCGGCTCTCGGCCACGAAAGTGCCGAGGATTCGACCGATGGTCAGGGCGATTCGTCCGTGTGCGCCGCCTCCGGGGCTCATCATCACCAGTTCTCCGCGGCGCAGTTCGCAGCGGCCGATGTCCCCGGCCCGCTCCAACTGCTCGGCTGTCGTGATGTGACTTGGAACGATCATGCGAAATGATAGACCCGGCGAGCCACGCCGATTCGGTCGGGTCGCCCGCCCGGGGTTCGTGCGGGTGCTGCACGATCCCGCAGTTGGGGCCGTCGGCCGCGAATCTCCACCCAATCCTCACGCCGCGCTGGCGTGTTCGACCGCGGTCAGCGCCGTCATCACGTCGCGGCAGATGGGGAAGACCCGATCGAGGCGGGTGATGCGGAAGAGGTAGGTCACGTTGTGGTCGGCGTTGACGAGGGCGATGCGCCCGCCGCCGCGCGTCTGCTGCATCTGCGTGAGCATCTCGACGAGCACGCCGACGCAGACCGAGTCCATGGCGGAGACGTTCTGGAGGTCGAGGATGAAGTGCTTGTTGCCCTGCTGGTAGACGCTGGTGAGCAGTTCGCGCAGCGCGAGAGCCGTTTCGTCGCCGGCCAGCGCCTGCACGGTCAGCGTCACGACTGCGGTTTCCCCGAGCCGATCCAGTACGGCGAGGTTCTGGTTGCCTGTCTCGAATGCGGACATGGCCTCAATCCTCACTTTCCCATCACCCGGCCGTCTCGGTCCGATCCGGCGGCCGGCCCCGTCTCCAGCGGGCGACCGGCGCCATCCCTTGATTCGACTCAGGGCGCATCGATCATAAGCCCCTGTGATGAAAGGGGCTGCCACCGGGACTGAACCGGAAGTCTGCGCAAGCCCTGCCGACGATGACGAGGCGTATGCGGACCTTCACCCCACGCAACCAGGCAGCCCGCATCAGGATCCGGTGGGCCGGAAGCCCGTCGATGGATGGAGCGTCTGCTTGGGTTTGATGGGCGTAGCGCGAAGCGGACGTTCGATGGCATCATTCCCAGCCGAAGGCAGGCTCGCGCCGTGACCCGGGAGCGGGATGGGACTCGATCCGTTCAGGGGCTTGATCGGCGAGAGGGGCGTTCCGTTTCGCTGCGCGGCCGGGGCGGCTGGTGGGGCGGTGATCGGCCCACAATCTCCCCCCAGCCGGCGCCTGCGGGCGTCGTCAATGGACCCTTCCAACATGCGGAGGAAGGGCTTGATCTGATCGAAGTTCTTTGATGGCTTGTTGTGCATGGCGTCCACCCCCTGTCGTCTGGTTCTCTTCGGCTGATAAACGCGGGCACTCTCGGACGCCGCCTTCTCCAGACCGCAAGGGATGCCGATTGCGCGGGCTGGGCAAGCGCGCCCGACCCCGTCAAGGGCCTTGGCGTCTACCATGACTCGCAGCGGGTCGGACGTTTGCGTATGAGGCGCTGCGCGCCGCGGAGAGGACGCCCCGATGGCCGAAGTCGTGCTCAGCGAGATCTGCAAGGACTTCCCGGGGCCGGTGCGCGCGGTCGATCGCATGTCGGTTCGCATCGCCGACGGGGAGTTTGTCGTGCTCGTCGGGCCTTCCGGCTGCGGCAAATCGACCACGCTTCGGATGATCGCCGGCCTCGATGACGTGACGGCCGGATCGATCTCGATCGGCGGGCGCGTCGTGAACAACGTTCATCCCAAGGACCGCGACATCGCGATGGTCTTTCAGAACTACGCGCTCTATCCGCACATGACCGTGTACCGTAACATGGCCTTCGCGCTCAAACTCCGCGGCGCGCCTCGCGCCGAGATTGATCAGACGGTGCGCGAGACCGCGCGGCTGCTGGGAATCGAGCACCTGCTCGACCGCAAGCCGAGGCAACTCTCGGGCGGGCAGCGGCAGCGAGTCGCCGTCGGCCGAGCGATCGTTCGCCGACCCAAGGCGTTTCTCTTCGATGAGCCGCTCTCCAATCTTGACGCCCGGTTGCGCGTCGAGATGCGGGCGGAACTCAAGGCCCTCCATCAGCGCCTCGGCACGACCACCATCTACGTGACGCACGATCAGGAAGAGGCGATGACGCTCGGAGACCGGGTGGTGGTGATGTGCGCGGGCGTTGTGCAGCAGGTTGGTGCGCCGCTGGAGGTGTATCGCCGGCCGGCCAATCGATTCGTGGCGGGATTCCTCGGGATGCCGCCCATGAACTTCATCGATGTCGTGGTGCAGCGAGATGGGGGTGGCGGCGCCTGGCTCGTTGAGGAGGGTGGGGTTCGCCTTTCGTTGCCGGGCGCGCTGGCGGCATCGCAGGCGGTTCCGGAAGGCCGCCGGTTCGTCCTCGGCATCAGGCCCGAGGCCCTTTCCGTTGCCGGCGCCACTGCCCGACCGGCCGACACGGCGCCGATCGATCTTGAATTGCAGGTCGTCGAGCCTCTCGGGGATCGCATGGACCTGTTTCTTTCCCGCCCGAACGGCCGCCGTATGGTCGCCCGCGTGGACGCCTCGCACGCCGCTGTTCCTGGGCAGCGAATGACCCTCCTGGCCGACCTTTCGAGGATTCACCTCTTCGAGCCGGGCGATTTCGGCAACCGGGTGAGTGGCGGCGAACGTATATGAAGGAAGAGATTCCGGGCTGACTCTGCGGGCTGCACTGGGAACCCCGCGGAATATGAACCGGAAACTCGGCGCCGGCTTGCAATGCCAGCGCCATGGGGTTTATTTGAATCAGTGATCGGCGCTCGATGCGGTAATCCGTATCGGACTCGCGGTGTCGACTGTCGTCAGTGCCGCAAGGCACGATCATGGCGGACCGGGTGAGGCGCGGCCGAAGGGGCCCGACTCGCCGACATTGTCAGAAACGGAGCGTGCAAAGATGATCAGGTTGTCACACCTCGGTGTTGTCGTGGCGGTGCTGATGTCCGGACCGGCGATGGAGTCGCGAGCGGCTCTGGAGATCTACTACTCCGAGCCGTTCAGCATCCAGCCCGAATCCGAACGTCCGTTCCAACTCGGGGAACTCAACGGGCAGCACGGCTGGCGATCGATCCCCGGAGTCGCCGAGGTCATGAACTGGGGCATGGCCGGTCGGCGCGTCGGAGTCGGCGTTCGCTCGCGCGGCTCGGCCTTCGGGTTCGAGACGCTCGTCACCAGTCCGATCTTCGCGAGCATCCCTCAGCCGACGGGCGACGACTACGTCCTCACCATGCTCTTCGGCTTCACCAGCCCCGATGTCACGTGGTACATCACGCCCAAGAACATCTCAAACAACGTCGTCGTGACCCGCATCAAGTTCGAGCGCGGCGGGCTGATCTGGGTGCTTGTTCCCGATGGGCAGGGCGGAGGCGCCTTTGAATTGGTTCCCAACTTCACCTGGTCGCCGCGCGTCAACTACACGCTCGTCCTCGCCGCTCGCGCCGACGGCCGGCTTCATATCTCCATCGACCAGCGGCAGGTCGCCGACTTCAACGGCGCTTCGTTCGTCCAGGGCATCGAAGCCATCAGCATCGAGACGGGCAACGAGCGACCCGGTCGCGGCATGATCTTCGACAAGATCCGCGTGCGCGACGGCCGCATTGAACGCTGATCCTACTCCCGCTGCATGGCGTCAACCCAACCGCGAGCCGTCCGGATTCGGGCGGCTCGCTTCGTCTTTTCGATCCAGAATGGCGTTCAGTTGAGGTCGAGGTGCATCGCGACTCGATTTGGATCGACCTCATCGCGCACCAGAATATGCACACGCCACGGGCCATCGGCCAGGTGCCTGCGCTCACGCGGACGGCTGGTGAACAGATGGGCCGTGACGGGCGGTCCCGAGGCCGCGGCGGAGGCGAGAAACGGATTCAACTGGGCCAGAAGCGCCTGATGCTCGCCGGCCCACGCGATCGCGACATACAGCCGCGCCAGCGAATCGTCAGACGTATCTTCAATGAGCGCGTGCAGCGCGCCGTGCGCGTCAAACGCGAACTCCACGCCGGGCGCTCGCGGACATTCGAGGCGCATGGCCTTGAGACCCTCGACGAGGTCGACCAGTGACGCGGCGCTGTTTGCAGCGCCGTCGGCGTTCCGTTCGCGCCTCCCGTTGATGGGTGGGCGGGGCGCGGCCACCTGCTCGCGGGGGGAGTGTGGCGCCTCGTCTTCCGCCCGGACCGCGCGCGCTGCGGGTGGTTCATCTGCCATCGCGCGGGGCGCGGCGCGATTCGAGGCCGGACGTTGCGCCGCGCCGTCCATGGATGGTGCCGGTCCAAGGCGCGGGCGCAGCGCCACGCGAGCGGCGGGGAGGTGATCTGCTCCGCCGGCGGTCTCCGTCGACACCGGCTGTGCCGACGCCTGGTCGCATCCGGGCGCCGGCGAGTTGAGCGCTTCAGCCAATCTGGCATCGAGACCGCCGGCGATGTCGAATCGGCCGAGATGACGCATCGGGATCGGCTGCATGCGCGCCATGACCCCGCACACCTCGATTCCATGATTGAGCGAGTGAAGGCACGCCTGGTTGATTCGTTCCGCGGCGAGATGCGCGGCGGATTCCTCGCTGCCGGCGACGATGAGGCGCAGGCGCACGGAGGGTGGAATCGGGCCGAGTCGCTTGATCTGGTGGAACGCCGCCACGATCGCCGCCTCGTCGGCGCCGGTCAGGAGCACCAACTCGTCATAGGCGGAGAGATCGACGGCGGGTGCATCGGGGCACAGCCGCACCTCCACCATCCACAGCGAGACAACGCGGCGGCATCGCTGAACGGCGGCGTCGAACCCTTCGATTGATCCGTCTAGAGCGGCGGCGGCGGCGTCCTGCGCTTCGCGGCCGGCGATGAGGTCCAGACTCGCCTTGCCTCCGCGATGGCGAATCAGCGCCGTCGGCCCGCGCTGCGCGGCCAGCAGCGCTGCCGCCTGATCGATCCACGGACCGGAGATCACCGGCAGGTTGACGACGGCCACGGCCACGAGCGAGGCCTTGCCGCCGCGGGGGGCGAAGCGCGCTTCCGCCGGATCAAGGCCCGCGGCCGAGTCCGTGGGGAATGGAGTGGGCGCGAGCCGCCGAGCGTGAGCGTTACTCTCCTCGATGGCGGCGCCCGCATGCGCAAGCGGTGCGTTGTCGTGCTCGGTGAGGAACAGATCGGCGAGATCGTCAAAGGCGCTGCGCGAAGTTGGTGCGTTGGGGTTCGCCATGTCGCCGTCGCGTGCCGGGAGCGCGCGCCTCTCCTCCACACTACCCGACTCAGCCCGCGCACTCCGCGCGCGGCACGCCTTGCTCGCTCGCCACGCACAGTACGCTGTGCAATTGACCCGAATCGCTCGCCTCCGTGCGCGGGTTGCCCGGATCGATGATCCAATGACCATCGACGACGAGCCGATACCGATACCGCCCGGGGGGCAGCGTGAGCCACGCCTCGAACGCGGCGAGGGATTCGCTGAATCGCATCGGCGTCTCCTGCGGCGTCCACTGGTTGAAATCGCCCGCGAGAAAAACCTGCCGGGTGCGATCCAATCCGCGATAGAGCAGGCGTATCCGCTGGCCGGCCTGCGCGATGCCCTCCGCCCCCCCCGGCGTGCGCGGGGGAATCGAGAGCGTCGCCGGCAGCGGCGCCACACGATGTTTGCGCGGGGGCGGTGATTCGATTTGAGGCGAAGGCGCACGCGAAGTACGACGCTCCTCCGAGGCCGCTTGCATCTTCAGATCTTCAGCGGAGGCGATCGCCTCGTGTCGCCGCTGAAGGAGGTAGCGGGCGCGCTGAGCGAGTTCGGCGGCGCGATTGCCCGGCTCCGTTGTCGGCCGGGGCCACATCGGGCCGACGCACGTCTCGACTGCGGGCGAGGTCGCCTCGTGAGCCCCTTCGCCTCCCAATTGAATCGCCGCCGCCAGTTCGGGCGGGAGATAGGTCTCGATCCATCGCGCCAGGGCCTCGTAGTCGCGCCGGCCCGGGGAATCCGGCGCATACTCAAAGATCGACTGCCCGAAACTCGCCGCCTCGCGCAACGAGCAGCAGTAGCGGATCGTCACCGGCGCCACCGTCTCCCGATAGCGGCGGCGAAGTTCTTCGAGAATCTCCTGAGACAATCGCACCGACTCATCGAACATCGTCGGCAGGAGCACGACCGAAAGGCTTCGGCCGATCCTCCGGGCGACGGTGTCGATCGTCCGCACCTGGTTCTCCGCGCCCTGGAGCGCGAAGTAACTCGTCTCGACGGGCACGATGACTTCACTCGCCGCCCGCAATGCATTGAAGGTCAACAGACCGATGTGCGGCGGGCAATCCAGGATGCACAGGTCGTAGCGCCCGGCCACCCAGCGGAGCAGTTGCTCCAGGCGCCGATCCCGATCCGGCAGGCGCGAGAGTCCGCCGCTCACCGCTTCAAGAGCCGCGAGTCGCACCGAACTGGGAATGAGGTCGAGGTTGTCCCCCGCCTGCCAGGTGATTTCGCCCACGTCGATGGGGCGGTTGAGGTCGGCCATGAGGGCATCGCCGATCTGCCGCTCGATCGAACCAGCCGGGACCGAAAGTCCCAGCGCACAATGCCCCTGCGGATCGAGATCGATGAGCAGCACCCGCTTGCCCCGGCGTGAAGCCGCGGCGCTCAGGTTGATCGCCGTCGTCGTCTTGCCGCAACCACCCTTTTGATTGATGATGGCAATGGTTCGCACGGAGCGCTTCCTTACGGTCCGGGGATCGGTAACGGCCGTGGTGACCGATTTCGGACTTATCGGAGTTTGGAAGCGAAAAGCGTGAAATACGCAAGAAAAAGTGAAGGCGGCGCACGCGGTGTCAACGCGTCTGCCCCGCGCTTGCTTCTTTGCCTCCGGCGCATTGCGATGCGAAGGCGCAAGCGGCGAACGCGTCCTGATTCACTTGGGCGGCGCGCGGCGCGCCGTCGTGACGCGATAGAGCCGCATCTCCAGAGGTTCGGCGGCCTCGCTGCCCTGGGCCGCCCTGGAGGTCGCGCGCAACTCCATGCCCCATCGCGCCTTCTGCGCCTCGGCCAGCACCTCAGCGGCGACCCGGTCGCTGACGATCACCCACGCCGCCTCGTGCCGCCCGATTCGTTCGACGAGATCATCCGGCGTCCTCACCACCGGCTGCGAGCGGTGCAGCATCGTCTGAAGCGGAGCCGCTCCGGTGCGGTAGAACTCCAGCGGCAGGGCCTCGGCCTCGATCAGCGGCCTCACCTCGCGCGCGAACGCCCAGAGCGACTCCGACAGCGGGTATTTCGCCGCATACCCGTTGGTGCGGTCGTGAACGACCAGTGAGATCAGCGTGATTGCCGCCAGCGTGAGCAGCGCGGCCGGCCTGTGCCGCGCCAACTTCCAGCCGAGATGCCCCAGGCACCAGGCGACCACGAACGACGCGGGAATGTACGCCGAAGCGATGTAATCCGCCCGTTTGCCCGCCACGAGTGTGAAGGCGAGGACGACGAGGACAGTGAAGATGACGCCGCTGACCATCCAGAAGCGGGCTTGAGACTTGGGGCTTGGGGGTTGGGATGCGGGGGCGATTGCTGGATCGACTGTTCCGGCACCAACCCGCGAGGCGCGCAGGTCGTAAAGCGCGCCGAAGAAGAAAAGCGACCAGGGCAGGTACCGCGAGATGAAGTAAAAGGGCATGTTGAGGGCGGTGCGGATCAAGTCCCACGGCCCTTCCTTCACCCCCTCCTCGCCGGTGCCCAGGGCCCGGTCGATGAACTCCTCGCGGATCATTGTGTGGTAAAGGTGATCGGCGTCGATTGTCCAGACCAGCGCGAGCCAGATGGCGGTGATTCCCAGGACAAGCGGCAGACCCCAGATCGTCCCGCACTCGCGCAAGCCCTGCCAGGCGCGGCGCCAGCGCCCTCGTCCGCCGCCATCGATCCAGGCGAGCACGGCCGCAAACGCGGGGATGAGCAGAGCCGGCGGCCCCTTCGTCAGGACCGCCAACGCGCACGCCAGCCAGATCACCGCCCGCCAGAATCGCCGCTGCGGCGCGGAGGCCGCGCCGCTGAGGATGATCGTTACTCCGGCCCACCCCAGCGCCAGCCAGAGCGAAAGCAGCGTGTCGGGTCGGATCAGCCCGGCGAGTTTGAACCAGGCGTAATTCGAGGAGAGGATGATGACCGCCAGCGGCGCGGTCAGCCCCGACGGATCGATCCGCCGTCCCAGCATCCACAGAAGCCCGCACACGCCCACGAATGCCGCGACGCTGGGCAGGCGGTGCGGCCACTCCGCACGCCCTTCTGAGATCCAGACCGCCGGCGCCGCGAGCCAGTTGTACAGCGGAGGCTTGGTGGCCGGATGCATTCCCTGCTGCATCGGCAGCACCCAGCGCTCCCAATCGCCCGCGTGCAGCACGATGTCCGTGGTGTAGGCGCTGGTCTTCTCCTGCGTCTGATCGTGCAGATCGCTCGGCCCGGTCAGTCGCGCGGCGATGACGGCGAGGCACATCACCGCCGCCGCAATCGCGAACATACGAATCCAGACGGGCGACGGGTCGCCGACGGATGGCGCGATCTTTGCAGGCACAACGATCATCGGCTCCCAGCATAGCCGAAGCGCTTCATCCGTTATCGGCGGCCCCTTCGCCCCAACGACCTCAAGAGCGGAGCCGATATGGCCGAAACTACCAACAGGTCCGCCTATGCGCTCACGTATGGCCCCCCATCTCGCCGCCTTGCCGATGGCATACGGTCCTGCCTCCCGCATGCCCGGCGGTATGGCCTTTCCGGCCGATCGATTCGACGCGACCTTCGACGGATCGTTCGATGAGCAGGATTTCGACGATGCGCCTGATGCGATCGACCGCTTGCCGGCATGGCTCGCGGGCGGCATCGTCGTCGGCCTGAGCAGCGTCTTCTGGGTCGGCCTGCTCACCATCGCCGGCTGGATCATCTGACAACGCCGGACTCCCCGCCACACCACCCTATCATGCGTTGCCGGGGCCGCTTGCGGCTTCGCGATCACTTTGCATGCTCCGGGAGGTGGATGTGTACGCACGATTATCTCGCATCACCGTCAGTTCCGCAGTTTTGATTTCCCTCCTCGCAGCGCTGAGCATCATGGCGCCCGCCTGTTCGCGCAAGCCGCCTGAGCGCACGGTCATCGTCTACACCAGCGCCGATCAGGAGTATGCCGAGCGGATCATCGCCGAGTTCGCCAGGCACTACCCCCGGATTCTCGTATTGCCGCGCTACGACGACGAGGCAACCAAGACGACCGGGCTGGTCGATCGCCTGCGGGCCGAGCGCTCCGATCCGCAGTGCGATGTGCTGTGGTCCAACGAGCCATTTCTCACGGAGAAACTCGCGCAGGAGGGTTTGCTCAAGGCGTGGGACAGCCCGGCGATGCGCGACTGGCCCGAGGCCTTCCGCAGCGCTGGTCGAGAGTGGTACGGCTTCTCCGCCCGCGCCCGCGTCATCGCGTACGACCCCACCCGCATCACGGACCCGCCGACCCACTGGCGCGACCTCGCCGATCCTCGCTTCCGCAGCCGCGTGGTCATCGCCGATCCGAACTTCGGGACGACGCGCGGGCACATCGCGTCGTGGTTCTCGCTCTGGGGCGCCGAGCAGGCGACGCAGTTCCTGAGCGACCTCAAGGCCAACGACATCCGCGTGGTGCGCAGCAACTCGCAGGCGGTGCGCGACGTGGTCGCCGGCCTCGCGGACCTCGCGCTCACCGACACCGACGACGTCTGGGCCGCCCAGCGTAATGGTTACAACATCGAACTCATCTACCCCCGCCACGGCGACGGCCCCGGCCAGGGCACATTGCTCATCCCCAACACCGTCAGTCTCATTGCCGGCCGGCCCGACAACCCGGACGCCGTCCTCTTCGCCGAGTTCCTCCTGAGCGAGTCATGCCAGATGCTCCTCCATCAGACCGACTCGCACAACCTGCCGATCCTCACTCCTGATCGATCGTCCAGCGTGGAGATCGAGCCGCGCTACCGCATCCCCGACCCGCTCATCACCAACGTCGCTGAAGTTGCCTTCTCGATGGAGGAGGCGATGAAAGCGGTCAACGAGATTCTGCTGGGCCGCTGAGATTCGCGGTTCACCGGACCATCGCGGCGGTTTCGTGTGGAGAAGCCTCCGGTCCGTTCGTACCGTTGCCGCATGTCGTTGCGTCTGTACAACACCCTGACTCACTCGATTGAGCCGTTCGCTCCCGCCCATCCGCCGCGCGTGACTTTCTACTCCTGCGGCCCGACGGTCTACGACTTCGCGCACATCGGCAACTTCCGCTCCTTCCTCGCCGCCGACCTCCTTCGGCGCTACCTCGAGTTCGCCGGCTACCGCGTGCGGCAGGTCATGAACATGACCGACGTCGGCCACATGGTCGATGATGAAGCGGCGGACGGCGGCGGGCCGGACAAACTCGAAGTCGCCCGACAGCGACTGCTCGAATCCAAGAAGGCCGGCCAACTGCCCAAGGGCGTCGATCTTGATCCCAACGATCCCTATGCGATCGGTTCGTATTACGCGGAAGCGTTTCTGGCCGATGCGCGCGTGCTGGGGCTGAAGGTGGCGAGCGAAGTGCGCGACGATCCGACTCTCATGCCCCGCCCGACGCAGTACGTCCCGCAGATGATCGCCCTCACGCAGGATCTCATCGACAAGGGGCACGCTTACGTCGCGCGGGACGGCGTGGTCTACTTCGACGTGCAGTCCTTCCCCGAGTACGGCCGCCTCTCGGGCAACACGCTCGATCAACTCCGCAGCGGCGCGGGCGGGCGCATCGACGAGGCGAACCAGGCCGTCAAGAAACATCCCGCCGACTTCATGCTCTGGAAGCCCGACCCGACCCACCTCATGCGCTGGCCCAGCCCCTGGGGCGAGGGGTATCCCGGCTGGCACCTCGAGTGCTCCGCCATGGCGCTCGAACTGCTCGCAAGCGGCGATGAGCCGACCATCGACCTGCACAGCGGCGGAGAGGACAACATCTTTCCCCACCACGAGTGCGAGATCGCGCAGAGTTGCAGTGTCACCGGATCGCGCTACTTCGCGCGACACTGGTTCCACCCGCGCCACCTCTTCGTCGAAGGGGAAAAGATGAGCAAGAGCAAGTGTACCTTCCTCACCGTGCGCGACCTGCTCGCGGCCGGCCACGGGCCGGCGGCCATCCGCCTCGAACTCATCAAGACCCACTATCGCTCCAACGCCAACTTCACCTTTCAGGGACTCAAGGACACCGAGCGAATGACGGCCCGCTGGCGCGCCTTCGTCGAGCGCGGCGAGGCCGGCGGGTCCGATCGACCCGCCGATGAGTCAGTGGTGCGCGAGTTCACGGAGGCGATGGACAGCGATCTCAACATCGCCGGCGCTCTGGGCGCGGTCAACAAGTGGATCGGCGCCGTCGAAGAGCCTTCGCAAGCCGATGCGTCATTGATGCGCCGGCTGGATACCGTTCTGGGCGTGCTGGAACTGCCCGAACATGCCGATGCGGGCTTGCTGGCGCAACTCGGCGTCGCGCCGATCCGCGAAGAGGTGGACGCCGCGCGCATCGAGCAACTTATCGCCGAGCGCAACGCCGCACGCGCCGGCCGCGACTTCAAGCGCGCTGACGCCATCCGCGAAGAAATCGCCTCGCTCGGCGTCGAGATCAAGGACGGCCCGCAGGGAACCACCTGGTCCCGGCGCCGACCGTGAACAAAGTATCGCCTCCCCTCAGCAACGAGGTGCTCACCATGTCAGAGACACTCATTCATCGCGTTTGTCGTGCGAGCCGATGCGCCCTGGGCGTCCTCGCGGTCCTGGCCCTGCTCAGCCCGGCCGCCTGCAACAAAGGCAACAAGCCCGCCGAGCCGGATGAGGAAGAAAAGGCGGACGAGCAGCCGCCCGAACCGCAAGGCCCGCTCGGCTCGCTCCTGCCCGATCCGCGCCATCAGATCCCCGCCTCGGGCGAAATCCGCCAGACACTGGTCATCTACGCGGTCGGCAACCACAGTATGGTCGGCCACCTTGTCTACCACGAGAATCCCGGCACCGCGCCCATCCTCCTGCTCATGCACGATGAGGAGGGAATCGACGATTGGCTCCGGCAGCGGGCCGAGTCCTACGCGCGACTGGGCTACCACGTCCTCTGCCCGGACCTCTCCGAACTTCTCAACGAGACGCTCGACCAGCCGGTGCTCGACAACGTCATCGCCGCCGTCGCCGACACGGAGACGCGACTGGCTCGAAAGCCGACCGGCCGCCTCGCCGCCATCGGCTGGGGAAGCGGTGGGGGGCACGCCCTCACCCTGGCGCGCCACCTCGATCTCGAAGCGCTGATCATCTGCTACGGCCCGCTCATCTCCACTCCGACGGCGCTTGAGAAGGTGCGCGAGCCGGTGCTGGGCATCTTCGGCCGCCTCGACCAGGTCGTTCCCGAGGCGACGGTGACGGAGTTTCACAGCACGATGCAGAAGATGGGCGGCACGTTCAACGGCAACATCTGGGCCGACGAAGGGCACGATTTCATGCGCACTCCCAACGACCCCACCAACGTCCTCGAAGCCAACCTCGAGATCATCCAGTGGCTCGACACCTACTTCGAGCCGTAAACGCGCCTCGATCGCAGCGCCGATTCGATCCGCGCACGCGCGGATTCGTATTCCCCGGTATTGGTTAGCCGCGACGCGGAGGCTTTGCGCAGCGGAGCGCTTCGGCGTGCAAGCGCCGAGATGAAATTCGAGCGGGCCGGATCATCGCGCCCCATCACTGCACCCGAATCACCTCGCTCATCGAGCAATCATTCAACCCGACGGCCTGAAGATAGGTTCCGCAGGCGCCGCTCGATGCTTCGCCCTGCACGTTGGCGATGCGGTCCCGTCCGAAGCGCAGCGTGGCAAGGAGTCGAGCGCTGCCGTTGAGCCCCAGCACCGTTCCCGCACAGGGCAGACCGTTGGGAATGCGAGCGGACCCCGGAGCCTCGGCATTCACCAGCGCCACCCGCGCGCCCGGCTGACCATTGGTGATCGCCACGACCACCGTTCCCGGACACCCGCCCACCAGCGAGAGGCCCAGGCCCGGCGCTGCGCCGACGTGGCGCAGAATCTGCACGGTGTCGTCGAGTTCATCGATGAGCGCGAGGTCGAGGTCGCCGTCGTTGTCGGCGTCGAACATCGTCGAGCACGAGGCCGCGCTCGTCGCCGCGAACTCGCGGTGAAAGAGGAATCGCCCCGAGCCGTCGTTGACGTGCAGGCTCCAGTCGCCGCTGAAACTGGAGTTGATCCAGTCGAGATCGCCGTCGCCGTCAAGGTCGCCGAGATCGGTGGCGAGGGGAAACTCATCGGTGACGTAACTCGTGGGTGAGCCGAGATTGCCGGCGCCGTCGCCGAGCAGAATCACTCCCGAGCCGGGCGAGAAGGCGTTGCACCCGGCCACATCGACGTGCCCGTCGCCGTTCACGTCGCCAAGTGCGATCATCCAGGTGTACCCGCCGCTGGACTGCGTCGAAGCGAGGGTAAAGGTGCCGTCGCCGTTGCCGGTGAGCACGACCATGCGCGAGGAGTTCACCGCGCTGGCGACGAGATCGAGAATGCCGTCTTCATTCATGTCCGCAGCCGCCAGGCCGTACTCGCCGGACCCGCCGCCCTCAAAGAACACCGGGGCGTTGAAGGTGCCGTCGCCGCGGTTGACGAGAATCGAAAGGTTGCTGCTGCTGCTGTTGGTGTTGACGATGTCGGCGTGCCCATCGCCGTTCACGTCGAGCACGGCGATGCCGCGCGGCGCGCCGCCGACCGTGTATTGCGTCTGCGGCTGAAACGTCCCGTCGCCTCGGCCGAGCACCACCGAGATCGTGTTGGTGTTGATGTTCGCCACGCACACGTCGGCGAAGCCGTCATGGTTGAAGTCGCTCGGCTCATTGGGGCTGGCCCGCCGGTTCACCGGATACGGCCCCGAGAAGGGATGCAACTCGCAGTTTCCCTCCGCCTTGTTCAAGAAGACGCGAAGGTCCGCCGAGTCCTCATTAATGGTCGTGAGGTCGAGGAAGCGGTCGCCGTTGAGGTCCGTCGCCAGCGCGCCGTAGGCGCGGGTCCGCGTGTTGGGATTGCTGCGCGTGCTGAGCGTCTGGACCGCCTCGAACTGCAACCCCGCCGGCTGCGCCCGCGTCCAGAACAGGTGCGAGTACCCCGCCGACCGCAGCGGCTCGTTGCCCGCGCTGCGGATGTCGTGCGAGAGGATGACCATCACCGTTTCGCCCGCCGAGAAGGGGAAGTCCGGCGTCAGCGTGACCACCCGATCGCCATCAGAGAAAGAAAACGTCCCCGTGGCCCGCCCGCTCCAGCGGCCGAAGGCCCAGAAAGATCGATCGGTGATCGAGGCGCGATCGACGGGTTGATCGAAGGTGATCGCGATCGCCGAATCGACGGGCGCCACGATGGTGTTCGAGGTGGGGCTGACGGCCGTAACTGTGAGGTTCTGCGCCCCCGCAGGCGCCGCCAGCGTGATGAGCATCGCCGCCGCCGCAAAGCAGCGCGGTCCCGCCGGTTGAGTCGATGAGTGATGCAACATGGGCTTTCCTTTGCTGATGGGCTGGCCCGCGATGCGAGGATTGGCGCCGGGCGTCACGCTTCAGACAGACTCAACAACGCTGCGGGCGTCCCTTATTCCGGAGCCGCCCCTCTTCTGAGGGTGCCGCGGCGGCCCGGCCCCCATCATCACGATACTATTGCCCCAGTAAGGAGACCCCCCCGATGCGCCTTTCCGCCCTTCTCGCTCTTCTCATGGCGTTGCTTGCCGGTGCTTCCGCACTGGCCCGCCAGAATGCGGATGATCCGGTCGCGAACGAACTCAAATCCCTCCTTGAAGAGCACGAGGGATCCGAACTCGGCTATGTCGAGGCCTATCGCGCCTTTCTGCCGCGCTTCGAGGAGTTTGCCACAAAGCACCGCGGGACCGAGCCCGAGGCCCGCGCCACGCTCTGGCTCATTCAGCAGGCGTGGTGGCTGCGCACCGAAGGAAAGATGGAATCCACCGCCATGCCCCTCGCCGAGGATCTCCTCGAACGCCACCCGAAGTCGCCTCAACTCAATCTGCTCGCCGAGTACTACTACGTCTTCACGAAAGATCAGCGGCGTGCGCTCTACGAACGCCTGCTGGAGATTTCGCCGCACCGTGAAGTGAAGGCGGCGGCGCATTTCGGCCTGGCGCCGCTCAGCCCCATGCGCACCCCCGAGGGCCAGCCCAATCCGCACTACGCCAAACTCCTCGGCGAGTACAAGGACGTGAAGTGGCGCGAGAGCACATACGGCCGCATTGCCGATGCGCGCGTCAATCCGCTTTCGCCCGCCGATCTCGCCGAGGGCAAGCCGGCGCCGGAGATCGAGGGCGTTGATCACAACGGCAAGCCCATGAAACTCTCCGACTACCGCGGACGGGTGGTGCTGCTCGACTTCTGGGGGGACTGGTGAGGCCCCTGCCGGGCCATGTACCCACACGAGCGGTCGCTCGTCAAGCAGTATGAAAATAAGCCCTTCGCCATCGTCGGCGTCAACAGTGATCCTTCACTCGAGTTCCTGCGCCAGGTGATGAAGGAGAAAGACCTGTCCTGGCCCTCGTTCTTCGACGGGGGCGGCACGGGCGGCCCGATCGCCACCAAGTGGGGCGTTCGCGGCTGGCCGACCATCTACATCATCGACCACGAGGGCATCATCCGGAGCACGAACCGCAGCACCATCGACGAAGTCGTCGAGCGACTCGTCAAGGCGGCGCCGCCGCTGGAGAATTGACCTCGCGCACGGCTTCTTGCGCTGAGCGCCTCCGGTCCTCCACGCAGCGCGTCACAAGCGCCGTCCATCCTGTCTGGTGGCTCGCGCCCACGCCGCGACCCGTGTCGCCGTGGAAGTATTCGTAGAAGAGCACGAGGTCGCGCCAGTGCGGATCCTCGGCGTAGCGCTTCACCTCGCCGTGGCACGGCCGGCGTCCGGAGGCGTCGGGCAGGAAGATCGACGCGAGGCGCCGCCTGAGTTCGTTGGCGACCTCGTCGAGTGCCATCATGTTTCCCGAGCCCGTCGGGCATTCGACTTGGAGCGAATCGCCGTAGAAGTGGTGGTAGCGCTCCAGGGCTTCGATGATGAGGTAGTTGACGGGGAACCAGATCGGCCCGCGCCAGTTGCTGTTGCCGCCGAAGAGGCCCGTGGTCGATTCCGCCGGGACGTAATCGACGCGGAACTCATCGTGCCCGGCGCGATAGACGTAGGGATGTTCGGCGTGGCAGCGCGAGACGGAGCGGATGCCGCGCGGCGAAAGAAACTCCGTCTCATCGAGCAGGTAGCGCAGCACGCGTTCGAGGCGAGGTCGGGAGGGAATCGCCAGGAGGTGGTGGCGGTGCGCTTCGTCGCCCTCGCGCGTCTCGTAGTAGGAGATGTGCCGCGCCAGATCCTTGCGGTTCTCGAGGAACCAGCGCATCCGCTTGTCGAACCCCGGCAGTCGGCTCACGACGTCTTCTTCGAGCACCTCGACGGCAAAGAGCGGAATCAGCCCGACCATCGAGCGCACCTTGAGGGGCATGAGCGCGTGGTCGACGTGCAACTGGTCGTAATAGAAGCCGTCCTGCTCGTCCCACAGGCCGGTCCCGCCGAGCGTGTTCATCGCGTCGGCGATGGCGACGAAATGCTCGAAGAACTTGGAGGCGACGTCTTCGTAGGCCGGGTTTTCGCTGGCCAGTTCGAGGGCCATCGCCAGCATGGTGGTGCAGTAGAAGGCCATCCACGCCGTGCCGTCCGCCTGCTCGAGGTGCCCGCCGGTGGGCAGAGGGCGTGAGCGGTCGAAGACGCCGATGTTGTCCAGCCCGAGGAAGCCGCCGGAGAAGATGTGCTTGCCCTCGACGTCCTTGCGGTTCACCCACCAGGTGAAGTTGATGAGGAGTTTCTGGAACACGCGGGCGAGGAAGACGCGGTCGCGCTGGCCGCGCGGCCCGGTCATCTTGTACACGCGCCAGCACGCCCACGCATGAACCGGCGGGTTCACGTCGCCGAACGCGAACTCGTATGCCGGAATCTGCCCGTTCGGATGCATGTACCATTCGCGCAGCATGAGCACGAGTTGCTCCTTGGCGAACTCCGGGTCGATCTTCGCGAAGGGGATCATGTGAAAAGCGAGATCCCACGCGGCATACCAGGGGTACTCCCACTTGTCGGGCATCGAGATCACGTCGCGGTTGTAGAGGTGTCCCCAGTCGCTGTTGCGGCCGCTTTGGCGCTGGCTCGGCGGAGGCGGCTGCGCGGGATCGCCCTCAAGCCACTGCTCCACCACGTAGTGATAGAACTGCTTGCTCCATAGAAGCCCCGCGTACGCCTGCCGCGCCACCTTCCGCTGCTCCTGAGTGAGATCGCCCTCGAGGCGCGCCGCGTAGAAAGCGTCCGCCTCGCGCCGGCGCTGCTCGAAGAGATCATCGAACGCCTTACCGAAGGGTTGGCCCGTCGCTTCCTTCACGGCCGTCAGGCGCAGGCGATAGGTCGCGCTGACGCCCGCGTCGATGACGGCGCGGAAGTGCGGCGCCGCCTTGGTTCCCTCGCCCTTCTGATTCACCGCCTCTTGCTCGCCGTTGGTAACGAAGCGATGAAACGCATCCTTCACGTGCGGCGTCGCGCTCGGCGCGGCGTAGAGGCGCTGCGTGTTCGTCTCGTTCTCGGTGAAGAGCAGGGGCGCGGCCGCGCCTTCGCCATCGATGTTGAAGCGATAGCGCCCCAGCGATGGATGCTCGATCTCCAGTGTCGATTCGTCGATGCGCCGGATCACGCCGCGCTCGCCCTGCCCTTCGCCCTGTCGTCCCCATGACCAGGTGTTGCGCAGCCAGAGCGTCGGCAGAAGATGAATCGGCGCCGCCTCGGGTCCGCGGTTGTGGATCGTGATGCGAATCAGCAGGTCTTCCGGCGAGGCCTTGGCGTACTCCGCGACCACGTCGAAGTAGCGATTCTCGTCGAAGGCGCCCGTGTCGATGAGTTCCAACTCCGGCTCATCCTTGCCGCGGCGGCGGTTCTCCTCGACGAGACTCGCATAGGGGAACTCCGCCTGCGGGTACTTGTAAAGCGCCTTCATGTACGAGTGCGTCGGGGTGGAGGCGAGGTAGTAGTAGCATTCCTTGACATCCTCGCCGTGATTGCCTTCGTTGTTGGTCAGGCCGAAGAGGCGCTCTTTGAGAATCGGATCGCGCTCGTTCCACAACGCCAGCGCAAAGCACAGCCGGCATTGCCGGTCGCAGATGCCAAGCAAGCCGTCCTCGCCCCAGCGGTAGGCCCGGCTGCGCGCGTGGTCGTGCGGAAAGTCGCTCCAGCAGTCGCCGTGCGGTGAATAATCTTCGCGGACCGTTCCCCACTGCCTCTCAGAAAGGTACGGTCCCCACCGCTTCCAGTTGTGACGGCGGCGCGAGTCTTCCATCAGTCGCATCGATTCGGCGCCGTCAGATGCAGCATCGGAATGGACGGAACGATCGTTCATGGGGGAACAGGGCACTTCGGCGGTGGGAGGGTAGCCCCTGTCATCGGCCGGAAACCGGTTCGTCGTGGGCCGCGCACCCCTTTGCCCTTCGTCGGGGCATTGACGGGGCGCGTGTGAATGCCGCGCCTCGGGTTTGGCAAGCGCCTTCGGACCGTCAACGCTTCCAAGCAGCGAGGCAAAAACGACAAGTGCCCGCCGCCTCAATAGGGCCACAGGCACTCACCACCGCGCGCCCGACAAGCAGAAGTTCGCTCAACCAAAGCGGGCAAAGGGATTCGAACCCTCGACATTCAGCTTGGGAAGCTGACGCTCTACCAACTGAGCTATGCCCGCACTTCCGTCGCCATTGTATGCCTGACGCGAATCGAAGTCGGCGCGGGTCCGGCGGCTTCTATTCCAGTCCCATGCGGGCGGGCTCCGGCAAGGGACAGTACGCGCCCTCGGAAAACCCTTCGGACTCGATGCCGAAGGCGTGGTCGAAGCGCGCGCGGTAATTCTCCCACGCGATGGCGGAGGTGATCTCGACCATCTGCCGCTCGGTGAATCGCGCCCGCAGAGCGTCGAACAACTCATCCGGCACGCGAAGGGGCGTGCGCGTCATCTCGACGGCGTAGCGAATGACCAGCCGCTCCAGGTCATCGAGGTGCGGGCTGGTCTCGAAGTCGGCGAGCGCCGCGAGTTTCTCGTCCGTGAGGCCGCTCTCTCTGCCCACGGCAGAGCCGATGTCCACTCAGAAGGGACAGCCGATGATGAGCGCCACCTTGATCTGCGCCAGCATCTTGAGCCGGGCGTCTACGGATTTCGCCGCCTGCTGGCCGAGTTCCATGTGGGCGAAGGCGCGCAGCAGTCGCGGATGATGGGCGGTGATCTGAATGGGCAAGATGACGCGGCCGAGTCGGCGCCTGGTCATGAAGAACAGAACGCGCGAGAACCATGTCGCATCGCGTGAACTGACGCCCTTCATCCGAGCCATGAGAGTCTCCCGTTCGAGTTGATCAATTGAACGATCGGCGCGAAGCCGAGCCGGCGAGCTGCGTCCGATCAAGTGTACACCGCCGTCCATTCCGGGCTCTCCGTGCGAGAGGGTGTAGTCCAGGATTATGGCACTCGAATCGCGCCCGGCGTGAATCGGCGCGATGTGGATTGTCCACACGCAGCGTGCAGCGCCTTTCGCCCCGGAGGGGCCCAGGAATGTAGCCACGGGGGGAGCGAGGCGCGGGCGCATCCCCGCGAGCGGAACCCGTGGTTGGCGTCGCGCCGCGACCGGCCGGCCCCGGCAGGGGCTGCGGAGGCTCACGCATCTCGTTGGAAGCGGGCACGGAGTCGATGGCGCCGTTGCACTTCGACCGCCTCCATCGCCCCGTCCGGGGCGAGATGTCGCGAGGGGCGCTCACTTCCACGGGTTCCGCGATGCAGAGCATCGCTCCACCCGTGGCTACACTCCGCGACTCCTCCGGAGTCAAATCCAGGATGCCGCGATCCACTGCACATGCCATAATACTGGACTACACCCCTCAGAAATGAGGCTTGACAAAGTCCCGCCGGGTCGTCATACTCGGCGAGATTCGGGTCGGCCGCGGGTGCTTCCCCGCACCGCCGGAGGGGAGTCTGATCCACGGCCGCTGAGAGTGGCGTCGTTTACATCACTGAGGATTGGGAAGGAGCATTCCATGTTCAGGAGCACTCGTAACTTGTTTGCCGTATGCGCCATGCTGGGAGTGACCGCGACTCTCGCGGCACAGAATCCCGCATTGATCACCATCGATGCGAAAGGCAGCGTGCCCGCGCCGTCGGTCACACCCCGCCAAACGCAATCGCCGCAGGGGGAGATTCTCTACGACACGCTCTGGATCACCGACGACTTGCGCGCCGATGCGGGCGTGGGCAACGCGATCGGCGGAGCGCGGGCCTATCCTTCGCTGGGCACGATCGACAGCCAGTTCGCCGACGACTTCCATCTCGACCGCACATACCACATCACCACGATCTTCGCCGACCACCAGTCCTTCTTCGACGCCGATTTCCCGGATGAGGGGGTGTGGGTGCAGTTCTACGCCGATGACGGCGGCCAGCCTTCCAACGAACTGCATGCCGACGTGATCGTCACCTCCTACACCACCGAGTTCAAGGGGCGCTTCGCCAACCGCGATGCGTTCCGCTACGAACTCGACATCTCCGGGGCCAACATCGTTCTTGACGCCGGCGACTGGTGGGTGGACATCCAGCCGCTGGACGTGGCGGATGGCGGATGGTTCTGGGCACTCTCGCAGTTGGACGTCGATCCGCCGGAAGGGAGTCCCTCGCACGTGCGCGACGGCTGGCAGGCGCATGGCAACAACTATTTCGGGTTGTGGAATACGACGACGTGGATTCCGCACGCCTTCCGCGGCAACGCCACGCCGGCGCGGCAGATTCGCGGCGTGCCCTCGACCGGCCGACCGCGCCTGCAACTCGCCGGCGCCTGCCCCGGCTCGATGACGCTGACCTTCACGGGCGGGACGCCCAACAGCCGAATCGGCGTTCTCATCGCGGCGGCAACCGGCTCGTACACGATTCCCTTCGGGCCGTGCCAGGGAACGGTGCTCGGCCTGAGCAGCCAGGGGCTGCAACTGATCGCCACTCCTTTGACCGACGGCGATGGGCGCTATGAACTCACCCGCAACGTCGGGACGGCCGTTTGCGGGCGTTTCCTCCAGGCGGTGGACGGCCCGACGTGCGTCACAACCAACGTGGTGCGGATCGAGTGATCGACTCGCGTCGGCGCGTGATTGCATCGCTCAATTAATGCACGCCGGCGAAGAACGAAGCGGCCCGGCAGGGGAGAATCATGTGAGGCGATCAATTCACATGACTCCCCGCTTGGCCGTACTTCGTCGAATCTCGCTCATGCTCCTCGCGCACGTGGCGCTGGGCGCTGCGCTGACCGTCACGGTGTGCTTATCGCTTCTGACGGGCTGCGCCGGGTCGGCGAAGTGGGGAATGGTCGAACTTCCTCCCAGCCTTGCAGGGTCGGTGCAGGAAGTGCCCGACGGCGCAAGTCGCTCGTCGCTTCACGTTTCGACGGCGGTGCGTACGCCGCCATCGGGAGTCACAAGAGTTCCCTTCCGACTCGACGACAAACGTCAGATCATCGTGCGCGCGCATGCGGTTGGTCCATTTCAACCTGCCCGCGACACGACCGATCTCGATCTGGAGGTCGACACCGGGGCGCCATTTGTGCTGAGTTTGTCGTATGAGGCGGGCATGGCGGTTCGGCCTTGGCTTCGACCTAGTTCGCGAACGTGGTATTCACCGATGGGCTCACGGCGGAAGTACAGCGGCGCCATACTTGAGTTGAAAGTCGGCGACGCTTCGCTCGGCCCCGTCCCTGTCCAGATGGATCGTGAGAAGGGTTCGGGTCGCCCGCTTCTCGGGCTCGCCTTCCTGCGGTCTTTCGACGGCGTCATCTTTGACTGGCGGCGCCGCGAAATGCTCCTGCTGCGCGGCGAGTGTCAGGCGGCAATCGCTGCGAGATTCCCCGACACAATCGAGTGGTGTGAAGTTCCGCTCCTCAACGTGAGCCAAGTCATCGAGCGCGTGCCGTTTCCGAGCGGTGATGGCGAGGCCCCGCAGCCGGTTCCGCTCGACCTGATCGCGGTCGATGCCAAGGTTGGAGATCAGCATGTTGTCGCCGTGATCGACACCGGCGGCAGCGGCGACGCGCTCACCATGCGCGATGATCTCCCAATGATCGAAGGAACGGAGAGCCATCGAACGGCAGGTACGAAAGAAGAGCCCGTCCTCTTCATGGAGAGCGCGCTCGCGGAACTCCTTGTCATCGGGGACAGGCGATTCGACGAGGTGCGCATCTTTCGCTTCGCCGCGTATCATGCCGATGCGCCGAGTGAGGTACCCGACTTGTTTCTCGGCAACGGATTGCTTCGTCGATGCACACTCTGGATTGATTTCAAGCGCAACGTAGTGCGCTTCGGACCAATGGACGAGCCAACCGATCCGGGCGAGGAACAATGCCAAACCTCGGCGTCGATGTGAACCTGGCGGACCGGCCGAGAAGAATGACGTGAGGCGATCACTTCACATGACTCCCCGCTTGGCCGTACTTCGTCGAGTTTCTCTGCTGATCATCGCGCACCTCGCGCTGGGCGGGGTGCTGACCATTGGCGTTGCCTGGTCGCTTGCTTCGTTCGGCTGGCTTCAGCCGCGGCTCTACCACACGCCGTGGCAGATCTTCGAGGGATGGTCGGTTTACGAATGGCACGGGGTGGGAACGAGCCTGCGATATGCCTATCCAGCGGGCCGGCGAGTTGTTCCACCTGAAACTACGAAGCGATTCGCGTTTGTTCACGCGGCGCAGCGCGATCCCGGGATTCGGTCGGTCTATGAAGAAGTGCGCGGCTGGCCATGGCCTTGTCTTGCCGTCCGGACGATTGACCGCGGGCCGGTCAGCCACGATGCCGACTATGAACTGCGCGGCGGCGTCGCGATCGGGCCGATGCCCGGCGCCATGATCCCGATCAACGGAATCGAGCGGCACTTCGAGCAGCACCGCGCGCTGCCGCTGCTCGTCGAGCCGCGAGCGTTCATCAGCAACATGATCGTTCTGGCGGCGGTGACGGGGATTCTTCACGCGGCCGCGCTGGGATTGATCGCCTGGAAGCGGCGACGCCGCGCGCGAACGCAGCGCTGCGTCGCCTGCGGCTATGACCGGCGCGAGGCGGCGGGCGATCGTTGCCCGGAGTGCGGCCACGCCACCGGCAACCGACTGCCCCTGCTCACGCGGCGCGTCGCGGTCGCGCCCTTCGCAGGCGTCCTGATTGTCGTGATGTCGCTGGGCGTGCTGGCGGCCTGGAAAACCAGCGATCGGCCTCGACTGCATCCGCTGCACGCCGCGGCTCGGGCGGGCGACATCGCAGCGATCGATCACCTGCTCGCCGGCGAGAGCGATGTCAACCTGAAGTGGGATGATGGCTCCTCGGACTGCACGAATCTCACGCCCCTGATGTGGGCGGCGCGGGCGGGTCAGACAGAAACGGTGCGGCACCTGCTCGAACGCGGTGCGGATGTGAACGCGGTCGATTCGATGGGCCACACCGCGCTGCACTGGGCGGCGTGGCGCGACGCGGCGGAGTCGATCCCCTTGTTGCTCGCTGCCGGCTCGGATCTGGAGGCGAAGAACAATGAAGGGCTGACGACGCTGGCGTGCGCGATTCTCGGCGGGCCGCCGCGAAGGGAGGCGGCGCTGCGGCTCATGGAGGCGGGGGCCGACCTGCGCTTCAAGTTCGGCGGGGTGTCGCTGCTGTTCTGGAGTTCCGCGCGTAGCCACATCGATCTGACGCTGATGAAGGCACTGCTCGACGCCGATCCGACCTTCCTCGAAGATGCAGCCGACCTGCGAATCGTCGTGCATTGGATTCTCCAGTACGGCCGACTCGAAGCGCTCCAGGAACTTGCCGCGCGCGGCTGCGATGTCGCGACCATCGGCCGCGACTTCATGGCCAAGGCCGCAGAGAGCGGCAACGTCGAACTCATGAAGTACCTCATCGACCTCGGCGTGCCCCTCACCGAAGGCGCGAGCGGACATCCCTTTCAACATGCCTGCACCTCCGGCAGCGTCGAGATGGCGCGCCTGCTCATAGCCCACGGCTGTGATCCGCTCGAATCCAACAGCCGCGGCGAGACGATTCTCTACTGGGGCGTCTGGGCCGTGTTCCCCGACATGGCCGAGTTTGCGCTCAGCCTTGGCGTCGATGTCAACTCACGCGCCAACGACGGCAGCACCGCCCTGATGTCCAGCGCCGGCAATGGGATCACGCAGGCCGTGCGACTGCTCCTCGAAGCGGGGGCCGATCCGCTGCTCAAGGACAACGCGGGGCAGACGGCTCTCGACTACGCCCTGGGCCGCCAGACCGCGTTTCCGACCGACCCCCGGCCCGAGACGATGAGAGTTCTCAAGCAGGCCATGCGCCGCGCGGAGGCAAGCCAGCCTTGAGCCGACGGCGAGAATCGAGCCCGCCAGCCTCGTGCCGATTCCCTTCGAAATGCAATTGTGATTGTCCACCGGCGTCGCCGATGGCGAGTGTGTCAATGGAGGCCGGCCGCACGGACCGGCCTCCGACGGACCGAGCACACCCAGATCGTTCGCATGCACGCGCGCGGGACGAAGTTGGACCGGCGCGCGCGACCGCATCCTTACAGACCTCAACCCAAGGAGAATTCAGTGAAGAACGTCATGCTCATCGCGGCCGCGGCGACTCTGCTCTCTTGCGGCACCGCGTTCGGCCAATACACCGGATCCCGAAGCGGCCCCTGCCCCGGCACGCTGACCCTCACCTGGGCCGGCGCCACGCCCTCCGTTTCGCAGGTGCTGCTCTTTGCCAACTCGCCGGGCGCCTTCGTCATCCCCCCGGGCATCACCTGCTCCAGCACCGTGCTGGGGTTGAGCGGGTCCGGGCTGCAGATCGTTGTGCGCATTCCCACGGGTCCGGGCTTCGGGTCGATCTCCGGCTCAGCGGGTCCGGCGGTCTGCGCCGGGAAGTTCCAGTGGATCGAAGTTCCCTCGTGCAACACGAGCAACGTCTTCTGACTTCCAAGGGTGTAGTCCAGATTTGTAGCATGTCGCGCCGACGCCGCGTGTCGGTGTCGGGATCGGGCGCTGCGCCGCATACACTTGCTCATGGCGGCGATGCGCGAGATTCAGGATCACTACTTCCGAGAGGCCAAGCGTCTCGGCTACGTCGCGCGCTCGGCGTTCAAACTCAAGGAAATCCTCGAGAAAAAACGGCTCATCGGGGCCGGCGAGTACGTGCTCGACCTGGGCTGCGCGCCGGGGGCGTGGCTCCAGGTCGCGTGCCAGCACATCGGTCCGGCACAGAAGGGCGGGCTGGTGCTCGGCCTCGATCTCAAAGCCGTGCGCAAGCCGCTGCGCTTCTGCGATGAGGCGCTCATCACGCGCGAGGGAGACGTCTTCACAATCACCGCCGCGCAACTTCTCGACCTTACCAGCCGCCGCCACTTCGACCTCGTGATGTCGGACATGATGGCCTCGACGAGCGGCCACCACCACAGCGATCACTACCAGTCCATCCACCTCGCGCGGCGAGCACTCGAACTGGCCGGCGAGGTGCTCCGCACCGGCGGATCGTTCGTGGTCAAGGTGTTTGAAGGCGCGGAGTATCCCGCCCTGCTCGACGAGTGCAAAGCCCGCTTCGACAAGGTCAAGGGCTTCAAGCCCAAGGCCTCGCGCCATGAATCGACGGAGATGTACATCATCGGCGAGGGATTTGTGCCGGCGAAGTAGATTCAATGGTCGCGGTAGAGGGTCCATTGCGATACTCGCAGCGCGCCCTCCGCTTCGCCCTCGATTCGCGCGTGCAGATCGCCGCCCGGCGGCAATTCGTAGATGATGCGTTGCGGAAAGTCGTGTTCCAGGTTCTCAAAGACGACGCGATTGCTTTCGATCGCAACGGCTGTGAATGGCGTCGGCGGCCGGCGGCCTTCGGGCGAGGCCAAATACACAATCGCGCCCCCTGTCTCGGCGATGCGAAGATACTCGAAGAACACCTCCTGGCCGTCCTTGATGGTGCGGCCGATGCCGAACATCCCATCGCGCGAGGGCGTCGTCCAATGCTCCTGGGTGATCGTGCCGTCCGCCATTTCGCCCGTGCTCCAGTGGCCGCTCAGCCAGGCGAGTTCATCGAGGCGCGAAGAGTGTGGCTGATGCGCCGCGCCACTCGTCGCCGTCGAGGCGCAGCCGATTGAGAAATGAAGCGCGAAGCACGCGGCCAGGAAGAGGCTCACTGTCGAACGATTCATCGAATGCTCCTTGACGCGGCGATTCAAACCCCCCTGGCCGCGATCGGCATGCGCCAGCCGCTGCCGAAGGCCCGGCCCGTGACTTTGAGTCCCACCGGCATCTGCCGGCGTTTGTATTCGTTGCGGTCGATCATGCGGCAGGTCTTGCGGACGAGGTCGGCGTCAATCTTCGTCGCCTCGAAAATGTGCTCGACATCCTCGCAGCGCTCGATGTAGCGCAGGATGATCTCATCGAGAATCTCATAGGGCGGCAGCGTGTCCTGGTCGGTCTGGTCGGGGCGCAACTCGGCGCTGGGGGGTTTGGTGATCGAGTTCTCGGGGATCGGCGGGCGATCGACGCCGATGCGATCGGGATGCTCGTTCATCCATCGCGCCATCCGGTAGACGGTGGTCTTGGGCACATCGGAGATGACGGCGAGCCCGCCGGCCATGTCGCCGTAGAGAGTGCAGTAGCCGACCGCGAGTTCACTCTTGTTACCGGTGGTGAGGAGCAGGTCGCCGGACTTGTTCGAAAGGGACATGACGATGTTGCCGCGCAGCCGCGCCTGAATGTTCTCTTCGGCGACGCCCGGCGGCTGGCCGGTTTCATCGAAGAGAGGCTTGACGAGTTGAAGCATTGCCTCGTGCGCCGGCTCGATGGAGATGAGGTCAAAGCGAATGCCAAGGCGTTGCGCCAGGTCGCGGGCGTCATCGACGGAACCCTTCGACGAGAACCGGCTGGGCATGCCCAGGCCGCGCACAGCCTCCGGCCCGAGCGCGGCGCGGGCGATGGCGGCGACGACGGCTGAGTCGATCCCGCCGCTGAGCGCCACGATCGTGCTGCGGAAGCCGCACTTGCGCACGTAGTCGCGCACGCCCAGCACGAGTGCGTCGAAGAGATCGGCGAGGTCATCGCGCTTCGCCGTGATGCGCTGCTCGGTTGGGAGATCGACGGTGAGCAGTTCCTCCGCGAAGCCGCAAGCAGCGGCAATGAGTCCGCCGTCGGAGCCGAGCACCATCGAGCAGCCGTCGAAGACGAGGTCATCGTTGCCGCCCACCTGGTTGACCAGAGCGACCGGGCCGCGGATGCGGCTGGCGATGCGGCCGAAGAGTTGGCGGCGGAACTCCGGCTTTCCGACGACAAAAGGCGAGGCGGAAATGTTCACGAGCGCCTCCACTCCGCAGCCGAGCAGATCGGAGACGATGTCATCGGCGTAGAGGCGCCGCTCGAACATGCCGTCGTCGTTCCACAGATCCTCGCAGATGGTCAGGCCGATGAGTCGCCCGCGATGCTCGAAGACGCACGCCTGCCGTCCGGGGTCGAAGTAGCGCGACTCGTCGAAGACGTCGTAGGTGGGAAGGAGGCGCTTGTCGTACCACAGTTCGATGCGTCCACTGCGGCAGAGGGCGGCGCTGTTGTGCAGGCCGCGGCCGGTCGCGTCGCCGTGGGTCCGAGGCGAGCCGATGATCGCGGCGATGTCGGTGCAGGTCGCGGCAATCTCGCGCACCGCCTGCTCGCAGCGGGCGACGAGCCCCTTCTTGAGCAGCAGGTCTTTGGGCGGATAGCCGAGGATCGCCAGTTCCGGAAAGGCGATGATCTCGGTGCCGGCGCGGCGCGCTTCGACGAGGCGGGCCATGATGAGGCGCGCGTTGCCTTCGATGTCGCCGACGGTCGGATTGATCTGCGCCAGCGCGATCCGCATGGGTGGATCATATCAGCGCGGAAGAAGCGGCGCGGTATCGACGAGCACCCCGTTTACTGATTCCTGCAAAACGAACGTCCGTAGAGCGCCACACGCTAAACACTCACCACAAAGGACACAATGGCGCAAAGACTTCACCAAGAAAACCCCGGAAGGTGAAGGTCGAGTGAGACGCCATTGGCCGTGCCAAGTCGGAATGGCGCTGCCGTTCTTTGTGCCCCCTTTGTGACTTTGTGTCCTTTGTGGTGAGGGTTGGACTGCCCTCCGGTCAGAGGGGGCATAAGTTCTGCAGGGATCAGTAGCCGCGACCTGAAGGCTCTGCGAAGGGGACCGCTCGGGTCAGACAATCGCGCGAATGTGGTCGAAGAACCCGTCGAGGTCCGCTTCGGTCACTTCCGGATTGGCGCAGGCGAGACGAATGACTTTGCGCCCGCGGACCACGGCGTGGCCGACCATCGCCCTCTGGTCGAGCAGCAGGCGCTCGCAGATCTCTTCGCTCTGCCGGTTGACGACTTCGAAGCAAAGGCAGACGGACTCCGGCTCGGCGGTGAGGATCAGTTGGGGATCGGAGCGAACGCGATCGGCGGCATACTGCACGAGATCGAAGAGGCGGTCGATGCGGCGGGCGTAGCCGGCGTCGCCGTGCCGCTTCCACGCCGCCCAGATCTTGAGGGCATCGTTGCGCCGGCCGCACTGGATCGACATCGTGCCGTGGTCGAAGCGCTCGGGGTCGGACTGGAAGAGGTAGTCGGCCGGCTCCTTGAAGTGCTTCTTGAGCAGGCCCTGCTGATGCACCAGCAGAGCCGAGCAACTCAGCGGCACGCCCATGAGTTTGTGCGGATTCCAGTTGAAGGAGTTCGACCGCGCTGAGCCGTTGAGCAAATGCCGATGCTCCTGCGAGACCAGGAAGGAACCGCCCAGGGCGCCGTCCACATGGAGCCAGAGTCCGAACTCCTCGGCGATCGACGCCAGATCGTCAATGGGATCAAAGGCGCCGAGCACGGTTGTTCCTGCTGTGGCGACAATGAGGAAAGGTTGTGTGCCGCGCTCGAGGTCGGCTGCAACGGCGTCGCGCAGCGCATCGGGAACCATGCGGCCGTGCGCATCGACCCCGATGCCGCGAAGGTTCCGCCGACCGAGTCCCGTGATCGCGGCGGCCTTGTTGAGGGAGTAATGCGCATCCTCGGAGGCGTAGGCGATCATCGGCCGGCCGTCGTGCCCGTCATCCTGAATGCCCGGACGCGCTTCGTTTCGCGCGATGATCATGGCGCAGAGGTTGGCGATCGACCCGCCGGGGCAGAGGATGCCTTCGCCATCCACGTAGCCGACCTTCGCCGCCATGTGGCGCATCACCTCATGCTCGATGAGGGCGTGCGGCCCGGCGATGCGGTAGGTGTACATCGAGGTGTTCATCAGCGCGGTGAGCATCTCCGCGGCCGTGGGCACCGCGTCGCGCCCCGCGTACAACTGATTGAAGAAGGCCGGACTGCTGGTGCGCGGCGTGGCCTCCATCACCTCGCCCAGCAGCGCGAAGACGCGATCGAGCGGCAACCCCTCCTCCCCCAGCGACAGGTCCAGCAGAGCCGCGAGATCATCGGGAGGGAGGTGACGCGCGACGGGCTGGCGCTTCTCAAGTTCGAGGAACATCCGCGCCAGTTCCGACATGCGTCCGAGCGTATCCTCGGTGAAGTCCCCGCCCCTGGGCAGCACTTCCGGTCGCAACGCCGCGCCATTGGGGCGAAGCGCGCGGTCGTCGATCCCGGGCCGCGAGGATTCGTTGGATACGGCGTCGGTCGACGGAGCCTGTTCGCATCTCTGGGCCATTCAAGATGCTCCTTGGGGCAGGGGCGGCGGCAGTTTCACCCGATCGGGTTCCCGTATACTTTACGCCGCGCCAGGGGTCGATGAGAGAGACTCGGGAATGAACCGTAGACGGCTCCCCCCCGCGTGGGAAAGGCGCCATGAACTCCGCGTCGGAGATGGTTTTTAAGGAAACGGTTCCTGGCGCCTTCTCGGGAAGTGGTGAGTCGACGGGCGCATTCAGGCCCAGCGGCGAGCGGTGAGCACGAGATGGGCGTCGATGCCGGGTTTGCTCGACTGCTTGACGGGCACGCGGAAGGAGACGCTGCCGTCGCCGGGCGTCGCATCCACCTCGGTCGTCGCGCGGTTGGGGGTTCGGGAGTCGAAGCCGTAGCGCAAGCGCCAGCCGCCGGGGGCCTCATCGTCGGGGATTGCTTCGAGATTGATTTTGTCGCGGTAGAGGTAGCCGCCCTCGTAGTGGTCGTCGAACCAGAGTTTGTTGTCCACCTCGTACTGCGGCACGAGGATGGCGAGATCGACCGTGAAGCCCAGACCCCGGCGATTCGTGTTGACGCGCTGCCCCCGCGAAAGAAACGTCGAGAAGAGGTGCGGATGGCGCGGTTCAGACAGGCCGATCTCCTTGTGCCGCAGCAGTTCATCGAAGGAGGCGAAGACGGCCGATCCTTCCGCGACCGTCCGCCGATGCAGATCCCACAGCGCCCCGCGCACGCGCACGATGGCCTCGAAGTGATATGAAGCGCGGATGGGCTTGATGGTCTCGCCTCGTTTCTCCTTCTCCTTGTTCTCCTGGTAGATGCGATCGATCTTCGGCGGGAGCGAAATGGAGGCGACTTCGAGCACTCCATCGACGCGCGCATCGCCGTAGAGGAATCGCACGACGTTCTGGAATCCCTCTTCGGAGTTGACGATGCCGTAGTGCCCGGAGTGGGCGCGATGGACGAAGGCGCGCGGGCAGGAGCGGCGCACCGTCTTGCCGTCTACGGTCCACGGCCCGGAGACTGTCGCGTTGGCGATGCGCACGAGGCCATCGCTCATCGGCCCGACGGCGCTGCGCACCGCCCCGCCGCCGACCTCGTAGTCGCGCTGGTTCGTCCCCACGACCGTGAAGAAGCGATCGGGATCGAACTTGCCGTTGAGCGTGGCGACGCTCTCATCATCCGGCCCCGGCGGCAGGCCGAGGTACTCGCGCATGCGCTTGCGGTTGAAGTTGTCGGCGTTGTTGCGGGTGAAGAATCCGGGGACGTTGCCGATGAGGCGCAGGTCGATGCCGTTGTGCGGCGTGCCGTAGGTGACGACCTTGTCCACGGCGTTTCGCGCCTCGGCGAGCCGCGCCGCATCGATCACCTGGTCGTTCTGCAACAGGCAGCGGCACACCAGCCCGCCCATCGAGTGCGCGATGAGATAGACGCGAAAGCCCTGTCGCGCCGCCGCGTCATCACCGGCCATGCGGTTGCGCAGATTGAGGATCAGTTCCGCCAGCCCGCGCGCCTGCTGCTCGATCTCCTCGCGCACCCCCGTGCCGAGATCTTTAGAAGTGATGTCGTAGTAGCGGTAGATCACGATGGGCCGCTCCGGCACTGGCTTGTCGGGGGGCAGTTCGCGCCCGTCGGAATAGACGTCGCTGTACTCGTACTCTTTCATCAGGCGCACGAGCGGCGACTCGAAGAAGTGGCGGTTGATCTCGCCGGTCCACGCCTGCCGGACCTTGGTCGAGCCGACGTTGAAGCCGTTGTAAGGGTCGGCGGTCGTCTCTTCGACCTCGCTCTGGCCGCCGGCGTAGCCGCGCACGTAGATGATGGGGTAGCGTCGGTCGGGTTGTTCGCTGGGCATGGTTGCGGCCTCGTCTCAGGATGGTCGTTCGATCTCGCTGCGGAAGTTCTGGAGCGTGGTGATGAGCCGCTCGGACTTCTTGACGAGTTCCTCTTCGGTCGAAGTTTCGAGCGAGGCGATCAGGTCGCGGATGGACCTGATCGACTCACTGAGCGCCTGCACCGCCTTGTCGGCGCGCTCGAAGCGCAGGCTCCGGGCGTCGGCTTGGAGTCCCGAGGTTCGTTGGCGCAGTTGCTTGGAAAATCGGGCCAGTTCAGCGCTGCCGGCGGCAAGGCCTTCGAGCCGCTCATCGATCCCCGCCTTGATCACCGCCGCCCGCGCCGACTCGGCGATGGCGTCGAGTTCGAGAATGTCGTCGGTGTTGGGCGTTGACCGCAACTGGTAGTCGGTCAGGCGCCGGTTCATCTTGAGGCGCGTTTGCACGTCGGCGTTGGCGGGGAGTGCCTCGGCCTCGCGCAGGAGCGATTCGAGTTTGGCGCGCCATCCTTCGACGCCTTCAATGCCGTCCCATTCGGTGCTCATAGGTCACGCATCCTTTGCACAAGGTCTCTGACTTCGACGACGGCGGACATCGCGGCCGCGATGTGGAGTGTCCGTCCCGAGGCGATGGCGGCGCGGAGTTGTGCATGCGCGGCCGGCCAGGCCTCGACCGCCCCGGCCGCGGCGGCGATGACATCACGGACGGCGTCGGTCCGCTCCTGAATCGACGCCAACTCGGTCTGGAGCGGCTCGTGCCACGAGTTTGTCAGCGCGAGCAATTCCTCGATGCGATACAGGGCGCCCATCTCGATGAGCATCACATCCTGCGGCGCCCCGGCGTACGCCTTGTTGCGAGCGATGAAGAGCTTGTCGCGATACTCGATCTCCACCTGATGCCGCGCCTGCACGCGCGATTCCAGGTCCGCGCCCACAAGCAGGATGATCTCATCGGTCGTTCGCAGATCGTCGGCGATGCGGCCGCAGATGAAATCGACCGCCACCTGCGCCGGTCCCATCGCCTCTTCGAGCGAGTTGGCCGCGCGGATTCGATTGACCTGCTCGAGCACGAAACGGGCGGCGTCGGTGGCGACGGCGACGACCCCGGCCGGGGGCATGACGACTCCCGCCGCGTTGGCCAGGCCCGTCACACTGTCCGCGACCGCTCCGATGCGCTGCCGCGTCTCGCCGGCCGCGTCAACGACCGACTGGATCGACGCGGCATACTCGCCCAGTGCCTGCGTCGCATCGGTTCGCACCGCCCACTCCTGAGCGAAGCGATCCGCCCACTCGCCACCCTCGGGATGGCGGCGCAGTTCGGATTCGACGGCGCCGCCGGCGGAATCGATGGCCGCGTGAATCGACCACGCCGAATCGACGAGCGGACTGGCATCAGGCAGCGCTCCGCAGCCGACCGGCGCGAGCAGCGCCAGAGCGATGAACGCGAGCAGTGTGATGGCCTGTGTCCGGACGGCGCGCGACAAACTTCGCATGATCATCTCCTTGCATGATCCGAGGAGTCATCCTTCAGAGCGGGCGACAGCGGCGCTTCAGCCGACGCCGGGCAGCGTTCAGCCCGTCACCGTCGAGCCGGGCCAGAGCCACCCGAACGTCCCCGCCGTCAGCAGCGCATAGATGACGCCGTCTATGATGAACTTGCCGGTCGTCCCCCACGACTGGCCTTTCCAGATTGAATCCTGGAAGTAGCCGACGCAGTATCCGAGGACGGCGGCGGCGCCGGCGATGCGGAACACTTTCAGGTAATCATCGCTCGCCCCGACGCTGTACCACCCGACGTAGGCGACGAGGACGCCGACGATCAGACAGTAGACGAACCAGCCGCCGAGACTGGCGCCGAGATTGAACCCGCCGCCGGGGCGCACGGTCAGCCAGCCCACCGGGCCGCGCTTCATCTTCTCCTGAATCTCCGGCGAACCCATCGCCGACATCGACTCGGCGCAGGGGAACATGTAGGCGCCGGGCTGGAGGCCGTTTGAGCGCATGGCGTCGAGAATGGCGTCCTCACACTTCATCTTCTTCATATCGCTCTTGTGCCAGGGCGTGGCCATGTGGAGGATGGAACTGGCGATGAAGACGAGCACCGCCGCGAGCAGGATCGGGAGCCACAGTTCGGTCAGGAATTGCATGACAGACTCCTACGCTGGGACGCGCGTTCGACGCGGCACCCTCGCGGCCCGTTGCGCGCGAGAGGGACAGTGCCGGGCCGAATCGGTCGGCGCATTGTACCGGCGGTCCGCTCGCGGGCGGCTGGCCTCCGATGCGCCAGACACAAACATCTCTCGCCCCGGCGAGCATCGTGATGCGCATTTTTTGCGCCGGTAACGGCGCGGCCGCGGCGCAAGTCGAGCAGTCAACACAACTTGATCGGATGGGCGCCCCCGAAACCGCTCCGGCTTGCCGGGCCATCAGGCGTGCGCGCCGGCGCGCGCTTTTTTTCATGGGGCGGCGTGGATGGTCTGGACGGACGGCCGTTCGTCGAAGTGGATCGAGTTGCGCAATGACTTCAGCCGGGAGTTTCTGGAGGCGATTCCGTAATCTGGCCGGTCGAGACTCCGCATTCGGGGCAGGTGAATTGTCCGGCGATCAACTGGTGCCCGCACTCGAGGCAGCAGCCGCGCCGACGGCGCTTGCGCCGTCGAATGAGGTGAATTGCCCACCACAGGCCGTATGGAACAAGCAGCGGTGCGCTGAAGATCAGGGTGTTGGCGAGGAAACCTGGCCAGATGGGAATCAGCGGCAGAGCGCGGGCAGTTCGGCCGATCATGTCCGGTTGTCCATCGCTCGTGACCAATGCGATGCCGCCGCTGCGAACTGACGCACCGAAGGATGCATCGCCTTTTTGCAGCAGGAAGATCTCTCGCGCGCTATGCCCTGATCGAGCGCCGTGATTGTCTCCACCATGAAGGTAGATCGTGCATCGAAGAGCGAGAAGTGGCCAGCCACGCGCATCCTCGACGACGGTGTCCGACGACGCGGCTCCGCTCGGAGTCGATGCGCCGCCATTGCCTTCGCGCGACCAGGGTGGATACCGCACCGCCGGTTCAGCCATCGGCACGAACAGATGCATGTTGCTCTCAAAGTCGCGATCGGGAACCATGAACCCACCGAAGGTGTGGAAAGAGAGCACACGTTCTGCGCCTGCGTGTCGCCAGAGGGTCATTGTTGGAAAGAAGGTGTCTTGGGTTGACTTGAACATCACTGCGCCGACTGGATATGCACCGACATCGACTGTCAGGGCGAGAAGCCATGCAACACCCACCGTAACGCACGCGCCCATCAGCAGGATTACCGCGACGGGCAGAATGCGGCGCAGCACCTTCAGGACGCGGTGGACGGGAATGAGCGTTGTGGATCGACGTGACTTCATGGAGCCTCGCGAAATGGCGGGTCGATCAAGTACACATACGAAATCGCGACAGGTGTCGGTTGCAATCAAAACGAGTCGCGACTGGCCGAGAGAAGCGCCGGGCCTACTCCTCCTCCCATGCACCCGCCCGCTCCACCGCGTCGCGCCACCTCGCCCGCATCGCCTGCGCGTCGCCGGCGCTCAATTTCGGCTCGAACACCCGGTCCACCTGCCAGTGCTGCTCCAGTGCTTCGATGGACGGCCAGAAGCCGGTCGCAAGACCCGCCATGCACGCGGCGCCGAAGGCCGTCGTTTCGAGCAGTTTCGGCCGCACGACCGGGGCCTGGAGCACATCGGCCTGGATCTGGAGCAGCAGGTCATCGCAGGCCGCGCCGCCATCGACGCGCAACTCTCGCAGAGCCTCGCCCGCGTCGGCCTGCATCGCTTCAACCACGTCGGCGACCTGGAAGGCGATGCCTTCGAGCGCGGCCCGCGCGATGTGGGCCTTGGTGGTGCCGCGCGTCAGGCCGATGATCAGCCCGCGCGCGTGCTGGTCCCAGTGCGGCGCGCCCAAGCCCGTCAGCGCCGGCACGAGGATCACGCCGCCGCTGTCGGGCACGCTTGCCGCGAGCGATTCGACCTGCTCGGATCGGTCGATCAACCCCAGCCCGTCGCGCAGCCACTGCACGATCGCTCCGCCGACGAACACGCTGCCTTCGAGCGCGTAGGTCGTCGTGTCGCCGCGCTTCCAGGCGATGGTGGTGAGGAGGCGATTGGCCGACTCGCGCGGCTGCTCGCCCGTGTTGAGCAGCAGAAAGCAGCCGGTGCCATAGGTGTTCTTCGCCAGGCCCGGCGTCACGCAGAGTTGCCCCATCATTGCGGCCTGCTGGTCGCCGATCATCCCGGCGAGAGGCGCGCCGGCAACGGCCGAGGGCGACGCAATCTCGCCGTACACGGCGCTGCTGTCGCACACCTGCGGCAGCATCGCGTGCGGCACGCCGAAGAGTTGCAGCAACTCATCATCCCACTGCCCGCTGTGAATGTTGAAGAGCATGGTGCGCGAGGCGTTGCTCGCATCGGTGATGTGCAGCCGCCCGCCGGTGAGCCGCCAGGCGAGCCAGGAATCGATGGTGCCGAAGGCGAGTTGGCCCGCCTCGCCCCGGCTGCGCGCGCCATCAATGTGTTCAAGCATCCACGCGACTTTGGTCGCCGAGAAGTACGCGTCAATCTCCAGGCCGGTCTTGGCGCGGATCATCGGCCCGAGGCCGCGCTGTCTCAACGCATCGCAAACCGAAGCCGTGCGCCGATCCTGCCAGACGATCGCGTTGCCGATGGGCCGGCCCGTCGCGCGATCCCACACCACCGTCGTCTCGCGCTGGTTGGTGAGGCCGACGGCGGCGATGTCCCGCCGCGTCAGGTGCGCGCGCTCAAGGGCCTCGGTGATGACCCCCGCCTGCGCAGCCCAGATCTCCTCGGCGTCATGCTCGACCCACCCCGGCCGGGGAAAGTGCTGGGCAAACTCCTTCTGCGCCACGCCCACCACCGCCGCGCTCTCATCAAAGAGAATCGCACGGCAACTGGTGGTCCCCTGATCGAGTGCGAGGATGAAGGTCATGTCTCCTCCGTCAGCGATGCGGAAGGGGCGTGCGGACGGTCATGGTATGGGCTGACGATATTCCTGCCGCGCCCGGGGCGCGGCGCGGCCGGGAGAAGGTCTGACCCGCGCGTGAGAAGGAAGGACTCAGCCGCCCCAGCGCCGCGACCGGCGGGGAGACCCGCCCAACGTGCAGAAGGAACGATCCATCAAGGTGTTGCGCGCGGCCAACGAGGTGTCCCAACAGGTCGACTTGGTTGGATGGCTGGAGGACACGACCGACTGACGGGGGGCTTGCCGGACCGCTCTTGAGGGTGCAAAGTGGCTTTTGATGGCCAGGAACGCCGGTGTCCGATCGCATGGACATCGACCTGTCGGAGTGAGGACCGAGGGTGATCGGCGTTGGCGACCGAGAAAGTCCGAAACGAGGCTGGAAGAAGACCGAACATATACCTATCATCAATCATGATCTCCCAAACGGTTGGTGGCGTTATCCACAAGAACCGCAAACGGTTGCACATTGGAGTAGGTTGAAGTACAATGGAGGCTCTTCGTTGCCGGGATTGGCCGAGTGATGTGATCGCGGCGGCAACGAACCTCCCCGAAAGTGAAAGGAGTCGATTGAATGCCTAGCGTTAGGTGTAAGTTTGTAGAAGGGCTTGCCTCTTCGGAGCGGATTGCAAAGATCACCACAAAGAACGGCACCGTTGAAGAGGTGCCTGTGTCGAGTCGGAACATCGAAGAAGAGTCGCTCGAGGTCGGGAGGATCGGCAGCGACCCGAAGCAGGGGGTGTTGATCGAGCTTCCGCGCGAGTCGCTCAACGGGCGTTGGCGACTCTGGGTTGAGGAAGCGCAGATGATTGAGGACAAATCATGATCCTGACGGACCGCGAGATCAACTCGGCGCTGGACAATAAACAGATCGACATCGATCCGCGGCCGTCACCTGACGCGTTCAGTTCGACTAGCGTCGATCTGACGCTTTCAACAGAGGTTCGAGTTTGGAGCATGACCGATCAGGCTGGCGTCGAGCCGAATGTGTTCTGTCCGGGCACTGACGGGTTCAAGGTGCTGGATGTCGTGACCAAGTACAGCAAGGTGCAGGTGCTTGGTGAGACCGGCCTGATCATGAAACCAGGGGATTTCCTGCTTGCCTGGACCAAAGAGCACGTCGAGCTGCCAAATCACTCCCGTTTCGGTGCTCGGGTCGAGGGCAAGAGTTCGCTCGCTCGCCTCGGGATCGGCGTGCATCTCACGGCTCCGACCATTCATGCCGGGTTCAAGGGAACGATCCAGCTTGAGATGTGCAATCACGGGACGCTGCATGTTCGGATCATCCCTGGGATGCGCATCTGCCAACTGATCATTGAAACCACTCTCGGCACTCCAGAGAAGGGGTATCGAGGGCAGTTCCAAAATCAAACGTCGGGCGCTTGACGCGAACCACGCGTTTCTCCCGTCCAGACGCGCGCGTTTCGGCGTTCGCCTTGAGGCTCCGGCGAGAAAGTTTGGAAAGTCGGTGCTGATCCCGATGTTTCTGTCAAGGGCGCGGCAGGCGATTCCGATACCGCATTCTGGTTTGGTGGTGGCGGCGTCCTTCTTCGTGAGCGATCGCAGAACACTTCCCGTCCGCGCGCGAGGCGGATGCCTTTTGGCGAGACCGCATTCTCCGGAGAGGCCGTTTCACTCCGCCGCGACCGGCCAATATGATGTCGATCATGTCAGAACCCGTCGGCCACATTCTGATCGAGCGTTTGCGCGGCCTTCGCATTCACCGCACGGGTGAGGCGTGGGAGTTGGCGGTGATCACCCTGCCGTATCCCGGTCAGGAGGGGTCGGACGCGCCGGCGTCAAACCCGCAATGCGCCGTGTGTACGAGCGAGAAGGGCGGGATGATGACCACGGAGCCGGCCCCGCCGGCAAAGTTGCGGCCCTCGTGCCTGCTCGAAGCGCTGTCGGCTTTCGCGCTCGATGCGCATGTGCCTGGGGCCGCGCCGCTGGGCTACCTGCCCGCCCGGGTTCAGATCTCGACTCCGCCGCCCGCGATTCGAGAGCACTTCGAGAAGGCGATGCGCGACCTGGGCATTGTCGTGGAAGTGAAGGAGCACCTGTCGCAGATCCAGACCGTCATCGAGTCGCTCGAGGAGGCAATGGAGGACTTTGAGGAGCGATACGTTGTGGCGCCGCCCCTGATCCGGGCCAAGGGAGTCACGCTCGAGCAGATTCGCTCCTTCGCCCAGGCGGCGGCGGAGTTCTGGAACGCGGAACCCTGGCGTCACTTCGAGGATGAAGTTCTCTGGGAGATTGAGCCCAAGCCCAAGACGCGGGGCCTGCGCTGCTGCATCGTTATGGGTGGGGGCGAGATGGAGTACGGCCTTGGATTTCTCTCCTCCCCGATGGACATGTTCGGCATGAAGATGCGTGACGCGCTGGGTGATGAGCCGGTCCGTCCGCGGGGCACGGTGTGGTCGATGACCTACGAGTCGCTGGTGACGATGCCGCAGACCGACGCTTTTCTCTTTCTCAACGAGCAACTTCCCATGGCCCACCCGGAAGCGCTGCCCGTGCCCATGGGGGTGACGGAGGCGGGACGGGTCATGCGCCCCAACCGCGAGCAACTCGTGCTCATGGAGGCGCTGCTGCGCGGCTTTGCGGGCATCAACCGCAAGGCGGTCCGGGGGAAGAAGCCGGTGCTGACCTTCCGCGTGCCGACCTTTGACGGGGAGATGGAGTTGACTCTGACGGGCTGGGGATGAGGCGCAGCGGTTCTCGCCTGCCTCACAGCCTGATTGAGTTACCGGCTGCGACCGCTGCGCCGCTTGCCGGGTTTGCGTTTCGAGCGTCGCGCGTTGCGATTGCGCTGCGACTTGGTCACTGCGGCCGCCGACGGCCCTCGGGCGAGGCGCGGGCGGACGCCCGCCAGGCGGCGGTTGATGGCTTCGATGTCGAAGGCATCGGGATCGAAGTCTTCGTCGATCCAATCGAGCAGAGTTTCATCATCGTCATCGTCCCAGTCGTCATCGTCGTCCTGCTCGTCGCGCTGCTCGTCGTTCTGCTCACCTTTCTGCCCGTCGTCCTTCTGCCCGGCGGCGTGCTCGTTCGCCTTGCGGGCGCGGTGCTGCTCCACGAGACTCTCATAGCGCCGGATTCCGCCGCAGTCTTCGAGCGGTCCGCGCCGCCGGCCATCGAGGCACCTGGGCAACGGCGCCAAGGCCGCGGCATCGGCGTGCGTGTTCACGAGCCGGATGCCGTGATACCAGTCATCGCCGAAGTCGTACCAGTAGATCAGTTGAGTCTTGAGCGCCTCGAAGAGGCTGCGGAGCGTGATGTTGTGCTCGGGCCGGCTCGGCGTACCACCGAACAGTTCCGCGAACGAATTGTCAATCTGGAAATCAGGCTCGTAGCGCCGCCCATCCGCGGTCTCGAACTGGTGGAGATGATCCCCGTCCCAGTTCAAGGCGCACTGGATGACACCGTGCAGCATCTCAAGCGTCATGGTCGAAGGCACGAGCAGTGCGCGCCAGATCGGCGGCGCAGAGTGCCGCACCCACACGTCGATTTCGTAGACGGGGTCGTCGCATTTGGTGTGGCTGCTGCGGCGCCGCGGAATCTTGATCTCGATGGAGGTCGAGTCGCTCATGGGAAATCCTACCGCCCAGACGTGGATCGGCCAAGGCCTCAGCCGCCTGGCGTCGGGTCGGGCGCGTTCGGCGCGCGCCGGGATATGATGCGCCATGAACTGGCCCAAGCCATCTGGGCGCATTGTCATTGCCGGCGGGACGGGGTTTCTCGGCACGCACCTGGCGCGGCATCTCACCGGCCTGGGATGCGAGGTTGTCACCCTCGGCCGCCGCGATGCACCGCCGCCGGGCCCGTGGCGCTGCGTGCCGTGGGATGCGCGAAGCCTCGGCGATTGGGTTGAGTGTCTCGATGGCGCGGCGGCGCTGGTCAACCTCGTCGGCCGGTCGGTGGACTGCATCAAGTCGCCGGATCACTGCGATGAGATTCTCCGCAGCCGGGTTGAGGCGACGCGGGTGCTCGGAGCGGCGTGCCGGGCCGTCGGGCAGCCGCCGCCGGTCTGGGTGCAGATGAGCACCGCCCACATCTACGGCGACCCGCCGGAGGTCGTGTGCGATGAATCATCCGCCTTCGGCTACGGCCTGGCGCCGACCGTCGCCCGCGCGTGGGAAGAGGCGTTCGAGGCGGCGCGGCTGGATTCGCAGCGCGGCGTCGTGCTGCGCACCACCTTCGTCATCGGCCGCGGCGGCGGGGCGCTGCGGCGCCTCGTGCCTCTCACGCGCCTGGGTCTGGGCGGCAAAGTCGGCTCGGGCACGCAGGGGATGAGTTGGCTGCACATCGCCGACATGAGCCGCCTCATCGAGCGCGGCATCGCCGACGCGAACATGTCGGGCGTCTACATCGCCACCAGCCCCAACCCCGTCTCGAACCGCGACTTCATGGCCGCGCTGCGGCGGGCGCTGCGCATGCCCATCGGCCTGCCGGCGTTCGGGTGGATGGTGCGAATCGCCGCGCCGCTTCTGCTGCGCACCGACCCCGAACTCGCCCTCTACGGCCGCTACTGCGTGCCCCGGCGACTCATGGATGAAGGATTCCCCTTCAAGTTCCCGGAGATCGACGCCGCCCTGCGCGATCTGCTGGCAAGGTGACGCCGCGCGCCCGGCCTGATCGAAGAGAATTGCCCGACAACTCGCCGTGCCCTGATCGAGTGCGAGCGTGAAGGTCATGGGCAATCTTACCGACTCGCACACCGCAACTGCCGCCCGACGGTTCGGGTAGCAACCGTTCCCACTCGGCCACGCTACAGAGCGCGGCCACCATGAATGGAATCCGGGAATGCCAGAACGAGCAATCAAGTCATGGGACCGCTTCGTGACGCGGAATCTCCGCGTTGTGCCGGAAGTGATGGGCCGTCAACACATGTTTCCGTGCGAAACTGCGCAGATCGCAGTGGCTCGACGTGGCTTAGATAACCACGTCCTGACGCCCGGCCGCTACGTCGGCGCTGCGGATGTGGAGGATGACAGCGAGCCGTTTGATGAGACGATGCAGCGAATGACGGCGGAACTGAAGAAGCAGATGGAGGGCGCGACGGAACTGGATTCGGCGATCGCGGCCAATCTGACTACGATCATGGGCGACCAGTAACCGATCAATGGGATGGTGACACGAGTACCCGTCAATCCTGCGCTGTTCACGTGGGCCTGCGAGCGATCCGGGCGGGATATCGCTGCGCTCAACGAGAGGTTCCCGAAACTTGAGGAATGGCAGCGGCAGGAGGCCCAGCCAACATTCAAGCAGTTGGAGAGCTTTGCAAAGGCGACGTACACCCCGATCGGTTTTTTCTTCTTGCAGAACCCGCCCGAAGAGAGCGTCCCGATCCCCGATTTCCGCACCGTCGGAAATGAACTGATCGAACGACCTACGGCCGACGTGCTCGACACGATTTACCTGTGTCAAACACGCCAGGTGTGGTACCGCGACTATGCCCGCGCCAGTGGTGAGACGCCGCTCGCGTTCATCGGGTCGCTGTCGATCAGCGCCGATGTGGTGGAAGCCGCCTCGGCGATCCGGTCTGCACTCGGATTCGATCTGGAGGCGCGGCGTCGTGTGCGCACATGGGAGGATGCGCTGCGTCAATTCAGGCAACAGGCGGAATCGGTCGGCATCCTTGTGATGACCAGCGGGATTGTCGGCAGCAACACCCACCGCCCGCTGGATCCGGACATGTTCCGTGGTTTTGCGCTATCGGATGATCTCGCGCCGCTCGTATTCATCAATGGGGCCGACACGAAATCAGCACAGATGTTCACCCTCTCCCACGAACTGGCACATCTCTGGCTGGGTGAGTCGGCGCTGACCGATGCGACACCGCGCTTTACCTCGAACCATCACATCGAGAGGTGGTGCAACCGGGTCGCGGCGGAACTGCTCGTGCCCCTTGCGGTGTTTCAATCGGAGTATCGGCGCGAGGCGCCTCTCGAACAGGAAATGAAGCGCCTGGCCAGAGTGTACAAGGTCAGCACGCTGGTCATCCTGCGGCGCATGCACGATGCGCGCGGCCTCACGCGCGAGCAGTTCTGGAATGCGTACGATGCGGAACTCGAGCGCCTTGAGCGGTTGCGTCCGGCGGGTGACGGCGGCGATTTCTACAAGACGACCATCGCGCGGACCGGCGAGCGGTTCGCCGCTGCGATCGTCGTCAGCACGCTTGAAGGTCACACGCTGTTCCGCGAAGCGTATCGGCTCCTGGGCACTGCCAAACGACCCGTCTTCGACACCCTCTCCGAACAACTGGGGGTGGCGTGATGGCGTACCTCATCGACGCCGATGTGTTCATCCAGGCGAAGGACCGGCACTACGGGTTCGATTTCTGTCCAGCATTCTGGGACTGGATGCTCGCCGCCAACGCTGACGGCCGCGTGTTCAGCGTCGAGCAGGTCGGCGACGAGCTCGCGGGCCATGATGACGCGTTAAAATCGTGGGCGGCAGATCGTGATGAGCGATTCTTTCTGCGATCATCGACGCAGATCATCGCCCGGCTCGGCGAGGTGAGCGCGTGGGTGACCGGCCAGACCTACGAGGAATCCGCGATCAGCATCTTCATGGAGGCCGCCGATTATTTCCTCATCGCCCACGCGCTTGCGGGCGGGCATTCCGTCGTGACCCACGAAGTCGCGGCGGCGACGGTCCGGAAGGTGAAGATACCCAACGTCTGCATCGGGCTTGGCGTTCGGTGCATCAACCCGTTCGTGATGCTGCGCAGCGAACGGGCGCGGTTTGTGCTGCCCGGCCGTTCTGCGCCGGCATCGCCGACGCCTCTTTGATCCGAAGAATGATGACCGTGCGGAGTTGATACACGATGCAGTTCGATCAGAAGCCGTCGCAGCTGACGGCGGTACTCAGGAAGCAGATGGAGGATGCGGCTGCGCTGCACCCGTGGCTACATGCCGTCGTCCCGCAGGGACGAAGACGGACTTCTCGGATCGCGGCCGGAAGCTGATCGAAGCGTTCGACAGTCTGTGTCGATGACTCCCGATCGACTCCCCCGACGAACCGGACGAATGGGGGTGTTGGGCGGGAAAGTTCGGCGCGCGACTGATCGTTCTTTCGTTGTAACCGCGGGTTGCCTCGATTCCCCCATCGCGCCGGCGCGCGGCGGAGAACCTCGCGCAAAGCACGGCAGGACCGACCCAAGATGGCGGCGCATCGCCGTGCAAATCGAGGTCGAATCGTCACACCAGTATCTCCCGCACGACGCGGCCGTGGACGTCGGTGAGGCGGAAGTCGCGGCCCTGGTAGCGGTGGGTGAGGCGTTCGTGATCGATGCCCATGCAGCGGAGGATGGTGGCATTGAGGTCGTGGACGTGGACGGGGTTGTCGACGATGTTGTAGGAGAAGTCGTCGGTGGCGCCGAAGGTGAGGCCGGCCTTGACGCCTCCGCCGGCCATCCAGACGCTGAAGCAGCGGGGGTGGTGATCGCGGCCGTAGTTGGCCTTGCTCAGTTCGCCCTGGCAGTAGATGGTGCGGCCGAACTCGCCGCCCCAGATGACCAGCGTGTCATCGAGCATGCCGCGCCTCTTGAGGTCTTTGACGAGCGCCGCCGAAGGTTGATCGACATCCTTGCACTGGAGGCGGATGTCGCGCGGCAGGTTGTCGTGCTGATCCCACCCGCGGTGGTAGAGTTGGATGAAGCGCACGCCGCGTTCGGCCATGCGCCGCGCGAGGATGCAGTTGGCGGCGTAGGTGCCGGGGGTGCGCGAATCTTCGCCGTAGAGGGCGAAAGTCTCTTCGGGCTCGTCGGAAAGGTCCACGAGTTCCGGCGTGGAGGACTGCATGCGGTAGGCGAGTTCGGCGGCGGCGATGCGCGAGAGCGTCTCAGGATCGCCGAATTCTTCGTGCTGGCAGCGGTTCAGTTTCGCTAGGGTGTCGAGCATGGATCGTCGCGTCTGAGGATCAATGCCGGGCGGGTTGGAAAGGAAAAGGACGGGGTCGGCGCCGGAGCGGAACTGCACTCCCTGATGCTCGGAGGGAAGGAAGCCCGTGCCCCACAGCCGCGAGAAGAGCGCCTGCGAGGGCCGCAGCGCGCCGCCTTCGGAGATGAGGACGATGAAGGCGGGGAGGTTGCGATTCTCGCAGCCCAGGCCGTAACTGAGCCACGACCCGAGGCTGGGCCGGCCGGGCTGCTGCGCGCCGGTCTGAATGAAAGTGATCGCGGGGTCGTGGTTGATCGCTTCGGTGTGGACGGTGCGGATGATGGTGATGTCATCGACGATGGAGGCGATGTGGGGGATGAGGTCGCTGACCATCGTGCCCGAGCGGCCGCAGGGCTTGAACCTGAACATGCTCGGGGCGACGGGGAAGCGCGCCTGGCCCGATGTCATGGTGGTGATGCGCTGACCCATGCGCACCGAATCGGGCAGGTCTTTGTCGAAGAGATCGCGCATCGCCGGCTTGTAGTCGAAGAGATCGAGTTGGGAGGGCGCGCCGGACTGGAAGAGGTAGATGATGCGCTTGGCGGTGGGGGCGAAGTGGGGGGCGCCGAGCAGGCCGTCGCCCGGCGCGAGGCTGCCCGGACCATCGGCGAAGAGGCGGGGATTGAGCAGCGACGCCAGAGCCAGCGAGCCGATGCCCGTGACGGCACGGCCGAAGAACTGCCGGCGGTTGATCATCATCATCTGCTCGTGTCGGGGATCCATGATGCGTCTCAGCCCTTCGTGATGGATTCGTCAAGGGACAGCAGAATGTTGGCGATGGTCGTCCACGCGGCCAGCTCGGCGCGGTCGAGTTCGGAATTGACCATGTGGTCGCCGACGCTCAGCAGCGCTGCGACATCCTGGGGTGATTCGCGGAAGCGGGCGAGTTGCTCGTGGTACACGCTCCTGATCGCGTCGATTTCATCCGCGCGGGGTTCGCGTGCCGTCGCGAGGCGAAAGGCCCAGCGCATTCGGGCGTCTTCCGAAGCCCCGCCTTCGAGCATGATGCGTTCGCCCAGCGCCCTGGACGCCTCGACGAACTGCGGATCGTTCATGAGCGCGAGCATCTGGAGGGGCGTATTCGTGCGCGGCCGTCGAACGGCGCACGATTCACGGGACGGCGCATCGAAGGTGGCAAGGTTTGGCGGAGGCTGGGTGCGCTTCCAGAAGGTGTAGAGGCTGCGGCGGTACTGCGCCTCCCCTTCATCCTTCTTGAAGGCGCGCGTGTCGCTGTCGGGATAGGCCACCGCTTCCCACAGTCCTTCGGGTTGATAGGGTCGCACGCTCGGCCCGCCGATCTGTTCCACGAGCAGTCCGCTGGTGTGCAGGGCGAAGTCGCGGATCATCTCCGCATCCATCCGGTATCGCGGCCCCCTTGAGTAGAAGCGGTTGCGGGGGTCGGCGCTCTGGCGATCCGGCGTGATGCGCGAGGTCTGGCGATAGGTTGCGCTCGTCACCATGAGGCGAAGCATGTGCTTGATGTCCCAGCCGCGCTGCGCAAACTCGACGGCGAGCCAGTCGAGCAGTTCGGGGTGCGTCGGCGGCGAGCCCTGCGAGCCGAAGTCTTCGCTCGTCTCCACCAGCCCCACGCCGAACATCTGCTGCCAGAGGCGATTGACGGTGACGCGCGCGGTCAGCGGATGATCGGGCGCGACGAGCCAGCGGGCGAAGGTCATGCGATCAGCCGGCGCCCGATCCGGCAGCGGAGGAAGGCACGCCGGCACGCCCGGCTCCACGGCGTCCTTGGGCTGGTCGTAGTTGCCTCGGTTCAGAACATTGGTCATCCGCCGCTCGCTTCGCTCCTTCATGATGAGCGTGGTGGGGATGGTCATCTCGAACGCGGCGAGTTCCTGGCGCGACTCATCGAGTGCGTCGAAGAGCGAGCGGCTCTCGGGGGAGTGCTGTCGGCGAAACAGGGTGCGCAGGGCGCTGTTCTGTTCAGCCGTCCGCGCGGCAGGATCGAGCGAGAGCGCCTGGAGCGTGCGCGCGCTCTCGTAGGGCGCATCGCCCTCGATCATCTTGAAGTAAAAGGCGTGGCCGCCGGCGAAGTTGACGACTTTGAGCAGGATGTGGTTCGCTGCCGCTTCGAGTTCGACGGGAACGCGATTCTGATCCGGCGCGGCCGCGCGAGGCGCGAGTTGCTCAAGGACTTTCCGCCCGTTCACCCACAGGACGCAGGCGTCATCGCTGCCCAGCGAGATGACCACGGTGCGGGTGTCGGGCGATTCGACCGTCCGGTAGAGATAGGTCGCGGCGTACTCGGATTCGGAGAGCGTGTACACGGCGCCATCGACGTAATCCGGTTTTTCGATCCACTGGATCGCGCCGCCGGCCAGCGGAGCGGTGAGATCGATCGCGGCTGGATTCGCCTCTGGCTCAAATGTCGCCGCGGCCGCACTCTCCACGCTCGGCGCCTGAGCCTTGAATGGTCCTGCTTCATGCCATGTCGCCGCGGTGGGTTCGTCGAGGCGATGAGCCAGGTCCGTTGACGTGCTCAGCGCGAGGCGCACGCGGCCGATGCCGTGCTGCGCGAACTTCGACTGGTGCCGCAGGAGGAAACGCAGTTCCGTTCCGCCGGCGAATCCGAAGGGTTCATCCGCCAGAAACACGGCGGTGCGATTCTCGCGGCGCTCGTACCCGGCGACCGCCCAGCCGGAGTCGTCATCGGCGATCGTATCGATGGCCTTGGTGACGGGAAACCCGCCCTGCTCCTGAGAGAAGTCGGCCAAGGCGCGGCGGAAACGGACCAATCGGCTCAACATGGGGTCCGCCTTCGAGACGGCGACAAGTTCGATCTCGCTGAGAACGAAGTTGGCGTTGTCCGCGCGACCCGGTCCCGTGTGCGGCAGCGTCGGATGCGTGAGCGCCTCCAGTTGCACGAGGCGGATATCCTGAAGATCGGTCCCGCCGACGAGAATGTAGTCGTCCTTGCCCGGGTTCGCGCCGCCGGCGAGGACCGAAGCGTCGTCAAGCAGCGTGAGCGTGGACCCCGCCGTCGAGACGATCTGCGCGGGCGTCCAGAGACGCCACCAGCGCGCCACCTCCTCGCGCGTGGTCGATTCCCACTGGGCCTGAGCAGAATCGATCACCGGGTCGGGCGCCGCGATCTTCTCCTCGATCGCCGCGACCCTCGCCGCAAGCGCCGCGAGTTGTTCGCGCTGCTGCGGCGTCGCGGCGCGCACGATCGGAGGCGGATCCTTCTGGTTGCCGTCGAGGCCCGTCTCATCGACGTTGTTGAAGAACGCGAGAAGTTGGTAGAACTCCTTCTGCGTGAGGGGGTCGAACTTGTGATCGTGGCACGCGGCGCACCCCGCCGTCAGGCCCATCCAGACCGTCGAGGTGGTTTCCACCCGATCGACGGCGTACTTGACGAGATACTCCTCGGCGATGGCGCCGCCCTCGTTGGTCGTGACGTTGTTGCGGTTGAAGCCCGTGGCGATGAGTTGTTCGAGCGTGGGTTCGGGGAGGAGGTCGCCGGCCAGTTGCTCGATGGTGAAGCGGTCGAAGGGCATGTTGGCGTTGAAGGCGTCGATGACCCAGTCGCGCCAGCGCCACATGTCACGGTAGTTGTCCAGGTGCAGGCCGTGCGTGTCGCCGAAGCGCGCCGCATCGAGCCAGAAGCGCGCCATGTGCTCGCCGTAGCGGCTTGACTGGAGCAGGGCATCGACGATGCGCTCATAGGCGTCGGGCGATTCGTCCGCGAGAAATGAATCAAGTTCTTCGATGGTCGGCGGCAGGCCGGTCAGGTCGAGCGTGACGCGCCGCAGCAGCCGCGCCTTGTCCGCTTCGGGCGAGGGCGACAATCCGCGCTCATCGAGTTGATGCAGAATGAAGGAGTCGATGGCGTTGCGCGGCCAGGATGGATCGCTCACCTCGGGAATCGCGGCGCGGGCCGGTGCGAGCAATGACCAGTGCGGGCTGAACTCGGCCCCCTGCTCGATCCAGCGCCGGATGAGGTCGATCTGCGCGGGCGAAAGCATCTTGCGCGTCTCCGCCGGCGGCATGCGGTCGGCGGGATCGGCCGCAGTGATGCGCCGGACCATCAGGCTCTGATCCACGTGCCCCGGCACGATGGCGGCCTGGCCGTCCTTGTTGGGCGTGATCGGGGCTTCGGGAATGTCGAAGCGCAGCCCCGCCTTGCGCGCGCCGCCGTCAGGCCCGTGGCAGGCATAACAGTTGTTCGAGAGGATGGGCCGGATGTCGCGGTTGAAATCGACTCTCTCATCGAGCGCCGACGAATCAAAGCGATCGACGATTGAAATCGAGGCGCGTTCAGAGTTCAGATTCCGGCTCGTGGCCGCTAACACCAGGATCGCCGCCGCGCACACCACGCCGATTCCGACGAATCGGGAACTCAGGCGGGAGAGGCGAGCGAGTCTGGAAGCGATCATGGGCATGAGTGTACCGACTTTTCCCGCCATTTGTGTCTTGAGAATCTCACTTTCCGCGATCCCAGGGCGAAAAAGCGCATCCTTACACGCGCTTGAGGCGGGTGATGCGCCCGACCGGCACCCACTCGGCGACGAGGATGTCCCCATTGGCCAGCCAGATGGCGTCGTGCGGATGGATGAACTTCCCGGGAATGAACTGCTCGCGCGGCGATCCGCGCAGGCCGGAGGGATGCCCGTCGCCGAGCATGGCGATGACCTTGTTGGCGCCGTCGAGGATCATCACCACGCTTTCGAGATCGGGCACGAGCAGCAGTCGGCCGCGAGTCTTGAAGTGGCACGGCATCCGGATGCCCTCGGTGATGGTCTCTCCAGGTTCGCCGTCGAGCGAGAAGTAGTGCAGCCGCCGGTTCGACCGGTCGGCAACGAGCAGGCGGGGCGCGTCGCTTCGATCATCGACCCACAACCCGTGCGGGCAACTCAGTTGCCCCTTTTCCGAGCCGGGCGATCCGATGGTGCGGATGAACTCGCCCTTGAGGTTGTAGTGGTGGAGGTAACTGGAGCCGTAGCCGTCGGCGACGTAGAAGTCGCCGTTGGGAGCGAAGGCGACGTTGGTGGGCCGCCACTGATCAGCGGATTCATACTTGCCCGACTCGCGGGGAAAACTCTTCTCCCACAGGACTTCGCCGCCCAGGGCCGTCTTGACGACGAGCCGACGGTTGATGTCGCAGTGGTAGAGGAACTCGTCGCTTCCCTCGCGGCGGATGTCCAGGCCGTGCGCCCCGCCGCGAAACGCCTCGCCCCAGGAAGTGATGAACGCGCCCTCCGGGTCGAAGACGGCTACGGCATGCGGCGAATCGCTCGCCGGATGCACGGTGTGCGCGACGTAGATTCGCCCCGCCTCATCCTGGCACAGGCCGTGTGTGTCGCCCCACTTCAGCCCGGCGGGAGGCGTGAGCCAGTCGTGCAGCGCTTCATAGGTGTGTTCGCCGCTGCCGAGGATGGGATTAAGCCAGCCCGACTTGAGGCTTGCCTTCACATACGGCGCCGCGACAAGCCCCGCCGCGCCGCCGGCAACGGACCTGAGTAACGCACGACGACTCCAGCCTGCATCTCGATGCTTCATGTTCGGGTTCTCCTGCCGGCCCCGTCGGGCTGCGGCTCACTTCTCATCTGCGGTTTCGATTTCTGACGCCGGGTTGTCGACACTCTCAACCTTGGGCCCTTCAGGCGCGGACCACTGGACGGTGACGTTCGGGCAGGCGAGTCGGAACTGCGCCACGCCCTGTGCGCTCACGCCCGACCGCCAGAGGTACAACTCGCGCAACTTCGGGGCGCGCTGCAACGTCTCCAGCGCCGCATCGGTGATGAGTGTGCCGTAGAGGTTGAGGTAGTCGAGTTCGGGGAGCGAAGCGATCGATTCGACGCCCCGGTCGCCGATCGCTGTGCGTTCAAGATGCAGGCGGCGGATCTGCGTGAATCGACTCAGCGCCGCAAGCCCGTCATCGGTGATCGACGTGCCGGCGAGGTTGAGCCGGATGAGCGTGTCCTCCAGTCCCGTGAGCAGCGCGAGATTATCGTCGGCGATCTCCGGGCCGAGAAGGCTGAAGTTCACCTCGATCGCCTCGGAGCCGCGGAAGATCTGCCGGGCTGCGACGCCGCGCGCGCGCAGCCGCGCGGTTGCTTCGCCCGCCTTCACCGGGTCCGCCGGCTTGATCGATTCCCAGTCGATTTCGGGTGGCGGAAGTGTGACTTGCGCTTGAGCGAAAGTTTGGTCAAAGACCTCGCTCGACTCGATTGCGGCGGCATCCGGGGATCGGGCGGCCGGCGCCTCCTTGGCGCCCTGCGCAATCCACTGCTCGATGAGGGCGATCTGCCCGGCGGTCAACCGCTCACCCTTCGCCGGCATGGCGTCTTCATCGCCTTGCGGCAGACTGATCCGCCGGAACATCTCGCTGGCCTGCGGCTCAAAGGGTTGCACGACCCAGATCGCGGGGTCGTTCTCGAAAATCGACGAGTACTGATCGAGGCGCAGTCCGCCGCGTTGGCGCGAGGGGCCGTGGCACTCGGCGCAGCGGCTTTCGAGGATCGCTCTGACCTGCGGCTCAAAGTAGACGCCGGCAACGGATTCGAGGTCTTCCAGTTCTCTCTCCATCGCCGCCGGATCAACGGGCGGCGCCGCAGCCGCTTGCGTCTTCGCCTCGCGCCGCCACACGCTCGTGAGGTAGTCTTCGCCGAAGACGAGCGATCCGCCGAAGTGGCCGGTGACGCCGGTGAGTGTCCCTGCCGCGAGGAGCGTGGCGAAGTAGGTCCACCGCACGATCTTGTGATTGATGGCAAGTGTCAGCAGTCCCAACGCCAGCGCCGCCGCGCCTGTCGAGCCCGCGATGATGCCGAAGAGTTGATGTCGATCGATCGCGGCGACGAGCGATTGGCCGTGCGACTCGTAGCGTTCGTTGGCCAGGCCGCTGGCGACGGCGGCGGCGGCGGCGATGACGCCGAGTGTCAGGCACGTCAGGGCCGTCGCCGAGGGTCGGGGCCGGCGCCGCAGCCTCTGAAAACTCTCGACCAGCGCGGCCGTCAGCAGCAGCGCGATGGGAAAGTGAACGATGAGCGGGTGCAGGCGCCCGCCCAAGCGCAGCAGCGCCCCCGTCTCGCCTGTGGTCCCTGCATCAAGTCCCGCGGCCTGCGCGGCGGCCGCGGCGAGGAGACCGCCTCCGCACGCCGCCGCGAGCAGCATTCCCCGCTCTCTGATGCCTGCCCGCCTCAACATCCGATTCGACTCCTCGACAAGACTCGGGGCGCCGGCTGATCGCGTCAATCGTAGAGCCGCCGCTCCCCTCGCGTTCACCGCTGCGACCAGCGCTGGGCGAAGCGCTGGAGCAGGACGAAGGCGAGCAGGAGCAGGCCGATGACGATCTTGATCCACCAGGTGTTGAGATCGCCCTGGAAGTTGGGAATCGTCGTGATGATGCCGAGGATGAGCACTCCGAAGAGGGTGCCGAGGACCGACCCGCGACCGCCGGCGAGGACGGTGCCGCCGATGACGACGGCCGCGATGGCGTCGAGTTCGAGGAGAAAGGCGGCGGAGGCGTCGCCCGCCTGCATGCCGATGAGGTGGACGATCCCGCCCGCCGCGGCGCACAGGCCGCTGATGGCGTAGAGGCCGATGCGCGTCCGCGCCACGGGCAAGCCCATGAGCCGCGCGGCGGATTCATCGCTGCCGATGGCGTAGACCGTGCGCCCGAAGCGCGTGAACCTCAGCACCGCCGCCGCGATGACCGCCGCCGCGACAAACGCGATGGCTGCGAGATTGAAATCAACGATGTGGCGCTCGGAAAGCGAGCGAACGGCGGCGTCATTGTTCATGTCGATGCGCTTGGTGTCGGAGAGCAGAAGCGCTGCGCCGCGCGCCAGAAACATACCTGCGAGGGTCACGAGAAACGGCGGAAGGCGGAAGACCTGAATGATGCCGCCCATGAAGCCCCCGAAGGCGAACCCGAGCGCGAGCACCATCGGCACGGCACACCACATCGGCAGTCCCAGCCGACTCATCAGCACCGCCAGGACCATGCTCGAAAGGGCGATGACGGCGCCGACGGAGAGATCGATCCCCCCCGAGAGGATCACGAAGGTCATGCCGATCGCCGCCAGCCCGAGCGTCGCGTTGTCGGCGAAGAGGCGGGTGAACTGAAACCACGAGCCGAAGCCCGGGTAGGCGATCGCCGCGGTCATGTAAAGCGCCGCGAGCACGCCCGCCGTCGCGAGCAGCGGCCAGTGACGGATGAATCGCGCCATCATGCCCCTGGCCTCCGAGTGACAAGAAGCAGTCGCCGCCTCAACTCGCTCGACTGAAGGAGGCACACGATGAGCACGACGGCGGCCTTGATGACGAGGTTGAGTTCGACGGGCACGCTGCGGCCGCCGAACTCCGCCATGAGAATCGTCGTCGAAAGGGACTGGATGAGGATCGCTCCGATGAGCGAACCGAGCAGTGAGAAGCGCCCGCCGGTCAGCGCCGTTCCGCCGATGACGACGGCGAGGATGGCGTCGAGTTCGAGATAGAGGCCCGAGTTATTCGCATCGGCCGCGGCGATGTCGGCGGTGTCGATCAGTCCCGCCAGCCCCGCGAGCAGCCCCATGATCGCATACGCGGCGAGGCGGATCGAACGAACGTCAAGCCCGGCGTAGCGGCTCGCCTCCTCGTTGCCGCCGATGCACTCGATGAAGAGGCCCAGCGACGTGAAGCGCACCGCCGCGGAAAGCGCCAGGGTCGCGACGAGCGCGATCAACACCGGCGCGGGCAGCCCCAGCGCCGTCCCGCGCCCGATCGCGAGAAAAGCGGACTCCGGCTCAACCGTGATGATCTGCCCGTCGGTGATGAGTTGCGCGATGCCGCGCCCGGCCACCATGAGAATGAGCGTGGCGACGATGGGAGGAACGCCCGCGAGTGTGATGAGCAGCCCGTTCCACAATCCCGCGGCGAGGCAGACCGCCAGCGCCGCGGCGATCGCGACGGCCACGGACCCGTCGTGCTGCAACAGATGGGCCGCAACCGCGCCGGCCATCGCCATCACAGCGCCGACGGAGAGATCGATTCCGCCCGCGGCGATCACCAGCGTCATGCCCAGCGCCAGGAGCATGACCGGTGCGCCCTGGTTGAGCACGTCGATGAGCGGCGAGGCCAGCCGCCCCTCCGCGAGGCGCCAATGAAAGAAGGCGGGGCTGGCGACGGCGTTGAACGCCAGCAGAAGCGCCAGCGCCATGAGCGGCCAGAGGAGGCGGGTGATCGAGTCACGCATGATCACCCTCCGCCGGCGGCTGTGCGATCGCCTGCATCACGGCGGCCGTACTGATGGCGGCCGCGGTGAGTTCGCCCACGACCGCGCGGTCGCGCAGGACCATGACCCGCCGGCTGACGCGCACGACTTCCTCGAGTTCGCCGGAGATGAAGATGATCGCCATCCCCTTGGCCCGCAGTTCGGCGATGAGCGATTCGATCTGCTCCTTGGCGCCGATGTCGATGCCGCGCGTCGGCTCGTCGAGCATGAGGATGGTTGGCTCCATGAGCAGCCAGCGCGCGAGGATCACCTTCTGCTGATTGCCGCCCGAGAGTTGCGCGACGGGGCGTTCGAGGTCGGGCGTGGCGATCGAGAGCGACCGCACGAAGCGCTCGGCGATCATTCGCTGCTCGCGAAGCGGAAGGCGGCACGCCCAGCCTCGCGCGCCAAGCAGGGCGAGCATCATGTTCTCGCGCACGCTCAAGTGCGCGATGAGGCCGGCGCTGCGGCGATCCTCCGGAGTCAGGGCCACGCCGGCGCGGATGGCGCGGCGAGGCGAGTGGCGGCCGATGGCCCGCCCGTTGATCGCGAGATCGCCCCCGTCGCGCTGATCGATGCCGAAGAGCAGGCGCACGATTTCCGAGCGCCCCGAGCCGAGCAGCCCCGCCAGACCGAGCACCTCTCCGGCACACAGCGACAGATTGAAGGGTTGCACGGCGTGACGCCTGAACACGCCGCCGGCGCGCAGGCACTCGCGGTGAAGAGGGGCCGGCGACGGGGGCGTTTCCGCGCTGCCGGCCCGCGCCGCCTCATTCACAGGCTTGCCCAGCATCGCCGAAACCAGCGCCAGCCTCGATACGTCACCAGTCGAGTAACTGCCGGCGCACCGGCCGCCGCGCAGGACCGTGACCCGATCGCTGACTTCGTAGACCTGCTCGAGAAAGTGCGTGATGAAGATGATGCCCAGCCCTCGATCGCGCAGGCGGCGCATGAGGGCGAAGAGTTGCGCCGTCTCGCCCGCGTCAAGCGATGAGGTCGGCTCGTCGAGCACGAGCACCCGGGCCTGCTGATCGACGGCGCGGGCGACGGCGATCATCTGCTGCACCGCGATCGAGCACGACCGCAGGCTCTGCGCGACATCGACGCTCAGACCCATGTCCGTCAGAACCTCGCAAGCCCGCTCGCGCATCGCGCCCCACCTGATCCAGCCGAGTCGTGAGCGCGGTTCGCGGCCGAGCAGGATGTTTTCCGCCACGCTCAGGTCGGGGATGAGATTGACTTCCTGGTAGACGGTCGCGATGCCCAGACGCTGCGCCGCCGCGGGCGTGCGCGGCTCGATCATCGCGCCGTCAAGCGCGATGGTTCCCCGATCATGTCGCTCAGCCCCGGTGAGAATCCTGATGAGTGTGCTCTTGCCCGCGCCGTTCTCGCCGACGAGCGCGTGAATCTGCCCGCGCTCAAGCGTGAAATCGACGCCGTCGAGCGCGCGGACGTCGGGATAGGTCTTGACGATCCCGCGCATCTCGATGAGGGCGTGGACCACGGCGGCTCCTCGGCTCAATCAATACTCGCGGCTGTCGATCACCTCGGCCGCGGTGGACTGATCGAAGACGCGGTCCTGCACGACGATGTTCTTCGGAAGCGTCTCGCCTGCCACGGCTTTCTCGACCGCGTCGAAGGCCGCCGGGCCCAGCAGCGGGTTGCATTCGACGGTGCAGTTGAGTTTCCCGGCGACCATGGCTTCGAACGCAGCGCGCACGCCGTCGATGGAGACGATGAGAATGTCTGTGCCGGGTTTAAGCCCCGCCTCTTCGATGGCCTGAATCGCGCCGAGCGCCATGTCGTCGTTGTGGGCGTAGACGGCGTTGATGGCGCCCGGAGAAGACTTGAGAAACGCCTCCATGACCTCCTTGCCCTTGGCGCGGGTGAACTCGCCGGTCTGCGAGCGGATGATCTTCATCCCCTCGTAGGCGGCGATGCCTTCTTCAAAGCCCTTCTTGCGCTCGATGGCCGGCGCCGAGCCGGGCGTGCCCTGAAGTTCGACGATGTTGCCCGTGCCGTTGAGCGCTCTGGCAAGCCACTCGGCGGCCATGCGGCCTTCCGCGACGAAGTCCGAAGCGATGAGCGTCGCGTAAAGCGAGTCGTCGCTGACCTTCACGCCGCGATCGACGAGGATCACGGGAATGCCCGCCGCCTTCGCCTGCGTCAGGACCGGCTCCCACCCGGTCTCGACAACCGGCGCGAGGATGATCGCATCGACCTTCTGCGCGATGAAGGCGTTGGTTGCCTTGATCTGGTTCTCCTGCTTCTGCTGGGCGTCGGAGAACTTGAGTTCGATGCCGCGCTTCTTCGCCTCATTGCGGATGGAGTTCGTCTCGGCGGTTCGCCAACTCGATTCAGCCCCGATCTGCGAGAAGCCGACGACGAGGGGCTTGGACTCGCTCGCGGAGTCTGATGACGATTTCTTCGAGCATCCGGACAAGGCGAAGACGCAAGCGGCGATCGCGGCGCCTATGAGAAAGAGCCGCCGCGCGGGCGTCGGGCGCGGTGTAACGGGAGAGCGAGGTGAGATGTCGTGCTGCATGTGGAACCCCCATTGACGGAAGAGGCGAAGCGAGGCACGGCGCAGTCGTCAACAGCGATGGTATCGCCGCGTTCAGCGCCGACAAGCCGCAATGTCTTGTCTCCGAACCTGTGTGAAAGCTGTGGGGTGCCGTGGTCCGGAGGGAGGCTTTGCGACCGGAGGGCCACGCCGTCGCACGGACGGATGAGCAGACTGGTTCGCTTGTCATTCGCGCGCCCGCGTGGCCTGCGCTCCCAAAGCGTCGCTTGACCACGGCACCCGCAGGTGTCCTACCGCCCCTCAGCGCCGCTCTTCGATCCGCACCAGTCCCGCGTCGATGAACTGCCCGCCGCGCGTCTGGCGGCAGTGGATGGCGATCGTGTTGCGTCCGGCCCGCAGCGCGGCGCGGCCGGCGTCGCTCAGCGCGATGTGCCGGTACCCTGTCGTGTAACCCTCTATCGCGGCAGCGAGCGCTCCATTGAGGTAGACCTGCGCATCTTCATCGTGGTGGATGCAGAGCATCAGTGCCGCATCGCCGGCGTCATTCACCGCAAGATCAAAGTCGCGGCGGATCCAGATGTCCGAGCCGGACCACGCGGTTCCGACGACGGCGCCCGGCGTCATCGCCGTGCCGAACCCACCGGGGCCATCACTCCATGAGGCGTCGTCGAATTCGGCGGCCATCCACTCGCCCGTCGGTTCGCTGAAGGTGTATCGCCACGTTTGCGCGACTTGCCGTGACGTGGGGAGGACCTCGCGCTCGATCGGCGGCGGCTCGTACACCGCAGCGTTGATCGCCGCGAGTCGCGCCGGGTCGATCTTCATCACGGCCCGGTCATAGGTCAGCAGCCCGTTCACTTCGCCCTCGACATCCGTCGTCTGCGTGTACACCGCCGCGGCGAGACCTTGCCCGATCAGCAGGCGCAGGTCGGACACGAGCGCCGCATAATCGCGCGCCAACTGCTCGCGATCTTCAAGATTGCGATAGCCCCAGTTGCGGTCGCGCTGCCAGAGATGGCCGGCGACGGGCAGCCCGAGGCCGCCGAACTCGCCGAGGACCGAGACGCGATCGGACATCGGCGGAAACATCCCCGGCCCCGGATACTGGTGCAGGTCCTTGAGGTCGCCCGCGCCGCGGTCCTCCCAGCCGCTCGGTCCATCGACGAGGCGCGTCGGATCAAGTTCGTTGACCCACGCGAGAATCTCGTTCGTGTCGTGCTGTCCCCAACCCTCATTGAACGGCACCCACACGACGATGCTCGGATGGTTCCGCAGCGCTTCGATCATGGCGCGGAGTTCAGCGCGGTACTGCATCCTGCACTCATGGCTGACGGCCGCGTCGGCCGGCGAGCCGGGGGCGACGAAGTGGTTCTGACCCCGCGCCGAGAGCGATGGCATGTCCTGCCAGACCAGCAGGCCCAGTCTGTCCGCCCAGTAGTACCAGCGGTCGGGTTCGACCTTGACATGCTTGCGGGCCATGTTGAATCCCATGGCGCGTGTCATCTCGACGTCGCAGCGCAGCGCCTCATTCGTCGGCGCGGTGTACAGCCCGTCGGGCCACCAGCCCTGGTCAAGCGGGCCGAACATGAAGATCGGCTTGCCGTTGAGCAGGATGCGGTTGAAGCCGTCCTCATCGCGGCCGTACGAAACCTCGCGCATGCCGAAGTAACTGTGGACCGTGTCGCGGCCCGCTGTGACCTTCATGTCGTAGAGGAAGGGCGCCTCGGGCCACCAGAGTTTCGGATTGTCCATCCGGATGAGCATCGCCTCGCCGCTGCGCCCCTTCGCCGTCGCCACGACTTGCTTGCCGTCGAGTACGCTCGCCTCAATCGGAAGCATCGCGCTCGACTCAACCGTCAGGCGCAGCGCGGAGTCCTCTACTCGCGGCTCGATGAGCAGGCGCGTGATGTGTGACTCGGGAACCACTTCGAGCCACACCGTCTGCCAGATGCCCGTCACGGCGGTGTAGAAGATGCCGCGCGGCTCGTGTACCTGCTTGCCACGCGGCTGGAGGCCGACATCCGTCGGATCCCAGACTCGAAGCGTGATCCACTGCGGATTCTCCCGGCGCAGGGCGTTTGTGATGTCAAAGGAGAAGCCGTCGTAGCCGCCGCGATGCTCGCCGAGTTGGACGCCGTTGCACCAGACCGTCGTCTCCCAGTCCACGGCTCCGAAGTGAAGCAGCACCCGCTCGCCGCGCGAGCGCTGCGGCGCCTCGAACGAGCGGCGATACCAGAGCGCCTCATCCGGCTGCACTGATTTCACTACGCCGCTCAGTTGCGACTCGATGGGGAAGGGCACGAGGATGTCGCCCTCCCAGTGCGCCGGCTCGCCCGCCTCGCGCGCGGTGATCGCGTACTGCCAGGTGCCGTTAAGGTTGGTCCACTGCCCGCGGCGCATCTGCGGGCGCGGGTATTCGGGCAGCGGCGTCGCCTGCATCGCCTCCTCCGTCCACCGCGTCTTCATCGAGGAAGGCTCGCCTCCGCCGATGCGCCATTCGAGCGTGCCCGCCGAGAAGCCGTCGCGCAACTGCACTTCAATCCGCATCGCGCGAGGCGCGACGGGCTTGAAGGACACTTCGTTGTAGCGGTCGCGCTCGACGCCGTATTCGCCCGCTCCTTCGACCGGCATCCAGCGATCGCCGTCGCGATAGAGCAGACGCCACGACTGCGGCGTGCGGCACTGCCCGTTGATCGCCCGGTCATCGAACCAGTACACCTTGACGTGATCGACCTCGCGCGGCTGGTCGAAGTGCGCTTCATACCACTCCGCCGTGCCGCGGTGGGGCCAGAAGGTGTGCCGCGGAATCGTGTGATCGTTCGAGTCCTTCGGCTCAAGGTCATCGGCGATCGCCTGCGTCGAGTCGGTGTCGTAACAGTGCGACGCCTTCGCCTCGTACAACTTCTTCGGCACCGCCGGCGGCTTCCACGCCTGCGCGTCCGGCCCATCCCCCGCCACGGGAAACGCCGAGATACGCAGCCGCGCGCCGCCCATCGGCACGAGCGCAATCTCCTCGACCGGTTCGCTCGTCTTCACGGGGCTGTCCTGCAAGGGAGCACACAGGCCGTACTGATCCAGCGTCCACTCCGGCACGCGCCGGCCCTTCGCGAGCAGCCGGATGGGACTCGCCTGCTGGGTGAAGGGGAAGTCGTCCGCGGGCCAGGGGCGGCGCTCGATGCGAAAGTCCTTCGCGAGATCGCCGCTGAGCGCGAGGGCGTAGTTCCACGGCGTGGTCGGATGAATCTCGAACGCCGGCCACCGTTCCGTATCGACGTCCTCGCGCCACTTGGCGTCGCGCAGCGCCGCCTTCGTCGGCTCGATGCGGCGATACTCCTCGCCGATTTCCAGGGAAAACATCAGCGGGCCGTACGACACGCTCGCCGCGTCGTGGTTCATTTCCCATCGCTTCACGCTCAGTTCCATCGGCAGCACAAGGGTGAGGGTGTCGCCCTCGCTCCAGGTGCGCGCGATCCGCACATACCCGCCCGCGTCGAGAACCCCGCCCGCGCGCCGGCCGTTCACTCGCACCGTTGCCCCCCGCGCCCACGAGGGGATTCGCAGATACAGCGGAAACGCCACGGGCCGCGGCGAGCGGATCGTGAAGCGAATCTCCTCTTCGAAGGGATAGTTCGTCTCCTCGATGATCCGCACCGTTTCACCTTCGCCCGCGCCGACGCGGATGCTCGCTTCGCTGGCGCTGTAGATCGCCGCGCACGCGCCGTTGTCGGGCGTGGCGAGCCAGAGGTGCTCGGCCAGGTACGCCCAGCCGTGCGAATGGTTGTGCTGGCAGCAGCGATGGCTGAGCGGGTTCATCGCCAGCATCGGCCCGCCGTTCTGAAACCCCGGCGAATGGCTCATCGAATCGCTCACGACCATGTTCGGGCTGGTCAGATATCGCAGGGCGCGGAAGTCCGGCGTGAACGCGGCGGGCAGCGAGTTGAACGCGACCTCCTCGGTGTGCTCGGCCCAGAAGGGATCGCCGGTGATCGTCAGCAGCGTTTCGTTGGAGAGCATCTGCTCGACCATGCCGCAGGTCTCGATCGCCTGGCGCGGATCGTCGAATCCGGGCCGACAGTTCTCATCGCTGCCGAACATGCCGCCGGGCGCCTGGCCGTAGAGCCGCCGCACCGTGGCGAAGTTCTCGTACGCCGCTTTGAGGTGCGCTTCGTCATGCGATTGCAGCCAATACGTCGCCGGCTCGCCGAAGGCCTGCGCGATGTTGACGTTGTGCCAGTCCGGCAGCGTGCCGCTCATCGTCCAGTCGGCGGTGTTGGCGTGGAGGCGCTGCGCGAGTTCGAGCAGGAACGCCTCGCCCGTGCGGTTGTAGAGCCAGAAGATGCTGAAGAGGTTGTCCCCGCCGCGCAGAAACTGCCAGTAGTGCGTGAGCAGTTTGTCATCAGGCACCGTCATCTGGTAACGGAAGTAGCGCCTCATCAGGTCGATCACGCGCTCATCGCCGGTGAACTCGTAATGCGACTGGAGGCAGAAGAGCATGATCATGTTGGCCCAGAAGTCCTGGGAGCCGTCGTCTTCAAAGTGGCGCACGGGTCCGAAGTTGCCGTCGCTTCGCTGGCTGTTGATGGCGCCTTCGATCCAGGTGCGGGTCTCGGCGATCATCGCCTCATCGTCGAGGAGATAGCCGATGTTGCCGTAGCCCTTGAGCCAGTAGGGCACTTCCTCCCAGCCCCACTCGCCCACGCCCTCGGGCGCGAGCCAGGCGTTGCCTTCCTTCTCCAGCCAGGGGCTGAGTTCGCCGAGATGCCCGGTGACGCCGTCCGCCTGAAGTTCAAGGCACCGCTTCAGCCAGCCGCGCGCCTGCACCGAGCCGACGGGCAACTTGATGAACGCGTTCGGTGCCAGCGGCGGGCGGTTGGAAACGTAATGCGCATTGGTCACATCAACAGGCGGCCGCGGCACCGCCTCCACGTTCGCCGCCTGCATCGCGCACCCTCCCGCGAGAACGATCATCAGGAGCACCATCACCGCCGCAGCGTTGTTCATGTCAGCCTCCACCACGGCAGCATCAGCGCGGCATCACACCGCCCCGGCCGCCGAAGGGTCATTGTATCATCGGGCAGACGGCGTCGTGGTCGCACGTTGGGGCGCTGAGCCGGTCGCAGGCGGTTGGTGTCCGCCGTGCAGACTACGATTGTCCTGAGGTGACTTCGCCATGTTCCTCGACACCATCCACGGCATCATTGATCGGCGGGTGCTGCTCAACTACCGCATCGATCCCGCTGTGCTTGGGCGGGTGCTGCCTCCTCCATTCCTGCCCAGGTTGTATGCAAGCCACGGCGTGGGCGGCGTGTGCTTCCTGAGCCGGTAGAATGCCGGCATGATCGCATCCGGACTCGTTATCGCCCCGGAGTGGGTCGCCCGGATTCTGGCCGGTGAGAAGACCTGGGAGATTCGCCGCAGGTCCAACGCCCGCATGGGTCGCATCGCACGGAAGAGCGCGGCCCTCCGCCAGTATCGCGGCTCCAGACCACGGCACCGGGCTAGCATGATCCGCGCATCACGCTTCTGTGGGTGAATCGAAAATGCTTACGATCGTTCAATTGCCGCGAGCCACGTCGATCTGATGCTGAATCGCTAAATCCAACTGCATCGACGCTTCGTCGAGGAAGGTGAAGGTATCCTCGGACTCACGAAGCAAGTCCATGTATTTGACCAAAACTTTACTAGAGTTCCGTTCATTCGCAAGAGCGACGGCGCGACCATGCCAGCCTTCAACACGCGCAAAGCACACGGGCGCAACATACGCTGCGCGGGCAGCATCGTATCGACGATGAACCTCTACAAATCCGTCGTGGCTTTGTGTGTCAATGTCGCGTTTCAGCGAGTCCACGTCGAGCGTCGCGCGAAAGTACGCATCCTTGATCGCCATTTCGCGGTCGTAGCGCTCTCCGTCCCTCAATCCATCTTGGGCGATAAACTCTATCGAGTGAATCAGTTCATTAAAGCGCCGCGTCGCCGCCTTGGAGAGTGCCGCACCCAGCGGTTCAATCGCCTTCGGCTTGGTTGCTCGCAGCAGCACCGACAGTTTGATGAGTCCATCTTCCAACTTGCCGTGAAATCGATGGCCAAGACCCGCGGATTCAATTATCTGCCGCGTGGCTTCGGACTGGTGAATCGTACCGCCCACCGAATAGCCGCACTGCCGCCAACGATCGAATAGCGTGCAAGCAAGTTCGTGATACTCCCAAGCGACGGTCCGCGCGATCTGTTCATGCAGCGCTGCCGTGTGATAGCACTCATTTCGCAAGTGGTGCGCGTTGTTGGCGAAGTCTCTCTCTTCGGATTGCACGTCCCCAAGGCGCATCAGCAGATTCAATTTCGGCGCGAACTTTTGTTCGCGCGCATCCCTACGGTCATTGGCACTCAACTTCGGACTGTCTATCCAAGGCGGTAGTTCCTTCCGCACATGCTCTTGACAGCGTTCATGCGCCAGCAACTCGACTACGTTGTCGCATAGGATGAGAGATAGCCGCGCGAGTTGGTGGCTCTTCTCGTGCAAATAGCCCCCGGCCAGTTGCAGTTGTTCAGTGTACCGGACGATGCGATCCATGTTTCATCCCGCGCTTGTGAACAATGTTACGAAGAGTCTAGGAGGGTGCCGTGGTTTGAGCGCCGCCCCCCGGATGCAGCCTGACTTCCGGCGGAGGCCTCCGCCCCCCACCCCGGCCTCACCTTTCAATCGGCGAAAACACGCAACAAGCCGCTGGCCTCGTCAATATTTGCTCTGATGGATGGACAGATTGGTTTCATTGCGCTTCGCAAATCGCCAATCATGTGAGATGGAAGGCAATTCGTTGCGCCACCGTATTCACTACAAGCCAATGCGCCCCACAGCGTGCCGTGCTCCAAGACTTCCATGAACTTCTGTGGATCGAACGGATTTTGCTCAAGCACCTTGAGTCCCATTGCCCGACGAGCTACTCCTGCACCAAATGCGTCTCCTGCACCTGTCGGATCCTTCAAAGGTTCAACGATGTACGGAAACACGATGAACACAGAATGTTCTTTGTCATCGCGAACAACGGCGGCGGCACCCTTGTGATTGAATGTCACGACTGCGGTCATGTTGGTGATCTGAAAGAAGCGTATTATGGCGTCCACGGTTGGCAGAGCTGTTTCGGAATCCAAATGGAGTGCCTCGAGGATATTTGTTGCACCGCCTTGGGTCAGCATATCTTGACATTCGTCGCATCGAATGGATCGTTGAACAAAGACCCGAGCCTCGGAAAGTTCAAGTTGCCAATAGTCGATGAGCGACCAGATGTCTTTCCAATGGTGGTAGCAATGTTCAAATTGTGCCCGTCCGGGGAACATCATTCTCAACTTTGC
>Ga0326597_10000480_pt1 | contig 70907 bp, 67 predicted proteins | sample RVTome_12_FD_203789 | JGI IMG/M metagenome (GOLD analysis project Ga0326597, IMG submission 203789) | Soil microbial communities from uranium-contaminated site in the Upper Colorado River Basin, Wyoming, United States - RVT100D185 | ecosystem: Environmental > Terrestrial > Soil > Contaminated >...
CCGTCAGCAACGGCGTGCTGCTGTGCGGGTTCCACCACCACCTCGTCCACGACGACCGCTGGACCCTCGACATGGACCCGACCACCGCCATCGTCACCGTGATCAACCCCACCGGCGCGATCCGCCTGACCAGCCACCCACCCGGATCCGAACCGCCACCCCTGTACCAACGAGCATCCCTGCTCCAGCCCCCACCACGGGTCGACGCCGTGCGCGTCCGGGACCGGGCAACCCACCACGCGCGGGCTGGCTGACCAGTCGGGATCCGCGGCGGCGGATCACCGTCGGACCCAGCACGTCGCCCTCACGCTCCTTGAGAACTGCATACCGAACCGGCGAATCGTCGGTCAGCCGATGGCGGCCAGGATCGACGTGATTGACGTTCTGTCCCAGATCAGGCCCGGGATGATGCCGAGCACGATCGTGACGATGCTGAGGCCGATGACCACCACGCTGAGGGTGAAGCCCGGCTGGAGCACGGGGATGCCCGCGGCACTTGGGTCCATCCACATCGTCTTGATGACCTTCAGGTAGTAGAAGAAGGCAATGACGGAGTTGAAGACGAGGAAGCCGATCATCACGTAGCCGAACACGGTCCCGGCGTTGGCTGCTGCCTGCACGATGTTCCACTTGGCCCACAGGCCAACGGTTGCCGGTGCGCCGCCCAGCGAGAGCAGGAACGTCGTCAGGCCCAGGGCAAGCATCGGCGACCGCACACCCAGTCCCGCATAGTCGCGGATCGCGCGTTGCCCCGTCTTGCGGTTGACGGCGATCACGGCCCCGAACGCGCCGATGTTCATGACGGCATAGGCAGCGAGGTAGAAGACGACAGCCTGCACCGCCGCGTCGTTGACCTCGATCGCGCCGGACTTGGCCAACCCGAACGGGATCAGCATGTAGCCCGCCTGGGCAATCGAGGAGTACGCGAGCAGGCGGACGATGTCCCGTTGCTGGAGCGCGATCAGGTTGCCAAGCGTCATCGTGACGATGGCGATGACGCCGAGTGCGGGGGCCCAGACGTGGGCGAGCGGCTCGAACGCGACGAACGTCACGGCCAGCAGTCCCGCGAACCCGGCGGCCTTGGACGCAACGGCCAACATCGCAGCGACGGGCATGGGTGCGCCGGCATAGGTGTCGGGCGCCCAGAAGTGGAACGGCACGGCACTGATCTTGAAACCGAAGCCGACGATCACCAGCAGGACGCTGGACAGGAGCAGGGCGGGCGGTGCCGTGTTCAGGCGCAGTGCGTCTGCGATCCCCTCGAGGCTCGTCGTGCCGGTGAAGCCGTAGACCATCGACATGCCGAACAGCATCAGCGCGACAGACAGCACGCCGATCAGGAAGAACTTGATCGCTGCCTCGGAGGAGTACAGGTCGCGCTTGCGCATCCCAGCCAGGACGAACGCGGGGATGGACACGGTCTCCAGCGCGATGAAGAGCACCAACAGGTCGCGGGCCGACGGCATCATGATCATGCCCAGGAAGCTGGTCAGCAGCAGGAAGTAGTACTCGCCCTGGAAGTACCGACCTTCGGCGAACCAGCGCAGGGAGATGCCAAGGATCGCGAGCAGGCTGAACAGGAACACCAGCTTGAACGCGACTGCGTAGTCGTTGACCAGGAACTGGCCGCCGAACGACGTCCGCTCCTCCCCCCAGAGCACCAGCGTGAACCCGATCGCAATGACCGTGCCGAGAGCGGCCATCGGGTTCACGAACTGCTTGGCCTCGCCACGCAGCACCAGGTCGACGAGCAGCACGACGATGGCCGTCGCCGTCAGCGTCAGCTCGGGCGCGAGCGCCAGGTAGTCGATGTCCATCTCGGTCGCTTCCGTGTGGTCGGCCGGAGCCGTGGAGCGTGTCGGTGCCGTACAGCGTTGATTGCCTCGTGGCGTCGGTGAGCAGCCTCAGCCGCCGACAAAGCCCATCAGGACCTGAACGGCGGACTGCTGGACGCCGAAGATCATTCGTGGGAAGACACCCATGGCCAGGATGATCACCAGCAGCGGTGTCCAGGCCACCCACTCGATGGCCAGGACGTCGTTCAGCGGCTCGTCCGCCCAACGGCTCAGGGGCTTGCCGAGGTTGACGCGCTGGAGCAGCCACAGGAAGTATCCGGCGGTCAGCACGGTGCCGATGGCGGCCAGGATCACCAGGCCGAGGTAGAGCCCGTCGTAGTCGGCCTCCAGCCCCAGGCCAGGCGTGATCGCCGACCACATGGCGGTGAACTCGCCCCAGAAGCCGGCCAACCCGGGCAGGCCGAGTGAGGCCACCGCCGTGTAGGTGAACAGGACGCCGTACTTGGGCAGCTTGACCAGCATGCCCCCGCCGATCTCGGCAATGTCGAGCGTGTGATAGCGCTCATGCATCGAGCCGGCCAGGAAGAAGAGCATGCCCGTGACCACACCGTGTGCGATGTTTCCGTAGAGCGCGGCCTGTATCCCGTTCTCGCTCATGGCGGCGATGCCCAGCATGACAAAGCCCATGTGGCCGACCGAGGAGAACGCGATGAGGCGCTTGACGTGGGTCTGCGCCAGGCAGCACAGCGAACCGTAGATGATGCCGATCACGGCGAGGACACCGATGGCGGGAGCGAAGCGCTGCGCCCCCTCGGGCAGGATCGGCAGCGCGATCCGGATGAAGCCGTAGGTGCCCATCTTCAGCAGGACGCCGGCCAGCAGGACCGAACCGACGGTGGGCGCCTCGGTGTGAGCGTCGGGGAGCCAGGTGTGGAAGGGCCACATCGGCACCTTGATGGCGAACCCGAGGAACACGCCGAGGAAAGCCCAGGTCTGGAAGGTCCGCGACCCGATCGCCATCTGGGAGAGCTCCTGGATGTCCCAGGTCGTGCCGCCCGCCTTGAAGAAGATCGCCAGGAAGGCCACCAGCATGAAGACCGAACCGAACAGCGTGTAGAGGAAGAACTTCACGCTGGCATAGTCGCGGCGTGGGCCGCCCCACATCCCGATCATGAAGTACATCGGGACGAGGACCAGCTCCCAGAAGATGAAGAAGAGCACCAGGTCGAAGGCCACGAACGTGCCGGCCATACCGGTCTGGAGCAGCAGCATCAACGCCAGGAAGCCCTTGGGCTTGCCGGGGTTGGGGATGTAACGGGTCGTGTAGATCGCACAGAGGAAGGTCAGCAGGTAGGTCAGGAAGAACAGCGGCAGCGAGATGCCGTCCAGCCCCATCTTGAACTTCGCGTCGATCGCGTCGATCCAGGACACCTCGGTGAGGTACTGCAGTTCCCCACTGCGACCGAAGTCGAACCCAGCCGTGATGACGACCACCAGCGCGAACGCAAGCCCGGTGATCACCACACCCATGCGCTTGGCGAGTTGGTCGTCTCCGGACGGCATGAGGGAAAGCACCCCTGCCCCTACCAGCGGCAGGAACACCGCGACGGGCAGCAGCCACGCAGCAGTCTCGTTCATCGGTCTCTCCTGTGCGGTCCCGGTCCGGCCGGGGCAGCGGGCAAGTTGGCGTCGTGGTGGCGCGGAGCGCCCGGGCGGTCAGGCAGCGGCGGCGGCGAACACCAGCACCAGCGCAACGGTCCCAATGACAAGGGCCGCGGCGTAGCGCTGGACGTTTCCTGACTGGATGCGCTTGAGGCGTTCCGACCACCAGGCGGCCGAGAAGGCGGCGCCGTTGACGCCTCCGTCGATCACCTTCTGGTCAAGCGTTCGATAGGTGGACACGGCGGCCCGCTTCGTCAGCCCACCGACGCCCTTGACGGCCTCGTCGATGATCTCCTGGGAACTCCAGTAGGCCAGCGCCGCCAGCTTGTCGCGGACCGGGACGACGATGAATCGGTAGCCAAGGTCGTCGAGGTAGTACTTGTTGACGAGCAGCGTCGTGACCGGGCCCAGGTTGAACGTCGGGTCCTCTTCGGGCTTGCCCCGGCCGTAGATCCGCCAGGCCAGCCCAACCGAGGCCAGGAAGATCAGCAGGGCGATCCCAGCAAGCATCGGCTCGAACTCGGGCGCGCCGTGGAGCACCGCGCCGGTGGCGTGCGCTGCGTCGCCGCCGTCAGCGCCCTCGGTGGCGAGCAGGACGGGTGCGGCAAGGACATCACCGTCGCCGCCAGCCAGCGGCGCACCGTGGTCGCCAGCCGCGGTCGCGGCCTCTCCCTCGACGTGGTCGCCTCCAGCCCCCTCGGCGAGGTGCTCGGCCTTGAACTCGTTCCAGTGATCGACTGCTTCCTGCTCGCCGACGATGAAGGGGTACTGGGTGCCCTCGATCTCGGTCGAGGCGGTCCAGGTCTCGAAGTTGCGCTCGTCCGATGGCCAGAGGAAACCGCCGCTCAGGCCGACGGGGACCGACAAGAGGGCGAGCGACACCAGGGCGGTGAGGATCTGCCAGCCCGACTCGTGCGGCTTGCCCTGCACGACCTCGGCATGGGACTCGTGGTCCTGGGCACCGTGGTGGGCGTGGCCGCCGCGGTAGTCGCCCCAGAAGATCAACAGGCAGGAGCGAGCCATGTAGAAGGTCGTGACGGCGGAGCCAGCAAGGCCCAGGACGAGCACCATGTTGCCGGTCCACATCCCGTTGTTCCCCCACGTCTGACCAGCAACCAGGATCTCGTCCTTGGAGAAGAAGCCTGCGGTCAGGGGGAAGCCGGCAAGCGCCAGCGAACCCAGGATGAACGTCCAGTAGGTGTGGGGCATGTGCTTTCGCAGCCCACCCATGTCGGACATGTTGTTGCTGTGGACCGCGTGGATCAGCGAGCCGGCCCCCAGGAAGAGCAGTGCCTTGAAGAAACCGTGGGTGAACAGGTGGAAGATGCCCGCGGTGTAACCGCCAACGCCCAGGGCGGCGACCATGTACCCCAACTGCGAAACGGTCGAGTACGCCAGCACCTTCTTGATGTCGTCCTGGACCATCGCGACGAAGCCGGCGAAGAACAGCGTGATCGTTCCCACGATCGCCAGCGTGTTCATGACGACCAGTTCCTGCGCGAACAACGGGTACAGGCGGGCGATGAAGAAGACGCCCGCAGTCACCATGGTGGCCGCGTGGATCAGGGCGGAGACGGGCGTGGGACCGGCCATGGCGTCGGGCAGCCAGACGTGAAGCGGCATCTGACCGGACTTGCCGACGGCGCCCAGGAAGATCATCAGGCAACCCAGGATGATCGTGCCGCTGGACAGATGACCGGACAGCGCCAGGTCGAGCGTCTGCTTGATGTTGAACGGTGTGTCGGTCAAGCCGGTGTCCATGACCCCGGCGGACAACACGATGACACCCACGATGAGGCCGACATCGGCGAACTTGGTGACCAGGAACGCCTTGTTCGCCGCGTCCTGGTTGGACTTGTCCTCCCAGTAGAAACCGATCAGGAGGTACGAACACAGACCGACCAACTCCCAGCCCACGATGGCCTGCAGCGTGTTGTTGGCGATGACCAGGACCAACATCGAGAACGTGAACAGGCTCAACATCGCGAAGAAGTAGGTGAAGCGCTCCTCACCCAACATGTACTCACGGCTGTAGAGCTGCACCATCAACGACACGGTCGTGACCAGCAGGAACATCATCGACGTGAGGCCGTCGACGTACATCCCCAGCTCGAGTTGGAACCCGTTGCCCAGGGGCGACCAGCGGAAGAAGTGCTCCACCGCTTCGATGGGCCCGTTCGAGAACGTCTGGACGGCCACGAGGATCGCCAGGATCCACGCGATGACGATCGCGGCAAGGCCGACCTCGGTGCCCTTCAGCGGCATCAGCTTGCCGAAGAACGCGATGATGACGGCGGCTGCGAACGGCAGCAGCACGATCAGCCAGGAGTAGTCGAGGATCTCCATGGGTTCAGGGGCTCCTCGGGGTCACCAGCGCATCAGGTCAACGTCATCGACGTTGACCGAGGCGCGGTTGCGGAACATGTTCAGGACGATGGCAAGACCGACACCGACCTCGCCAGCCGCCACGGCAATGATGAACAGGGCGAAGACCTGGCCGGTCGCGGCGGGCGCGTCCTGCCAGATCAGGGACTGAAAGGCAACGAGGTTGATGTTCACGGCGTTCAGCATCAGCTCGACGCTCATGAGCACCAGCACGGCGTTGCGGCGGGCGATGACGCCGTACACGCCGACGCAGAAGAGGAACGTGGCGAGGATCAGCGGAGCAACCGGGCTCATGCCTCACCTCCCGGGAGGAGTTCGGCGTACTCCACCTCGGTCGAGGGATCGTCGCTGAGTTCGACGCGTGTGATGGCTTCGATCTCGCCGGACTCGCCCTCCTCCTTGCGGGAGAGCAGGACCGACCCGATCAGCGCGCCCAGGAGGAGCATCGAGATCAGCTCGAACGGCAGGACCCACGTCGAGAAGATGGCTTCACCGATCTCCACCGGCCCAGGACCATCGGGCAGCACGGCAAGGCCGGCGTCGGAGAAGTTGCGGAAGGCCTGCACGATCAGGCTGCTCAGCACGCCGAACAGGGCCAGCGCGACGGCGGCTCCGAGGCCGCGATTCTGGCTGTCCAGGGCCTCGCGGCCGATCGGTGCCCGCGTGAGCATGAGTCCGAACAGGAACAGCACGGCGATGGCGCCGACGTAGACGATCAACTGGACCATCGCGACGAAGTCGGCGTGCAGGACCAGGAACTCCGCGGCGATGCCGCTCAGCGTGACAGCCAGGAACAGCGCGGCATGGACCAGGTTCTTCGACGTCACGGTCATGATCGCGGTACCGCCAGTGGCGATCCCGATCAGGATGAAGACGACCTCCTGGGCGCTCACTCCGCCCCTCCTTCGTCGATCATCTTCTGCTTCTCGGCCTTGACCCACGCGGCCTTGGCCTTCGAGCGGGCGACGCGTTCCGACGTGCCCTCGGCGATGAGGCGGTCGTAAGTCGCCTGGTCGATCTGGACCTCACCCTCGAGCTCCACATCGGCCAGGCGCGGCCGGGCGGGTTCGACCGCGGCAGCCTCCGCAGCAGGAGCGGCCGGAGCGGCAGCCTCGGCCTCGGCCGGAGCGGCCGGGTCGGCCAGAGCGGCAGCATCGGCCGGGGCAGCTTCGCCGCCACCCTCGGCAGCCAGCATCTCCGCCTTCTTCTTGCGCACGAACGCGGCCTTGGCCTTGGACCGGGCCATGCGCTCGGACTTGCCCTCGGCGATGAGCTGGTCGTAGGTCTCCTGGTCGATCTCGACCGCGACCTCGATGTCGATGTCGGCCGCGCGCTTGGCCCTTGGTGCACCGCCATCAGCGGCAGCGGCAGCGGCAGCGGCAGCCGCGGGGGTTGCAGCCGGCTTGGCGGCCTCGACCTCCGCAGCGGCCTTGGCCTGGTCGGCGGCCTCGATCGCGGCGGTCGCCTTGTCCAGCGCGTCCGCCACTTCCTTGGGCAGATCGGCACCCTCGTCCAGCGCTGGTGGCGGCGGGACCGTGTCTGCCCACTCGCGCAGGCGTGGCATCTCGTGCAGCAGATTGCCGATTCGGTACTCGGCGTACTCGAACTCCGGGCTCCAGTGCAGGGCGTCGAACGGGCAAACCTCGACACAGATGCCGCAGTACATGCACAGCGAGAAGTCGATCGCGAACCGGTCCAGCATGTTGCGAGTGCGGGCCCGCCCGCCCTCCTTGGCTGCCGGCACCGTCTCCTTGTGGGAGTCGATGTAGATGCACCAGTCGGGGCATTCGCGGGCGCACAGCATGCAGACGGTGCAGTTCTCCGTCATCAACGCGATGACGCCGCGCGTACGCGGTGCCAGGTCGGGACGGACGTGCGGGTACTGCTGGGTCGCGGCGGGCTTGAGCATGTGCTTCAGCGTGACACCGAGGCCCTTCAGCAGGCCGGCTCCTGGGGCTGTCATCTACAGGACCACCTTGCCGACGGCCACGATGGCGAGGTTCACCAGCGACAGCGGGATCAGGACCAGCCAGGACATCTTCTGCAGCTGGTCCTCGCGCAGACGCGGGTAGGTGACGCGCGCCCAGACCATCAGGAAGCTGAGGAACATGATCTTGCCGAGCATGACGCCCAGCCCCATCACGACGCCCAGGGCGCCGCAGTCGAACAACCCAGCACCCGCACAACCGGGCAACGCCACGCCCGGCGCGATCTGCCAGCCACCGAGGTAGAGCACGGAGATCAGCGCCGACATCGACACCATCCCGCCGTACTCGGTGAGCAGGAACATGGCGAACTTGATGCCGGAGTACTCGGTCATGTAGCCGAACACCAGCTCGGAGTCGGCGATCGGCATGTCGAACGGCGGGCGAGCGAGCTCGGCCATCGCCGCGATGAAGAAGATCGCGAATCCCAGGGCCTGCGGGAAGACGTACCAGACGTTGATCGAGGTGCCCTCGATCATGAATGTTGCCTGTGCCCCGACGATCCCGGCGAGGTTCATCGTCCCGGCCTGTACGACCACCGCGGCGGCGGCCAGGATCAGTGGCAACTCGTAGGCGATCAGCTGGGCCGCGGCGCGGATGCCCCCGATGAGGGAGAACTTGTTCGCCGACGCCCAGCCGCCCATCAGGACGCCCAGCGTGGAGAACGAGCCGATCGCCAGCGCGTAGAACAGGCCCAGTTCGAGGTCGATCGCCCACAGCCCAGGCCCGAATGGGATCACCGCGAAGACCAGGATGCCGGGGACGAGCGCGACACCCGGCGCCATCGCGAAGACCCACTTGTCAGCGGCCGTCGGGATGATGTCTTCCTTCTGGGCAAACTTGATGCCGTCCGCGACCAGCTGCAGCGTCCCGTGTGGCCCGGCCTCCATGGGACCCAGGCGCGACTGCTGGTGGGCCATCGCCTTGTGCTCCATGTAGCCCACCACCAGGGGGACCACGAAGAAGACGGCGAGGATCGCGAGGACCTTCACCAGCACCGACAACCCGAAATTGTCGAAGTCGGCGAGGGATTCGCCCAGCGAGATGAGTTCGCTGTTCATCGGTCAACGTCTCCCACGACGAAGAAGACGGACCCGAGCACCGCCACCATGTCCGGCACCAGCGTGCCGCGCAGCAGGTGTGGCAGGACCTGGACGTTGGAGAACGACGGCGTGCGCATCTTGAAGCGCCACGGCGTCTTGGACCCCGAGGACTGCAGGTAGTAGCCCAGTTGGCCCAACGGGTTCTCGATGCGGCCGTAGACGTGGCCCTCGGGCGCCTTGACCATCTTCGGCAGCTTGACATTCACCGGGCCGGACGGCATCGCGTCATGGATCTGTTCGATCATGTCCAAGGATGCGCGGATGCGGTGCAGCAGGACATAGAAGCGGTCGAACGCGTCGCCGTTGCGGCCCACCGGCACCTCGACGTCGATCTCGCCGTACTTCAGGTAGGGCTCCGTGACCCGCGAGTCCTCCGCGATCCCACAGGCCTGCAGCGTCGGACCCGTCACGCCGTAGCGCAGTGCCAAGGCCGGGTCCAGCGGGCCGATGCCGACGGTGCGGGCCTGGAAGATCTCGTTGCCGAGGACCAGGTCGAAGTAGTCCGGCAGGCGCGACCGGACCAGCTTCAACAGCTCGTCCGACTGGCGCAGGAAGCCCTTCGGCAGGTCGATCTTGACCCCGCCCGGCTGGTTGTACGTGAAGTGCAGGCGCCCACCGGTGGCGGACTCCATCAGGTGCTGGATGTCCTCACGCTCACGGAATGCGTAGAACATGGGCGTGATCGCGCCCAACTCGATCGCGTAGGACCCCACGAACATCAGGTGGTTGAGGATGCGGCCCCATTCGGCCATCAGCATCCGGATCCACTGGGCCCGGTCGGGGACCTCCATCTGAAGGATCTTCTCGAGGGTGACAGCGACACCGAGCTCGTTGTTGAACCCAGACAGCCAGTCGTGACGATTGGTCAGTGCCATGATCTGGCGGTAGTCGCGGTGCTCGGCCAGCTTCTCGAAACCGCGGTGCATGTACCCGATGACCGGGCGCGCATCGACGACGCGCTCGCCGTCCATGTCCATCACGATGCGGAGCACGCCGTGGGTGGCGGGGTGCGCCGGACCGATCGACAGCGTCATCTCGGACGTGTCGAAGTCCGCGGTACCGCGAAACTCCAGGGCGATGTCCTCACCAGGGGCGGTCCCGGGGCGGATGGCTTCCTGGGGGGTTGCGAGGTCGCTCATCAGCTCTCCTCCCCCGCCGCAGCCGTGTCGTCGTCCGCCGCAGCCGTGTCGTCGTCCGCCGCAGCCTCGGCAACGGTGTCCTCGGGGCCTGCCGCCAGCACGGAGCCGGGGTTGGCAGCGCGGGCCTGGGCAGCCATTGCTTCGTCGAGGTCGGTCGGGCCGGGCGCACCGCCGGGACCGGGCACCTTGTCGATGACGTTGCCATCCTCGTCAAGCTCCGCAGGCTCCTTCAATCCGGGCCACGGCTTGGCCTCGCGTGACGCCAGAAAGAAGTCCTTGCGCAGGGGCCAGCCCTCGAAGTTCTCCACGGTCAGGATCCGCGGGGCGAGGCCCGGGTGGCCGTCGAACTCGATGCCGAACATGTCCCAGGTCTCGCGCTCCATCCAGTTCGCGCCCTCGTAGACCGAGGTCAACGACGGGGCGACCGGTGCCTCACGGCCACCCGGAACCATTACCCGCAACAGGATCCGGTGGAACTGGGTGGTGGAGTACAGCACGACGACGACCGCAAAGCCGTCCTCGCCCTCGTCGACGCCGAAGCTGGAATCGAACATGTTGCAGGCGAGGCCGCGGTCGTCACGACACAAGGTCGCGACCTCGACCAGTCGGTCGGGGTGGACCTCGACCGTGAAGGTGTCGAACTGGTCGCGCGTGGAGATGATCGCGTCGCCGACCCGCTCGTGCAGGTACTGGTCCAGTGCGGTTGCATCCATCCGTCAGCCCCCGACGATGATCGGGTCGCGGCCGCGGCCCGCCAGTCGTTCACGGGGGTTCTCGTTCTGGATGCGGTCCTGCAGGGCGATGATGCCGTCGAGCAGGGCTTCGGGACGGGGCGGGCAGCCGGGGACGTAGACGTCGACGGGGATGATCTGGTCAACGCCCTTGGTCACGGAGTAGCTGTCCCAGTAGGGGCCGCCGGTGTTGGCGCAGGAACCGAACGAGATCACGTACTTCGGCTCCGGCATCTCCTCGTAGAGGCGCTGGACGGCCGGCGCCATCTTGTCCGTGAGCGTGCCCGACACGATCATCAGGTCCGCCTGACGCGGGCCGTGTGCGAACGGGATCACGCCCAGGCGGATGAAGTCATGGCGCGACGTGGACGCGGCGATGAACTCGATCGCGCAGCACGCCAGGCCAAAGTTGAAGCACCACAGCGAGTACTTGCGGCCCCAGTTGAACACGTAGCGGACCGGCTTGGGCAGGTCGACCTTGTCGATCACTCCCATACGAGGACCTTCTTCCGCCAGGCGTAGACGAGGCCGACCGCGAGGATCCCGATGAAGATCGCCATCTCGACCAGTGCGAACATGGGCCGGATCGCCGTGGTGTCGTCGAGGCGACCCAGCAGGACCGCCCACGGGAAGACGAACACGGCCTCCACGTCGAAGATCACGAAGAGGAACGCGAACACGTAGTACCGAATGTTCATCTGGGACCAGCCAGTCCCCAGCGCCTGCACACCACACTCGTACGTGGACAGCTTCAGGGGTGACGGCACCGTCGGCCGCAGCAGGCGGTTGCCCGCCATGATGACGGCATACAGCGCCACACCCACGATGACCAGGATCGCGAACGTGCCGTACTGCTCGTAGAAGGTCACGCCGACCTCCAGGATCGGACGTCGTGGCCAGGAAACGACCGGCTCGAAACGGATGGCAGCACTCCGACACGAACCGGGCAGCAGCGACGACCATGGCCGCCCAAGGGGGGCACGGACAGGCGACGTTGCGGTGGCAGTGCAGGGGCGTGTGCGCCGGGCGGGGAGCCTAGCAATCGCGAAAGACCCACCCCAAGGCAACGCGCTCGCATGATTGGCCGCGCACGCCCCACGGCGGTCAGGCGCGTGCCGGCAAGCGGACCACGCGCCCCGGTTGGACACCGTGCACGGAATCCAGGAAGTCGACCAGTTCGGCCATCAGACGCGTCGGCCGAAGCCGCATCTCCAGGATCGACGACGCCTCGACCAGTCGACCCCGGGGCAGGTCCTCGGCCAGGTTGCGCGCGTCGGAGAACGGGTGGATGAGGTCGCGGCCGTGGCCCAGCACGAGTGCGGGCACGTCGATCTGTCGCCGCCGCTCGATCGACGGAGCGATCGGGCCGACGAGCAGTCCGTGCAGGACCGCTGCCGCCTCGTCCGGGTGGGCCGCCACAGCCCGGATGACCCCGTCCAGCGGATCGATCCCGGTGCGTGGGACCTTGGCGATCAGTCCGCTGGTGAACGCCAACACGGGGCGCAGCGCGCGGATGCCCAGCAGCAGCGGCACGAAGATCAGAGCGGCCGCAGGGGTTGCCCACTCCAGGACCGGCATCTCCACGATCAGTGCCGTCACTCGGTCGGGATGCTGCGCCGCGACGTGCAGCGACACGTTGGCCCCCAACGACACCCCACCGACAACGGCGCTCTCAATGCCGAGGTGGTCGAGCAGGCCCACCACCTGATCGGCGTAGTGGTCCATGCGGTGGTGGGTGGCGTGGCGCGGACGGTCGCTGCCGCCGTGGCCCAACAGGTCCAGCAGCAGCACTCGGTACCCGCCGGCCTCCAGCGAGGTCGCGATCCCTCGATTGAGGGTGGCGTCCAGGAGCAGGCCGTGGAGGAACACGACGACTCGATCACCCTCGCCGTACTCCTCGAAGGCCAGTTGGAAGCCCTCGTGCTCGAAGTGGCTGACCCTCACATCGACTCTTTCGCCTGTTGCTGCGTGGTGTGTCCTGGCCGGCCAATCGGTGCATGACCGCAGCGTAGGTCCAACGTCCCGGCGATCGGACGACCCGGATGCCCTGTCACCCCGGCCGGGGATCGGTCAACCTTGGAGCGCGACCTGCCGAAGACGTGCAAGGGATTGCCGTTGCCCTGCCGCGGCGGCCGATCGGCCGAGCCCCCGCCACCACCTGTCAACGAAACCACCCCCCGTGTGCGTTCAACCGCTGGACCGGCAAGCAAACGACGAGGAGCAGCCAGATGGCGGAGGCGTTCGAGGACGCGTACCACCGCTGGTTTCCCAGCGTGACACGCTCGGCCTGGACGGTCGTCCGGGATCGTGCCGTCGCCGAGGAACTGGCGCAGGACGCATTCGTCAAGGCCTACGCCCGCTGGGGCCGCCTGAGTACTGGCGGCTACGCCCAGCCCTGGATCCATCGCACCGTGCTGAACCTTGCGCTGTCGTGGGTACGGCGTCACCGTCGTGGCGAGCAACTCGAACAATGGGTTGCCGAGTCGAGCAGCGCGGCGCACGTGACCCAACCCCGAGACGACGAAGTCGTGGCGCTGCTGCGTCGGCTGCCCAAGCGCCAGCGCGAAGCGGTGTTCCTGCGGGTCGTGGCCGATCTCTCCGAAGAGGAGGTGGCGGCCCTCATGGGTTGCTCCGTCGGCAGCGTCAAGGTCCACAAGAAGCGCGGCCTGGACCGGCTGCGCCAAATGCTGGAAGCGACGGAAGGGGCCCGAGATGTCGTTCGAGGGTGATGGGACGAGCACGGAACTCGAGCGCGCCCTGCTCCGCAGGGCAGCAGGTTTCCCGGGCGTGACCGGCGACGGGCCTGGCGGCCTGGCAACGGTGGTTGCCCGCGGACGGCGCCGCCGCAGCGTGATGCGGGGCGCGAGGGGTGCCGCCGCCGGCCTGCTCCTGGCAACCGGCGCCGTCGCCGCCCCTGGACTGCTCGACCACGGCCCCACGCAGATCTCGGTGGCCACCGGCGACGACGAGGTCGCCGACCGGGCTCCCTTCGTCGAGATCACGTCACCGTCGGACGGTGCCACCGTCTTGCACCCACTGGTCGCCTTCAGTGGACGCACCGAACCGGGCATGCACGTGCGAACGGGTGGCGTCGAGGTGGACGTCCACGCCGACGGAACCTGGCGGATCGAACTCCACCTGGACGCTGGCGAGCAGACGATCACGTTCTGGGCCATCGACGACGCCGGCCGACGGGGTTTCGACACGGTTGGCGTGACCTACCGGGAGCCGGTGGCGATCGGCGCTGACGACCATGACGGTGACGCGGCGGAAGTGATCGAGGTCGCGGACGAGCCAAAGCCTGAGGCCGAACAGTCCGAGGAGCCCAAGCCCGCAGAGGAGCCCAAGCCAGCCGAGGAGCCCGAGCCAGCTGAGCAACCCAAGCCGGTCGAGCAACCCAAGCCCGAGGTTGGAGCCGTCGAATTCACGGCCAACCAGCGCTATGGATCGTGTGCTGAGGCGGTCCCGTTCGACGAGTTCTGGGGCACGGCGACGCCCGGCCACCAGGTCTGGATCTGGTCCGAGTACGGGGAGAAGCAGGTCATCGCCGGGGCCTCCGGCGAGTGGGAGGCACGCGTCGAGTTCCCCACGGCCCCCGCAGGAAAGGCGTTCGACGTCAAGGTGAAGGACCTGGCAACGGGCCAGAAGATCTTCTTCAGCTTCACCAACACCGGCAGCGGCGGCGACCACGGCGACGCGACCACTGCGTGGTCGGCGGTCCAGGACAACCAGACCTCCGAGAACGACCCGCCCTGGAGCTACTACACCGGCACCGGCAAGCCCGGCGCGACGGTGTGGGCCGGAGGCGAGTACGGCGGTGCTCAGACGACGATCGGCGCGGACGGCACCTGGCGCGTGAAGGTCTGGTGGGACGATGCCCCCTACGGCACGACCACGTGGACCGCGGTGGTCGAGGCGTCGACCGGGCAACGCGAGACGTTCGAGTTCACGGGGACCCGCCCCGGGGGCGAGCCGACCCCCCAGCCGGAGCCGACCCCCGAGCCGGAGCCCCAGCCGGAGCCCCAGCCGGAGCCCCAGCCGGAGCCCGAGCCCGAGGTGGAGCCCGAGGTGGCCGCGGCTGCGTAACGACCCTGCCCAATGCCGGCCCCGCGGACCACACGACGTACGGTGCGCGCCATGTCGTCGTCAACGCGTGTGGTCGTCACGGACCTCGATGGGACCCTCTGGGAGGGCGACGAGGTGGTGCCCGCCGCCACGGTGGCCGCGATCCACGAGTTGCGTCGGCGCGGGATCGAGCTGCTGGTGGCGACAGGACGGCGCCTGCGCGCAGCCACGCGCGGCCTGGCGCCCGCCGGCCTGGCCCCACCAGCGGTGTTGCTGTCCGGCGCCATCGGGGCCGACCTGGCGACCGGCGACGAGTGGCATCGACTGGCCTTCGACGCTGCAACGGGCGCCGCCGTGCTGCAGGCGTTCCGCAACGCGAACCTCGAACCCGTTGCCTACCTCGGTACGGCATCCGTGGATGCCATCGCCGGGCCCAACTGCTCGACGACGGATGCGCACATCGCCAGTTTCGGTCCCTGGCTCCAGCGCGGCGCGCCCGACGAGGTTGTCGCGAGCGGTCGCGCCGTTGGCTTCGGGATCATCGGGGTTGACGAGGACACCCTGCGCGGCGTGGCCGCAGTCCTTGATGGACTCGCCTCGAACTGGCTGGGGCCGGACATCACGTATGGCGGGGCCACCCTGATGGTCGGACCAGCCGGCGTGGAGAAGGTCGACGGGATCCGCACCTGGACCCAACGGCGCGGCATCGACCCGAGCCAGGTCATGGCGATCGGCGACGGCTCGAACGACCTTGCCATGCTGGAATGGGCCGGCACGGCCGTGGCCATGCCAAGCCATGATCCGCGCGTCACCGCAGCGGCCGACCACCACCTCGACGGACCATCACACTGGGCCAGCGTGTTGGACCTGGTCTGACGATCAGGTGTCGGTGAGGTCGATGATCTCCACGCGCCATTCGCACGCGGGACAGCGCCACTCGCGGCCGGACGAGACCGGTTGCACGCGGACGTCGGCGCACCGGCGGCAGGCACCGTCGAAGCGGTGAGCAGGCACCAACGCTGGCTGGTGGCTGTCCAGGAAGGCACGCATGCCGCGTTCCCAGTCGCCGGCCTCGTCCGCCCAGGCAGCAATCAGTTTGCGGGCGCGCTGGTCGACGGTCAGCTGCTCGTCGTCGAGCTCGTAGACCCAGTCCTCGTCACGCAGTCGCTCGATGGCCGGTCCTTCCATCAAGGGTCAGCCGACACGGACCACAGAGTACTCAGCCAATCGGCGCAGAGCCTTGGTCACTGTTCGGTCCCCGAAGACGCCAAGCTGCTCCACCGCACGCTCGACCTCGGCCATGGCGGCGTCGCGCGCCTGCCCCAACGCGTCGCCGGCACGCAACAGTTCCAGCGCTCGCGCCACCGCCGCATCGGTCAGCTCGGCACCGACGTCCGCGGTCAGCAGGCGCGCAAGCTCGCCGTCCGGTTCGGCCTCGAGAGCCAGCAGCACCGGCAGGGTGAAGACACCCTCACGCAGGTCCGTGCCGGGGGTCTTGCCCGATTCCTCGTGCTCGGAGGCGATGTCCAGGATGTCGTCGGACAGCTGGAACGCCATGCCGACGTGCCAGCCGTAGCCCCGCGCGGCCGCGACCTCGTTGGTCGTGCAGCCAGCCAGCAGGGCGCCGAGGTGGCAGGACGCCGCGATGAGGACGGCAGTCTTGTCGCCGACGACGGACAGGTAGTGCTCGCGGGTCGCTTCCAGCCGCGGGATGTCGGGCGGGAGTGCGCCGCGCGACCCCTGGACCTCGCGGATCTGACCCTCGCAGAGCGTGGCGATGGTCTGCGACATGATCCGCGTCACCTCGACGCCCAGATCGGCCGACAGCTCCGAGGCGCGTGCGAACAGGTAGTCGCCGGTCAGGATCGCCAGCGTGTTGTCCCAGCGGGCGTTGGCGCTCGGGGTGCCGCGCCGGGCAGGCGCCTCGTCGATCACGTCGTCGTGGTAAAGCGTGGCGAGGTGCACCAGTTCGACGACCACGCCTGCGTCGGGCAGGCGTGGGTCATCAGGATTGCCGAGGTGGCCGCACAGCGCGACCATGAGCGGACGGAAGCGCTTGCCCCCCGCGGCCATCAGGTACTTCGCGGCCTCGTCGACGAAGGAGTGCGAGCTGCCGACCTGCTCGCCCAGGCGGTCCTCGACGCGGTCCAGGACCGCGGCAACGCCAAGGCCGCGCGCGTCGAGCTCGTCCAGGACCGAGCCCGGGATGGCCAGTCGCGTGCTGTGCGCGGGCGTCGTCATCGGGCCAGGAACGCGACGTTGTCGACAAGTTGCAGGAACGTGCCGGGCTGGATGCCGAGGTAGATGATCAGCGCGAAGGCCACCCCGCTGGCCGTGGCCAGGCCCATGGACATCACGGGCTCAGCAAGGTCCTCGCGCGGCGGCTCGAGGAACATCGTCCCCATGAGCTTCAGGTAGAAGAACGCAGCGATGACGGAGCTGACCACGCCGATGACCACCAACCACGCCAGGCCCGCGTCGATGCCAGCCTGGAAGACGGCCAGCTTTCCGGCGAACCCCGCGGTCGGCGGGATACCGGCGAAGCTCAACAGCGACAGGGACAGCACGACGGCGACTGCCGGGGAGCTCTGGCCCAGGCCGCGCAGCTGGTCGACGGTGACCTCACCCTGGCGACGGCGCTCGAGCGCGATCACGGCACCGAACGCAGCCATCGTGCCCACGGCATAGGTGAGCAGGTACCACAGCGTCGACGACAGCCCGTCCTGGCTGGAGGAGGCGACGCCGATCGCGGCATAGCCAGCATGCGCCACCGAGGAGTAGGCCAGCATCCGTTTCACGTCGGTCTGCACGATCGCCACGATGGCGCCGTACAGCATCGTCACCGCCGCGAGGACGGCAAGGATCGGGACCCACAGGTCATCGCGCGCCGGGAAAGCCACGTAGAACAGGCGCAACACCATCCCGAACCCGGCGGCCTTGGTGGCCGCGGCCATGAACGCGGTGACGTTGGACGGGGCACCTTGGTAGACGTCAGCGGCCCAGAGCTGGAAGGGCGCAAGCGCCACCTTGAAGCCAACGCCCACCATGACCAGGACCATGCCGGCGACCGCGATGCGTTCGGGCGTGGTGACCAGGCCCAGGGCGGCGCCGATGTCGGCCAGCTGCAACGAACCGGTGGCGACGTAGAGCAGGGCCATGCCGTACAGCAGGATGGCCGAGGTGACCGCGCCCACCACGAAGTACTTGACAGCGGATTCCTGGCTGCGACGGTCGCGACGTGCGAACCCGGCCAGGACATACAGCGAGATGGACATCACCTCGTAGGCGACGAACATCGTGATGAGGTCGTTGGCGGCCGCGGTGACGGCCATGCCGGTCGCGGACAGCAGCAGCAGAGGCTCGAACTCCGGCCGGTGGATCCCCCGGTCGCGGAGGTAGCCGTAGCCGACGGGGATCGCGAGCAGGACCGTCGACCAGACCGTGATCCGGGTGAACAGCGCAATGCCGTCAAGCGCAATGGAGCCCTGCAGCGCGGTCGACGGCGTGATCGCACCGCCGTCGGGGGCCATCACGGAGTACTGCCAGAACGTCAGGGCCAGTCCGCCGGCGGCACCCAGTGATGCGATCCATGCGTGGGCCGCCTGCGGAATGGGGGCGGCAGCCATGGTGGCGACCACGGCGCCTGCGGACACGGCGACCGTGATGATGCCGGGGCCGGTCAGGTCCTGGGTCACCAGCCACGCACCGAAGATGATGCCCAGCAAGCCGATCGGAACGACGACCAGTGCACGTCGCCGTCCGGCGATCGTCATCATGAGCAGCAGGATGGCTGCCGCAAGCGGCAACAGCTCTGGCGCGAAGCTCGACCACGCGATCTCTGGCGTGGGGATGGTCTGTTGGGCCAGGATCACTCGCCGGCCTCCTCTGCATCGGCCTCGTCGGCCCCGGGGTCGGCATCGTCGGCCGCGGTCAGGTTGGCCAGGATGTCGGGATTGGCACCCAGCGGCTCGACCGGCTGGCCCATCTCCGCCATGACACGTTGGACGGACGGCTCGACGCGGTCGAAGATCGGGCCGGGCACCAGGCCGATCAACACGATCAGCACGACAATGGGTGCCAGCACGGCGATCTCGAGCGGTTCCAGGTCGGTCGTCGCCGCGTTGGCGTCACCGTTGACGGGACCGTGAAACATCCGCTGGTAGGCCCACAACAGGTAGAGCGCAGCCAGCACAGCGCCGAAGGCCGCAATGGCCCCGGCCCACTGGGCCGTCTGGAAGGTGCCCAACAGGATCGGGAACTCGCCAACGAACCCGTTGAGGCCCGGCAGTGCGATCGACGACATGACCACGACCAGGAACAGCCCACCGAGGACGGGTGTCACCTTGGCCAGGCCGCCGAAGTCTGCAATCAGGCGGGTGTGGCGGCGCTCGTAGATGAACCCGATGAGCAGGAACAGCGCACCCGTGGACAGGCCGTGGTTCACCATCTGCACCACTCCTGCCGAAGCAGCGGTGGTGTTCAGGGCGAAGATGCCCAGGACGACAAAGCCCATGTGGCTGACCGACGAGTACGCGACGAGCTTCTTGACGTCCTTCTGCATGAGCGCCACGACCGCGCCGTAGATGATGCCGACGACCGAGAGCACCAGCATCCACGGCACGTCCAGCCAGCCATCGCCCGTGCCCAGCGCGAACTCGCGCGTGGCGTCGGGAAACAGCGGCAGGCTGAACCGCAGCAGGCCGTAGCCGCCCATCTTCAGCAGCACGCCGGCCAGGAAGACCGAACCGCCGGTCGGTGCCTCGGTGTGGGCGTCAGGCAGCCAGGTGTGCACCGGGAACAACGGGACCTTGACCGCGAAGGCCACGAAGAACGCACCGAACAGCCAGCGCTGGGCCGTCGGAGTGATGTCGAGCATCCGGATGACGTCGTAGTCGAACGTCCCCGCCTGGCCATACAGCCACAGGATGGCGACCAGCATCAGCAGGCCGCCCAGCAATGTGTAGAGGAAGAACTTCACAGCCGCGTAGCGGCGCTGCGCGCCGCCCCAGATGCCGATGATGAGGTACATCGGGATGAGGGTGAACTCGAAGAACACGTAGAACAGCAGCAGGTCCAGCGCCAGGAACACCCCGACGACTCCGGCCTCCAGGGACAGAAACGCGATCAGCCAGCCCTTGAGCTGCTTTTCCTGCTTCCAGGACGACAGCAGGATCAGCGGCGTGAGGCCCGTCGTGAGGATCACCAGGAACAGGCTGATCCCGTCCACGCCCAGCTTCCACTGCGCGCCGAGGGTGGGGATCCACGACAGCGTCTCCACCAGCTGGAAGCCGGGGTCGCCGACGTCGAACTGCACCAGCATGACGATGGAGGCGAAGAAGGCCGCGACCGAGGCCGCGAAGGCAGTCCATTTCATGGCGTCGCGCTGCTCGGGGTCCAGCAGGGCAACGGCGACCGCGCCGACCAGCGGCAGCAGGAACGTGATGGTGAGGATGCCCATGGGTCAACCCACCTGGATCAGGACGACGGCGAACAGGACGATGATTCCCAGCACGACGGAGGCGAGGTAGCCGCGCACCAACCCGGTCTGCAGACGCCGGACGACACCGGCCGACGCAACCGTCACCCTCCCGGACCCGTTGACCAACCCGTCGATCACATTCGTGTCGAACCAGACGGCCTTGTCGGCCACCCAGCCGCCAGCCCGTACGAAGATCGCGGCATACAGCTCGTCGATCCAGAACTTGCGTTCCATGACCTCTGCCACGGGACCCCGGATGACCTCGGACAGGTCGGCGGAGACCAGCGCACGCCGGAGGTAGGCGAGGTATGCGGCCGCGATCCCGATCGCGGCGGCGACCACGGAGATCACGATGAGGGCTCCCTCGGTGAGGGATCCATGGGGCGACAACAGGCCTTCGTCGACCGTGGCGACAACCGGGGCCAGCCACTGGTGGAAGGCACCAGTCGTATGGGGGACGTTCAGGAACCCACCAACTGCTGAGAGCACGCCCAGGACGACCAGCGGGAACGTCATGCTGGCGGGGGACTCGTGCGGGTGCACGTCGGGCTCCCAGCGCGGCGCGCCGAGGAAGATCAGGAAGAACCAGCGGCTCATGTAGAAGGCTGTCAGGACGGCGACCAGCACGCCGACAACCCAGATCCCGGTGAACCCGTGCTCGTAGGCGACCGTCAGCAACTGATCCTTGGACCAGAAGCCGGCAAACGGCGGCACGCCGGAGATCGCCAGCCATGCGACGGCCGACGTGGCGAAGGTGATCGGCATCGCCTTGCGCAGTCCACCCATGCGCCACACATCGGTGCGGTTGTTGACGGCGTGCATGACGGAGCCGGCGGCAAGGAACAGCAGGCCCTTGAAGAACGCGTGGGTGACCAGGTGGAAGAGACCCTCGGAGTACCCACCGACACCGACGCCCATGAACATGTAGCCAAGCTGGGAGACAGTGGAATAGGCGAGGATCTTCTTGATGTCGTCCTGGCGGATCGCGATGAGGGCAGCCAACAGGGCCGTCAGCGCGCCGATCCAGGCGACCAACGTCATGGCGTCGATCGACTGGACGTAGATCGCCGACGACCTGGCGACCAGGTAGACGCCGGCGGTGACCATGGTGGCTGCGTGGATCAGCGCAGACACGGGTGTCGGGCCGGCCATCGCGTCGGGCAGCCAGACGTGGAGCGGGATCTGCGCGGACTTTGCGACCGCACCACCCAGGAGCAGCAGGCCTATGGCGGTGGCCGTGGACGTCGTGAGCAACGGCGCGGCGGGGAAGACGGTCAGGAAGTCCAACGTGCCGAAGGTCTGGAAGATCAGGAACATCGCGACCATGAAGCTGACGTCGCCGACCCGGTTGGTGATGAACGCCTTCTTGGCGGCCGAGGCGTACTCCGCGTTGTGGAACCAGAAGCCGATGAGCAGGTAACTGGAAAGGCCGACCAGTTCCCAGCCCATGAACAGGACGAGGAAGTTCGAACCCAGCACCAGGATCAGCATCGACGTCAGGAACAGGTTCAGGTACGCGAAGAAGCGACTCCAACCCTCGTCACCGTGCATGTAGCCCAGCGAATAGACGTGCACCAGCGTGCCGACGCCGGTGACCACCAGCAGCATGACCGCGGTCAACTGGTCCACGAGCAGGTCGAAGCTCACGTGGAAGCCACCGACGGAGATCCAGTCCCCGACCTCGGCGAGGTAGGTCGCCTGGTCGGAGCGGACCTGCAGGAACACGGCGACGCTCAGGATGAACGCGGCAGTGGACATCCCGACGGGGAGCCACGCTGCGCGCGGCTCGCCAAGGCGCTTGCCCACGAAGATCGTGATCAGGAAGCCGAGCAGGGGCAGCGCGGGGATCAGCCAGACCATGCCGATGACGCCCGTGGCCTCGACGATGCGATTGGCGACGACGGCGGCGTGTCCGGCCGCCTCGGTGGCAAGCACGACGGGAGCAGCGAGAAAGGTCATCGCGTCACCACTTCAACAGGTTGGCGGCGTCGACGTCCGTCGTGCCTCGGCGGAAGAAGAGGTTGACGACCAGCGCAAGCCCGACGGCCACCTCGGCGGCGGCAACGACGATCACGAAGAAGACGAAGACCTGGCCGTCAGCCTCGCCCCAGACGCGCGAGGCGCCCGCGAGGGTGAGGTTGACGGCGTTCAGCATCAACTCGACGCACATGAACAGCACGATGGCGTTGCGCCGGACGAGGACGCCGCCCAGGCCGATCGCGAACATGATCGCGGACGCGGCGAAGTAGTGGCCGATCGGCATCAGTTCTCCTCCCCCGCAGATTCGCCGTCCGGATCGCCTTCGGGGTCGATCCCGTGCGTCGCGGCCAGCACGGCCTCGGCCTGTGCCATCGTGGGCAGGGGGGCATCGGATGCCCACGCGGTGTCGTCCTGGTCGTCCACGTCGTGGCGCTTGCCCAGGAACATCGCTCCGATCGTGGCGACGGTGAGCAGGACACCGGCCAGCTCGAACACGAACGTGTAACGGGTGAACATGCGCTCGGCGACGACGCCGACGCTGCCGTTGTCGCTGGCGGCGATCGCATCGGTGAGCCCCACGCATGGCAGGTCGTCGCTGTCGGCGACGACCTCGACGACGTTGAACTCACCGCAGACCGATGCGTCGGACCCGAAGGCCGGGATGATGGCGAACACGACAGTTGCCGCGACGACCGTGCCAGCCATGACCGCGGCCACCCGGGTGATCACGTCCCTCTCGACAAACGTGTCATCGCGATCGACGCCCAGCAGCATGATCACGAACAGGAACAGGATCATGATCGCGCCGGCGTACACGATGATCTGCACGATCGACAGGAACGACGACTGCAGGCCCAGGAACAGCCCGGAGATCGCGAAGAAGTTCAGGACCAGGAACAGCGCGGCATGGACGATGTTGCGTCGCGTGACCATCGCCAGTGCAGCGCCGATGCCGACGCTGGCGAAGACCCAGAAGAGGATGATCTCAGCCGACGAGTCGGACGCCGCGACCTGGGGCGGCACGGTGAGCGGGGCGTTCAGCGCGGCGATCAATTGACGTCACCCGCCTGCGCTGCCGCCTCGTCACTGCCGTCGGTCATCGCCGGGAGCGGGTGGTCGTGCAGTTCCCCGAGCACCTGGTTGGCTCGCTGGAACTTGCGGTTGGAGGCGGACAACACCGTGGTGCCGCCCTTGGTGGCAGGCGGTGTGACCGCCGGACCGCCGTAGTAGTTCAAGCCGCGCGCGCGGACTTCAGCGTCGGTGTGGGGCGTCGCCATCGCGCCCTCGGGCAGGACGGCCAGCAGCCGGTCCTTGGTGTAGACCAGCGCCTGGCGGTCCGGCTCGCTGAGTTCGTACTCGTGGGTCATGGTCAGCGCCCGCGTGGGGCACGCCTCGATGCACAAGCCGCAGAAGATGCAGCGGCTGTAGTTGATCTGGTAGTCCTCGGCGTAGCGCTCCCCGGGCGAGAAGCGCTCCAGGAGGGTGTTCTCCGCGCCTTGGACGTAGATCGCGTCGGCCGGGCACGCCCATGCGCACAACTCGCACCCGATGCACTTCTCCAGCCCGTCCTCGTAGAGGTTGAGCTGGTGGCGGCCGTGGAACCGAGGAGCCACCGGCTTGGGGCTCTCGGGGTACTCGAAGGTTTCCACCGGCCTGGTCATCGTGCGCAGCGGCACCGAGAACCCGCGGCCCAGGACGGTCCCGCGCAACCACGCGACGACCACCGCGACCAGCGCGACGTAGAACAGCAGGGTGACGATCCAGGTGGGCATCAGTGCACCACCTCCTCGGTCCGATGTTCATCGGGGGACGCGCCATGACCGAGGTCGCTGACCTGGGTCAGGATGGGCGACACGACCCAGGCGATCAGGACGACGACGAACCCGGCCCCGGCAACTACCCAGCGACCGTTGCCCGATCCACCGTCATTGGCGACGACCATCGAGGCGGTGATCAGTACCCACACCAGGCCGGCCGGGATCATGACCTTCCAGCCCAGGTTCATCAGCCGGTCGTAACGAATGCGTGGCAGGGCCGCGCGCAACAGCACGAAGAAGAAGACGAAGAAGAACACCTTGGCGGTGAACCAGCCGAGGCTCGCGACCCAGGCGATGCCGACCGGCAGGCCGAACGTCGGCCCTGCCGGCCCACCGAAGAACATCGTGACGATGATGGACGACATGATCGTCACGCTCATGAACTCCGCCAGCATGAACATGCCGAACCGCAAGCCCGAGTACTCGGTGTGGAAGCCGCCGACCAGCTCGCCCTCGGCCTCGGCCATGTCGAACGGCGGTCGCCCGGCCTCTGCGACCATGGACACGACGAAGATCAGGAAGGCCGGCAGCAGTGGGATGGCCAGCCAGTTCGGCACCCCATCAGCCAGCCCAACGCCGGTGGCCTGGATCATCACGATGTCGGACACGCGCAACGATCCGACGTAGATGAACACACTTGCGACCGCGAGGCCCTGGGCGATCTCGTAGGAGATCATCTGGGCCGTCGACCGCACACCTCCGAGCAGCGGGTAGATCGACTTCGAGCTCCAACCTGCCAGCACGACGCTGTAGACGTGGATGGAGCCCATGGCCAGAAACCACAGCAGGCCGACGTTGAGGTCAGCGACCTGGAGGCCGAACACCTCACCCCCGACGTGGATCGCACCGGCGTCGTTGGGGTACATGCCCGGCAACGCGGTCAGCGGAACGACCGCGATCGACAGGAACCCCACGATCACGCCAACCATGGGCGCGATGCCGAAGATGAACTTGTCGACGCCGCCGGGAGTGACGTCCTCCTTGAAGAACATCTTGATGCCGTCGACCAGCGTCTGCATCATCCCGAAGGGCCCAACGCGGTTGGGCCCCAGCCGCGACTGCATGAACGCCACCATTCGGCGCTCACCCCAGATCAGCAGGGCCGTGCCCAGCAGGAAGAAGGCGAACGCGGCCAACACCCGCACCAGGTGGACCCACAGCGGCAGAGTTTCGGTCACGCCGTCACCTCCGCGCGCGCCACGGTCACCGTCGGAGCACCGGACCCGTCGGCGTCGAGTGCGGTCGCCGGTACCTCGGTGGAGTTGCGCGGGACGAACACCACGCCGGCCACAAGGTCGGCATCAAGCTGCGCCGGGGCCGTGATCGACGCCTGCCCCGCGGTCACGGTCACGCGATCACCCGCGCCCACGCCCAGGGTCGCCGCGTCGGCCGGGTTGAGGCCGACCCATGCCGACCGCGCCGTCGCGAGTACTGCGTCGGCGCCGGTGGTCTGCGTGCCGCGATCCAGCAGGAGCCGGTGGGTGAGCAGGACCAGCCCGTCCGTCGGCGCTGACGGCCGGACCTTGTCGACGGTGGGCCAGTCGTGCGCCCGCGCGCGCCTTCCCAGGCGATCACGCTCGGCCCGCAGCTGGGCCAGGTCCGAGAAGCCGAGGTCCTTGCCGAGCACGGCGGCCAGCTGGACCACGATCCCCCAGTCGTCCTGGGCCAGTTCGGGCGCCGCCACCGCCGCTGAGAAGGCCTGCGATCGGCCCTCCCAGTTGGTCCGGTGCCCGGCCCGTTCCTGCGTCGAGGTGGCCGGCAGCACGATCGTCGCGTGCTCGACCGTTTCCGTCATCGCAAGGTCCTGGGCGATGACGGTCTTGACCCGTTCGAGGGCCTTGAGGGCCAGATCGCGGCTGGGCGCGTCACGGACCAGGTCCACGCCGACCAGGTGCAGGACGTCGATCTTCCCAGCGGCAGCGTCGGCCAGGACCTGCGCCAGCGTGCGCCCGGGTGTCGTGGGGACGGGGCCCCAGACGGCCTCGACCTCGGCGCGGTCGGCGGCGTCGTCCAGCCGCCGGCCTCCCGGCAGGACGCCTGCGAGAAGGCCTGCCTGCAGGGCACCGCGGTCTCCGGCGCGAGCCGGGACCCAGGCGATCTTCGCCCCGACGTGGTCGGCGATCTGGCCCGCAAGCGACAGGGCGTCAGCGCCGGCGCGTTCGCCGACGAGGATCACCGCACCCTTGCGCTCCTTGAGCGCACCGACGACGGTGTCCAGGTGTGGGTGATTCCAGCCGCTCGCGACCGCAAGCTCGGCAAGGCGACCGAGGCCAACGCCTCGACCGACGGCCGCCAGCGCATCGCCCTCGCGACCCACCCCCGTTGGCAATCGCCGCCAGGCCAGCTGCGCCGCGGAGCCGGCACGCGGGCCGACGGGAACCACCAGGGCCTTGTGGTTGCGCCATGCCTTTCGGATGCGCAGGTGGAGGATCGGGTTCTCCTCCTCGGCGTCCAGCCCCACGGTGAGGATGACCGGCGCCGCTTCGACGTCCGCAAACGTCGCCGCATCACGGCCAGCGTAGGCGCGCAACTCGTCGACGCGGCCTGCAACCTCGGCGGTGGTGCGGAAGTCCAGGTCGTCACTGCCCAGCACGGTCCGCGTGAACTTGCTGAGCGCGTAGGCGTCCTCGTCGGCCAGGCGACCGCCGGCGATCACGGCAACCCGACCGGGTCCGGCCTCCTGGGCGTCGGTGATCGCCTTGCGAGCGGCCAGCAGGGCTTGCGCCCAGGTCGCCTCGACCAGGTCGTTGCCGGTGCGCACCAGCGGTGTGGTGATCCGCGAGTCGTCGGTCAGCAACCGGAAGCCGAACCGGCCCTTGTCGCAGTCCCAGGCCTCGTTGACGGCCATGTTGGTGCGGGCGAGCTGGCGCTGGATCTCACCGCGTCGTGACTGGACGGTCTGGTTGCACCCGCCGGCACACTGCCCGCAGACCGACTTGGCGGAGCGCGTGTCGAAGGGACGCGCCTTGAAGCGGTAGTCGGTCGACGTCAACGCTCCGACCGGACAGATCTGGATCACGTTGCCCGAGAAGTAGCTGTGGTACGGCTCGTCCTCGTAGATCGCGACCTGCTCCAGCGCGCCACGCTCGAAGAGCTCGATGAACGGGTCGCCGGAGATCTGCTCGGAGAACCGGGTGCAGCGGGCACACAGGACACAGCGCTCACGGTCCAGCAGCACCAGGGACGACACGGCGACGGGCTTGTCGTAGCGACGCTTCTGGTCCACGAACCGGGACTCGCCCTGCCCGTGCTCCATCGACTGGTCCTGCAACGGACACTCGCCGCCCTTGTCGCACATCGGGCAGTCGAGCGGGTGGTTGATGAGCAGGAACTCAAGTGTCCCGGTCTGGGCCTTGCGCGCCATGTCGGAGGTCAGGTGGGTCTTCACGACCTGGTCCGGGGCAACCGTGGTCGTGCACGCCATCATCGGCTTCGGCGCACCCTCGACCTCGACCACGCACTGCCGGCAGGCACCGGCGGGGTCGAGCAGGGGGTGGTCACAGAAGCGCGGGACGATGATCCCCAGCTGCTCGGCAGCCCGGATAAGCAACGTGCCCTTTGCAACCTCGACCTGCTTGCCGTCGATGGTGAGCTTGACCAGGTCGGTCCGCATGTCGGTCATCGTCAGACCCCCGCCGTCGACAGGTCGTTGCGGGCGAGGTAGTCCGTGGCCTTCGCGGCCTCCATGGACACCACACCGGCGGGCAGCTGGCCGTGCTCGACGAGCAGTTCGTACTCATCGCGGAAGTACTGCAGGCTGGAGGAGATCGGCGTGGTGAGCGCGTCGCCCAGGGCGCAGAAACTGCGCCCCAGGATGTTGTCGCACACGTCCTGCAGCAGGTCGATGTCGGCGGCCGTGCCCTGGCCGTCCAGCATCCGGCGCAGGATCTGCGACAGCCAGTAGCTGCCCTCACGGCACGGCGTGCACTTGCCACAGGACTCGTGCTCGTAGAACTTGGTGTAGCGGTGGACGGTCTCCACCACGGAGGTCTTGTTCGAGTGCACCATCAGGGCGCCGGTGCCCAGCAGCGAGCCGGCGTCGCGGATCGCCTCGAAGTCGTAGGTCACGTCGACCATCGACGCAGGCAGGATCGGCGTGGACGAACCGCCGGGGAAGAACCACTTGAGTTCGCGGTCATCCAGCATGCCGCCGGCCATCTCGATCATGTCGCGCACGGGCGTGCCAAGGGCCACCTCGTAGTTGCCGGGGCGCTTGACCTCGCCGGAGATGCACATCAGCTTGGCCCCGGGCGACTTCTCGGTGCCCCACTGGGTCCACCAGGGGGCGCCGTTGCCCACGATGTAGGCCGCCGCCGTCACGGTCTCCACGTTGTTCACCGTGGTCGGGCAGCCGTACAGCCCATGGGTCGCAGGAAACGGCGGCCGCAGGCGCGGCTGGCCACGCCGACCCTCCAGCGAGTCGAGCAGTGCAGTTTCCTCACCGCAGATGTAGGCAGCGGCACCACGGTGCAGGACGATGTCGACCCGCTTGCCGGAACCGAAGACGTTGGCACCGAGGTAGCCCTTGGCATACGCCTGCTCGATGGCCTTGCGCAGCCGCCGGCTGACCCAGCCGAACTCACCGCGGGCGTAGATGAAGCTCATCTCGGAGTTGATGGCCAGGCAGGAGACGATGACCCCCTCGACCAGGGAGTGGGGGTCGCGCTCCATGAGCGGGCGGTCCTTGAACGTGCCCGGCTCGGATTCGTCGGCGTTGACGACCAGGTAGATCGGCTTGCCCGTGTCCTGGGCGATGAACGACCACTTCAGGCCGGTCGGGAAGCCGGCGCCCCCACGGCCACGCAGGCCGGAGTCCTTGATGATCTGGATCATGTCCGCGCTGGACAGTTCCAGCGCCTTGCGGGCAGCCTGGTAGCCGCCGTGCTGTTCGTAGACGTCGATGTCGTGGACGCCCGGGATGTCGTAGCGCGCGGACAAGGCCTGGACTGGACCGATGGTTCCCATGCTCAGGCCTCCTCGGTCGCAGCGGTCGCAGCGGTCGCAGCGGTCGCAGCGGTCGCAGCGGTCGCGCCGAACTGCTCGCGGAAGATCTGGCCACCGTGGCCGGCGACGTCGCCGCCGGGGTGCGTCACCGGGATGTCGGTCTCGCCCGACTTGTAGGACGGTGGGACGGCATGGGCCTCGACGTTGTGGCGCGACGCCAGCGCCAGTGCAGCACTGAAGGCGTCGTCAACACCCGACAGCTCGCGCTCCACCTCGGCGAAGGTCGGCGCGGGCTCACCCGACCAGTTCGACACCGGCGGCTGGCCCTTGCGGCAGCCATCGAGGAGCCGGTCGGCCTCGTCATCGGTGAGCGGGCCGTACATCTCGTAGTTGACCTGCACGACCGGGGCGGCGTCACAGATGCCCAGACACTCGGCCTCTTCCACGGCCGTGCGCGTCTGCGGGTCGTACGCGCCGCCGAGTGCCGACCGGTACCGCTCCAGGATCGTGCCGCCGCCGGCCAGCTTGCAGGTCGGGTTCGTGCACACACTCAGGAGCCAGTCACCGACAGGCTCGCGCTTGAACATCGTGTAGAAGGTCGCAACGGCGCCGACCTCGGCCTTGGTCAGGTTGAGCGTCGCAGCGCAGAACGCGATGCCCTCGTCGGTGACGTGGCCCTGCTCGGCCTGCACGAGGTGGAGCAGGGGCAGCAGCGCCGAACGCGCGACGGGGTACTTCGCGACGATGCGCGCGGCATCGGCGTGGGTCTGCTCACTGAGCGGCACGATCGTGCTCCAGCTTGCTTGCGGCGGTTGGAGGTGGCTGGTGGTGCGATGTTGCGCGGCGGGCCCGGCGGTGGGCGCCGACGGGGTCAGCGGTCGACACCGCCCATCACGGGATCGATCGAGGCCACGTTGGCGATGACGTCGGCGATGAGGGCGCCCGCGCTCATCACGTTGGAGGCCTGCAGGTTCACGAAGGAGGGTTCGCGCACGTGCACGCGGTACGGGCGGTTCGTGCCGGCGGAGGTGATGTGGTAGCCGAGCTCACCGCGTGGCGATTCGACGGCTTGGTAGACCTGACCGGCAGGCACCGTGAACCCCTGGGTGACCAGCTTGAAGTGCTTGATCAGCGCTTCCATCGACTGGCCCATGATCCTGCGGATGTAGGCGGGGTCGTTGCCGATGCCGTCGGCGCCAAGCGCCTGCTGGCTGGGCCAGGCGATGCGCGCGTCGTCGACCATGACAGAGCCCGTGGGAAAGTCGGCCAAGGCCTGCTCGATGATGCGCAGGGACTGGCGCATCTCCTCCAGGCGGACCAGGAACCGCGCGAAGTTGTCGCCGGCCGTCTCGGTGGGGATGTCGAAGTCGTAGGACTCGTACCCGAGGTAGGGCTGGGCCTTGCGCAGGTCCCAGCTGATGCCAGCAGCCCGCGCCAGCGGGCCGGTGATGCCCAGTTCGCGGCAGTTGTCGGCGTCAAGGATGCCGGTGCCGCGCAGGCGATCGTTCCAGATGGGGTTCCTGAGCAGCAGGTCCTCGTACTCACCCATCTTCTCGCGCAGCTTGACGACCAGCGCCGTGCAGCGGTCCTCGAAGTCGGCGGTCACGTCGGCTGCCAGGCCACCGGGACGGATGTAGGCGTGGTTCATGCGCAGACCGGACTGCGACTCGAACAGGTCCAGGATGTGCTCACGCTCACGGAAGCCGTAGGTCATCATCGTGACCGCGCCCAGCTCCATGCCGCCCGTGGCCAACCACACCAGGTGGGACGCCAGGCGGTTGAACTCCAGCAGGATCACGCGGGCCACGCGAGCGCGCTCGGGCACCTCGATGCCCAGCAGCTTCTCCACACCCAGGCAGAACGCGGTCTCGTTGAACAGCGGCGCGAGGTAGTCCATCCGGGTGAAGAACGTGCAGCCCTGGACCCAGGTCCGGAACTCGGCGTTCTTCTCGATGCCGGTGTGCAGGTAGCCGATGATGGGCTTGACGTTGACGACCGTCTCGCCGTCGAGTTGCAGGACCAGGCGCAACACGCCGTGGGTCGACGGGTGCTGGGGGCCCATGTTGACGGTGATGATGTCGTCGCTGACGGCATCGACGACGGCTTCCCAGTCGGCACCGTCGACGAACACGTCACCCGCAAAGTCGTCGCTGGGCGCCGCGCGGTCCAGGTCCGTGCTCACTCGACCACCTCCCGCAGGTCGCGCTGGCTGGGTGGCGGGATGAACTTGTCGTTCTGGTACGGGATGTCCACGCCGCCCAACGGGTAATCCTTGCGGTGGGGGTGGCCGACCCAGTCGTCCGGCATGAGGATGCGGACCAGGTCGGGGTGGCCCTGGAAGTCGATGCCAAACATGTCGTACGCCTCACGCTCCAACCAGTTGGCCGTTGGGTACAGGCCCGTCACCGACGGCAGCCGCGGGGTCGTGTCGTCCACGGCCACGACCACGCGGAACCAGTGGTTGTGGGTGTGGCTGCGCAGGATGTAGTCCACCTCGATCACGCCCTGGGCACGGTCGATGCGGTACTCCGGCCAGCCGGTGGTTGACGGCTGGCGCTGGATCGAGTGGTCGCCGGCGGGCCAGTGCACGGCCGACAGGTCGGCCAGCCACGCACACGCCAGCGCCTCGTCGTCACGGCAGAAGCGCAGGACCTCCAGCACCTGGCTGGGCTTGACGTACAGGCTGAGTTCACCGAACTTGACGTCCGCCGCGACATCACCGAACCGCCCCTGGACATGCCGCTCAATCGCGGCGAGGTCCATGCTCGAGGTGGCGTCTGATCCCGACGACGGCGGTTCGCCCGTCGCCTCGGCGTCGAAGACCGGGTGGCCCTCGCTCATCAGCGAGCCCCCTGCTCGGCGAAGGTCTGGTTGCGGATCTTCTCGTGGAGCTTGAGGATCCCGTCCATCAGCATCTCCGGCCGCGGCGGGCAACCGGGGACGTACATGTCGACGGGGACGATGTGGTCCACGCCCTGCACCAGCGCGTAGTTGTTGAACATGCCGCCCGAAGTGGCGCACACGCCCATGGAGATGACCCACTTCGGGTCGGACATCTGGTCGTAGATGCGGCGCAGGACCGGCGCCATCTTGTGGCTCACGCGACCGGCGACGATCATCAGGTCGGCCTGGCGAGGCGAGGCGCGGAAGACCTCCATGCCGAAGCGGGCCATGTCGTGGCGCGGCCCACCCGACGCCATCATCTCGATCGCGCAACAGGCCAGCCCGAACGTGGCAGGCCACAGCGACGTCGATCTCGAGTAGTTCACGAACTTCTCGAGGTTGGTCAGCAGGATCCCCGACGGGAGCTTGTCCTCTAGTCCCACTTGAGGCCTCCTCGACCGATTTCGTAGACGAACGCCACGCCCAGCAGGCCCAGGAAGACCGCCATCTGTCCGACGCCGAACCAGCCCATCGAGCGGTACACGACGGCCCACGGGTACAGGAACACGGTCTCCACGTCGAAGATCAGGAACATCATCGCGACCATGTAGAACTTCACCGAGAAGCGCTGGTTCACCACGTCGGCAAGGGGCTCGTTGCCACACTCGTAGGCGGCCAACTTGGTGGGATTGGGCCGGTTGGGACCAAGCCGCCGCGACGCGACGACCGATCCGACGGCGAAGGCCGCAGCGACGATGGTGAGCAGCAGGATCGGCGTGTACTCGGACAGCACGAGGCCCTCCTGTTCGGGTCAGCGCACGCCGCAGCGCACGGGGGTGGTCGACGGCGGGGTAAACCTAGGTCGCCGGTGGTTGTGGCGGGAACACGAGGCGACGTGGGGTCAGCCGGCAGTCCGGGCCCCGACTCAGGCGGCCGGTGCCATGCGTTGCAGCGTGTTGATGACAAGGTCCTTGGCGTCACTCGGCCGGGTGTCCGTCAGGTGCGCCATGAGCTTGAAGACCAGCTCCATGAGCGGTCGATACGGCATCCCGTACGTGGTCAGGATCTTCATGACGTCCGGGTCACCGACCAGGTGGGTGAACACGTTGCCCAGCTGGTAGTAGCCGCCCCAGCGGTGGCGCAGCTCCACGTCGTAGGCGTCGAGGTCGGCCGTGCGGCGCCTGGCCAGCGCACCGTCGACGATCTCCGCAGCGAGGTGGCCAGCCTCCATCGCGTAGGAGATCCCCTCGCCGTTGAACGGGTTGACGAACCCGCCGCTGTCTCCGACCAACAGCAGGCCGTCGCGGTGCAGTGGGGTGCGGTTGAAGCCCATGGGGATCGGGCCCGTGCGCAGACCGTCGACCTGGTTGTCGGGGCTGGTCTCCCACTCGGCTTCCATGCCCGTCGCCCAGGCCTGCAACATCTTGCGGTAGTTGGTGCCCTGGAAGTCCTTGGACGTGTTCAGCAGGCCCAGGCCGACGTTGATCGTCCCGTCGTCCAGCGGAAAGATCCAGCCGTAGCCGGACAGGAGGTTCCCGTCAGCATCAGACAGGTTGAGAAACGACGAGATCCAGTCGTCGCCGGACCGCTTCGACTTCCAATAGCCGCGCGCCGCCACGGCCATCGGTCGGTCCGGCCTGCGGGTGAGCCCCACCTGCTTGGCGAGCCCGGCCCCGGCGCCATCGGCGGCCACCACGATCGGGGCAAGCAGCTGACCGCTGTTGCCCTGGTCATCGCGCCAGGCCACGCCGTGGATTCGCCCGGAGCCCGGACGCCGCAGCGGCGCCGTCGCAGTCACGCCCTCGCGCAGTTGGGCACCGCGTTTGACCGCCTCGGTCGCCAAGCGGTCGTCAAACACGCGGCGTGTCGCCGTCGCGCCCCAGTTGGGCCAGTCGTCCAACGTGGGCCACGGCAGTTCCATCACGGTGTGGCCACCGTGGATGCGCAAGCCCTGCTGGGTGGCCCACCCGGGGACGCGGCCGCTGGCCTCGTCGACCAGGCCGAGGTCGAGCAGCTCCTTCACGACGCGCGGCGTGAGCCCGTCGCCGCAGACCTTGTCCCGCGGGAAACGGTCCTTCTCCAGGAGGATGACGTCGCGGCCAGCCGACGCCAACCACGCCGCCGTGGCGGCCCCGCCCGGCCCGGCGCCGGCGACGATGACGTCAGCCGTCTCGACGCTCATGCAGGCCTCCGGGGGGCTTTGGGTCTCCGCAGCGATGACAGCTCGTGAAACAGTTCACGAGGCGGCGCGAGTCTACCGATGACCAGAAGGCCGCGACCGGCGGACCCGGCCGCTCGTCACCGGGACGCAGTCAGGACGGCCAGGGTGGCCGCGACATCGTCGGCGCCCACCAGCACGACGCCACCGGGCGTGCCGACGGGCCCGGCAACGCCGTGATCCGCCACCATCAGGCGCAGCACCATCTCGCCTTCGACGGGCAGGCCGGCCTGGCGCGCTGCAGCTGCCACGTCGAAGACCAGGCCGGTGACCACGCCCCGCGCGACCGTCACGCGCGCCGGCACGGTGGCGGGCAGCGCGGCCAGGTCCTCCTCGAGGCCGTCCAGTCCCACGGCCGCGCCCAGCCCGACGTCACGTCCCACCTCGGCGGAGACCCGCAGCAGGTCACGCAACCGCAGTTCGACCAGGAAGGCCTCGTCCCCGGTGGACTCGTCGACTCCGGCCACCTCGACGAACCGGTCGAAGAATCCGTCGAGGTTGGTGCCGAGCGCGGCGAGCAGCGCGCCAGCCGTTGCGGCAGGCGACGCCGAGGCGTCGACGTTGTCGCCATTCGCGGTGCCGATCCCGGCCAGGTCCACGCCCGCCAGGCCGCCCTCGAGGCCAATCCACCCGCCGTCGTAGACGGTTTCCACGGCTTCGAGCACACCGGCCGGCACGCCCGTCCCGGCAAGGCCGTCCAACAGTTCCTGCTCGGAATCGAAGGTGGCGATGCCGACACCAGCCAGCAGGTCCACGATGCCGGCACGCAGGTACAGGACGTCGGCCACCTGGCGCACCTCGACGACGGCGCCTCCCAGGGCCAGCAACTCCAACTGCGTGTCCTCGCCGTCCACGACGCCGCGCAGCCCGATCCCGCGCAGCGTTGACGCGGCAGCGGCCGCGTCGGCGCCCAGGCCGGGCAGCGCCGCCGCGTCGGCGTCCAAGGCCACCTCGAAGGCGAACGATCCCGCCAGGGTGGCGCGAAACGCTGCGGCAAGCTCGGCGGCCGGCGGCTCCTCGGCACCGCGACAGCCGCTCAGGACAACCGCGACCACCAACGCGATCGCCCACCACGGCGGGCGGGTCCGACGTTGGCGGCTCCGACGTGCGGGGTCCCAGCCTGGGCGGTCAGCCACGGAAACCACGGTGGATCGCCACGATCCCCCCGGACAGGTCCTTGACCATGACGTCGCGCCAGCCGGCGTCACGCATCCATCCGGCGACGACCGCGCGGTTGGGCCAGGCCGCGATCGACTCGGCGAGGTAGCCGTAGGCGGGCGCCGACGACGACACGGCGCGTGCGGCCAGCGGCAGGAGTTCCTGCAGGTAGGCCGCGTAGACGGCCCGAAACGGCGGCCACGTCGGCCGGGCGAACTCCATGACGACCATGCGTGCCCCGGGTCGTGCCACGCGGGCGAACTCGGCCAACCCCATCGCCGGATCCGGGAGGTTGCGCAGCCCGAACGAGATCGTCACGGCGTCGAACGTGGCGTCCGAGAACGGCAGGTGCAACGCGTCGCCGTTGACCCAGTGAACGTCGGGCAGTCCGCGGCGCTTGCCCTCGGCGAGCATGTTGAACGACAGGTCAAGGGCGACCACGTCTCGGGCACCGTTGGCCAGCAACTCGCGCGCGACGTTGCCCGGGCCGGCGGCCACGTCAAGCACCCGCACGCCGGCAGGCTGGGCCACGAGTGCCGCGACGCGCCGCCAGTGGGCGTCCTGCCCGACGGACAGGACCGTGTTGGCCACGTCGTAGCGCGGGGCCACGCGGTCGAACATGGCCTGGACGAGTGCAACGTCCTTGCCCGCGCGCCCTGCAGCAGGCAGCAGGTCGTGGTCGGTCGGCACAGGTACTTCCCTCGACGGGCGATGGCCGGGGAACGTAGCCCGGCGCCTTTCACCCTCCCGGTGCCTGTGACGGGACGACACCGGCTGGTAGCACTACCGTGCGCGTAGCCGCGACGGTTTGGCAATCGTCGCGCCGCACAGGAGCTGGGACATGAACAACGACCAGGACAAGCGGACAGACCCTGATGACAACTCGCTCGACCTGTCGGCGCTGGAAGCCGCCGTGGCCGAGTTGGGCATCGAGGACATGGACGACGGTCCGGCCAGCCCACCGCCAGCGAGGAACCACGGCCTGGACCTCACGGAGGCGCCACCCGCCGCCGACGCGGGCGCCGGCAGGTCCGTGTTCGACATGCCGCTGCCCGACGGCATCGAGATCCCCGACTTCAGCGGGTCGTCGCTGGTCGGGTCGGCCGCCGAACCGCCTGAACCCGAACCGCGACGCGCTCCTGCGACCCCCCAACCGGCGACACCACGGCCGGCGCCACCCACGAGTGCTCCCGCCCCGGACCCGGTCGCCGACGTGGCCTCGGCCAGCAGTGCCCTTCGCGAGCTCGGCGTGGTCGAGCAGGTCGCCAGCCCCCCGGAGCCGGAGCCGGAGCCCGAGCCAGAGCCAGCACCGGCGATCGACAGCAGCCTGTCCCTGGAGAACTACACCGCCCAGGGCGGTCGGATCAAGGGTGGGTTGAAGGCGGTGAAGGGGTCGCTCGGGCGCTGAGGCAGTGCTTGACGGTGCGTAGTCTGCGGGCCTTCGAACGGTTGCCCGCAAGGACCCCCTGTGCCTGATTCTGCCCAGCACGGCCAGCCCCCAGCGCTGCGTGGTCCCGACGCGGCACTGGCTGCGGCCCTGACCGACCGCGGTGGTGTGAGCGTTCTCCTGACGTTGGACGAGCTGGCCGACAGCGCCCAGCTGTCTGTCCCGCTTCTGGAGGCCCTGGTCCGTGAGGGGTTGCTGGTCCCCAGGGTCGATGACCCGCCACGATTTGCCGCCAGCGACGGGGCTGTCGTGACCGAGGGACTCCGCCTGGTCGAGGCCGGCGTGCCCTTGGCCGAACTGCTCGACCTGGCTCGGCGGACAGACGCCGGCCTGCGCGCGGTCGCCGAACACGCTGTGGATGTGTTCATGCGGTTCGTCCGTGACCGGGTCATTGGCGAGGAGGCCGACGGCGACGTGGCAGCCGCGCGCCTGGTGGCGGCCTTTGACACGATGTTGCCCGCGACAGGACGCCTGCTGTCGAGCCACTTCGAGCGGTTGGTCGTCGAGGCCGCCCGCGCCCGGATCGCTGCCGAATCCGATCAGGGCCGGACCGCGTGACACGCCTGCGTGTCATGACGCGGGAGGTCGCCGCCGGCATTGACCTCACCCGACAGGTGCCTGATCGCGATGGGGTTGCGTGGCTGCAGGCGGGGGACGGACTGGTCGGCCTTGGGTCGGCGGTCAGGATCGACGCCGGTCAGGGACCACAGCGGTTCGCCGTCGCATCCGACCGGTGGGCGGCACTGGTCGATGCAGCCGACGTCGACGACCCGGTGGGTGTGGCGGGCACCGGCCCCGTCGCGCTGGGGTCGTTCACCTTCACCGACGATGCGGCCGGCTCGTCAATGGTGGTCCCGACCACCATCATCGGCCAACGCCACGGTCGCGCGTGGGTCACGACCGTGACCAGCGACGGCTCGGCGCCCCCGACCCCGAGGCTCCCCACGGCGCGCGACCTGCCCCCACCCCAGGCCGACCGGCCGCGCTACGCCGGCGCCTCGGTTCCCGACCTGCTGTGGCTGGAGGCGGTCGCGGAGGCGGTGAAACGGCTGACGCGCGGCGACCTCGACAAGGTGGTGTTGGCGCGCGACCACGCGCTGTGGGCCAAGGCGCCGTTCGCCGTGGCCGGGGTCGCCGCGCGACTGGCGGCGCGGTTTCCCGACTGCTTCACGTTCATCGACCGGGGCCTGGTGGGCGCAACCCCCGAGCTGCTCGTCCGACGGCTCGCGACCGATGTCACCTCCATCGTCCTGGCCGGGTCCACGGCACGTTCAGCCGACCCGGCCCGCGATGCCGAGCTGGCGCAGGCACTGCTCGCGTCCGCCAAGGACGTGTTCGAACATCGCCTGGCCGCAGACTCGGTCGAAGCGGTGCTGGGACCCCTGGCGCCCGACCTGACACGGACCGGTCCAACCCTGCTGCAGCTGGACAACGTCACGCACCTGCAGACGCGGTTGCACGGCCGGCTGTTCGGCGGCAGCCGGCGCCTCACCGCACTCGACCTCGCCGGAGGACTGCATCCGACGGCGGCCGTCGGCGGGACGCCCACCGCTGCAGCCCTGGGCGTCATCCGCGAACTCGAGGGCCTGGACCGCGGCCGGTACGCGGCCCCGATCGGTTGGGTCGACGGGCGCGGCGATGGCGAGTTCGGGATCGCGCTGCGCTGTGCGGAGCTGTCCGGTGCACGGGCCCGCCTGTTCGCCGGCGCCGGCATCGTCGCGGCGTCGCTGCCCGAGGCCGAACTCGAGGAAACGCGGGTGAAGTTGCTCGCGATGCAGTCAGTCCTGGGCGACGTCTGACCCGGCCCCGGCCAAGGCTGCGAGCGACGCAGCCACGGCGGAGCGCAGGCTGGCACGGACATCCACGTCAGCGGACCGATCGGTCGGGACGACCAGCACGTGGACACCGCCGGACTCGACCGCTACGCCGATGGCCTGGCGCAGGTCCGCCAGTGAAGTGACGAGGCTGGCCGCCACGCGATGGGCGTGGGCGACGTCGCGCAGGTCGATGCCATGCGGCGTGGCGAACAGGCGCTCGAAATGCGGCTGGGCAGCCTGGGGCAGCTGGTGGAACAGGCCGCCGCCGTCGTTGTCGATGACGACCAGTACCAGGTCAACGTCTCGATCCGGTCGTAGCAGCAGGCCCGACTGGTCGTGCAGGAAGGACAGGTCACCGGCCAGCGCCACTGTCGGACCGTCGGTCGCGAGCGCGACCCCGAGTGCCGTTGAGACGAACCCGTCGATGCCACTCGCGCCCCGGTTGGCAACGACGCGAACGTCGTCACGGGCGGCGCTGTAGGCGTCGAGGTCGCGCACGGGAGCCGACGAAGCGACGACCAGCGTCGCCCCCGGGACGGCCGGGACGCTGGCCAGGGTGGCTCGGGCCGCCCCCGGCCCGGACGGCTTGGCATCATCGAGGTGGTGGCCGACGGCCACCGCAGCCGCGGCGTCGGCACGCCGCCACGCCTGCATCCATGCATCGCCATCCTGGTTGTCCTGGGGCGCGTCGCGACGCAGCCGGGCCAGCCGCGCGGCGACGTCGTGACACCACCACGACGGGTCAGCGGCCACTACCGCGGCAGCACTGCGGGCAGGGTCCAGCCAGGCGCCGTCGGCATCGACGACGACCTGCGGGATCGAGGAATCGAGCCACTGCTCGAGCGGCCGTGACAGGCCCGTGCGGCCGACACGGATCACGAGGTCAGGCCGATGCGCCGTGGCGAACTCGGGCACGCCGAGCAGCAGGTGCGCGTGAGAAATGGCGCCGCCGCCGCGACGCGACGAGACCACCTCGGCAAGGACCGGCCAGCCGGTCGCTTCGGCCAGGTCGGCCAGTGCGGCCCGGTCCACGTCGCAGTCCCCCAGCACGATCAGCCCGCGCCGCGTCGCCGCGATCCGGTCCGACCAGGCATGGAGGTCACCGGCGTCAAGGCGACGCGCACCGCCGTAGGTCCGCGTCCACGGCTGGTCGTCAGCTCGGCCGTCGTAGGCGTGGACCGTCGCGTGACCCACCACGCGGCCGTCGTTGACGGCGGGGACCGTCGGCTCGCGGAAGGCAAGGTTGAGGTGGACCGGACCCGCACCACCTGCCCCGGCTGACCCACCCAACGCCCCGGCGCCCGCGCCGGCGACTCCGGCGGCCGCGGCCCAGGCCCGACAGGCGGTGGCGCGCCAATAGGCATTGGAGGTCGCAAGGTCCTCGGCCACGCCCACCTCGCAGAACCAACGGACCCGGTCGCCATGCAGCTTGACCTGGTCGATGGTCTGATTGGCGGCGGTGTGGCGCAGCTCGGGTGGGCGATCGGCCGTGAGCAGGAGCAACGGGACCCGGGCGGCATCGGCCTCGATCACTGCGGGAAAGAGGTTGGCGGTCGCCGTTCCCGACGTCGTCACGACGGCAGCTGGCCGGCCGGAGCCGCGCGCGAGGCCGACCGCGAGAAACCCCGCCGAGCGCTCATCGATCTCCACGTGGAGGGAGACGCCGGGGTGATCCTGCAACGCATAGGCCAGGGCGGTCGAGCGGGAACCGGGCGCCAGGACCGCATCGGTCAGCCCGCAGCGCGCCAACTCGTCGACCAGCACGCGTGCCAGCGCAGTCGACGGGTTCGGATGGCTCATGGATCCCTCGCAAGCGGCTGACAGGTCGAAGCGTGCGGCGGCTACAGGTAGCGCGCGTCGGTCGCGGCAGCCGCGGCCGCCCGCAGGCGCGCCAGCATCGCAGACGCCACGGGCTCCGGCGGCCGCAGGGCGTCCAACAGGTCCGGATCCGGCGCCACCGAGCGCACGCGGATCGAACCATCGAGACCCGCGAGCAGCGGATCCGCGGTCACGTCCTGGGCCAGCAGCGTGGCCGTGCCAAGGCCACACGCCAGGTCCAACGCCGGCAGCGCCGCGGCCAGCGCGAGCCCGGCGGACAATCCGACCGATGTCTCCAGCGCCGACGACACGACGGCTGGCAGCCCGACCTGTTCGACGATGTCCAACGTGCGGCGGACACCGCCAAGCGGCTGGGCCTTCACGACCAGGTAGTCCGCCGCGCCGGCGGCGGCGACGCGTGCCGGGTCGTGGGCCGTACGGATCGACTCGTCAACGGCGAGGGGGACGGTGACCCGCCGTCGCAGCTCGGCCATGTCGGCCAGCGTGGCCACCGGCTGCTCGGCGTACTGCAGGCCGCCCGCCGCACGATCGAGGTCGGGCAGGTGACGTGCCGCCTCCTCCAGCGTCCACGCGCCATTGGCATCCACCCGGATGGCTCCGCCGGCACCCAGGTGGTCACGCACGGCGGCGACCCGGTCCAGGTCGTCGCCATGCGACTGGCCGGGCTCGGCGACCTTGACCTTCACGGTCCGAGCGGGGCTCCCGGCCAGGAACGCGCCGACCTCGGCGGCGGGCAGTGCCGGCACGGTCGCGTTGACCGGCACGGCGGATCGCAGGGCAGGTGGGAACCCGACGATGGCGGCCTCGATCGCAGCGGCCAACCAGCGTGCTGCGTAGGCGTCGTCGTACTCCGGGAACGGCGACCACTCTCCCCACCCGGCAGGCCCGTGCACCAGCACGGCGGCCCGCTCGGTGACGCGGCGGAACCGGACCCGAAGCCCGACGACCACCGGGTGGAGCTCAATGTCCGCCAGTGCCGCCCCGAAGTCGACGGGAAGTTCGATGGCCACCCGTCAGCCGAGGGGGTTGCGCAGCAGGAGCCCCAGCGTCAACAGCGCCGCGTAGGCCAGCTGGGCCTGTGCGGTGTGGCCCAGGGCCTGGATGAGCAGCGGCCCGATCGGGGCGTTGCGCACCACCTGCAGGCCCTTCGCGGCCAGCGGGACCGACAGCAGGGGCAGGGCCAGCCAGCCCTCACCCGCGGCCAGCGCCAGCACCAGGCAGAACGCCAACGCCCCGTTGACCAGGCCGACGTAGAGCAGGCGGGTGCGGTGCTCGCCCAGCCGGACCGCCAGGGTCCGCTTGCCCGCGGCCGTGTCCGTGGGGATGTCGCGCAGGTTGTTCACGACCAGGAGCGCGGATGCCAGCGCGCCCATGGGCACAGCGGCCAGCCATGGCAGGACGTGGAACACCTCGTCCTGGACGAAGGCCGACCCGACCGTCGCCACCACGCCGAAGAACAGGAACACGAACACCTCGCCCAGGGCCTGCGAGGCGTAGGGCCGGGGGCCGCCCGAGTACCCCAGCGAAGCAAGCCCCGCGGCCACCCCGACCAGGACGAGCCACGGCCCGGCCAGCAAGGCCAGCCACGCCCCAGCAACAGCGGCGACCAACAGGGCCAATCCAACCGCCTGCTTCATCTCGTCGGGCTGGATGATCCCGCTGGCGACCATCCGGCGCGGTCCGACCCGATCATCGGTGTCGACTCCGCGGACGCCGTCGAACAGGTCGTTGGCGAGGTTGACGGCGATCTGCAGCGCGACCGCCACGACCATGGCAAGCACGAACCGCCACCACAGCACGCCGATGGCCTCCGACCCCGGCGAGAACAGCGCGGCGCCAGCGCGGGTGCTGGCCGCCGTCCCGACCAACACGGGAGCAATCGAGGCAGGCAGCGTCCGCGGACGGGTCGCCTCCAGCCACGGGTGCGAGGGGGCCACGGCGACAGCATTCATGCGCGGCAGTCTACGAGCGCTCCGGCCCCGGCTCGGACACCGGGCGTCACCGACGGTCGGGTCTCGGCGGTCCGCCGCGATGCGGCAGACTCCGGGCACCCAAGCGGCCGGAAGGCTGGCAGTGAATGCGCTGATCGCCATTCGGGCTGGCTCGACCACGGACCTCCTGGCCGCCATCGAACAGGCGTGGGCCGGGGGGGACGCGGTCCTGCCCATGGCCACCGACGCGCCGGACGCTGCCGTGGCCGACGTCGTGCGTCGGGTTCACCCCGCGGCCTTCGCGCGCCCCCACCTCGACCCCGCCATTGGGTCGAGGGTCCACGGGTTGAAGGTCCACCACCTCCCGGACCCCGTCGAGCTCCCCCAGGGCACGGCACTTGTCGTGATGACCTCCGGCAGCACGGGGCCAGCCCGGCCCGTAGTGCTCTCGCGCGCCGCGCTGGACGCCTCCGTCCACGCGTCGGTGGCGCGGCTGGGCTGCGCGCCGGGCGCGCCGTGGCTGGTCTGCCTGCCGGCGCATCACGTCGCCGGCATCACGGCCGCGATGCGCAGTCGTCAGCTTGGCGTAGCCCCCATCGTCCACGATCGGTTCGACCCGGACACCATCCGTTCGCTGCTGGAGACGACCCGTCCATGGGTGTCGCTGGTCCCCACGCAGCTGGCGCGGCTGCTCGATGCTGGCGTTGCGGTCGACCGGTTCGCAGGCGTGCTGCTGGGCGGTGCCGCTGCCTCGTCGGCGCTGCTGGATCGTGCCCGGGCCACTGGCGCTCGGATTGTCCGCAGCTACGGCATGACCGAGACGTGCGGCGGCTGCGTATATGACGGCCTGCCACTGCCCGGCGTCGAGGTTCGGGCCGGCAGCGACGGTCGCCTGGCCGTGCGCGGAGACGTCCTGTTGACGGGCCACCTCGAAGACGGGACGTTGACGGCGGCGGTCGACGACGACGGGTGGTTTGTCACCAACGACCGCGGGAATGTCGACGACAACGGTCTTGTCGAGGTACGGGGCCGGGCCGACGACATCATCGTGTCGGGTGGGGAGAACGTCCCCGCCAGCACCGTGGCCACCAGACTGGAGCAGCACCCCGGCGTGGCAGCCGCAGCCGTCATCGGCCGGCCCGACCCGCAATGGGGCGAGGTGGTCGTCGCCGTCATCGAGGCGGCCACAACCCCGCCGCCGACGCTTGCGGAACTGCGCGACCACGTCGCCGCGACCCAGCCGCGGGCCTGGGCTCCGCGCGAGGTCCTGGTGGTGGATCGACTCCCTCGAACGGCCTTGGGCAAACACGACCGCCAAGGGATCAAGGCGCTGCTCGAGCCCTGACGCCGCAACCCAGACGCCGCAATGCAACGAGGCGGCCGATGGCCGCCTCGTTGCATGGTCTGGCCGATCTCAGATGGTGACGTCGAACGACTCGGTGACGCGAGCGTCGCCGTAGCCCGTGGTGACGTCGACCCGGTAGGTACCCGGCTCGAGGTCCTTGATGGTCGCCGAGAACGTGTCGCGACGAACCCGTGCATCGACCTCGTCAACCTCTTCGCCGTCGGCGTCATAGACGGTGACGAACGCGCCCCCGCCGACCATGAACTTGTCCACCATCGCGGTGTCCCAGCCGGTGTAGACCATCAACGCCCCAGCGAAGCCGGCGTCCGTCGCCGCCGGCCCGAAGGCGTTGTAGACGTCGCCAGGCTGCAGGCCGGCAGCGGCGGTGGAGATCCGCCAGACCAGCGCACTGCCGGTGAACTCACCATCGATGGGGTCCTCCAGGAAGCCGTCAGGCGTGTCGGTGATGAGCGTGAAGGCCCAGGTCGGGCTGGCCATCAGCGCGTTGGCTGGCCACGCGCCCAGGTACAGCTCGCCGCCGGAGGCCGACGTCAGGGGCCAGCGATAGACCGATCCGACCGGGGGCGAGCCGATGCCGGGAAGCGCGTCCCCGAGGTGCATCGTGAACTCGAGGAAGTCGTCGGTCTGCTGGATGGTCAGGTCGGTGATGTCGACGCCAATCGGAACCGTCGCATCGCCGGCCGGATCCGCGCCGACGGTGATGAGCTCACCGCCGAAGCTGGCGGAACCCTCGACGACGACCTCACCGTCAACGACCTCGACGGACAGCTCGTTGAACGCGGCGGTACCGACGGGGGTGTCGTCGGCGGCGACGGTCAGCGGAAGGGCGAGCGCGATGGCGGCGGCGCCGGCGACGAGTGAACGGGGGGCCATGGCGTACTCCAGTGGGAGCGGTGGGTTCCCGACCTGTTCGGCAACGACGGCCCGAATTCCTGCTGGGATCCGGCGTTCACCGTCCTCCGCCGCTGGGCGAACGGATCGCGGGCCGACTCCCTGGAGGGAGCCGGCCCGCGGTGGTGCCCGTGGAACCGCGGCGGGAGGGCGCCGCGCGGAGGGTCAGATGGTGACGGTGAAGGACTCGGTCACCTGGGCATCGCCGTAGCCAGTCGTGACCTCGACGGTGTAGGTCCCGGGCTCGAGGTCCTTGACGGTCGCCGAGAAGGTGCCGCGCCGGACACGGGCGTCGACCTCGTCGACCTCTTCACCGGTCGCGTCGAGGACCGTGACGGTTGCACCGCCGCCAAGACGGAACTTCTCCGTCATCACCATGTCGTCGTAGTTGGCGATCGTGAACGTGAACAGGCCAGCGCCGCCCACGGTGACACGAACCGGGCCGCGCGTGCCCTGGGCAACGCGCGCGCCCTCGCCCCCAAGCATCGCGGCCGGGACGCGCCACACCAACGACGAGCCGGTGAACTCGCCATCGACGGTGGTGGGGCTGAAGGTCCCCGTACCGGTCGAGGCGTCGACGCCATACGTCGTGAAGGCGAAGTACCAGGCGCCGGGCGCGTTCTGGTCGAGCCACTTGGCGGTCAGGGCGGCCTCATCCGCTGCCGGGACGTCGATGTTCCACTCGAAGTAGGCGCCGTCAGGCGCCGTCGCGATCTCCGGGAGTGCACCTTCGAGGTCCATCGTGAACGTGACGATCCCATCCTCGCCCTGTGCCATGGACAGGGTCGTGAGGTCGGCACCAGGGAGCAGGGCGTCGAGCGTCGGGTCCTCGCCGACCAGGATGGTTTCGCCACCGAAGGAGGCTGAGCCCTCGACGACGACCTCGCCGTCAACAACCTGGACGGACAGTTCATCGAACGCAGCGGTACCAACGGTCGCGTCGCCGTCGGCGGCGACGGCCAGCGGGATGGCCATGGACAGGGCCGCAACGCTGGCGGCGAGGGAACGGAAGCGCATCAGGACTGCTCCAGTGGTTGGGTTGCTCGTCCGGTCCAACGATCCCGAGGCGCGACGGTGACGCGCCAATGCGCCACACGGCCGTTCGGCGCACACGACGAAACCGCGCACGACGTTCGCCGTTCGCCGTACGCCGTTCGCCGTACGCCGTACGCCGCTGACCGCGGTGAGGGCCTGCTCAGGCGTGCGGAATCGCCTCGTCGAGGAACGTGACGCGGTGGTTCTCCATCACGCGATGGGCGCGGGCATGCCAGCGGTCAGAACGGATCGCGAGGATGCGCAGGCCCGAACCCTCGGCGACGGCGATGTCATGGACCTCGTCGTCGGACAGGTCCTCACTGTTCGCCAGGCCGGCCATCCCGCCGACGACGGCGCCCATGACCCCCATGAAGAACAACCCCAGCGCCCATTGGGCGCCACCAGCGGCATCCAGGCCCGGCATGGCCCACACGACCAACAGCGCGATGAGCATGCCGGCGGCGGCCCCGACGGCCGCTCCGCGCGCCGTACCCATGACATCGTCATGGAGGTGCTCGTCGGCGATCCGGTAGATCCCGGGAGCCGCGTCCAGGACATCGACCTCATGGCTTGGCACCCCGTGCTGGACCAGGTCCGCGACGGTCGAGTCCACCTCGTTCGGGTCCTCGATCAGGCCGAACACTTCGTACATGGCGTGCATGGGCGCCCTCCCTTTGCTCACACCAAGGTGACGCACCTCGCCGTCCCACGCCGCCGACTCGCACACCGGTGTGCACCTGTCATGTCACAGGCCGGCGTAGGAGTGCAAGCCCGTGACCCACAGGTTCACGGCGAAGTAGGTGAACCACAGGACGCCAAATGCAACCATGCCCAACTTTGCCGCACCGCGGCCCTGGGTGGCTCGAGTGGCCCGCGCATGCAGGTAGATGGCGTAGGCGACCCAGGTCAGAAAGGCCGAGGTCTCCTTGGGGTCCCAACCCCAGTACCGACCCCACGACTGCTCGGCCCACACGGCACCGGCCATCACCGCGAACGTCCAGATCGGAAAGCCGAACGCGATGGTGCGGTACGCCATCGAGTCCAGCGTCGACGCGTTGGGCAGTCGCCCCACGGCTGCTCGGGCGGCAAGGCCCCCGAGCACCGCGATCAGCGCGGTGCCCAACGTGACGCGCGCGCCCCTGGGCAGCAGCGCCGCACCGGCCAGCAGGCCGATCCCGCCACTCCACAGCGCGACCTCGGCCCGCGAGACTGTCGCCTTCAGCGCTGCGGCATACACCGACGCGGCATCGGCCTCAGCGGCCTCATCGGCCTCACCGGCCTCATCGGCTGATCCACCATCGGCGGCAGCCGGCTCCTGCGTGCTGGTTGCCGTGGCGTCAACGGTGTCGGCAAGGCCATCCCACGCGACATCCGGCAGGGATCGGTCGCCAATCCCGCCAAGGTCATCGAGGGCGTCAACTGCGGCGCCGCCCCCGAGGTCAGCGACATGGGCCGCCCCCAGCGAGCGCCCCGGCCCACCCAGCGCCTGGCCCGCGGCAACCCGTTGCTCCGCCGTGTCACGCAACAGGTGCAGGGCGTTCATCGTGACACCCACGAGGAAGACCGAGAACCCGAGCATGATCGTGAACACGTGGATCTTCAGCCAGTGCGAGTTCAGGATCGGCATCAGCGGGCCGGGATCGGTCCACAACACGGCAGCGGCGCCCATCGACAACACCGCCGCAAACATCAGGAAGGCGACGACCTCGACGCGGTGCATCCGCCACTGGAAGACCACAAGCGCCGCGACCACCACCAGGAAGCCGATGACGCTGGAGAACTCGAACATGTTTCCCCAGGGCACCCGCCCACCCGAGGCAAGGGAACGCGTGACGATGTGGCCCAGGTGCGTCGTCGCGCCAACGACCGCCAAGGTCGTGGCCCCCATGACGGCGCGCCGGCCGGCGCGATCGTCACGCTGGTCACCGCGAGGCACCCGTGTGAAGGCGGTGGCGTAGAAGTAGGTCAACATCGCAGCGAGGTAGAGCAGGAACGTCACGGGCCAGAACAGGGCGTTGGAGAGCTCGGCCCAGGCTGCCTCGGTCATGGGGTCGGCACCTTCTGTGGCGGTTGGGCATCGGGCGGCCTGGCGGTCAAACGCTGGATGCCAGCCTCGGGGAGTTGCTCGGCGAGGGCGCTGACCAGCGCGTCGAACTCGAGGTGGAACGCGTGCGGGCGTTGGAACGTTCGCCCGGCAATGGTGATGGCCGTGCCCGCGTCGGTGCCCTCGAACTCGATCCAGACGCGGCGCCGAAAAGCGTACAGAGCCGGCACCAGGCCCAGCAGGAGCAGCAGGCCCCCGGCCAGCAGCAACGGCGCCGTCGGTCGGTGACTGACCTGCAGACCGACCCAGCGGCGCAGCTCGACGAACCGGACGGTCACGTCGCCATCGGTGAACTCGCCGCCCACCCGCGCCAAACCTGCGCCCTGCTCCACCAGGTCGGTCCGATCCAGAACGTTGACGTTCTGGGAGACGTCGAGGCCAAGGTCGCCGCGGTAGGTCAGCCACGTCAGCAGTGGCGCATCTGCCCAGGGCGCGCCGGTCCACGTGGATGGGTCTGCGGCGTCGGACGCGGTGGGGATGAGCGTCAACTGGAGCCCGACATCCGGATCAGGACCCGGGGCCTTGGCCGCCCCCTGGAAGAACCCCCGGCCGGCCGGGGACATCGTGACGAACCCATCCCAGGCCAGCGTGCCCGCCACCTCGATCTGGACCCGAGGCGCGTACCCCCAGTCCAACAGGTGGATCTTCATGCCGTCCACGACCAGGGGATCGTTGCCACCGATCGTGTCCGAGAAGGCCGTCCCGTCCGGTCGCGTGATGGTGACGTCGGTGGAGAACAGGCGCGGGGTGCCACCAAGAGCGGGATCGCGATACCAGTCGACATGGAACTGGTCGACGTCGATGAGAAAGCCCCGGTGGTCCTGGTCCTGGAACCAGCGGCCCGGGCGCGCCGACCAGTAGCCGATCCCCGTCTCGGCCCACCGCTCGCCCTCAACGATCCCGACCTGGCCCTGGAAGCCGAGGAGCTGGCCGACCAGGATGCCGACGAGCAACACGTAAAACGAGGTGTGGAACAACAGGCTTGCGCCTTCGCGCAGCGCCAGCCCACGCTCGGCGGCGAGCTGGCGGGGTGCACGGCCGTCCTGTGGACGCAGCCGCCATCGACGCCTGGTGAGCACCTGGTTGACCGCCTGCTCAGAGCGGCCGGTGTCGAGGCTGGTCGTGATCCGGGCCAGGTGGTCGTGTCCAGCGAGGTTGTTGGTCCGCGGCGGCTGCGATCGCCGGACCAGGCGCCACCAGGCGCGGTAGCGCGGGATCAGGCAGCCCGTGAGGCTGGTGAACAACAGCACCAGCAACACCAAGAACAGCGGCGAGCCGTAGACGTCGAACAGTCCCATGGCGTCCAGGGCCCGCGCGACCGCGGTGCCCGGTCCCTCCGCACCCGCCCGCCATGCGGCAACGGTCGCCGCCACGTTGGGTTGCTGCGGGACGATCGTGGCAGCCAGGGTCAGCACCGCCAGGCATGCCAGCAGGTACAGCGCACTGCGCATCCGTCGCAGCCATCCCCAGGCGAACAGCGCGAGTTCGCCGATGACGGCCAGCGGGTCCGCGCCACCGGGTCCCGGCGGCCGCGGAACCGTGGGATTGGCCTCGATGGGCGCCGCGGAGTCCGTCCTGGTCACGGCCGGACCGTACCGGCGCTCAGAGGGCGGTCTCGAAGCCGCTGATCATCGGCCGCAGCAGCCGGATGAACCGATCCCAGTAGCCGGTGGAGATCGCGATGCCGACCACAATGAGCATCACGCCCCCGGCAACCTGGAGCCGACGCGAGTTGCGCCGCAGGACCTCGAGGGTGCCCGCCATCCGGTCGAACAGCACCCCCACGACGATGAACGGGATCCCGATCCCCATCGCGAAGACGAAGCCGAGGATCCCGCCCCGCACCGACGCCCCGGCCGAGTCCGCAGCCGCGAGGGTCAGGATCGCACCCAAGGCAGGTCCCACGCACGGCGTCCAACCCACGCCGAACACGAAGCCCAACACGGGGGCCGTTGCCACGCCACCGGTCGGAGCCGTGTGGGCGACGCGGAACTCGCGCATCAGCGTGCCGCGGGCCATCAACAGGCCGAGCACGCCGACGAAGAGGCCCATGACGACGCGCGCCAAGGTCGAGGTCTGCAGGAACGACAGGGCGCTGAACGCGACGCCGAGCATCGTGAAGGGGATTGCGAACCCGACGACGAAGAGCAGCGACCCAGCCAGGACGCGCCCCTTGGCCCGCACGCCGCCCTCGCTGATCTCCTGACCTGACAGGCCCGTCATGAAGGACAGGTAGCCGGGAACCAGGGGCACCACGCACGGGCTGGCGAAGGACACCAGGCCGGCCAACAGGGCAACGGCCATCGCCACGATCAGGTTGGCGTCAGTGACGAGGCTCTGGACGCTGTCTGCCATGGTCGGTCCCGGTGGGCGAGGTGTGCGGCATCGCTGGGGCCGTGTGGCTGGGCACGTGAGACGACTCTGGCGAGCGATGGTCCTGCTGGGACAACGACACAACGGCGTCCGGGTGTCCCGGCCGTGCGCTGATCGCGTCGGTCCAAGCGCGGACAGCCTCGCGGTTCATTGAACCGCGCGGGGAGGTCAGGATGAGACCGTCACCGTGCCCCATCGAGCGTGCCACGTGCCACGACGTTCGTGGGCACCAGACCGGGTGCGGTTGGGCTCAACGCTCGCATGCGGTCCACGAACCATTCGATGGCATCGTCGGCCGGCATGGGCCGGGCGATCCAGTAGCCCTGCAGGACGTCGGCGCCGAGGCGGTTCAGCACGTCCGCCTCTTCCTCGGTCTCCACACCCTCGGCGACGACGCGCAGGCCCAAGCTGTGGGCCAGCCCGATGACGGCACCAACGATCCTGCGATCCGCGGTGCCTGCGCGAACGCGTTGCACGAAGGACCGATCGACCTTCAGGATCGTCGCGGGGACCCGGCTCAGGTAGGACAGCGACGAGTAGCCCGTGCCGAAGTCGTCAAGGGCGATGCCCAGTCCCATGGCCGTGAACTCCTCCAACGCCACGAGCCCCGTGTCGATGTCGTCCATCATGACGGTCTCCGTCACTTCCAGGACCAACCGTGCCGCCGGAGCGCCCGACGCCCCCAGGGCCAACGCGACCCGCATCGGCAGCGCCGGGTCCATCAACTGGTGGCCGGAGACGTTCAGCGACAGGTACGGGGCCACCGACCCGGATCGCTCATGGAGCCGCCGCAGGATCCGGCAACCCTCCTCGAGCACCCATGTCCCGATCTCGAGGATCAGGCCCGTCTCCTCGGCGATCGGGATGAACGTCACCGGCGACACCATGCCGTGGACGGGGTGACGCCATCGGATCAGTGCCTCGAACCCGTGGGCCGCGAGCGTGTCCGCCGCCACCAGGGGCTGCAGGAACAGTTCGAGCTCTCCGCGTTCGTTGGCGTGGCGCAGGTCCCGTTCGAGGACGTGGCGCTGCTCGATCGCCTGGCGATCGCGATCGTCGAAGACGGCCACGCCTGCAGCCCGGTGTTGGCGTGCCCGTGCCACGGCGATGTCCGCGTCCCGCACCAGGTCCGCCGCAGTGTGCGTCTGGCCCTCACGCGCCACCGCAACGCCAATCCTGGCGCTGATGGTCAGCCGCGCATCCCCGACGGACAGCGGCTCCATGAGCGACGCCGAGACCCGGCGCGCCGTCTCCTCGGCCTGAATCTGGCTGCGCACGCCCCGGAGCAGGGCCCCGAACTTGTCCCCTGTCAGCCGGCCGGCTTCGTCGAGGGTCCCGAGTTCGGCCTGGATGCGCTCCGCAACCTCGGCCAGGGCCGCATCACCGACCTCACTGCCAAGGCTGTCGTTGATCCGCTGGATCCCATCGAGATCGACCACGACGACACCAAGACTGGCATGTGCCCGCAGACGTTGATCGACCAGCCGCAGGAACTCCCCCCGGTTGACCAGGCCCGTGACCGGGTCGTGCTGGGCCTGGAAACGGACCTGGTCGCGCTCGGTCTCGACGACCCGCAACTGCACGGCCACGGCCCGATGCCGACGCTGGCTGACCACCAGCGCGATCGCCAACACGGCGGCCAAGGCCGCGATGGCCGTGACGAACTCCCCCGAATTGGTCAAGGACACCCCTTGTACAACGTCGCCCGTACAACCTTGCCACCGTACGGGACAAGCACCGGTCCCCGCCTGTTTCGGGTGACCAAACGGCCACTGGGCTCAGGCAGGCTCACCCAGCAGCCGTCCGACGACCGAGCCGATCACCGCGGGGTCGCGCACCTCGCCGAACAGCCGCAGGGCCACGCGACCTTGGCGGTCCAGGACCACGGTCGTCGGGATCGATCGCGGTCCAATTCCGCCGAACAGCGCAGCGAAGGCATTCGCCGGATCGAAGACGCTGGGGTAGGCGACTGCGAACTCCGTGACGTGGGCCAACTGGTTGACCTCGGAGTCCTGGATGGCGACGCCGAGGAACGCAACCTCGTCGCCGTCCAGGAGGTCGTGAGCGGCGTTGAGGATCGGCTGCTCGCGACGGCACGGACCACACCATGCCGCCCAGAAGTTGACCACCACGACGCGGCCAACGTATGCGGCCAGCGAGGTCTCGCCGCCGCCGAGCAGGCCGACTTCGTCGCGTGGTGCGAGCCCCCTGGCCGACGGTTCGGTCAGACACGTTCCCGGTGGCAGTCCGGCAAGGACGTCCTCACACTGGGGCCCGCGCAGCAGGCTGCCACCTCCACCGACAGCCAGCAGGGTGGCAGCCACGACGCCGAGCACGGCGATGCCGGTCCGGCGTGACCGTCGCAGACGACGCCGAGCGCTGGCCCGGGCATCGGATTCCGCAGGGGTTGCGCGGCTCACTGGAAGACGGGGACCGCCACGTCCTCGGGTTGGTCGGCCTCCACCTGCTCGGCCTTCTCCCTCTGCTCGAGCGCGTCCAGTCGCCACAGGAAGAACAGGAACAGCAACAGCGACGCCAATGTCCAGACCGCCGACGGGAACCACAGGGCACCAGGGTCGCGGACGGCGAAGTAGGTGCGCGACTCCAACGGCCCGACCTGGAACGTCGCGAAGGACACCGAGTCGGTGTAGTTGGCGTAGGTCTCAAACGTCACGCCGGCGACCAGCACCCCGTCGTCCGTCACGCGAGTGTCCGCCGGAACCGCGGTGTAGAACGGGTCCTGCTGCTTGATGGTGGAATTGCCGTCCTCGTCGACGCCGTCTGGGTCAATGTCAGGGTTGGCGCGCAACTCCGGCAGCATCGCGGCGTACTGCTCGTCCAGGGCCGACTTCAGCGCCGTGCGCCGGTTGGCGCCAAGCACGTCGGGGAAGTGCAGCTCCAGCATGCGCTGCTGGGCCTGGTTCAGGTCACCGACCAGCAACGAGTACTTGATGTCCGCCTCGAGTTCCTCAGACGTCTTGCCCTCGTTGCCCGTGTGGGCCTCGGGGGTCACGAAACGTGCGAAGTCCTGGGTCGACTCGTACAGGCTGCAACGATCCGAGCCCGGTTCGCAGGCCAGCCACTGGCCGAAGTAGTGGTCCGACGCCTGCCCGGGCAGGTTCTGAAGGCCCGTGTTGCGTGGCGTACCGGGTGCCCCGAACCACCAGAACACGCCCAACATCATCGTGAAGGCGAACAGGCTCGACAGGTAGATCAGGGCGCCCTTCTTGGCCCCGTAGTTCGACCACAGCAGCATGTAGATGCTGCCACAGAAGATGACGATGCCCAGCGGGACCGCCAGCTTCGCCGCGATGTGTTCGGGGGCAACGTGCCCGGCCTCGGTGGCCAGGAGCAGCAGGTCAGTCATGGTGATCTCCTGGTCCTCAGCGCAACGACGGGTTCTGGATGGCGAGGAGGTAGTCGACGAGCCGGTCGATCGCGTCCTCGGTCAGCACGCCCGCCCACGCCGGCATCGGTGCCCCGGTGGGGAGGTTGCGACCCTTCAGCACGGTGGACTTGATGGCGCGCATGGCCGCGGTGATGGAGTCCTCATCGTTGACGTTGGCCCCGTAGCGCGAGAAGACATCGGTCAGACGCGGTCCCACGTAACCCTCTGCGGCCGGCCCGTGACACCGTGCGCAGTTGTTCTGGAACAACTCCACACCGGTCAGGTCGCTGAAGGCCTGGGGCGCGTCGACGTCAGGCTCCTGGATCGACAGGATGTACTCGACGATCGCGCCGATCTGGTCGTCGTTCATCGGCCCATTGAAGCCGGAGCTCCAGGCCGGCATGGGCGTCCCGGCGCGACCCTGCATGACGGTCTGGGTGATGAACTGGCGGACGTCGGTCACCGTCGGGCTGCCCTCGTAGCGCGCGACGATGTTGTTCAGCCGGGGTGCGGGCCACGGAGCCGTGATGGTCGAGTCCGGGTTTGGTGCCGCGCCTCCCTCGGCATTCACGCCGTGGCAGGACGAGCAGGCGTTGTTGAACTCAGCTCGACCGAACGCGGTGTCACGCGCATAGAGGTCGTCGGTGCGATTGTCGATCCGGTCGGGCTCGATGATCCAGTAGGCAGCGAGAAAGATCCCCGAGAACATCGCCAGGGCGACGCCCCACGACATCGCGCGCTCGAGGCCGCGCGTCTCCAGCTCGGCATCCGAGTGGTACGGCCGCATCGCCAGCGGGATGTCGCGTCTGGGCGCCGCGGGGCGGTCACCGCCCTTGCCGGGGCCGACCAGGACGAAGGCCACGGCGAACGCCGCGAGTGCTGCCAACAGCACCATGACCACGATGGTCGCGGGGTCGTTGCCGGACGACTCGGCGGTGGCCTCGGTGGCCAGCAGCAGGACTTCGGTCACGTCGCTCTCGCTTGCAGGTGCCCCACTCGCCGTCCAGCAGGACGGCGGCGGTGGCCTTGGTCGGCGGGGTGGCTCACAGGTCCACGCAGTTCGGTCCCTCGGGCTGCTGCTGCAGGACGTTGGCGGTCCGGGCTGGGCCGGTCACGAGCGCACCCGTGTTGACGATGAAGTTGCCGTCGCCGTCGATCTCCGCGGGGAAGCGGTCGAGGCCCCGTGGTGCCGGGCCGCCCTTGTATTCGGCCCACTTGTTGTACTTCGAGCCGTGGCACGGGCATTCGAACCACTGCGAGGTCTGGCACCACGGCACCCGACAGCCGAGGTGGACGCACTTCTGGAACAGGGCCATGAGGCCCATGTCGCCATCGACGGCGGGAGCGATGTCGCCGTAGGCATCGTCGAAGCCCGGGATCGACCGGTCCACGGCGACGATGTACATGCGCCCGGCGGGGAACTCGAACGGGGCCTTGTTGGCGGTGATCTCGGCGAGCAGATCCTTGGCCTTGACCGGCAGGGTGATCTTCGCGCCAAAGCCACCGGACAGGCTGGGCCACAGGAAGCCCAGGATGCCGACGCCGAACGCACCGAGGCCACCGGCAACGGTGCCGAACAGCGAATAGCGCAGGAAGGTCCGTCGCTCGACCGGTTTGACGAGCGTCGCGCGTGGCGCTTCAGCCATGATGGGACTCCTTGGTCACCGGGTCACGGTGACGGGGATCACAGTTCGAAGAAGAGGCCGTCGACCCACGGCCACACCCAGTTGAAGCCGGGGCCGCGGAAGAACGATCCGGCGAAGACCAGCACGGTCCACAGGATGAGGAAGAACGTCATCGACAGCGTGGCGAACTTGCGGTTCTCGGGCTTGGCCGACGGGTTCTTGTCGAAGTAGGCCGTGCCGCCGAGCACGATCAGGCCCACGCCCGGCAGGGTCACGCCAGCGACCATCGGGTGGAAGTACCGCAGCAACTCCTGCAGTCCCAGGAAGTACCACGGTGCCTTGGACGGATTCGGGGTCAGGTTGGGGTTGGCCAAGGCACCCAGCGGTGCGTCCAGGAAGAACGACGCCACCAGCAGGACCGCGCCGACCGCCAACAGGGCCACGAACTCCACGATCAGCAGGTGGGGCCACGTGTAGACCTTGTCGGCCTGGCGGTCCTGGACCTGCTGGATGCCCGACGGCGGGATCAGGGCGAGCATGCGGTGGGTGTGCGGTTCCTCGACGGGCACGCCGAGCTGCTGCGCCTGGGCGCCACGACCCTCCAGGCCCAACGATGCCGCAACGCGGGCCGCCCGCTCCTGCGGGGACAGGCGGCCCGTGGACTCCTCGGCCCCGGCGCCACCGGCAGCACCTACGCCGGCGGCGACCAGCGAGCCGGCCTTCTCGGCCCAGGCCGCCCTGGCAGCCTCGGACTGCTCGGCAGAACGCGGTCCGAGATTCCACCCCTCGGAGGCCCGGACCTTGCGCTGGGTCACGGCCTTGGCCTTGGCACGCGCGACGCGCTCGGACTTGCCGGCCGCCATCAGGCGGTCCAGCGTCTCCTGATCTGGCTGGATGTCACTCATTCATGCACTCCTCGTGGCGCTCGCAGCAGCGCGGGTCACAACGGACCCGAGATGCCGCCATCCTTGCGGATGCGCCAGAAGTGGACGGCCAGGAAGATCACGGTGACGAACGGCACGAACAAGACGTGCAGCACGTACCAACGCAGCAGCGTGTCGGGGCCGATCTCCACACCACCAAGCAGGACGAACTGCACCTGCTTTCCGAACACGGGCGTGAAACCCATCATGTTCGTGCCGACGGTCACGGCCCAGATGGCAAGCTGATCCCACGGCAGCAGGTAGCCGGTGAAGGACAGCAGCAGGGTCAGGGTCAGCAGGATCACGCCAACGACCCAGTTGAACTCCCTCGGAGGCTTGTAGGCCCCGTGGTAGAAGACCCGAGCCATGTGCAGGAACACACTGAACACCATGAGGTGTGCGCCCCATCGGTGCATGTTCCGGACGAGGTTGCCGAACACCACCGATCCGGTGATCGTGCGCATGTCGGCGTAGGCAAGCTCTGCCCCGGCGCCGGCAGTTGGCCGATAGAAGAACATCAGGAAGATGCCGGTCACGGTCAGCAGGACGAACAGGAAGAAGCTGATGCCGCCAAGGCAGTAGGTGTAGGTCAGCTTCAGGCCGTGCCGCTTCACCTTCACGGGGTGCAGGTGGTAGAGCACGTTGTTCATCGACGCCAGAGCGCGGTCACGCGACGTGTCGCGGTAGCCCTTTCGGTAGATGGATCCAGGACGGAAGATCGACTTCCATATGACGTTGTCCTGTGTCTTCTTCTGGATCTCACCCCAGGAGGGCGGTGACAACTTCGCCACGTTGCAGTCCTCGTGGTTGCCGTCAGCCGGTCAGGCGTCAGGGCGGTCGGTCGGGGGGCAGATGGCTCGGCAGCGTCAGTCGACGCGGCCGAGCCACAAGGCGTCGGACGGGCACCGTTCCACGCAGATTGCGCAGCGGGTGCACTCGTTGTCATCGATGATGAAGACGGCACTGGACTGGCTGGCCAGCGTGACGACTTCGGCGCTGTCGGCGTCGGTGATGATGCTGGGAGACATCATGTAGATGCACTCCCACGGGCAGACGTCCTCGCAGGCACGGCACATGATGCACAACTCGGCCGTGAGTCCGATGTGACGCTTGGGCTTGACGCGCTCCTGGAGCCACTGGGCGTCGACCTTCTGCACCCGATAGGTGTCAAAGAGGAGCGGATGTTCGCCCCGGTCGGTCTTGCCCACGGTGGGTCTCCTGTCAGGTGTTGCGTGCGGCGTCGATGGTGATGGGAAGGTGTTCGGCGGCCCGGGTGGTCACCGAGGGTCGATCACTTGTAGCCGCCGCCCTCTGGCTTGACCTCGCCGGGAACCAACGTCTTGGGCAGCTTGGCCTGCAGTCGCAGGGCGGCCCAGAACGTCAGGATGAAGGCGACGAGGTGCTCGATCACCACGACGAGGTCGCGAATGACGTCGAACAGGTTCGACGCGATGTCGATGCGGTAGTCGCCAAAGGTCAGGCCGGCCGAGTTGGGAATGATGGCGCCGGACAGAACTTCCTTGTTGGAGTCCATGTAGTAGATCCACGCAGAGGGCAGGATCCCGTACGCCCACCACATCAGGGCCAACCCGGCGATGACGCCCATGATCGCGCTGGCCCACTCACGCTTGCCGTACCAGCGCTTGGCGAGGTGCAGCGGCAGGGCGATCAGGAAGACGCCCCAGATGAACAGGATGACGAAGCCCCACCAGCCGTCACCCGTGCCGGCAGGATCGCCGAACTGGTAGAGGCCCTTGAGGGCATCGTCCAGGGCACCGAAGAAGTCGCCGAACCAGCTGAGTCTCACGAGCACGTCCTCAAGTGGGCCGTCATGGCAAGCGAAATCCCGTGGATGGAGCCGCGGTGGCAACCCTCGGTCACCCAGTGGGAGCGGTCGGCCAACGCGCTGGACGACCAGTGAACGCTTTGCCCTCGATGGCGCGCGTGGCGCACCGCTGAAGGCGGCCGGAGCGTAGCAGAGGGCCTCTTCTGCGAGGCAATCTGTGGCTGCCGTTGGCGGCCGAAGGTGCCCCGACGGGCCGCGGTCAGCCCGTGACGCCGAGGTGTTCGCCGATCAGGTCGCGAAGCGCCTGCTCGGTCAGCGGCCCGGCGTGGCGGTACACGATCACGCCGTCCGCGCTGACGAAGACCGTCGTGGGCATCCCCCTGGCCTTGACGGCGCGGAAGTAGGCGCCGTCGACGTCCTCGACCAGTTCGTAGCTGACGCCCGTGTCTGCGGCCAACTGCAGGGCCTGGGCGACGTTGTCCTCCCGGTCGACACCAATGAAGCGCACAGAATCGCCAAGATCGGCGTGGACGGCCTCGAAATCGGGCATCTCCTCGACACAGAAGGCACACCACGTCGCCCAGAAGTTGATGATCGCAGGGCCGCCGAGGTCGGCCATGTCGAGCAGCCCGTCGCCGCCGAGAACCCCCAACAGCGCGGCAGGCAACGGATCGCCAGTGGCCAGGGGCGCCAGGGGCTGCGCCGCGGCAACGGCGCTGTCAGCCTCGGCCGCCGGGCCCGGACCGGCGCCTTCAGCAGTACTGGTCGAGGGATCCGATGAACAGGCGGTCGCCAGCAGCAGACCGGCGACGAGCAGCGAAACGGCACGCATCGACGGCTCCTGGGGTCGACAGGGGAAACGACTCATCGGCCGCCAGGTTCCGCGGTCGTCCGGGTGGCCACAGCCTGGGCCGCCTCGGAGGCGGCCGCGAGGATGCGGTCAATCGTCGCGTCACTGTGCGCTGTCGACGTGAACAGCACCTCGTAGCCCGACGGCGCGAGGTAGATCCCGCGGTCCAACATGGCATGGAAGAACGCGGAATAGCGGCCGTGGTCGGCCGCCTGGATGTCGGCGTAGTCCCGTGGGGCATGATCCAGGAAGCTGAAGCCGGCCAGGGTCCCCTCGCGGACCACGGTCGCGTCCAGGCCGGCGTCGGAGAACGCGACCTCGAGGCCATCGCACAGCCGGGCGGTCAGCCGTTCCAGCTCAACGTAGACGTCGTCTGTCAGCAGGTCCAACTGCGCGATCCCCGCCGCCACGGCCACGGGATTGCCGGACAGCGTGCCCGCTTGGTAGACCGGACCGACCGGCGCCAGCGCCTGCATCACGTCGGCGCGGCCCCCGAAGGCGGCCAGCGGGAAACCACCACCCACGACCTTGCCCATGACCGTCAGGTCAGGGGTGACGCCGAACCGCTCCTGGGCGCCACCACGTCCCAGCCTGAACCCGCTGATCACCTCGTCGAAGACCAGCAGCGCACCGCAGTTGTCGGCGGTGCGGCGCAGGTGTTCGAGGAACCCGGGGGCGGCCGGGACCAGGTTCATGTTCGCGGCGACCGGCTCGCAGATGATCGCGGCAAGGTCATCGCCATGGGCCGCCAGGACGGCAGTGACCGCCTCTGGGTCGTTCCACGCCACCACGAGGGTGTCCGCAGCCGCGCCGGCGGTCACGCCAGGGGTCCCGGGGATCCCCAACGTCGCGACGCCCGAGCCCGCGTCGACCAGCAGGGCATCCGCGTGGCCGTGGTAGTGCCCGGCGAACTTCAACAGTTTCGCTCGACCGGTGTGCCCGCGGGCCAGCCGAATGGTCGACATGGCTGCCTCGGTCCCAGAGCTGACCAGGCGCACCATCTCCACGCTGGGGACCGCATCGACGATCCGCTCGGCGAGGTTGACCTCCCCCAGCGTCGGCGCCCCGAACGTGGAACCGCTCGCCAGGGCCGATGCGGCAGCGTCCAGGATCTCTGCTCGGGCGTGGCCCAGGGGCAGGGGCCCCCAGGACTGCACCAAGTCGAGGTAGTGGTTGCCGTCGACGTCGACGAACTCCGGCCCGGCGGCACTGGCGACGAACAGCGGTGTCCCGCCGACGCTGCCGAAGGCGCGCACGGGCGAATTCACGCCCCCCGGCGTCACCCGGGATGCGCGCGCGAACAGGGCTTGCGAACGATCACGGGACACGCGACGACCTTGCTGGAGACGACGTGTCGCCGGACCCCATTGGGCTGTGCTCAGAGTGCCGTGACCGCAGCCTGGATGCGCTCCCTGCGGGCCAGTTGGGCCACCATTGCCGCCGTGCCGTGGCGACGACGGGCGATCTCCGCCAGCGTGGCGATGGCGAAGCGGTCGGCCGAGGCCGGCGTCTCGATGGGTTCCCCGATGGACACGGAGACGTCATCGAGGTGGACGACCAACTCCACAAGGCGGGTCACGAGGTAGTCGTGCAGCCGAATGATCTGGCCGCCGGCAACGCGCACGAGCGTCCCGGCCACGGGAGGGACGCGGTTGCGAACGTCCGCCAGCGCCTCCTCGACCTGGCGATACAGGGCCACCGGACCCAGTTCCGACAGTTCGGCGCTGCGCTGGCGGATGCCGACGTGGAGCGCGGAGTCCTGGTCGTCGGTCGTGAGCACGGCAAGGACGTAGCCGGCGGCATCGACCTGGCGCTCCGCCTCCCCGGAGGTGACCGGGGACCGGTCGATCTCGTCGAGGTAGGCGGTCACGGTCAGGACCGCGCGGGCTGTATGGCCCACGAGCGTCCCGATCGTCATGTCGGCCAGCGCGCTCGGCTCATCCCAACGCGCGGCGACCGCCTTGCGATGCAGCACCTCGACCAGGAGATCACCGGCAGCCAGGAATGCGCCCACGGGCGTGACCTGGGCGGATGTGGTATCTGGCAGGGTGATCTGGGACACGGTCGGCTCACTCACGTTGGTCGCCTCCTCCATCGGGGGACTGCGCCAACCATAAGCCCCCGAACGTCACGTGCATGGCACCTGCACACACGGTGCGGCCCGCGCATCCGTACGCTGCGCCGATGGGCAAGGTCCGGCGGCTTCTCTCGGTTCTCGGCGTAGGCGGCGGGGCCGCAGCGGCGACGCTGGGTGGCGCCTCCTGGTACTACGCACGGCGCATCACCGAACCCCCCGCGCTCGTCGACGCCACGTTGCCTGACGCCACCGATCGCGTCACGCTGCACGAGGTCAGGCGCAACGAGGTCGTGCTGCGCGGTCCCGGGGCCGACAAGCCCGGCGTCTGGGGCGTGGCGTTGCTGCGGGGGTACGCCGTCGTCGCCGACCCCACATCCGTTGTGGCCCTCAACGTCCCGAGCAGTCGCGATGCCGATGGCGACACCGAGCCGGGCGATCGCGCGCCGTCCCAACGGCGGCCACGCCGCCGCGCGCAGCGCGACGCGCGCGGCCGAACCCCCTGGGTCGGCCGGCGAGCAGATGCGGGAGGTGGCAGGCCCGGCCCCGACGATGACTCGCCTCTGGCGCCGCGCGCGCTGCCCGAGGAAGCCGTCGGCGCGGTCGAGGCCACGCGCCCCCTGTTGCTGCGCCACGGCACGTTGGACGAGGGAGCGCGCGGCACGCTGGACGGCTATGCCGCTCCGCCTCATCCCGAGGCGCTCGGCCTGCAGTGGCGTGAGGTGACCTACGACTCGCCGCTGGGTGCGATGCCGGCGTGGCGCTTCGAGCCGACCGGAACGCCGGACGGAACCTGGGCGATCTTCGTCCATGGCCGCTCCGCCCGACGTCACGAGGCCTTCCGCGTGCTGCCACGGTTCGCGGCCGCAGGCATCGTCTCCCTCGCCATCACGTATCGCAACGATGCCGACGGGATCATGTCGCCCGACGGGCACAGCCACCTGGGCATGACCGAGTGGCAGGACGTCGAGGCTGCTGTCGCCCACGCGCTGACCAACGGTGCCCGCAGGGTGGTCCTGGTCGGCTTCTCCATGGGCGGAGCATGCGTCATGCAGTTCCTGCGGCGGTCGGCCCTTGCCGGGGTCGTGCCTGCGATCATCCTGGATGCCCCGGTCCTGGACTGGGGTGCGGTCATCCGTCAGGCAGCCCTGCAGCGCGGCCTGCCGGCTCCCGTCCTGCCGGTGCTCCTGCCCACATCGATGGGCGTAGCGCGAATGCGCGTCGGGATCGACTTCGCCCAACTGCGCCACACCGGCGATGCCAGCGCGTTTGACCGCCCGACCCTGCTGATCCATGGCGACGCCGACTCGACCGTCCCCGTCGAACTCTCCGACGCCATAGCGGCCGCCTGCGGCGACCACGTGACCTACCTGCGCGTCCCCGGCGCCGAGCACGTGAAGTCCTGGAACACCGACCGCGCCGCCGTCGAGGCCGCGATCACCGACTTCCTCACCACCACCCTGCACCCCACACCCGCGCCCTGACCCGGCCAACCCGCAGGCCCGCGGTCAGGCGAGGTCTGCGGGGTTGAGGACTTCGAAGATGATGTTGTCCGCGCCGGCACGTGCGCGGGCCAGGTCAGCCGCCGTGCGCACGGTCCAGGCGTAGACCGGCTGGCCTGCCTGGCGGGCGGCCACGATGCGCTCATCGTCGAGGTGGTCGACATTCCAGGACCAGTAGTGCGGCCGGCCATGGTCGGCCAGGCCGAACCGCCGTACGGCCCCGCGGACCACGCGCGGCAATGCGGCGTCGGTCGTTCCGGTCTGGCCACGCAGCACGCCGGGCGCATTGTTCGCGAACCACGCCACCGAGCGCGGGTTGAACGACGCAACCGTCACCGGACCCGGGTGCCGCACCAGCAGGTCAGCGACGGCCTGTTCCAGCGGCCCGGAACGCGCACCCTCGTTCTTGACCTCGACCATCACCGGAACGTCCACCAAGACGCCGAGCGCCTGCTCCAGGGTCGGAAGGCGCTCGGTGGTCCCGAACAGCTCCATCCGGATCAACGTGGCCACCCGCACACCCGACAACTTCAGGTGCTGACCGGTCGCGGCCGTCAGGTCCATGTCGTGGGCGACCACGGCCACGCCATCGGCGGACAGGCGGGCGTCCAACTCCGCACCGACGCCAGCGCTGGCCGCAGCGCGAAACGCGGCCAGCGAGTTCTCCGGGACTCCCTCGGCAAGGTGGTGCAGTCCGCGATGCGCCAAGGGCACCTCGACGAGCCACTGGGGCATCTCCGTGGGATCGCCTCCCCAGGCCGTCGCCATCAGCTTCGGTCGTGCAGAGCCATCGCGAGGTCCACGGCCGCGTAGGTCAGCACCTGCCCCGCGCCAGCACGGCGGATGGACAGCACGGACTCGGCCATGACGCGTGGCGCATCAAGCCACCCGCGCTGGCCGGCGGCGTGGACCATCGCGTACTCGCCAGACACGTGATATGCGGCTACGGGGACGTCGAACGCCTCGCGAACGTCGCGGATGATGTCGAGGTAGGGCAGCGCGGGCTTGACCATGACGACATCAGCGCCCTCGTCGATGTCGAGGGCGACCTCGCGCAGGGCTTCGAGGCGATTGGGCGGGTCCATCTGGTAGCCGGCACGGTCGCCGCGGTCCATGCCGGATTCCGCTGCCTGACGGAACGGGCCATAGAAGGCGCTGGCGTACTTCGCGGCATACGCGACGATGATCGCCTCGTCGAAGCCGCCTTCGTCGAGGCCTTTCCGGATCGCAAGCACTTGGCCGTCCATCATGCCGCTGGGCGCGATGACGTCGCAGCCCGCCTCGGCGTAGGTTCGGGCCTCGCGGACGTAGCCGGCCACGGCCGCATCGTTGTGGACCCGATGCTGCGGGTCCAGCGGTCCGCAGTGACCGTGGTCGGTGTACTCGCACGAGCACACGTCGGCCCAGACGACGGCGTCGTCGCCGAGCGCGTCCTTGATGGCGCGTGCAGCGCTCGGGACGGGTCCGGCCGGGTCCCAGCCGGAACTGCCGACGGCGTCCTTGACCTGGGGGATGCCGAAGAGGATGAACGACCGAACGCCGACGGCGACGGCCTGCTTGGCCAGCTCGGCCGCCGAGGCGACCGTGTGCTGGAAGACGCCCGGCATCGATCCGACCGGTTCCGGGTCGACGATCCCCGCCTTCACGAACAAGGGCAGCACCAGGTCACTCGGGTGCAGGCGCACCTCGGCATGGGCATCGCGCAACGCGGCGGTGCGACGCAGCCGCCGCAACCTCGAGGTCGGGAAGTGGCCCACCGCATGCCCTGTGTCCGTGATGTGCGACAGCCTACGACCGCGGCCCGCGTCCCGGACCCGCGTGTCGGTCAGCGTCAAGGCGCGCCAACCGCTGCCTTGTCTTCGCCGAGATCGCCGGACTCGGATCGCGTGGGCCGATCGACCCCGCGGCGATGACGATCGTTGGTCGTGCGGCCCGCGCGGCTGCGACGGTCGCGTCGCCAACCGCCTCGGCCCATGCGACGCCAGCGCGGCCCTGACCGGCCGCGGCCGCGGTCGCGGCCGCGGCACGCTCCACCCTCAGCATGATGAGCTCGGCGCCGTAGAGGTAGAGGCGCCCGGCGAGGTAAAGCAGCACAAGCAGGGCCACGACCCCGGCCAAGGGTCCGTAGACCGCGTTCGCCGACGCCAACTGGTGGGCGACGAACGTCGCCCCGAAGACCTTCAGCGCGGTCCACCCGACAGCGGCGTACACGGCTCCGACGAGGATGTGGCGCGTCGCCGGCTGACCGTCACCGCGGGCCAACATGCGATAGGCGGCCGCGAACAGCACCACGTCGATTCCCACGGTGAGGAGCGGGATCACGATCGCCCGCACGGCCGCCGGCATCGCAACGCCCGTCGCCCCGACCAGCCCACCCGCCGACGTGGACAACAGGGTCAACGATCCGAGCACCACCAGCGCGCCCAGCTGCAGGCGACGCACGCGCATGGCGCCCCGGGGACGCGGCATCCCGAACACCAGGGTCGTGGCCGCCATCGCGGCGTCCACCACGCGCAGGCCCGACAGCAGCAGCGTCGCCGCACCGAGTGCCCCCAAGGCGCCCCGGTTGACCACGATCGAGTCCACCAGCGCGCCGACCTCGGTCGCACCCCTGGCCGCGTCGAAGCCGGGCACGGCACCGAGGATGCCTTCGACCATGTCGGCCTGGAGATCCGGGCGCCCGGCCAACATCTGGCCCGTGACGCCCAGCGCGACGATCATCAGGGGGAACAGGGAGAGGAAGCCGAAGAACGCCATGGCCGCCGCAAGCTGATCCGCGGCATCACGGACATACCTGTCCTGCAGGCGCAGCGCCGTACCAACCACCGGCATCGTCGACAGCCGGTCCTTCAGCCGCATCAGGTGGCGTCCCGCAGCGCTGCGGCCGCCACCAGCGCGTCAGCCAGCCCATCGAGGGTGTGCGGATCAGCCTCGACGGCGACAGGCAGGCCCAGCTCCATGCAGGTGGCCGAGGTCACCGGGCCAATCGACACGATCCGCCCGTGCCAGTCGCGGCCGTCCAGCAGCGCGACGAAGTTGCGCACCGTCGAGGATGAGGCGAAGGCGATCAGGTCAATGGATCCCTCGGCGAGTGCGTCAGCCACGCCCGCCGGGAAGTCGTCGGGGGCGGCCGTCACGTAGGCGTCGACGCGCACGGCGTCCCAGCCCTTGTGGCGCAGGGCATGCACCAGTTGGTCGGTGGCCAGGTCGGCCCTGGGCAACAGGACGGCGGGGCCCGCACCCTCGACCTCGACCTCGACGGCGCGGTCGGCGAACTCGTGGGATGGGGCCTCGGGCCATGCCTGCCCCAACGCGGCGGTGGTGGACACGGGTGGCACCAGGTCCGCGTGCACGCGCAGGCGCTCCCAGAGCCGCGCGGCCGTTCCCGGCCCGACGCAGGCGACAAGGCCTGCGCCGGCCAACGCCCGACCGTCCAGGCCCACCCGGTCGATCGCATCGGCCAGCGCGTCCACGCCGTTGGGCGACGTGAGCGCAATGGCGGCGTAGGCGCCGCTCGCCAGGTCCTCGACGGCCACGTCCATGGCGCTGCGGTCGCCCGGGCGGATCTCGATCGTGGGGGCCTCGACCGCCTCGCCGCCAAGGGATCGGATGCGCATCGAGAGCATGGACGCCTGCTCGCGCGACCTCGGGACGAGCACTCGAAGGCCATGCAGGGGACGCTGCTCGCGCCATGCAAGGACCTCCGACAACCCGGCGACGGCGCCGATCACGGTGATCGCGGGCGACCGGATCCCTGCCACCGCAACGGCATCGGCAATCGTCGCGACGGTCGCGCGCAGCGACGCCTGACGCGGCGTCGTGCCCCATTGGACGATCGCCGCAGGCTCGTCCGGGTCGCGGCCGTGGGCGATGAGTTGGTCGGTGATCTCAGCGAGGTGGTTGACGCCCATCAACAGCACCAGGGTCCCGGGGAAACGCCCCAGGGTCGTGTAGTCGACGTGCCCGGTGCGCTTGTCCGGGTCCTCGTGGCCGGTGACCACGGCGAAGCCCGCGGACAACCCACGGTGGGTCACCGGGATGCCCGCGGCGGCCGGAACCGCGACGGCCGAGGTCACGCCCGACACGACCTCGAAGGGAATGCCCGCCAGGTGCAGCGATTCGGCCTCCTCGCTGCCACGACCGAAGACAAACGGGTCGCCGCCCTTGAGGCGCACCACGGCCTTGCCCTGCACCGCGCGGCTCGCCATCAGCGCGTCGACCTCGGCACGCGGCATCCCGGTTTCCGCATAGCGCTTGCCGACCATGAGGCGTTCGGCCTGATCGGGCACCAGGTCCAGCACCTCGGGTGGCGACAGGCGGTCATACAGCACAACGTCGCAGGTCGACAGCAGGACGGCGGCGCGCAGCGTCAGCAGTCCCGGGTCGCCCGGGCCGCCGCCGACCAGATGCACCGTGCCGGGACGCGCCGGTGGCCCGCCGAGGCCCCCCAGCAGGGTGACAAGGTCGCCGCCGGGACCAACCACCGTCAGCCCCGCAGGCGCTGCAGGATCGGTTCGCCCTCGACCGCCAGCGTCGCGGCCAGCGCCAGGCCCAACGTCTCGGGCGCGTCCAGCCCGCCCTGGTGGCTGGCGCGGACCAGCCGCGTGCCGTTGGGATCGGCAAGCATCCCCAACAACTCCAGGCGCGGACGGCCGTCGATCACGCGGACCTCGGCATGGGCGCCGATCGGAGCGGTGCAGCCGCCCTCCAGGCCGACGAGAAGCGCCCGTTCTGCCGTCACCGCGGCCCGGGTCTCCGCATCGTCCAACGCGCCCAGCGCGGCGCGCGTCGCGATGTCGTCGGACCGGCACTCGATCGCCAGCGCACCCTGGGCCGGGGCGTGCAGGCACTCGCCGTGCTCCAACGGAATCGCCTTCAGCGGCACGTCGACGCCGAGGCGCAGCAGGCCCGCCATCGCCACGACCACGGCATCGAGCTGGCCGTCGACCACCTTGGCCAGGCGTGTGTCGAGGTTGCCGCGCAGTGGCTGGACCTGGAGATCACGCCGAGCCTTGAGCAGTTGCGCCCGCCGCCGCGCCGACGACGTGCCCACGTGGACAACGCGATTTCGCGGCAGATCGGCCAGGCGTGTGCCCGCCCGGGTCACCAGCACATCGCGCGGATCCACGCGGGCGGGGATGCAGGCGATCACCAGACCCGGTGCCGGGGCGGTCGGCAGGTCCTTGTAGGAGTGCACGACGAAGTCGCAGTCACCGGCCAGCACGGCCTGGCGCGTCTTGTCGACGAAGAGCCCCTTGGCATCGAACGACTCGATCGCGCGGTCGGGGTTGTCATCACCCGTGGTCGACATCGCGACCAGCTCCGCAGGTCGGCCCGTCACCGCCGTGACGGCCTCTGCGACCTGCCCGGCCTGGGCGCGGGCAAGTGCCGAGCGCCGTGTCGCCACACGCCACGGTTTGCCGGCGGGAACGTTCACGACGGCTCTTCGAGGTCGAACAGGTCGCGCAAGGCGCCCACGGCGTGTTCGGCGCTGTCGTTGTCGGCCAGCGACTTCAGGCGCACGGTCGGCCCATGCAGCAGGGTGTTGACGATGCCGCGCGTCAGCGCCTCGACGGCGTCGCGCTGGCGGTCGTCCAAGCCGCTGAGACGGGCAGCCAGGCGCTCCATCTCGGCGAGGCGGACCTGCTCGGCGCGCCCGCGCAGCTCACGGATCGTCGGGTCGACCTCGCGAGCCCGCATCCACGTCGCGAATGCCTCGGCTTCCTCGTCGACGATCGCGTTGGCAGCGTCCAGCACGTCGCCGGTCACCGTGCGGTCGGCAACCTCCCGGACAGCGGCGATGTCGACCAGCGTCACGCCCTCCACCTGGCCGGCCGCCGGGGCGACGTTGCGGGGCATGCCCAGGTCCAGCACGACCAGGGGCGTGTCCCTGCCACGCAGCGCGACGGCCCGGGCCACGTCGGCGGCCTCCAGCAGCGGCGCCGGCGCACCGGTCGTGCACACCACCAGGTCAACCTCGGCGAGGGCGTCGCGAAGCGATGGGGCGACCAGCCCACCGATGCGCGCCGCGAGCCGGTCGGCCTTCTCGGCGGATCGGTTCCAGACCAGCCGGCGCTCGGTGCCGTTCTGGCGCAGGCGGTCCGCGGCAAGCCCACCCATCGTCCCGGCGCCGACGACGAGCACGCCGGCCCCGTCCAGCGACCGGCCCAGGGCGTGCAGCGCGACGTCGATGCCAACGTCCACCATCGACGAAGCACCGAGGTCGATGTCGGTCTCGCGCCGAACCCGGCGTCCGACCCGAACGGCCTGGCGGAAGAGGCGCTGCAACACCGTGCGCGCGGCACCTTCGGCGCGCGCCTCCTCCATGGCGGCGCGGACCTGCGTCAGGATCTGCTGCTCTCCGACGACCATCGATTCCGTGCCACTGGCGACACGGAACAGGTGCGCGGCGGCGCCCGTGTCGAAGTGCACGAACGAGGTGTCGTCAAACTCAGCATGGTCGACGCCGGCGCGGTCTGCCATCCAGCCTCGGAGCTCGTCCAGGCCCGCGTGGAACCGACTCAGGTGGGCGTACACCTCGACCCGGTTGCAGGTCGACACCACGACCGCCTCGGCAACGTGCTCCAGGCCGAGCAACGACTTCAGGACCACCGGGCCCTCGTCGGCTGGCACGGCCAACCGCTCCAGCAGGGCCAGGTTGGCCGAGCGGTGCGTGGTGCCGACGACGACGACGGACAATGCAGCATCCAGGCTCGGGACGACGCGAAGGCGTCAGGAATGTCGGCCGGAGCGTAGCCCGGCCGCACTGCCGGGTTCTCAGGCCGGTGGCCGCGGACAAGGCGGTGACAGTCGGCTTCCGGCCGGGGCGCAAGCTGACGACGCCGTTGCACACGATTTCGCACTGGCCTGGCATCCTGGCGCCAGCACGATCGGGATGGACGACGCGGGCTCGGCGCCGGCCCCACGCCGCACCCGATCTGAGTTCGAGCTGGTCGACGGGCTGGAGCTGGAGCTGCTGCCTGCTCACCGGCATCGAGTGAGTCTCCTGGCGTGAGTATTCACGCCAGGAGACTCACCCGATCAGGGCGACCCGATCACAGCCGTCCAGGGTCGCTCAACCGCATCCCCACGTGGTCGCGATGATCACGTCGTCGGCAGCCACACCTTCAGGAAGCGCCAGTCTCTCCCCGGCGTGGTCCAGTCCCTCCAAGTCCGCAGGTGGCGTTGACAGGAAGACGTCCGGTCCGACACTGGCGATGCCCGTATCGGACCCAGGGTCGTATCCCAGGACACGAACACCGTCCGCCGCAGGCTGGGCAATGAGATTGCGTCCACCACGACAAGCGCAGCCTGGTCATGGTCCATGGCAACCAACCGATCCTTGCCCCACCCGACGATCTTCCGCGTCGCTGCAGGCAAGTCGGTCAGGGTCCCGTCACGGCTGGCCAGTCGCGGCTGCGACTCGTTGGGGTTGTTGCCAACCAGCGCCCAGACCAGACCGAGGCTTGGCAGCTCGACCGCCCCGGAGACGATGTCGCCCACGGGCGGGACCGTCACCAACTCCGATTCTCCGGACACGAGCACCCGCGCAACCCGGAACTCCATCGAGTCGAACGGAGACGTCCGATCAGCCTGCTGCGCATCGAACCCGAGTGCGCCCCGGGGCAGGCCGATCGCCGACCATCCTTGGCCCAAGTCCGTGACGTCGGGGCTGTGAAGAGTCCCTGACAGCAGGGCCAACCGCTGCTCCGAGTCTTGCCAATGCGACACGACAAGCCCGCTCCCGGCGATCCCGGCGATGGCATACGGCGCCAGCCCGTGCAGCATCTGCCAGGCACCGGCCCCGCACCCCGAGCGCAAGTGGACGCGTCCGTTGAAGGCCCGATGAACCGGTGCCGTGTCGTGCGCATCCACCAGCAGGGCAACACCGCCCTACTCGATTCGGGGTTCGTCTGACCGGTCCGGTGTCGCACGCGTCGTCGAAGTGCTCGACGATGGTGCGTGGCCGCATTCCATGATCTCCGCGGCGCGGCCGCGCGTCATGGATGGAGCTGCTGTCAGACGCCCTGCGGATGCCACGGCGTCGAAGACGGCTGTTCGATCCAGGATCCCAGGGCGTCTCGGACCCGACGCCTGGTGCCCCATCGCGGGAGCCGTGGGCACGCTCGGCGCACGGCCGTCCACTGTAGACGAACAACAGTTCGTACTTTGTCATCAGGGTGGTAGGGTGACAACCCTGACAACTCCACCCACCTGACCGCCCGTGTGACGGGCCGCATTCTCGGGAGCCGCTGTGACACCACCTCGTGACCTTCTCACCTGGCCCGTGCTGGCGGGTGACAAGCGTGCGCGCGGCTACGACGGTGGGGACGGTGGCGTTGGTGGGGGGCTGCACAACGTTGCGGCGCGGCAGGGGCCGCTGGACCGGCTGACGGCAGCGTTGGACGGTCTTGGCGAGGTCGCCGTCGACCAGCTGTCGGAACCGGCGCTGATGGTCGAGATGGCCGGGTTGCAGACCGCAGCACGACGCATCGAAGCCCGCCTGGCGTGCGCAACCTCAACGCTGGCAGCCCGCCGGGTCGCAGCCGTACGCGAGTCGGGTGGGGATGACCGGGCAGTGGACCGGGCACGCCGCGCTACCCGAAACGAG
>Ga0326597_10000481_pt1 | contig 70862 bp, 67 predicted proteins | sample RVTome_12_FD_203789 | JGI IMG/M metagenome (GOLD analysis project Ga0326597, IMG submission 203789) | Soil microbial communities from uranium-contaminated site in the Upper Colorado River Basin, Wyoming, United States - RVT100D185 | ecosystem: Environmental > Terrestrial > Soil > Contaminated >...
AACATTCTTCTGTGAATGCGGCGCAACGATGAAAAGAATTCCGGACGTCTTGGACACATGGTTCGACTCAGGCTCAATGCCGTACGGACAAACTCACTACATGGGAGAAGGATCACCATCGAACTTCCCCGCGCAGTTCATTGCCGAAGGCTTGGACCAAACGCGAGCGTGGTTCTACTACCTGCACGTCTTGGCGGGCGCTTTGTTCAATAAAAATGCATTCCAGAACGTCATCGTCAACGGCATCGTGCTCGCCGAAGACGGCAAGAAGATGTCCAAAAAGCTTCAGAACTATCCCGACCCCATGGATATCGTGGGAAAATACGGAGCTGACGCACTTCGATTCTACCTGCTTTCATCTCCTGTCATGCAGGCAGAGAATCTGAGCTTTTCTGAAAAGGGAGTGGACGAGGTCGCGAAGAAGAATATCGGGCGCCTGATGAACGTGCTCGCCTTTTACAAACTCTATGAGGACGGCACGCCGCGTGATTGGAAAAGCGAGCACGTTCTCGACCGATGGATTTTGGCACGCCTCGACCAGCTTATTCACGAAGTGACGAAAGAATTCGAGACGTACCGTCTCGACACGGCGACGCGGCCGATAACTGATTTCATTGACGATCTCTCCGTTTGGTATCTGCGAAGAAGTCGAGAGCGTTTTAAGGAGGAGACCCCTGATAAAAAGGCGGCACTCTCAACGCTACGGTACCTGCTGCATGCGCTCTCGCTTGTAACGGCACCCTCGATGCCGTTTCTCGCCGAACATGTATTTCAGGCAGTCCGTGAAGGTGAGGATGAGGAGAGCGTGCACCTTGCACGCTGGCCCGAAGGTCGCGCAACGGCGAACTTCGTACAGCGACTTTTTGGTGGAGGAAACGCCGATGAGCAGATCGTTGTCGCTATGGAGTTGGCACGCAGTATTGTCTCGAGGGCGCTTGAAGCGAGAGATACAGCAAAGATAAAGGTACGTCAGCCGCTTGCTTCGTATGCATCACCAGACGCGGCCAAACTTGCTCCAGAGTTCCTTTCTATCATTGCGGACGAGATAAACGTGAAAGTTGTGATAGCCGGTGCGGAAAAATTGGATACCAGTATTTCTCAGGAGCTACGAGAAGAAGGCATACTACGCGACACCATCCGGCTCGTACAGGACGCGCGCAAAGACGAGAAGCTTCGTCCGGGAGATCACGGAAAAGTTTCAATAACGGTTCCAGCTGCGGATAGAGAGGTTGTCGAAAAGAGTCTCCCGTTGATCGAAAGGGAGACGAACACGGAAGTCACGTTACGGTAAGTATGTACCAGAAGTACTACACAGAAGCACTTGTTTTGGAAAGTAGTGAGCGAGGTGAAGCCGACCGTGTGTTCGCGCTCTATACAAAAGACTTCGGTTTGGTGCGGGCGCGCGCATCCGCTGTGCGGAGCGAAAATTCGCGGATGCGGTATGCGCTCCAAAGCTATTCCCATGTGCAGGTCGCACTCGTACGGGGGAAACGGGGGTGGCGTGCGGGTGGTGCGACGCTCATTGCGCGTATCGGAGGCGATATAGAGGGGGTGTCCACTTTCGCACGCATTGCACGGCTCGTAACGCGACTTGTGGCAGGCGAGGAACAAAACACGTACTTATTTGCAGCACTTGTGGAGGCGCACATCGCGCTCATTAAAAACACTCGCGAGGCGTATCCGATGATCGAGGTCGTGTGTGTGGCACGTACACTCTTTGCACTCGGGTATCTTTCCTCGGAAGCGTTGCAGACGACGCTCTTTGCGCACGCATCGTACACAGAAAAGGACCTTGCAGAAGCACTAACTTTGAAAGAAAGGCTACTGACTTCCATCAACCGCGCGATCTCTGAGACGCATCTCTAGTGGTATTATTGCGCAATGGAGCGACCTGAGTCCGACCACGAGCAGGAAAAGATAGAACGTTTGCGTCGCGCGATGTATTCGCGGGATTTAAGCGATCAGCTCAAAGACCGTCCCCGAAGGCGGCTCGAAGAGATCCGCCCTGTTGTGGGAGAAGATTGGGAGCGGGAAGAGCCAAGGCTTTCACAGAGCGTTGTTGCTCCTCGCGGCATGGGAACGATGCGTAAGGTACTCTGGTGGTTCTTGGGGCTCGCCGTGGTTTTCTTTATCATCGCTGTGGGATTTTTTGTTTACTACTTTACACTCGGTGCTGGTGCTTCGCCCGCTTCACCTGGCAACATTGATATCGTTATTTCTGGTCCTCCGCAGATCGCTGGTGGTGATCCGACGCAGCTTCAGATCGTTGTTACGAACCGCAATCCAGTACCGTTGCAGTTGGCGGACCTTGTCATCACTTATCCGCCGGGCACACGCTCTCCCACCGACCTCTCGAGCGACCTGACAAGCCAGCGCATTACACTCGGAACGATAGAAGCAGGAGGGCGGAGACAGGGGACCGTAACGGCTATATTTGCCGGCGGTGCAGGTTCTGCGGATGTAAAAGCAGACCTTGAGTATCGGATCTCTGGCTCAAGCGCGATTTTCGTCGCTTCCTCAGGCTACCAAGCGCAACTCAGCTCCTCTTCGATCGGCCTTTCCATCGCAGGGAATACGGAGACGGTCTCCGGTCAGACGCTTGAATTCACTATTACGATCTCCTCCAATGCCAATACGACCGTCAGGGATGTTTTGCTTACGGCAAGCTATCCCTTTGGCTTCACCTTTGTCTCGGCGAACCCTTCACCCGCTCGCGGTACGACATGGGAACTTGGCGATATTTCTCCAGGAGAGCAGCGCAAGATCGTCCTTCGAGGGACCCTGGTGGGTGAGAGTGGAGACGAGCGGGTGTTTCGATTCAACGCCGGCACACGTAAAAATCCGGAAGACGAGGATATCACAACACCGCTTGCGGAGAATTCTTTCCGCATCAGTGTCTCAGAGCCGTTTTTGAGTCTTGGCATCGCTACAAATAGGTCGTCTGCTCCAAGTGTTCCTGTTTCCCCAGGAGCAGAGGTAGAAGTTAACGTTAGTTGGCAAAATAATCTTTCAACGGTAATACAAGACGCCGTCATCGTAGCGCGACTTACGGGGCTTGGTATCGACGGTTCGACCGTGATTTCACGTGACGGGTTTTATCGCTCAAGTGACGGCGTGGTCTTGTGGGACAAGACAACGACTGGTGGCGCGCTTAGTTCGCTCGCACCAGGTGCGCAGGGGGCCGTTTCGTTCAAGTTCCGAATGCCCCCGTCCGACCTTCTGAAGAACATTCGGAACGCCTCGCTTACGATCACAGTGAACGCGGCAGGAAAACGTGAGTCCGAGCGCGGAGTCCCTGAGACGCTGCAGTCTGCCGCGACACAACGGATCGTCGTTGCGAGTGAGTTCGACGTTACGGCGCACGGACTCTACTACTCGAACCCCTTCGGGAGTACGGGTCCGCTTCCACCGAAAGCAGGGACCGAAACTACGTACGCTGTCGTCTTTACCGTTACCAACACCACGAACAAGATAGAAAATGCAAAACTTACGGCGGTACTTCCACCGTATGTTCGTTGGGTCGGTATCTACAGTCCCGCCTCGGAATCAGTGTCATTCAGCCAAACGAATAGTACAGTGACGTGGGATATCGGTGCCGTAGAGCCGGGGGTCGGTATCAACGGTGCGCTGCCGCGCCAAGCGGCTATCGCTATCGGCTTCACGCCTTCGACGTCACAGATCGGTCAATCGCCCTCAATACTGCAAAGTATTAACTTTATCGGAAAAGATGCCCTGACGGGTGGGTCAGTCTCAAGGACGGTAGATAGTGTGACGACAAGTCTTTTCGGAGATGCTGGATTTAGCGCGACGAACGCCACTGTGGTACGGTAGCTGAACCTATGAGCGAAGTGAGCATGGAAAAAATAGTGTCGCTGTGCAAGCGCCGGGGATTTATCTACCCCGGCAGTGAGATTTACGGCGGACTCTCGGGGACGTGGGACTGGGGTCCGATGGGGGTTGAGCTTAAGAATAATGTAAAGAACCTCTGGTGGCGGATGTTCGTGCAAGAGCGTGACGATATGTACGGTGTGGACGCAGCCATCCTTATGAATCCAATGGCGTGGGAAGCGAGCGGGCACGTATCAGGATTCTCAGATCCGCTCGTCGAATGCAAGAAGTGCAAAAAAAGATTTCGTGCCGATCAGGTGGGGAAGGAGTGTCCCGAATGTGGCGGCGCCCTCGGAGAAGTAAAACAGTTCAACATGATGTTTAAAACCCAAGTTGGAGCGACGGAGGACCCTTCTGCGATCACGTACCTTCGTCCTGAAACGGCGGGCGGCATCTTCGTGAATTTCAAGAACGTCGTCGACAGCTTCCACCCGAAGCTTCCCTTCGGCGTCGCGCAGATAGGCAAAGCATTTCGTAACGAGATCGCGCCGCGCGACTTTATCTTCCGCGTGCGTGAGCTTGAGCAAATGGAAGTTGAATATTTTGTTCGCCCAGAAGAATGGGAAAGTGCTTTTGAGGAGTGGCGAAAAAATGTTCACGCATTTAACGACGCTGTCGGCATTCCGAAAAGTGCGGTGCACGAGCTTGAAGTGCCCGACGGCGAACGTGCACATTACTCCAAGCGCACCATCGATTTCGAGTTCGACTGGCCGTTCGGCCGCAAGGAGCTCTACGGACTCGCCTATCGCACCGACTTTGATCTCTCTGCGCATGCAAAAGGGAGCGGGCAGGACCTCTCGTACCTCGACGAGGAAACGAAACAAAAATTTATCCCACACGTCATCGAGCCTTCCTTTGGTGTTGATAGAACAATTCTCGCGCTACTTATTTCTGCGTATGCCGAAGACGAGCTCGGTTCCTCCTCCGCTCCTCCTTCGCCGAAGGCTACGGACGGACACGGTAAAGCTTCGGAGGACAAGGGCGAGAAGCGCGTTTTCTTGAGATTCAACAAAGCCGTAGCGCCGGTAAAGGCGGCCGTTTTCCCGCTCCTCAAGAACAAGCCGGAGCTCGTCTCGAAAGCGCGCGAAGTGTATGAAATGCTCAAAAAGGTGCAGCCGCAGATTATGTGGGACGACAATGGCAACATCGGCAAACGCTACCGCAGACAGGATGAAATAGGAACACCCGTCTGTATCACTATTGATTTCGATACACTCGGCGACCCTTCGACAAGCTCAGGGCAGGCAAAGCCAGAATTGAAAGATACTGTCACGCTACGCAACCGTGATACGGGCGAGCAAGAACGCGTATCGATTGACAGTTTGGCAGCTCGCATCGCATAGTACGGTACCCAACTGCGGGTAAGATGTCGCTTAGAGCGCATCTGGCGTTCTTGTGCAGCACCCATCTAGAGCGAGGACACGATGCCGCGCGAGCGCCTTCTTTTTGGAGGGTCTTGTGTTAGGATTTGCTTCATGGAAGGACGCCCTGTCTCTATCTCGATAACGACCGGTACTATCATATCTGCAGTTGTCATCCTTACCGGCGCCTGGCTCCTTTTTGAACTAAGAGACCTTGTCCTCGTCTTGGTGACGGCGGTCGTTATTGCATCGGCCATTGAGCCCGCGGTCGCGTTCCTGCGACGACAAAACATTCCACGTATCCCTGCGGTGCTCTTGGTGTATGTTTCTCTGTTCGTCACGTTCTTCGGCCTTTTTTACCTGTTTGTTCCAGCCGTACTCGCTGAACTCAAGGCGTTCTTCGTCTCTCTTCCGGGCTACCTTGAGGCGCTCGACCGTATCAGCGCATTTGACGAGTACGCGCAGATAATCGGCACAACGCCCCCTAATCTCAGTGATATCGACCTCTTCGCTGGTTTCCGAAACGCCGTTGAAGCAGCAGGAGCCTTCGGTAATGCGCTCACGGCGATTGCGAGCATATTCGGTGGCGTACTCTCTTTCTTCCTTATCATTGTGTTCTCGTTCTACTTTGCGGTGATCGAGACGGGGGTAGATGACTTTCTTGAGGTCGTCTCGCCGCACAAACACAAGACGTACATTCTTGATCTCTGGCGGCGTTCACGTCACAAGATCGGACTTTGGATGCAGGGACAGTTGCTTCTCGGTGTGATTATCGGTGTATTGGTGTATCTTGCGCTTACCATCCTCGGCATCAAGCATGCGTTGCTGCTCGCTGTTATCGCTGCCGTGTTCGAGCTTATTCCGGTGTTTGGCCCAATACTCGCCGCGCTCCCGGCCGTACTCATCGGGTTTGTCGACGGAGGAGTAGTCACTGGCCTCCTTGTCATCGGTGTGTATGTGCTACTGCAGCAGTTCGAGAATCACCTCATTTACCCACTCGTCGTTACGCGTGTCGTAGGTGTGCCGCCCCTCTTGGTTATTCTGGCCCTCATCATCGGTGCGCAGCTCGCGGGGTTTTTGGGCATGCTTCTTTCGGTACCGGTAGCAGCAACGGTCCAAGAATTCGTAAATGACATTCGCGAGCGTCGAGTGTTCGCCGGGACCGAATAGGATGCATGTCGAAAGCGTTCTATCTAACGACAACACTCCCGTATGTAAATGCCGATCCGCATATCGGCTTTGCGCTGGAGCTTGTGCACGCAGATGTCATCGCACGCTATCGGAAGCTCCGTGGAGATGAGGTTTTCTTTAATACCGGTACCGACGAGCACGGACTGAAGATCTATCGTAAGGCGACCGAAGAGGGGAAGGACCCTCAGGCGTACACAGACGAGTATGCAGCGAAGTTCCAGAGCCTAAAAACGAAGCTCAATCTATACGAGGACCTGCATTTTATTCGCACGACCGACCCAAAACACAAACAAGCAGCACAAGAATTGTGGCGTCGATGCGCAGCTGCGGGGGATATTTATAAAAAGAAGTACAAGGGTTTGTACTGTGCGGGTGACGAAGCGTTCATCAAAGAGTCGGAACTGGTGGATGGTAAGTGCCCGAATCATCCAACGATGGAAGTGGTGGAAATAGAAGAGGAGAATTACTTTTTCAAACTGAGCGCATACCAAGGGAAGTTGCTTGCATACCTCTCGAGTGAAGACGTCATTGTGCCGGAGTGGCGAAGGCAGGAGGCAATACAGTTCGTGCGGCGTGGTCTCGAAGATTTCAGTATTTCGCGAGTAAGAGAAAAAATGCCGTGGGGAGTAGCGGTGCCCGACGATGACTCGCAGGTAATGTACGTCTGGTTCGACGCTCTGACTAATTACATCTCGACCTTGGGCTGGCCCTCCTCCGCCAAGGCTACGGAGGGCAAGCCCGAAGATTTGTTTGAGAAGTTCTGGGTAAACGGGGAAACCGTGCAACTGGCAGGCAAAGACCAGATACGCTTCCAGTCAATCATGTGGCAGGCGATGCTCACGTCGGCAGGACTCCCAACAACGAAACAGGTGGTTTACCACGGCTTCATCACGAGCGAAGGGAAGAAGATGTCAAAGTCTTTGGGCAACGTCGTCGACCCGATGGCTATCGTAAAAGAGTACGGTGCCGACGCACTCCGTTATTTTCTCGCGCGCCATGTGCACCCCTTCGACGATTCCGACTTTACTATTGAGCGCTTCAGAGAGGCGTATAACGCCGACCTCGCGAATGGTCTGGGTAATCTCGCGGCACGCGTGATGCAACTTGCTCAAACGAATCTGGGTACGCCAGTTGCGGTGCAATTCGTTCCGTATCCGGAAGCATTCATGCAAGCACTCGACGCGTTCAAGATAAATGAAGCAGTTGAGTACGTCGCCAGTAGAGTCCAAGGTCTCGACCAGAAGATCAATCAAACGGAACCGTTCAAGGTCGTGAAAGTCGATGCAGAAAAGGGTAAGAAACTGATCGAAGATTTAGTCCATGAGTTGGCCGCGATTGACCTTATGTTAGAACCACTTATACCAGAGACGAGTAAAAGGGTGATTGAGGCCATTATGGCCAACAAAAAACCGGAGAACTTGTTCCCACGTAAGGAGTAGTATGGAGATGAATCCCGTTAGAAATCGCGCCCGCGCTAGCGCGCCCAAAGGGTCTATGGGGCGGGCTATTTCTAACGGGATGAAATACTTCGATGCGCATACGCACGTGAACTTTGTCGCGTACGATACGGACAGGGAAGAGACGATACTGCGGGCGAGGGAAGCAGGCGTCGGGATGAACATCGTCGGTACGCAGCTCGATACTTCCAAGGCGGCGATCGCTCTGGCGGAAAAGTACGACAACGTGTGGGCTACTGTCGGACTGCACCCGATACACACGGCGAAATCCTACCACGATGAAAAAGAACTTGGCGAAGGAGGCAAGGCATTCACCTCGCGCGGTGAACAGTTCGATGCTTCCGCCTATGAGAAACTTGGGCAGAACAAAAAAATCATCGCGATAGGTGAGTGCGGGCTCGACTACTATCGGTGTGATGAGAGCACTAAGGAGTTACAGAAAAAAGTGTTCATCGAACACATTGAGCTTGCGAACAAGCTCGGGAAACCCTTAATGCTCCACATCAGAGAGGCATATGATGATGCACTGGAGATACTTAAAGCGCATGCAAAAGTGAAGGGAGACACACACTTCTTCGCTGGCGACTGGGCGACGGCGCAAAAATTCCTGAAAGAGGGCTTTACACTTAGCTTTACGGGCGTCATCACTTTCACGCATGATTACGACGAGGTCGTAAAGAACGCCCCGCTCGACATGCTTCTCTCGGAGACCGATGCCCCGTATGTAACTCCGGTTCCACACAGGGGAAAGCGCAACGAGCCGGCCTATGTGACAGAAGTCGTGCGGGCGGTTGCCCGTATCCGCGAGGAGGATCTTGAAAAAGTTGCAGAACAGTTATTTTTGAATGCTCAACGAACTTTCCGCATCTCGTGATATCTGCCACATTGCCTCGAACATAGCCCGAAATGCGTCCGCGATCTCTTTGCTTTCAATTCTGACGCAAAAATACTCTTTCGTACCGGACGTGACTATTGCGTTGTTTCCGAAGATCCCGATGTCTGTCGCAAAGGGAGCATACTCCTTTGGCATAAAACGCAGTGTTCGATATTGGCGCGCGACTCTCTTGGCATATGTTCGTGCAACTTCACTATCAACAATGAGCTCACGACAACTGAACTCAGGCGAAAAATTCGTGTAGTCGAATTTTTGGAGAGTGCGCATATACACTTCGTATGTAACTTCGATATTACTCAGGAAAAGTATTTCTCCCTTAACGACAAAGGCTTCGTCGTACGCTCGGTCCAGTGCGTCTTTCCCCTCGTAGATCTTTACGCGGGGCTTATTGTCTGCACGCATCATAGTCGCCTCAAATTGAGGAAGTATTTCCTTGAGTTGTTTGAGGCGAATCTCAGCTTCCGTGAGTATCTTTCTCGGGTGCTGCGGCGTAAAAGATATTTTCTTGCCCTTCATAACCCGAGATACAAGGCCCTGTTTTTCTAATGCCTCAAGTACCAGGTATGCCGTGGGGCGCTTTACGCCGGTTTTCTTCGATACCGACAACACGGAGGCCTCTCCAAGCTCCAGGAGACCCATATAGACGGCAATTTCTTTATCTTCTAGTCCCAACTGGATAAGCATTTCTTGGGGAGTCATTTAGGGAAGAGTATAGCCAAAAAATAGAAATGTCAATTATTTTGACATCATAGGATGTTGAAAAGTAAGTTTTTTATCGAAAAAAGGTCAATTTAAGGTCAAAGTTCTTGACATTACTTGACGAGTCATATAAAATCTCGCGCAGTAAATACTCTGCAGGCATCCGCCTGTAGGGACGCAACGCCAAAAGACCCAGGAGGTCAAGATGGCAATCGAGTTCAACTCGAAACTGGCGCATGTACTTGGGTTCCGGCATGGACCCCGTGCGGCGAATCCGCCTGCGGGCAATGTCTGGGATTACTGGCGACTCGTTTCGCCCAAGGCGCCGGCTATCGCCGAACGCACGGTGAAGACCTACTTCCCAAATCTCGTGCCCGCAGCCCTGCGGTGCTCGCAGATCCCGCGTTCGTCGCAAACTCTGGGTTTGTTGTGGCCAGACCTCGTGTCGCAAATCGTGCTCGATCGCCGGCTTGGTTTCGAGTTCGAAGACCTTGGGAACTGGGCGCCTATCGATGCGTATCCCAATGCGTACGATATGACGCCTCAGCAGCAGCATGCGATTCAACCGGAATTGGTTGACGCATGCGGCGAAGGCTTCTTCGCAGCCACTCGCGATCTTGCCGTACGTGTCGGCGTTGGTCGCGTCGGAGCACTTTGCTCGCACGTCCCGTACGCGGACGCGGGCGCCCGTCGTGCTCGTCGTGAACTCGGTATCACGGCGGACGACGGCTGGTTGCCCGGCAGCGGATTCGGTTCGGGTGCGTTCTTGCACCTTGGCTTCGATCTGCGTGCTGCACGTCTTATGCACTGCGACTACTACCCGGTTCCACCAGAGTAGGGTCGCGACGTTGCGATGGTCTTTGCGAAACGAACAGGCCCCGGCGCGAGCTGGAGCCTGTTCACCCTTCTTTCTATGGAATACGTTCGACAACTTCAACTAATCAACAAAAATGATACTGTCATTGCGGGTGGCAAGGCTGCCGCGCTTGGTGAAATGATAAAGGCGGACATTCCCGTCCCAAGTGGTTTTGTCATTCTCACGTCAGCCTATGAAAAATTTCTTGCAGACAACAAGCTTGATGTTGCGCTCGAAAAACTTCTGCAAGGATTGCATCACTCCGATATGCACGCAGTTGAAGACGTTTCCAAAAAGGTCTCGATGCTTTTTGAAAATGCACGAATTCCTGAGGATGTGCTATTTGAGATAGCGAAGAACTTCGGAATTCTCGGGACGACACACGTAGCCGTCCGTTCGAGCGCTGTTGGGGAAGATTCTACAAACATATCGTGGGCAGGGCAGTTTGATTCGTATCTCAACACAACAGAAAAGGTACTCCTCAAAAATATTCGGCGCTGTTGGTCATCATTGTTCACCCCTCGTGCCATTGCATATAGACTCGAGAAACAACAATACAACAAGAGGACCTCAATGGCGGTCGTTATCCAAAAGATGGTTGAGAGTGAAGTGGCAGGAGTGGCTTTTTCTGCCCATCCTGTCTCAGGGGATACCAAGCAACTTTTGATAGAAGCAAATCTCGGACTCGGCGAATCAGTCGTCTCCGGTTCCACCACGCCTGACTCCTATGTCGTTGGCAAAAGCCCACGTCGAGTAATTCAGATTAATATCTCTGAAAAGCATCGAGCCCTTGTGCGCTCGGATTCAGACGATGCAGATAATGAATGGGTGTCTGTAAGTGAACCGAACGCATATGCACAAGCGCTACGTAATGATCAAATCTTGGAGCTTGCAGATCTCGTGATAGCGATTGAGGAACAGTACGGGTTTCCCTGTGATGTAGAGTGGGCGTTCAAGCAAGGTAAATTTTACGTCTTGCAATCAAGACCGATCACAACGTTGATCGCAAAAGAAAAATACCACTTACACTACACAGTATCTGACCTTGGCATACTGCATCACAACATTCTGCTGGTTCCCGATGGCTACGGCAGGCTAGAGTATCAAACTCTAGTAGAGAAGGGCATTGTTCGCGCGTATTTGAGTGAGGAGGGAATCTCCCAAGCACGCGAGCACAGTAAGAAATTGCTCGACAAAAATTTCTTTAACGCACTTGTTGGACGGGCAGCTGATATGAACCGGCGTCTCGTGGAGTACGAACCGGCGATGGGGACACCCGCGCTTCCAGAATGGGACCGTCTGGTCGGCGTATTTAATGACATGTGGTCGATCTATTTTTATTGCGAGCAGCCGATGCAGATGGCAGTTGAAGAAATGATTCTCAAGAAAGAGCCTGACAGTGATTGTGCGCATCATGTGCTCGAGACTTTAGGAAGAATAAAACTACAACTGCATGAGAGCACCGAAAACCTTCTTCGAAAAGGCTTCGAGACATTCGCCGATTTATTGATCCAGCGTTATCAAATTACGAAGGAGGAGTTTTACGCCTTGCTCCAAGACGAGGTTAGGCTGGCGCTGCAGGGAATAGCGCCGCCTGTAGAGGAAGTCCGCGCTCGTCTCCTCGGGTGCATCTTCCTAAAGCAGGAAGGTTCATGGCAGTGCGTGACGGGTAAGGATTTCGCACAATGGAAGAAACGCATAGAACAAAGTCAGCCAGGAGACATTGTAGGCGCGGGGGCGTATCCGGGCATCGCCAAGGGGCGCGTCGCAGTACATCTGTCTTGGACAAATGTACGGGAAATCCCTGAAGGCTCGATCCTCGTTACGGGTATGACGAATCCGCAGATTATTCCGTATCTCAAGAACACCGTCGCAATTGTCACTGATGAGGGCGGCCTGACGTGCCACGCCGCAATAATTTCAAGGGAATTGAAAATTCCTTGCGTTGTAGGAACCAAAACAGCAACAAGGTTGCTTGAAGAGGGAGATTTAGTAGAAGTAAACGCCTACACAGGTGCCGTTACTATCTTGGAGAGAATCTCTGAAACACATCATAAGTAATTGTAGAACATGTTGCGGGTCTATATCTCTCGTGATAAAGTGCCCGCTACGTTCATATGGCAGAGACAGCAAGCGTGAATAAAGAAAATGCCGAGTCCGGTGAGGATACCGCGCGCATTTACGAGGTCGGCTACGTCGTAGCGCCTATCGTTAAAGAAGAAGATGTTGAGAAAATAGTGGGAAGTATTCGTACCGAAATAGAGAAAGCGGGAGGTAATTTTATCGCTGAAGGAGCACCCTCTATGATCCGTCTTACATATCCGATGGCGGCGCGTAGCAATGACAAAAATGTTGAACACGACAGAGGGTACTTTGGATGGCTCAAGTTTGAGGCAGGCGTTGATGTTGCACGTACACTTGAGGAAGCACTCAAGAAAAATCAGAACATCATGCGATGTATCATATTTCGCACGGTCCGTGAGGATACACGCGCAAAGATGAAAGCCCCTCAACTTCGCGAAGTGAAGCGCACCGACACCATTAAGACGACAGCTCGTCGCGTCGAGGAATCAACGGGACCAGTCTCAGAAGAGGACCTCGAGAAAGCACTTCAAGACATCACTACAGACTAGTGCTACAATTTTTACATGTACATCAACAAAGCGATCCTGTTCGGTAACCTTACGCGCGACCCTGAGCTCAGAGCGCTCCCCTCCGGTATGAACGTATGCAACTTTTCCATTGCAACGAATCGCGTGTACCGCGACCGTGAAGGTAAAAAGCAGGAACAGACAGATTTTCATAACATTGTTGTTTTTGGTCGTCAGGCCGACACGGTAGCGCAGTATCTCAAGAAGGGAAGTTCCGCTTACGTGGAAGGACGTATGCAGACACGCAGCTGGGACGATAAGGCGAGTGGCGAGAAAAAGTATCGCACTGAAGTTGTCGCGGATCGTGTGCAATTCGGACCGAAGTCTAGTGGTGGCGGAGGAAAGCGCACAGAACAACCGGACGAGGTAGATGCAGGAGGAGGCGCGGGCATTGAGTACCCGAAAGATGATATTAATCCGGATGATATTCCGTTCTAAGCATTATAATTCGTATGACAAACATTCTTACACAAAATGATATTCAGCACGTCGACTACAAAGACGTCGACCTCTTGAAACAGTTCATCAACCCGCACGGACGCATCATGTCACGCAAGCGCACCAATCTCACCGCCAAGCAACAGCGTGCGGTGGAAGCAGCCGTGAAGCGAGCCCGCTTCATGGGGCTGCTCCCGTACATCCAGAAGTAGGGACGGGGAGAGAGGGATGAAGGGACGGAGAAGTGACGGACTTTTCTCACCCTTGTCCCTATGCTCGTTCTACGTATTCACCGGTTTCTGTATTGATACGGATAACGTCGCCTTGCTTAACGAACATCGGGACGTTTAGCATCGCCCCAGTCTCTAGTTCAACGACTTTTGAGCCGCCTTGCGCTGTGTTACCACGCACATCCGGCGGAGCCTCGGTTACCTTTAATTCTACTTTGATAGGAAGTTTTACGCGGAAAAGTTTTTCGTCAAACCACAAAGTATCCACATGGGTATTGGCCTTGAGGAACTGTCCGCTTCCGTCCATTTCTTCCTCTGTGACGGAAAAGCGCTTGGACTTGTCTTTTGAATCGTGGAAGAACCACTCACCGTTCCTCTCGTAGATGAACACTGCGGGCTTGGTTACGATCTCCGCTTCCTGCAATTTGTCGTTTTGCTGAAAGGAGTGCTCTATAGAGTTCCCCTTGATGAGGTGTCGCATCTTGGTCTGATTGACCGGACGGCGCTGCTGCTTCTGCATGATGTTGTTCCACGTACAGACGTACGGCTCGCCATCTATGAGAACCGCAACCCCAGGCTTTACTTCATTATACGCCAACATAATGCTGGGTATTCTATTGAAAAAAAAGATTTTGTCCAATCACTTCACGATACACCAGAGGGGTTTTAGAGGTCGAGCAACACCGCAGCGATCCACGGAAAAACAACAGTCGCGTCGCTCTGGATTATCTGATAGTAACTCTTCGTTGAGAGTTTGCTCCATGTTATCTTTTCCTTACCACCAGCGCCGGAGTATGAGCCATACGACATTGGTGATGAGCCGATCTCTATGAATCCGGCCCAGTCCCGTACACCGCCCTTTATCTTAAGGTCGGCCTTGAGCGACGGCACGACACAGATTGGGAAATCGCCAGCGATACCCCCGCCGAGTTGTAGGAACGCGATAGGGGCATTCTTACTTTCCTTCATGTACCAATCGTAGAGCGAGGTAAAGTATTCGAGCCCAGTTTTCATGATCTTTGGATCAAGTACGGGCCCATTACCAGTGCGATGTTTTCCACTGTAGGTGTAGCTCGCGAAGATATTTCCCATCGTTGAATCCTCGAATCCAGGAATAACGATAGGAATATCTTTTTGATACGCTGCATAGACCCAGCAATCTTCCGGATTTGCTCCCTTGTCGGGTTTGATGAGTTTCTCGGAAAAAAGACGACGGAAATATTCATGGGGGAAGTGTCGTTCTCCTTTCTTCTGAGCGTCCTTCCACATTTTTACGAAGTGCGGTTCGATGATGCGCACACTCTCTTCTTCAGGGAGGAACGTATCTGTAATACGGCACAGCTCAGCATCGCGCAATTCCGCTTCTTGCTCGGGCGTGAGTTCCGTGTAGCGGGGAATATATGCATAGTGAGAGTGGGCAACGTAGCGGTAGTACGACTCCTCGTGGTTGGCGGCAGTTGCGGAAATAAGGTGTACTTTATCTCTTCGAATGAGCTCTGCGAGCATAACGCCGATCTGGAACGAGCTCAGAGCGCCCGCGATAGTAACCACTAACTTGCCGCCGTTATCGAGGTGTTCTTTGAGCCACAACGCAGCGTCAAGCGTTGCGCCGCCATTGCAGTGATTGAGCGTGCGCATCGCGAACGCTGATACCGGCGTCTTACTTTTCTTCACATACGAACTCAGCGTACCTGCCGCGGTAATACCGGCTCCACTTTCGGTGACGATAAGGTTGCGCAGCGCGGGCGAAAGCCTTGAAATTTTCTTTTTCATGGAACTATCCTTCGAGTGTACTACTCGAGGAGAGGAAATCAATCGTTCTTGAAGCGATAACTCAACAGCGTGTAGATCAGTTTTGCGGCGAGAAAATCAGGAGCCGAGTCTTCTTTGCGCGGCAAAAGCTCAACAACGTCGAATCCAACAATGTTCTTTTTTTCCGCCACTTTTTTGAGAAACCTTATGACCATGTACCAGTCGAGTCCGCCTGGTTCAGGGGTGCCGGTCGAGGGCATATACGCAGGGTCGAAAACATCGAGGTCGATCGTGAGGTATACATTTTTTTTGAGCTTTGAGATAGCTTTATTCACCCAGCGATCGTTGTTATAGATATCTTTTGCAAAGAACACACGACCTTTCTTGATGTTGTGCATCTCCCCGACGTCGAGGCTTCGTATACCGACCTGTACGGGCATCCATTTTTTCACGCGGGCCATCGCACACGCATGGTTGTTCTTCGAGCCGTGATACTCCTCACGCATGTCGGTGTGGGCATCAAGCTGTAATACGGAAAGGTCCTTGTATTTTTTTGCATGTGCGTACACGGCGGGAGGAGTGACGGAATGCTCACCGCCCAAGGTGACACAAAACTTCCCACGACGCAGGAGTTCTGACACTCGTTTTTCTACTGCGGCAACCATTTTTTCCGGTGAGCGTTTCTCGGAAACCGGCCTTTCGGCATAAATGCCGTGTTTATACACTTCGGTTTTGGTCTCGATATCGTAGAGCTCGACGTACTGTGAGGCTTTCAGGATCGCAGCGGGACCTTTATCTGCACCTTTGCCGTACGAAGACGTTCCGTCGTACGGAACGGGAAGGAGCGCTACCTTGGCGCGTTTTGGATCGCGATACTTCTGTGGAAGATCGTATGCACTTACCATGGTCACCAGCCGAATTGTTTTCCAACTTCTTCGGGCGTCTCCCGTTTTCGTACGATTTTTATCTCACCGTTCTGCGCGGTCAGTTTCAGCGGGGAAGAGAGGAGGCAGTGGTGGGAGGCAAGTGCATCCTGATACGCCCCTGTATCGAGGAATGCAACATACAGATCATCGTCTTCTTTGAGTTTGGGGAGTGGAATATAATTGCCGCCTGCGGTGTACTTGTCATCACTGTCGCACGAGCTTCCGGCAAGCCACACGTGTGCGAGTTTCGTGTCCCGCATATAGTTTACGGGCACCACGTGCCATTTTTGTTTGATAGCCCACGTGTCGAGTAGGTCGTTCATGAAACTGCCATCAATGATGTACCAACTATTCCCACCCTTGTTGTACGCTTCTTTTTCGGCAAGAACTTTATAAATGGTGATCTGCGCAGGGGCTACAACGTAACGACCCCACTCGGCGATGATGTTCGGGTGCTTCACGCCAAGACGGTCGCACTGCTTCTTGGCAGCTTTCACGATCTGACTGATAAGGCTCTTACCGGAGTAGAAGCGTTTTCGTTTGTCGTAAGGCACTCCTGCGCCTCCACCGATGTCGAGCGTGTCCAGTTGTGGATGTTTCTCACGGAGCTTCGCGTACAGTGCGAGCGCTCGCTTCACGGGCTGGATAAAGCCGGTCATGTGTTCTATCTGACTTGAGACATGGTAATGAAGTACTGCAAGATTCTTTATTTTTCCGAGCCCGAGGAGCTCTTCTTCGCTGAAGCCGTACCGGTTGAATCGTTTGTCCCAATGACCCTGGGTTTTCACGTTGAGGTCAACGCGAATACCTACCTCACCTTTGAATTTTTTCATTCGTTCAAGCTCGACCATATCTTCAATGATAGGGATGACAACGAGTCCTTTCCCGCGCAACTCCTCGATGAGCTCCATGTACCGCTCCGTTTTCGGTCCGTTGCAGATGACACGGATCTTCTCGTTGAATTTATCCTGTTCGATCATTCGCTTTACAAGGAAGAGTTCGTTCGCAGAAGCAACGTCGAGGTTCGCACCTTCGGCGACCGCAGGGAGTACGAATTCGCGGTTCTGATTGACCTTCATTGGGTAGTGGTAGTAGAAACGTCCTTTGTAGCCGGTTACCTTAATATAGGCATTGAAGGTCTCGATAAGGTCGCGGACACGGTTCTCAACGATGGTAGGGAAGAAGATCTCGGTCGGAGTGCCGTGCTTCCTGATGATGTCGTAGATGTTGTATTGATAGTTGCCCTCGCGCACTAAAAGCGTCCCTTCGGGTGTTACATCGAAGTGCGCGGTATTTACCTCCTCACGACCAAGCAACCAGAATTTTTTCGGTCCGTTCTTCTTTTTCTTTTTTTTGTGATGTGCCTTTTTGCGGCGGATTGTGCTCATCGCTGATTCAAGCTTTCCGATAATCACAGCCGGATCCTCCGGCCGCGAACATAGCTAGCGCCATCATACATACGCAGAGGAATTGCACAACCATTTTTTCGATCTGGTGTCTGATTACTCGTCCGACACTTTTCCTTTTACGGCGCCACCCTCAGTGAGTGCTTTGCGGATCTCTTTAAGGAGTTGGTTAAGTATCGGCTTATTCTCGCGCAAAAAGGTGCGCGCCGCGTCGTAACCACGACCGAGTTTGTGTTCACCGTAGGTGTATGAGCCGCCTGAAGATTTATCGACAATGCCGTATTTTTCGCCAAGTGCGAGCGTTTCACCTTCTTTCGATATCCCTTCACCGTAGAGCATATCGAATTCTGTCTGACGAAATGGTGCCGCGACCTTGTTTTTCACTATCTTCACACGATGCCTGCCCCCCATTACTTCGTCGCCTTTCTTTATTTGCGCGATGCGGCGAATATCAATACGTACCGATGTGTAAAATTTAAGCGCTTTTCCACCTGGGGTCGTCTCAGGATTGCCGAACATAACGCCGATCTGCATGCGGATCTGGTTGATGAATATGACCACTGTTTTCGTTCTCGCAACGATGGCGGTGAGTTTACGCAGGGCCTGCGACATAAGTCGCGCTTGTTTGCCGACGTGCTGTGCACCCATGTCTCCCTCGATCTCGTCTTTCGGCGTGAGCGCAGCAACGGAGTCGACTACGACAACGTCTATTTTTCCACTTCGCACGAGCGACTCCACTATTTCAAGTGCCTGCTCGCCGGTGTCTGGCTGGGAAACCAGAAGGTCTTCTATTTTTACACCAAGCTTTTTCGCGTACTCAGGGTCGAGCGCGTGCTCGGCGTCGACGACGGCACATACGCCGCCCTTTTTCTGCGCCTCAGCAACGACGTGGAGCGAGAGCGTCGTTTTGCCGGAAGACTCTGGACCGAATATTTCTATAATGCGTCCGCGGGGAAGGCCGCCGATGCCGAGCGCCCAGTCGACACCGATGGAACCAGTGGGAATAGCGTTCACGTCCACCTTCGGCGTGGCACCGAGCATCATGATGGAATCGTCACCGAACTTCGTCTTTATTTCCGAGAGTGCTCGCTCAATATCTTTGTCACTCCCGGTTCCTGTTTGCTTTGGAGGAGCTTTTTCTTTTTTCTTAAATCCTGCCATTGTGAGAAGTATACAACGACTATTCTGTCACTCCAGAAGACGATGTGGGGGAGTACACGATCTCGACAACTCGCTCAACGGCATTCCCGTATCGGTCGCTTGCCGTAAGGACAAGGCGGTTATACCCAGGTGCGGCTACGTATCTTTCCGCGAAGGTACCCTCTTCAGTTACCGGTATCGGATTGCCGTTCATAAGGAGGTTTGCGATCCGGCGTGTACTACCTTCTATCGTAATGAGTGGCTCAGATGTTTCTATAAGTTCCTGTGTTGTTTGAAGAACGGGGCCCCGTACAAGCCCATGTATTTCGTAGTACGCGTATCCAGCGAGCAGCACGAAGAACGAGACAAGAAGTACTCGGGTAATACGACTGTCGCGATAGGAAAGCATGCGCCGCGGCGTTAGTTCCGCTCTTCGTCTTCTTGTTCCTCGTCAGAGGGCTCTTCCTGAGCGAGCTCGTCGGCGTTGCCGGCGCCGATGACTTCACGCGGTTTTGCACCGTCTGCTGGTCCAATAACGCCGCGTTCTTCTAGAAGGTCCATAAGCCTGGCGGCTCGTGCGTAGCCGATACCAAGTTTTCTCTGTAGATACGAAGTCGATGCCTTGCCCGCTTCGACGATGGTGCGTTTTGCATCAGGGTAGAGTTCGTCGTCCTCAGAATCGTCACCCATCATGGAGGAGAAGATCGCGTCAGGTTCTCCCGCTTTCTCACTAAAGTCGATCTCACTCAGAAGTTCGACCTTATTTTCGCGCGCGATGAATGAGACGACTTTTTTCACTTCGGTTTCGGTTATCATCGGCGCCTGAATACGGCGTGGCTTCGACATTTCACCGGAGAGAAAGAGCATATCACCGGCGCCGAGAAGCTTTTCTGCACCACCCGTATCAAGAATCGTGCGCGAGTCTATCTGAGAGGCGACCTGAAATGCGACACGCGCAGGAATGTTGGCTTTGATAAGGCCGGTGATGACCTTTACGCTCGGTCGTTGTGTGGAGAGGATGAGGTGAATACCGACTGCGCGACTCATTTGGGCAAGCCGTACGATACCGGCCTCAAGTTCACGCGGATAAGTAGACATGATATCGGCGAGTTCGTCGATAACAACAACGATATACGGCATGGCTTCGGGCATCTTTTCTTCCTCGCAGGAAGGGCCCTTCGCGATCGCAGGAGCCACCACGTTCGCATGGTACGAAGCGATATCACGAACAGCCTCCGTCTCAAGAATGTTGTATCGTCGTTCCATCTCTTTTGCGAGCCACTTGATAGCGAGTATCGCTTTCTTCGCGTCGGTAATAACCGGTGTCAGAAGGTGGGGAATAGAGTTGTATAACGTCAACTCTACGCGCTTCGGGTCGACCATGATAAAGCGCAGTCGTTCCGGTCCGCAGCGATACAGGAGGGAAACAATGAAGTCATGGATAGCGACTGATTTACCGGCACCAGTCGTGCCTGCTACCAACATGTGGGGCATTCGTGCGAGGTCAGCGACGTGAGGCGCACCGGTAATAGAGCGGCCAAGTGCTACAAGGAGTGGTTTATCGCTGCCAACGAACGCATCATCGGAGACCAACGGGGCTAGGCCGAGAGTTGTGCGTGCGATATTGGGCACCTCAATACCAACGAGTGATTTTCCGGGTATAGGTGCTTCGATACGCACCGGAGAGGCAGCAAGTGCGAGTTCGAGATTACTTTGCAATGCGACGATCTTCGAGAGCCGCACACCTTCAGCAGGTTTCATTGCGTAACGGGTCACGGTCGGCCCGATAGAAGCTTCGTCCATCTCAACGTTGATGCCGAAGTTCTGGAGCGTTCGTTTAATGATATTCATGTTCGCCTTCACGTCGCCCACCTCCGGTTTTCCTTTGTTCTTGGCGAGTATGGAGACCGGCGGGGGGGTGTAGGCCGACCCCGTCGCTTCGATGATCGGGAATCCTTCCGTAGTGTCGCTCACCTGAGCAGGCTCGGTCTTTTTTCCGAAGAAGCTTGTGATACCAGCTTTTGGTTGGGCCTCACTCTCTTCCGGTTCGGGTGGAGTTTCCGATTCTTCGACTCCCTCCAGCTCGTTCTCTTCCTCCGGAAGACCCGTAACAGAAACATCATCCTCGTCCATTTCAGGTTTCGAGCGTCTTTGTAACAATTCGCGGATACTCGAGAACACTACGCCAAGGTGGATGTTGAATGCGACGACAAGAGAAGCAACAATGAACGTAAGAAGAAAAATTATCGTTGCAGGAGTATCAATTGCGTTCACGATCGGTCCCGAGACTCCAGAACCGAGCACTCCTCCGCGACCAGCTGCCGCAAGGTTCACAAGTCCGAGTGCGGCGAGTAGGAAAACAACCATGCTCCCGATCTGCACAACACCGAAATGACGTTCGAAGGAGCGGAGGATGGCGATGCCGAGTAGCGCGAGTGAGAGCGGCAGAAGCATGTAGCCAACACCTAGGAGCGAAGAAAGGCTGTCGTAAAGGTATGTGCCAACGACACCGCCTAAGTTTCTTCCGGCAAGGACAAGAAAGCCGGCGAGTGCGAGAAGAAAAAGTGCAAAAACCCCTCGGAGGACCTCGGGAGATATGTGCGGCATCGATGGTTCTTCTTCGGGCTCTTCTTTACGTCTTTTTTTGCCACGCCCGCGTTTTTCTTTCATGGCAACATCATAGCACTACGCTCGAGGAAACATTCTCAGACGGAATCGCTATTATTTAGAGTGTCCATGCGGCGCTTTTTCACTACACCGTCTTTCGGGGGATTAGACCGAAGTACCCTATCCGGATCGATCTCTCAAAAAAAAGAGCGAATGTCGTTGTACGCACCGTTGAGTGCCAACGTTGCAATATGCCCCGTCCTTTATATAATCCGAAGTACCCCAATTTCTGTCTAAAAGACACAGGGCCGACACAATGGACGAGATAAAGGACATTTCCAAAAAAGGTCAGCCATCTCGCTTTTTTGATGCAACACCCATACGGACAAAGGCTTTCGGGCAAAACACGCTTGGTGAACAGTTATACCAACGTGCCGAGAGGATCGTCGCTGCAATACACCTTTTAACCAATCATGTTCCCCAAAGTGAGCCGATTCGCACAACGCTGCGGAGTGCCGGTGTTGAACTTCTTTCGGTCTTACTTGGGATGCGTGACGACATGCGAGTACCCGAGTCGCAATCTTTTAAAAATGTTGAGTCTACTATTCGCAAACTCATATCACTTTCGCGACTGTTGGTCGTTTCCGGGTACGTGTCGGGTCAAAATTCGGCAGTGCTCGTAGGAGCACTCGACGACCTCGCGTTGTCTCTTAACGCTTCTCACAAAACAGCTCTTTCAGAAAATACACCCCTCAACAAGGAAGACCTTTTTGTTGTTGCGGAAGCAGTACGCACACAACCTTTATCGGACACTTCAGATAAAAGACAAACTGTGCAGATTGTTAAGGACAAAGTGCAACAGAGAATTTCTACCCCTCGAAAGAAAAGGGCAATAGGTGATCGCGCCGCAGAGATCACAGGCGTTCTTGGCACACAGGGAAAGTTGGGTATCAAGGACATTGCCGCAAGTCTTCCTGCGTATAGTGAAAAGATGATACAGCGAGAGCTTAAAGACCTTGTTGCTGGTGGCCGTGTGAAGAAGTTTGGCTCAAAGCGTTGGAGTACCTATGCCCTTGCGCAATAGGCATTTTCATTTTGAAATCATACTTAGACCCCTCCTATAGACTAGGAGAAACGTAGGTATTTGAAAGAAGGCCTCTAGGTACCCGTCAAAACCGTTGACTCCCGTGCGACGGGAGAGTATTGTGCCGCAGTAACTGGTGATCTAGGTAAAGCCCCGAACAGGGCTCTTTTTAGGTCACAAGTTATCCACAAACCGTGGATTAGCGCAGAGCTACAGCGAAGCACCGCTGATATATAATTGTTCCGATGCGCCTTTTTATTAGGTCGCATTAGGAAAAGCGAGAGCAAAACGCAGGCTCTTTGCGCGGTTCTCTGACATTTGAATAGTGATTGAGAATGCTGAGTGGTCAAACCACCCAGAATTGTTTGCAATCACAATCCTCCAGAAATTCAGAAATTTGTCCTGAGGTGATTCCGAATGTCCGCATGCAGACTAACTTCCTTGCTGCTAACCCCGACTCTATAAAAAAGTCTGGGCTGGCAAATTATGAATCGCCGCAAGGCGATCATCATTAGGGGCGAAAGCTCCGAATTATCAGTTGTCTTCAGTTATTAGTAAATTAGAAGACACACAAACGTGCGAGTTCTCTCGTCGAAAGAGAACATGCGCGGTTCCGACGAAAGTCGGAATGAAAGATCAAATGAAACTTATGAGTAAAGCATTAGCAACAAAAAACATTGCGGCAGTTGCTCTTGGTATCGGTTTGGTTCTTGCTCTCTCGTTCTCTTTTGCCACTCCGGCAAAAGCGGTGACGATTGAGGAACTCCAGGTCCAGATCCAAGCATTGCTCGCACAAATCGCAGCGCTTCAGGGCGGCGGTACGGGTTCCCAGCAAGTCGGGGGCCTCAACTGCTCCACGTTCACGCGCAATCACTCACAAGGTGATTCGGGTGGCGAAGTGATGGCGATTCAGAAATTCCTTAACAGTATCGATGGCACGCAGCTTGCGTCGACAGGCGCCGGTTCTCCGGGTAACGAGACGAGCTACTTCGGCTCTATCACCAAGGCGGCGGTCGTTCAGTTCCAGAACAAGTATGCGGCGGACGTCTTGGCTCCGGTCGGTCTCTCGGCTGGCACGGGCTACTGGGGTCCTTCCTCGCGCGCGAAGGCAAACGCCCTCTGCGCAGGCGCGGCTCCTTCCCCGACTCCGGGCGGCACGCCGACTCCGGTTCCGGTGACGGGTAGTCTCAACGTCGCGGCAGGCGCACAGCCGGCCAACACGCTCGCTCCTCAGGGTGCGGTCCGTGTTCCATTCACGACCTTCTCACTTGCTAACGGTACCAACCAGGCAGTGACGGTCACGGGTGTCGTTGTTCAGCGCGGTGGTCTCGCACAAGACGCGGCCTTCGCGGGTGTCTCTCTGGTCGACTCAAACGGTCTCCAGCTCGGCATCTCCCGAACCCTCAACTCGAACCATCAGGCAACGGTCGGTGACACGTTCACCCTCCAGCCGGGCCAATCGGTAACCTTGACGATCGTCGGCAACATGGCCGCAGACCTCTCAAGCTACACCGGTCAGGTCGCTTCGCTCGCCGTCGTTGGCGTCAACACAAGCGTTCCGGTCTCTGGCGCGCTCCCGATTTCGGGTGCACAACAGACCCTGAACTCGACGCTTTCGGTCGGTTCGGTCACATCGGCGATCTCATCGTTCGACCCGAACTCGGCTCAGTCGAAGAACATCGGCGACACGGGCGTGAAGTTCACCGGCGTCCGCCTCACGGCGGGTAGCGCTGAGGACCTCAAGCTCTACTCCATCCGGTGGCGCCAGGTAGGCTCCATTGCTGGCAGTGACCTCGCCAATGTCGTTACGGTAGTTGAAGGTACGTCGTACCCGACGGCCGTCTCTCCTGACGGCAGATACTTCACGACGACGTTCCCGGGCGGCATCCTCATTCAGAAGGGCTTCTCGGTAGACGCGTACGTGCAAGGCGACATCATCGGTTCGCTCGCCGCAGGCCGCACAGCTGAAATGGACATTGACAAGACGTCTGACGTCTACCTTGTCGGTCAGCTTTACGGTTACGGCATCGCACCAGCTGCTGGCTCAAGCTCTGTCTCCACCGCAGCAACGCACGGTTCAGCGATCACCTCGAGCACGCCTTGGTTCCAGGGTTCGACATTCTCGATCTCGGGTGCTTCGGCAACTTCTGTCGCGAAAGCGAACGAAGTTCCTGCTCAAAACATCGCAGTTAACGTCGCTGACCAGCCTCTTGGCGGTTACGTCGTTGACCTCCGCGGTGAAGCAGTGCAGGTGGCTTCCCAGGTGTTCACCATCGCAACAACTTCAGGTAGCAGCACTGGCGGCTCCAGCGACCTTCTCACGAACGTCATTCTCGTTGACGAGAACGGCTCAGTCGTAGCGGGCCCTGTTGACGCAGCTGATGGCACTGCAGGCGACGGCGACCAGACGGTGACCTTCACCGACACGGTTACCTACCCGACAGGCCGCCACGTCTACACGCTCAAGGGTAAACTCGCGAGCACGGCGACGAACAACCAGACGTACGTTACCTCCTTCACGCCTTCGACGGCATGGACGAGTTCAACTGGTGAAACAACGGGTAACTCATTCACGTGGCCTTCTTCGGCGGTTACTCTGAACACGATGACGGTGCGCGCTGCGTCCCTCTCTGTGACAATGTCGTCACAGCCGGTATCGCAGAGCATCGTCGCGGGTTCGACAGGCGTGCTCTTCGCCAACATCCAGCTCGACGCTGGTCAGTCTGGTGAAGACGTCCGCATCTCCGCCATTCCTCTTGGTCAGAACGGCACCATCGCAGAATTGACCTCGTGTCAGCTCTATGACGGTACGACTGCCCTTAACACCGGTTCGAACGTTCCGACCGCGCTCTCAGCGTCTCTTGGAACGACGACCTTCAGCTTCGACAACTCGCTTGTCATCGCGAAGGGTACCTTGAAGACGCTCGCACTTAAGTGCAACGTCACTTCAAGTGCAACGGGCGACCACTTCTGGACGGTTGGTTCTGGTGACACGTGGAGCTCAACTGGAGTAACATCTGGTGCAAGCATCACTGAATCAGTCACGAACGGCGCAAGCGGCACGATGTCAATCGGCACGGGCTCTCTCGCTGTTTCGCTCGACTCAAGCTCGCCTTCCTACTCTGTAGTAGCGGCAGGCACGACGGGCGTCACGATGGCAACCTACAAGCTCCGTCCGACGAACGAGGCTGTCTGGCTCAACAAGCTCGGCATCTCGCTTACGAACACGGCATCGAGCTCCGCAAGCGACCTTACGACGGTCTACGTCTATCAGGGCTCAACGCTCCTCGGTACGGCGACCTTCACGGGTAGCAACACGATAGCGACCTCGACCTTCAGCTCGCCTGTCCTTCTTGCAAAAGACACGGACACGACGATCACCATCAAGGCAGATCTCTCGACACAGGGCACTTCACAGCCCGGTACGCCTGGTCACTTGATAGCGATCGACTACAACAGTGCTGACGCGACGGGTAGCGGCTCCGGTGTCAACATCCAGGGCTCAGGCTCGACAGCGGTCTCTGGTGTACGAATCTTCAAGTCGTACCCGATCTTCACGTACTCAACGACAGGAGCCACGCTCTTCAACGGCGTGAACGACCTCTTGACCTTGAGCGTGCAGGCGCCTTCTGCTGGACCAGTCAAGCTCTACAAGCTTAGCTTCGCCATCTCGACGACGACAGCTGAGCTCGCAAGCTACACGTTTACCGGTCCGAACGGTTCCGTTGGAACGCGTGCCGGTACATGTACTACAACTATGCCGAACCCATGTACTTTGACCGTTACCTTCGACAGCGGCTCGAACACGGCAGATGCAGAAGTCGGCGCAGGACAGACCAAGAGCTATACCCTCAAGGCTACTGTCTCAGGTCTAACGGGCACTAACAGCGGTTCCGTCTCGACGGCTCTTACAGCTGACACAGCATTCCCAGGGTTTGAAGCGGGAGTGTTCATGGGAACGACGACAGGTTCCGTTGCTTTGTCGAATGTGATTTGGTCCCCGATGACCACAACATCGCCTTCGGCGTCTGGCAATGACTGGACCAACGCGTACGGCCTCGGCGGCTGCTACACGTCGGCTGGTCTCGGTCAGAACTGCACCGCACGGGTAATCGCTAAGTAATCCGAACCTAGTCCAACTGACTAGCTTCCGGTTACCGACTGTGGCGACAACGCAGTCACCAAAGTCCCCCTCGAAAGAGGGGGACTTTGTGTTTGGGGAAAAGGGTGGGGTATAGTGTAGGACATGGAACATATCAAAATAGAGAACCATACGCTCTCCGGAGGATTCTGGCTCATCGGCTGGCTCTTCACCATCGGCTTTGTGAAGCTCACCTTCTGGCAGATCGTCTTAGCTTTGGTCATTTGGCCTTACTACCTAGGCACTGCGCTTAGTGCAATGTCCCAATAACAAAACGCCGCGTCAGACGCGGCGCTTTGTGTACGAGGAGACCCTTACATCGAAGCGCTCGGACCCTTTTTCCACCACATTGCGTCGAGCGAATATTTCCCTGCGCCGGTGATGAGGACCGATACCGCTGCGGCGAAAATGAGCATGATGAACTCATAGCCACCGTTCCCGACAGAGAAGCCGTTCGGCAAGTGCACCGTGAAGAACGCGACGATAGCAACAATGGTCGCGAACTTCGCTGCCCAGTGCGTGAAGAGACCCACTACGAGAAGAAGGCCGAAGATAAGCTCACCGTAGGCTAGTATGTACGCCATCAATTCCGGAAGTGGGATGCCGAGGCTCCCGAGAAAGCCCTGCACACCGGGAATTCCTGTCGAGAAGATCTTATCGTATCCATGCCAGGCGAAAATTATACCGAGCGCGATGCGTAGCACGAGAGGTGCCCAGTCCCTGCACCTTCCGCCACAGTCGCAGTTAAGAACGTTGTTCAACATATTGATAATTGGTTACGAGTAATTACCCATTAGTATATCCTATTGAATCTGTCCGATTTACGGATACAATGCTCCAATGTCTACATTTTCACAATGGAAAGTTGTCGTTATAGTTCTGGGTGTACTGGCGGTTATTGGCATGGGGGTAGCAGTACAACAGGGAACGTTGGGAGGGGGTACCGAGAGTATCTCGAATATTTTGGGGATCAAAGCCGCGCCCTCACTTACGAGGTCTGTTCAGTATGCGCGCGACCTTGCGCCCGACGTGCGAGAGATACTTGAAGGTCAGATACAGGAGCAACGCGAGATACTCACTGAGGATGTTGGTAATTACGACGCGTGGCTAACGCTCGCCATACGCTACAAGCAGGCAGGGGACCTGAACAAGGCTCGTGATGTGTGGGAGTACCTTGCTTCGATACACCCGGAAGACGTTGTGCCGCGTCACAATCTCGGAGACCTCTACCATCACTTCCTAAATGATTATCCGAAGGCGGAGATGTATTACAAGCAAGCGCTCCAATTCTCCCCCACCAACTCATTTGAGTACCTTGCTTTGCACGAGCTCTATCGCTACTCCTACAAGCAAGACACCACGGCCGCCGTTGATATTCTCGAAGAGGGAATAAAGAACGTCAGTGAGAGCCAGCCCATCGACCTCTACATCGCGCTCGCGAACTACTACGCGGACAAAGGGGAAATTGCAAAAGCCATCGGGAATTACACCGAAGCCCGTCGCCTTGCACAAGACGCTGGCAATACATCGCTCGTTCAGCAGCTGAATGCAGAGATAGCGAAGTGGCAGTAAAACGTTAATCGCGGCGTCTTCTGACGCGTCGGCCGATCACATACAGTGTGCCGAGTATCAGAAAGGCAACGAGAGGGTAGAAAAGAGCCGCGTTTTTCAGCGTGAAGAGGGCGGCTGCTGCGGCTGTTTGTGCGATATCGGAGAGCAACCCTTTTCCCTTTGTCGAGGCATCATCAAAGCCCGCAACGTTCGTGGTCGAAGTTCCTGCGATACTCCCGACGGGACTATTCCCTGACGTGTTGCTTGCTTGTGATGAGAGGTAGTTCTCGATCCGCTCGATACCGGCGTTCCTCAAGGTCTCTGTCTGGTTATAGATAGTTTGGACCGTCTCAACGACGAACGGCGCGGAGGAAGAGGCGAACGTTGAGATAGTGGTAACCGTTTGGTTGACGGTTTGCTGGAGAGCAGAAGGAGATGGAGGTTCTGTGATCGTAACTGTGATGGGAGGTGTTTCCCGTTGTGAGAGCTCTGCAGAAATGCTCTCTATCTCCGCGGCCACACGGTATTCTCCTGCAGAAGGCTTCCACTCCATCGAGCGGATCTCACTTTCTCCGTTCGAGAGTTGAAACTCACTCGCGCCGATGCGCGAGTCGTTGGCAGTAAAGACCAACGTGCCTTGCAGTGGCTCGACATTGCCGTTGTACACGACGGTGGAGAGAAGGATCGTTTCTCCTTCCACGGCGGACGTCTTTGACGCCCATATCGCCTGCGAAGGAAAGCCTGCCTCAACCGCAGCGAAAGAGAAAACAGGGAAGAATAGTATCAAAAGCCAGGTGAATCTTCTCATGAATGTAGTATACGTTGTATACTTGTGGCCATGAACCCTGCGAGTTCTTTCTTCCGGTTTCTCCTCGGTTTTTTGACGTTTATAAGTCTCAGTTTCGTCATTACCTACGCGGTAAATAGTTACACGCTTGCACAGGAAAGAGAGCAGCAAACAGCCGCCGCATTCGAAGCGCTTCTTAAATAAGAAGAGCGTCGCGGTCAGTCTGGCCGCGACACTCAGTTTTTCTGGGTGACGCCTCCCTGTCCTATGCAACGTCTTTTTGTTCTATAGACGCTACCACACCATGGACGTCTTCGACACGTACGCCGGCAAACTCATTCTTTGGTAACTTATCACCGCGAATGAGGCACCGGTAAATCCCGATTGCGGCATGACCGCGTTCGGGTCCGAAGAGGTCCAAGAGTCTCGCCTCTGTTTCCTGTTGCGAGGACATTAAGCATCACCTCCTTTCAGCCGCAACAGTGCCATATTTTCTCCACAAGTCAATTTATTTGACGCACGCTAAAAAAAATGTAGTATCTCATACATCAGGCTAGAGACAGCGAGTGGCGAAAGCCTTCAATCCCTAAGGAGCTTGCCGAGGTCGTACTCAAGGGCCTGTTAGCAGATCCGTAAGAGTTTTTGTGTGTATGGCAAAAACAAAAGCAGAAAAGGCCGTCATCATCGAAAAGATCGAGAAGGCCCTCAAAGAGGGAACGTCTTCGGTATTCGTGCACTTCAGCAAGCTGAACGTAGCTGATGAGACAGCGATGCGTCGCGCGCTCAAGAAAGAGAGCGTGTCGTACTTCGTTGCGAAAAAAACGCTCATCAAGCGTGCACTCGAATCACTTGGTCTCAAGAACGAAGAGTTACAACTCGACGGCGAGATCGCTATCGCCTCCGGTGGCGGCGATGATTCCACAGCTTCAGCCCGACTCGTTCATGAGTTCGGAAAGAAGCTTACTGACAAACTCACTATTCTCGGGGGCATCTTTGAGGGAAAACTTGTCGGACAGGCTGCAATGCAGGAGATAGCGACGATCCCGTCGCTCCAGACACTTCGCGGTATGTTCGCGCAGGTGATCAACTCTCCTCGTCAGCGGTTCGCGGTCGTACTAAGCAAGGTTGCAGAAACTAAGAATTAACAGCACATAACTACATCATCTATGACACAGGAACAAATAATTGAAGCAGTAGAGAAAATGACGGTGCTCGAACTCAATACACTCGTCAAAGCCATCGAAGAGAAGTGGGGTGTCTCAGCGGCAGCTGTTGCTGTTGCAGGCACAGCGGGAGGTGCCGCAGCCGCAGAGGAGAAGTCGGAGTTCGACGTCGAACTTACCTCGGCCGGAGAGCAGAAGATCGCGGTCATCAAGGTCGTGAAAGAAGCGCTCGGCCTTGGTCTCAAGGAGGCGAAGGACCTCGTCGAAGGTGCTCCGGCGATGCTCAAGCAGAGCGTCAAAAAGGAGGACGCAGAGGCGTGGAAGAAAAAGATAGAGGAAGCAGGCGGCAAAGTTACTTTAAAGTAACTTTGACGACTGCCTGGGAAGGGGTCGGGAAACGGAAGTTTCCCGTCTCGGAGAGCAGTCCTGAGCCTGTCGAAGGACGTTGAGAACAGAGGGTTCTCAAGGAGTGAAGCGACGGCGGGTGGAAAAGTTACTCTCAAGTAAGTCCTCTAAAGTACTTGAAAACAGCGGCCATTTCCGGTCGCTGTTTTCGTTTGCGCTAGAAGCCTTGGCAAGCAGTGGCGATGGAGTATAGAATTCCAAAATGACGGATGATTTCCTGGCAACCCTTCTTGGCGACCAGAGCCGTGCGCGAGTACTGCGGGTCTTTGTATTAGGTCAGTCACAAGTATTTACGGTCGCACAAGCAGCCAAGCGAGCCGGTGTCAAAACCTTGGTCGCGCAGCGCGAGATGAAAACTCTCGAGAAGATCGGTGTCCTTAAGAAAGGGAAGTTTTCGATACAAGTGGGAAAGACGAAACGGACAGTAACTGGCAAGCAAAGAGAGCAGGCATGGACGTTTGATACTGGTTTCAGGTACGCACTTGCGTTGTCGAGATTTGTCCATGAGACGGCCCCTGTGCAACACAAAGCGATAATGAGTGCACTCAAAGGCTCGGGGAGGATTTCGGTCGTTATACTCTCCGGAAGCTTTCTAGGCGACTCCTCTCGACCCGCGGACCTCATGATCGTCGCCGACAATCTGAATGAAAAACGTCTGGAGACCGCGATCAAGGGATTTGAGCCTGCTCTTGGTCACGAGATCAGATATGCAACGTTCTCGACACCTGAATTCAGGTATCGTCTTACGATACAGGACCGGCTTATCCGAGACATTGTTGAGTACCCCCATCTCGTTCTACTTGACAGACTTCGGTTGTTGTAGCTTTAAATGTTGGTTTTCTCAAGAAATTCCTAAGAATCGGACAAATATCGGTATCCACATAGGAGTTGCAGCAGGCCTTCACAGAAGCCGTGGACTGCTATCATTTAAGGCATAAGTGGTCGAAAACCTGACATTATTTAGGAGATTTATTTGTTATTGCCATTACTATGATTGTTAGTCAATCGGCGAATGTACTTCAGGCGTCCTTTTCGGACCTCTGGTACACAGTTATACAGTTTGTTCCGCAGATCCTTGCCGCTTTGGTCATCTTCATCATCGGTTGGATCGTCGGAGTTGTGCTGTACCGGGTTGTAGAACAGGTCGTAAAGGTGCTTCGTATCGATGATGCCCTTAAGGCCGCTGGTCTTCACGAGGCAGCTCGCGAGGCAGGCTTTACCTTGAACGTCTCAGCCCTTTTGGGCACGCTCGTTCAGTGGTTTGTCGTTATCGTCTTCTTGGTCACTTCGCTTGAGGTGCTGGGTCTTAGTCGCGTCACAACGTTCCTCTCACAGGTAGTCCTCTTCTACCTTCCGCAGGTCGTTGCTGCGATCCTGATCCTTATCCTCGCGGCGATCGTTGCAGAGGCAGCGAAGAATATTATTGCAGGTTCTGCTCGGGCGGCAGGTGCGCACTCGGGTAATCTTGCAGGGGCGGTTGCGAAATACGCGATCTGGGTCACTGCGGTCCTTGCGGTCCTCAACCAGCTTGGTGTTGCATCGGAATTCGTTCAGACGCTCTTCACCGGTATCGTGGTTGCTATCGCACTCGGTTTTGGTCTTGCGTTCGGTTTGGGCGGCAAAGAAGCCGCGGCACGCACGATCGAAAAGGTTCGTTCGGAGATCACGCACAATCGGTAGATTTTCGTGCCAGGTACCTTTGGCACCGCTCTGTTTTGAGAAGCAGCCCCGCCTGTATAGGCGGGGCTGCTCTCGTATCTGATAAAATACCTACACTATGCAATGTGTAATTTTGGCGGCAGGACGAGGCACACGAATGAACGAGTTGACAACAGCGGTCCCGAAGCCGATGCTGCCTGTCGCAGGTAGGCCGCTTTTGGAATACAAGCTCGACGCACTACCGGAAGAGGTAAGTGAGGTGGTACTCATCGTTGGCTATCTCAAGGAGGTCGTGAAGCATCACTTCGGTCCTGCGTACGGCGAGCGGAAGATAACATACGTCGAGCAGACAGAGCTCAATGGTACTGCCGGGGCGATCTGGTCAGCGAAAGAATTGCTCAAGGGCCGCTTTCTCGTGATGATGGGCGACGATATTTATGCGAAAGAGGATATTGTCGAGTGTATTTCCAAAGAGGATTCGTGGGTACTTCTCACCCAGCAACTCCCAGAGATGCACCGTGCGGGGTATGTCGAGCTCGACGACGAGGGACGGATTAAAAATATCATAGAAAGCGATGCTGAAGATGCAGAGCGGATGGAGCCTGGCATCGCGAGCACCAACCTATACGTGCTCGACGACCGTTTGTTCTCCTGCCCGCTTATCTCAAAGCATGAAGGTAGCCTCGAATTCGGGCTCCCACAGACCGTTGTCGCCGCCGCTAAAAAGCTTGGTATTCCTTTTGAGCCTGTCTACACGGACAAGTGGATACAGATAACCACTCCACGGGATTTGGTCATGGCAGCCGAACGGCTTAAAAAACTCAATCCGTGAGGCGTCAGCCCTAGTGGGGAAGTGATACAATCAATCCGTGGGCAACTTTCTCGGAAGAGAAAAAGCAACATTCTCGTCGCGGGCGCACGATCGACTTGAGGTCCAACGAAGAACGGTAGAAGTTGGAAGCGGGGGCAAGAAGTTCGAATTCGCCGCTTTTCACCCTGAACGACCTTCAGAAACAGCTCTTGTACTTTTTCCCGCCCTTGCGATGGATGGATCACAAGATGCCGAAGGTTTGTACCACGTGCTCGGTCAAAAATATGACACGTTTGCCTTCAAGAATTACGGAGAGGAATATTCTCGAGACTCGGTGAGAGAAGCGTTGTTTGAAGTCATGCGGAAGGTAGGAAGGAAACATGTGGTGCTTCACGGAGCGTCGTTCGGTGCTGGAATCATTTACGACCTCATCAGTGATCCTGCAACAAGTCATGACCTTGAACAAGCCGGTGTCAGAGGGGCGATACTCGAGACCCCTGCTCTAGACAAAAATCATTTCAACAGACGGTTCAGGTCCGTTCCCGACCCAGTCCTTATATCCGGTGGGATGGCTATGTCACGTGCGATTTCCAATGTGTCCCGCCCAGGGGTGGCAGGACATCGGGCACCTGGCCAGAAATTGACTCAGAGCGAATTTGCGGCATTGCTCCGAGAGAAGACCGTAGGCCGGAAAGTCAGGGTGCCGGTCCACGTGGTTTTTGCGGAAGGCGATCGACTTGTCGATAACCGTAAGACTCTCCAAACACTTCGTTCCCAGTGCGAGAACATAAGTTTCGAGACGGTTCCGAGCACTTCAAGATCACTGCATCACCAAATAGACTACGAGGCGGTATGGAGAAAAGAGCCCTCTGTTATTGAACGATTTGCCGAAGGATGAACTGGGGAATACCTCACGATTGACAGTGGTATATGCTTCGAGTACACTAATGACACGTATATGGTGTTCGGAACTGGTACGAAAAAGCGGCAGCGATAGCGTGCGTTTATTGCGCACAAGTCGGGGCCGCGAAAGCGGCCTTTTTCGTTGAGTGAAAACTCGCACTACATACGTTGCTCGTTGAAAACTGAAGAGCGACACAAATAAGAATCAAAACTTCACATTCGGTTTACCCCGAGAGCAATCGAGGGGTTGAAAGTCTTTCCGAATGTGATGCAGGAAAAAGTAAAGATTGATTGAAAGAAAGCAGTTCGTCATTAGACATGACGAACGGATCTCGTGAGCGCACTCGTGCTCACGGGATAGATACGCGGTTCTCAGAGTTCCTGTCGGGAGTTCTGAGTAAGGGCGTGTGGTGGATGCCTTGACTCTAAAAGGCGATGAAGGACGCGGCATAGCGGCGATACGCTTCGGGGAGGTGCTCAGCAACCTTCGATCCGGAGATTTCCGAATGGGGCAACCCTATATGGTAAACCCATATAACTTCCGGCGTAACAGCTGGAAAGAGCAGACCTTGGGAAGTGAAACATCTCAGTACCAAGAGGAAAAGAGACCAACAGGTATTCCCTTAGTAGCGGCGAGCGAAACGGGAAAAGCACAAACTCAGCCACATTAATAGCTTCGAGCTTCCAGCTTCGAGCTTCCAGGAAAAATGCATTTGCATTCTCTGGCAGCTGGCAGCTGGTCGCTGGTAGCTGCTGATGGGGATGGGGGTAATAAGACTACAGCGCTGGCAACAGGTGAAGTTACAAAATGCTTAGATAGAGGAACGCACTGGAACGTGCGACCCCAGAGGGTAAAAGTCCCGTACTCGAAATCGAAGCATCTTCATGGCTGTAGTTCTTGAGTAACTCGAGACATGAATAGCTCGGGTGAATTCGCCAGGACTAACTGGCAATGCTACATACTTTTAGAGATCGATAGTGAACAAGTACCGTGAGGGAAAGGTGAAAAGAACCCCGGTGAGGGGAGTGAAATAGAACTGAAACCACATGTCTACAAGGAGTCGGAGCGGTTGGATACGGGCCTCTGAATCGAATGGTGCACCGAGGAAGTTAACCTCGTGAACGAACCAACGGATTCGGAGATCGTATCCAACCGCGACGGCGTGCCTATTGAAGAATGAGCCAACGAGTTGATGCATACGGCTTGGCTAAGCCTGAAAAGGGTGGAGCCGCAGCGAAAGCGAGTGTGAATAGCGCGTTCGTCGTATGTATCAGACCCGAAGCAACGTGAGCTACCCATGAGCAGGCTGAACTCTCTAGAAATAGGGAGGGAGGGCCGAACCCATAGATTGTGCAACATCTCGGGATGACTTGTGGGTTGGAGTGAAAAGCTTATCGAACGTTGTAATAGCTGGTTCTCTCCGAAAGAGCTTTCGGGCTTGCGTCGTATGTTCCCTTTGGGGGTAGAGCACTGGAAGGACCGGACAGACCGAAAGGTCGCTGGTCCTATCAAACTCCGAATACCAGAGGTCAGAGTACGGCAGTTAGACTATGGGGGCGAAGCTCCATCGGTCAAAAGGAAAACAGCCCAGATCGCCATCTAAGGTCCCTAAATTTACGCTCAGTGCAAGTAAGGAAGTGAGATTTCACAGACAGTCAGGATGTTGGCTTAGAAGCAGCCACCATTCAAAGAAAGCGTAACAGCTCACTGACTCAGAGATCTCGCGCCACAAATAATCGGGGCTTAAGCGTAATACCGAAGATGCGGATTTGATATGCCCTCGGGCGTATTAAGTGGTAGGAGAGCGTTCGTATCGCGCTGAAGGCAAAGGGGTGACCCATGCTGGAGCGATGCGAAGTGAAAATGTTGGCACGAGTAACCGCAATGCGGGTGAGAGTCCCGCACGCCGAAAGAACAAGGTTTCCTTCGCAATGGAGATCATCGAAGGGTTAGTCGGTCCTAAGGGGATGGCGAATGCCGCACCTGATGGACACACGGTTAATATTCCGTGACTTGAGTATTGAGTGATGGAGGGACGGAGTGCTGTACTGCGGGCCCCTTACTGGATTGGGGTTCATGCTGTGATTGTTCTTGGTAGGTAAATCCGCCAAGGCTTCGAGAGCAGTGTGGAGAATTGGAGATTCGTCAAAGAGAATCTGCAGGAGCGCGCTTCCAAGAAAAACTTCTAAACTCATCAATATTCAAACCGTACCGCAAACCGACACAGGTGTTCAGGGCGAGTAGCCCAAGGCGAACGAGTGAGAGATCCTCAAGGAACTCGGCAAAAAAGCGACCGTACGTTAGCAATAAGGTCTGCCCTTTCGCGTAAGCGGCGGGGCCGCAGAGAATTATTCCCAGGCGACTGTTTACCAAAAACACAGCTCCCTGCAAACACGTAAGTGGAAGTATAGGGGGTGATGCCTGACCAATGCCGGAAGGTCAAGTGAGGTCGGTCTTTTGCAGCAATGCAAATTGCTGGCGCTTCATAAGCCCCGGTCAATGTCGGCGATAACTATAATCGTCCTAAGGTAGCGAAATTCCTTGTCTGGTAACTGGATTGCCAGCTTGCGCGGCGACGCGCATGAAAGATTTCGCACATCAGCAATGATGTCAGAATTCGGCTTATAACGGTGGAGTCTTAAACCGGAGTGCTTCAGACGAGGCACGTTGATGGAAAGATAATACCGTGGGAAGTTTGTGAACTTCAGAAAGTGGTGATCTTTAGTTGGTTACGAAGGGGTAGCCTGACGAGCATGGGCAGTGACGCGAGTTTCGGGTCCGGACCCGAGGCGTCATGGGAGATGTATCTTCTGCGTTCGAAAGACGCATGGGTGCTACGAAGCATCTCTCCGGTGGTTCAAATCCACCCCCTTTCCCCAACAAACACTTCGGGTGACGAGTTCACCCACTTTCTGAAGTTCACAAACCCCGTAACGACTTAGTGCCTCCGTGCACTAGAGTGTTTGCTTCGAGCAAACGCTAACACGCCGACTCTCGTTCAAACGAACGAGATGAAGATATAGTCTGATGCCCGCAGTAATGCGGGGAAGGAGGTTCTGTGCAGCGCGCATAGGGCAATCAAACTCAAATGAAGTTCAGACGCGCACGAATGGTATAACGACTTGGGAACTGTCTCGAGGATTTGCTCGGTGAAAATACATGGGCGGTGAAGATGCCGCCTTCCTGCAGCTAGACGAAAAGACCCCAGAAGCTTTACTGCAATTTGGTATTGGGATTACGGGTGTTCTGCGTAGCGTAAGAGGGAGACTTTGAAGCCAAGATCTCGGTCTTGGTGGAGTCGCCAATGCAACACCTCTCTTAACAACTGTAATTTCTAACCTCTTGGGAGAAACCCAAGAGAGACAGTACCTGATGGGCAGTTTCGGTGGGGCGCTGTCCTCCTAAAAAGTAACGGAGGAGCCTATTATGGTCACCTAGGCGCGAATGGAAACCGTGCCGATAGTGCATTGGCAAAAGGTGGCTTGACTGCGAGGCGTACATGCCAAGCAGGCGCGAAAGCGGAGCAAAGTGAACCGACGGCCCGCATTAGATGCGGCCGAAGATTAACGGATAAAAGTTACTCTGGGGATAACAGGCTGGTACCGCCTAAGAGTCCAAATCGACGGCGGTGTTCGGCACCTCGATGTCGGCTCATCTCATCCCGGGGCTGGAGAAGGTCCCAAGGGTATGGCTGTTCGCCATTTAAAGAGGTACGTGAGCTGGGTTCAAACCGTTCAGAAACTCATATCAAGGTCCGGCCTTGATATTGGGAGATTGAACGGTTTGAATCCCGAGGGCAAATAAAAGTAAAACTGTTACAACTAAAGATAAGACAATTCACGGCGGCGTATTGTAGGAATGCAGTACGACCACTTCAACTTATATCGGTGAAATCCTACGACGGACAACACCGAGGGAATCCGACCACACGGAGCCCGTAGAGACTGAATGTTGAACACCCCGAGTTCTTGATCGAACGGGTGAAGTTACAGTCCAATGCACGAAGTAATTCGTGAGGAGACCCTACTACGCTCTAATGAGCTACGAAGGGCAAGCATGCGTGAGACAGGTTGGTCTTAATCTGCTGTAGGCGTTGATTCTTGAGGAGATTCGTTTCTAGTAAAGTATTGCTACTTCGAGAAGAGATTCTCGATGACAATGCGGCTTATAACGGTGGAGTCTAATTCGCTCCCGTTCCGAGAAGAACTTGTTCACAGGTCCGTGGGCAAGGGACTCGCTTGAGGACCGGAAAGTGATACGATAATATCGTGGGAAGTCGACTAAGAACCGATTCGGCATACATCGCAGGGTTTCTTGATGGAGACGGCAGTTTGATGTTGCAAGTGAAATCGCGCACCGACACAAAACGTGGCGTGCGATTCATGGCAACCATCTGCCTCTATCAAGACACTCGGCATGAAAAGCCCCTCTACTGGATACGTGAACGATTGGGCATCGGGTATATTTCTCGTCGAAATGACGGGATGACCGAGCTCCGGATAAATGGCTTTGAACAGGTGAGAGATATTCTCACGGTACTCAAGCCATTCATCCGATTCAAAGCGAAGCAGACGCAGGCTATGATAGATGCCTGTGAACTGCTTTCCAAGAAATTCATTCGCGATTTTTCCAAACGTGAGTTGCAACGACTCGTAAGGCTTGTCTTCGTAATCCGAAGCGAGAACTACAAGAGTCGAAGTATTCTCACAAAAGAGGAATTGAATCGTGTTTTAAGTTTGACCCCGTAACGACTAAGTACATCAGTACTTGACTTATACGTAGAGGAATCATCCCGCCATCTGGCGAGGATGACTGCTCGTATGGGTAAGATGCCGCCGCCCTCGTCCCAAGCCGGGAACGGGCGAAGATATAGTCTGTGCTCCGAGAAATCGGGGAATGAACGACGAGAGGACCGAAATGAACTGACCTCTGGTCTGGGGGCTGTACCGCCAGGTGCACTGCCCCGTAGCTATGTCGGGATTGGATAACCGCTGAAAGCATCTAAGCGGGAAGCCAGCTCCAAGATAAGGAATCGTTATAGACTCGTGGGAGATGACCACGTTGATAGGCGCTAGGTGGAAGGGGAGTAATCCCTTGAGCCGAGGCGTACTAATCAGTCGACAGAACTCAAATGACTGCGTCATGACACGACGTCGCTCGGACGACATGAAAGCGTTGCTTTCGCGTCGCCCTCGCTCGTCGTGTCCCGGCAGGAATTGTGGGAGTCGCGTACGCTTTCTCTTATTTGTGTCGCTCTTCGTTTTCAACGAAGAGTTCTTTGAGCATTCTGTGTTGGTGCTTTGTCGGAGGGGGTACACCCGTTATCATTCCGAACACGGTAGTTAAGCTCTCCAGAGGCGATGGTAGTCGAAAGGCAAGAGTAGCTCGGCGCCAACACAGAGTGTTCAAACGAAAGCGGCCCACACCTTAAAGTGTGGGCCGCTTTGACGTATACTTAATATATGTCTTGGGCCTCGAAAAAGCGAACGACCTATCTGCTCGGCGTGGCACTCTTTTTTGTCGTCGTATTTGGTATCCCACTTGCGATTTGGCTCTACGAACCACCATCGTGCTTCGATGGCAAACAGAACCAGGAAGAGACCGCGGTCGATAAAGGGGGGCCGTGCGCACTTGTAGACGAACGCGCGCTCTCGCCGCACTCAGTGCTCTGGTCACGTGCGTTCCCCGTGCGCGGCGGTCTGTATAGCGCGGTCGCCTACATAGAAAATCCAAATGAGGGGGTTGGTGTGCGTGCAGTGCAGTATCGGTTCGGTCTCTACGACGAACGCAACATTCTCGTTGCCGAGAGAGTGGGGACGACGTTCATTATGCCGAGCGCTATCACTCCGGTTTTTGAAGGGGCCATTTCTACCGGTAACCGCACAGTGACCAGAACGTATTTTGAGTTCACCTCTCCACTTACGTGGAAGCATATGATAAATGCAGCTGCAGTACTCACTATCAGCAACAAGGCCGCCTCAGCGATCGAGTCTGCGCCACGTCTTACGGCGCACGTAAAAAACACGTCGGTCGCCCCCATACTAGACCCTGCTTTTATCGCAGTCATATTTGATCCTGCTGGTAACGCCTTTGCCGCTTCCGCGACCACTCTGTCGCGCCTTGCCCCGAACGAAGAGGGGGATATCGTTTTCACGTGGCCGGACCCGTTTCCGCAACCGGTTGGACGGATAGATGTGCTTCCCTTTATCGTTCCAGAAGTGTAACTATGTCGAGCGTCAGAGGGAGAGTCACCTCGCTCCTTACGCATCGTGGGGCCGGTCCTCGTGTACACATCTTTGCACACATAGATTGGTTCCTCCTTGCATCCGCGCTGACAGTATCGTTCCTCGGTCTCGTTACGATGCGCTCATTTCCTGAGGGTCAACTATCTGCGGGAATTTTTTTCGAACGACAGATAGTGTGGATCGGTCTCGCACTCGCCGTTTTCTTCGTTGCGAGTCTTCCAGAGTATCGATTCCTACGTCGCACACCAGTTGTAGTATCTCTTTACGGCGGAATTCTTCTCCTTTTGAGCCTCGTACTTTTTTTCGGCTCTATCGTGAAGGGTGCACAAGAGCGTTTCGACCTCGGTCTTTTCTTTGCGCAGCCATCGGACCCTGCGAAGATCGCGCTCGTTGCACTTCTCGCCAAATACTTCAGTCGGCGTCATATCGAGATCGCACACATTCGTCACATCCTCATTTCAGGTGTGTATGCTGTCGTTGTGTGCGGGCTTGTATTCTTCCAACCCGATTTTGGGAGTGCCATTATCGTCGCTTCTATCTGGCTCGGTATGGTCCTCATTGCGGGTATCTCGTGGAAACATCTTGCCGCACTCCTCATCACGGCAGCTCTTCTTGCTGGAGGCTTGTGGCAGTGGGGATTACAGGACTATCAAAAAGAGCGTGTGCTCGTGTTCCTTCATCCGCTGAGCGACCTGCAGGGTGCGGGATATAGCGCATATCAGGCAGCTATAGCGGTCGGCTCGGGAGAGCTCACCGGAAAGGGGGTGGGGTATGGCACACAATCAAAGCTGCAGTTCCTCCCTGAGTACGAGACCGACTTTATCTTTGCCGCGTATGCTGAAGAGTGGGGATTCGTTGGCGTCATGTTCCTCATCGGACTCTTCGGCGTTATCATAGTGCGAATACTCAATCATGCGCTGCGGGGGAGTGACAACTTTCACTCGCTCTTTGCCTCCGGCATTGCAATTTACATTCTCGCGCAGTTCGTTGTGCACGTCGGGATGAACATCGGACTTTTGCCGATTACGGGCACAACACTGCCGTTTATGAGCTACGGTGGTTCTCATTTGCTCACGGAGTACCTCGCACTCGGTGTCCTCATGGGTATGCGCAGAAGTGCACGACCATCTGCGCAGGCCGTTCGTGATGAGACAGAGCTGATCGGTGCGGTCTAACGATAAAGAGCGATAGTCCTCTCCACCATTTGCCCAAGAGAGAATTCGCTTACCGGTTTGTCTAAAATCTCCCCAACACCGCCAACGCGATTGGCAACGATTGATAAGCCAGCCTCTTTCGCTTCGAGGAGAGCGTAGGGAAGACCTTCCTTGAGCGAGGGAAGGGTAAATATGTCGAAACCTTTTAGGGCTTCAGTCGAGGGCAAAAAACCAAAGAGTTTTACACGCTCTTGCAGGTTGTGGTCTTTAATTTTCTGCTCAAGCATCGGCTTTAGCTCACCATCCCCGACAACGGCCACGTACATGCCAAGATTTTGCCTTGCTTGTTCGATAAGCGCCACTTGATTTTTGTTGTGTGTAAGCTCGCCGATGGTGCCCGTGATTTTTACACCGGAAGGAAAGGCACGGCGGATGATGTCGCCGGGTCCGAAGGTCATAGGACCGATACCATTGTAGATACGCACCGCTTTGCGGGCAACGAATGGCATCTTCTTCGCCACGCTCAAATCATAGTCAGATACGCAGATAACGTGATGCGAGAGGAGGGCGGTGAACCACGATATTTTCCAGATAAGTACCTTTGTGAAGATGTTTCGTTTCTCTCCGAACGGCCAGCCGTGCACGGTGAAGACGATATTTTTTATACCAGCGAGACGCGCGGCAAGCGCACCGAGCGCCGCCGCTTTTGAGCTGTTGAGGTGAACAACGTCAGGATGCACCGACCTGATGCAACGTACTATTTCGAAAAAACTTCTAACGTCTGAGATCAGTGCGACATCTCGGCCGAGAGAGAGAAGCTGCTCGGTCTTAATATCGGCAGCGGCGAGTTCATCGGCGAGTTTGCCGTGTGTCCCGTATGCGACGATCGGCTCAAAGCGGTCTTTTGGAAGGTTGGTCGCAAGGTCGAAGACGTACCGTTGCGCTCCACCCCACGTTGCTTTTGTGATGAGATACACGACCTTTCGGCGCTGATCCGCAGCTTGTTTCATAGGTTTTTTCGTGCCATAATACTAGCACCTATGACCCTCGTGCCCAAGCGGGAGTATGTCGTTCTTCTCTTGGGCGACCTTGCGATTTTTGGCATCTCGCTCTGGGCGACACTGGCGCTCCGTTATCTTGAGGTTCCCAGTACAGACTACTTTTTGCTCCACCTCGCGCCGTTTTCTCTGCTTTTTATCGTGTGGGTGGGAGTGTTTTTCCTGGCAGGTCTATATGGCAAACACACAAGACTTTTCCGGAGCCAGCTCCCGACAACGATATTTTACGCACAGCTCATCAACGTGCTCTTAGCTGCCATTTTCTTTTTTCTTGTTCCTACGTTCGGCATCGCACCAAAAACGAATCTTGCGCTGTATTTGATCGTGTCGTCGGCGCTTATTTACGTATGGCGTGTCCCGATCTTCTCGCATCTTCCGCCGCTTTTGCGCGGACGAAAGCCGAAGGGCGTCTTGATAGCATCCGGTCCTGATACAAAAATGCTCGCGCAGGAGGTCGCGAGCGACAGTCGGTACCCGTTCTCGTTTGCGCACGTGATCGACACGTCGGAAGCTGCGTCACACGAGATCATTCAGCAGGCATTGCGTATCGCGGCGCAGGAAGAAATGGCTTTTTTGGTCGTTGATTTTTCCGACAAGGCGTTCGAAGCGGCGCGGCCAATCATTTACGACGCGGCATTTCACAAAGAACGTTTTGCCATCGTTGATGTCGTCAAGCTCTACCAGGAAGTGTTCGATCGGGTCCCCCTCTCTCTCATAAACTATGAATGGGTGCTTTCGAGCGTAAATGCCTCGCGTATGTATGGGGTGCTGAAACGGGCGCTCGATGTCGTCGGCGTTGTTATTCTTGGAGCCATATCGCTCCTTATCTATCCATTCGTCGCGCTCGCGATAAAGCTTGAAGACGGGGGCCCAGTATTTATCGACCAGGTGCGTGTTGGCCGCTACCAGAAACCGATCCATGTCGTTAAGTTCCGTTCTATGACCGGCAACGACAGGGGTGAATATGGCGAGGGTGGCAAGACCAAGTTGCGGGTTACGAGGATAGGGAATTTCCTGCGCCGTTCACGAATAGACGAGCTGCCACAGCTATGGAACGTCCTCAGAGGAGAGCTTTCTCTGGTCGGTCCGCGACCGGAATTCCCAGCACTTTCTCGGGAGTACAGTGCAAAGATACCGTACTACAACGCACGTCACCTTATACCCCCCGGCCTCATGGGTTGGGCACAGTTAAAGCACGACAGACACCCCCACCACGCCGCCGATATCGAGGAGACGAAAGTGAAGCTCTCGTATGACCTGCACTACCTCAAGCACCGTTCGCTTTTTGTTGATATATTCATTATTCTGCAAACTATACGGATTATTCTGACCGCACGCGGTTCATAACTATGGCACAGGTAAAAGTCGTTGTGACAGGAGGTGCGGGTTTTATTGGGTCACACATCGTTGATGCGTGTGTGGAGCGGGGGGATGAGGTGCACGTGATAGACAACTACGCGGCGGGGAAGCGGGACGATCGTTTCAATGCGAAGGCTACATATCACGAAGTGGATATCCGCGATTACGACAAAGTTGCGTCTATAGTCAAAGGGGCCACGTACGTATTTCACGAAGCAGCGTTGCCGCGCGTGCAATTTTCTATCGATCATCCGATTGAGACGTTCCAGACCAATGTGATGGGTACTGTAAATCTACTGACAGCTATTGCTTTGAACAAAGATACGGCGCGGTTCATTTTTGCAAGTAGCGGTTCCGTATACGGTGATCAGCCTATTATGCCGCTGGTTGAAACAATGTCGCCTATGCCGAAAAGTCCGTATGGGCTGCAGAAATCCATGGGTGAACAATTGTGTCGATTGTGGAATCAGGTTTACGGTCTTCAAACAGTCGTTTTACGCTATTTCAATGTCTATGGACCTCGAATGGATCCGAACGGCGCCTACGCACTTGCAATCGCGAAATTCATCAAACAGAGAAAGGAGGGAAAACCAATTACAATCTGGGGTGACGGCTCACACACCCGCGATTTTACGCACATCAGGGATGTCGTGCAGGCAAACCTTCTTGTCGCAGAATCTCCCAAAGTGGGGAAGGGCGACGTCTTCAACATCGGTGCCGGGCGCAACATAAGTGTGCAGACGGTTGCCGATCTCATCGGTGGTCCTATTGTCCACGAAGAAGAGCGACTTGAGCCAGCGCACGCCTTAGCAGACAACAAAAAAGCGCGCGAGATCCTCGGGTGGGAACCAAAGATGAAATTTGAAGACGGCATTGCTGAATTAAAAAAAGAAGCCGGACTCGCATGAGTGCTACTATTGTCGATGGAAAAGCGATAGCCGAAGATATCTACCAAGAGCTTGCTCAAAAATTTGCGGCGCTCGGGCAGAAGGCACGACTCGGCATTGTTGTAGTTGGTGCGAACCCGGTCATTGAGTCGTTCGTGCGTATCAAAACACAGGCTGCAGAAAAGCTTGGCGTTGATATGATGCGCGTCAACGTTTCTGAAAGTGGCGACGTTGGAAGGATACTCCAGGCAGTCCAGCGACTCGTCCGGGATACAGATGCTGTCGTCGTTCAGCTCCCGCTCCCGAACGGTATCAACGTACACGAAGTACTCGCCACCGTCCCGCGCGAGAAGGATGTTGATGCGCTGAATCCGGAGGTTTCTGAAGAAGAACGGCCAGTTCACGCTCCGGTTGCCCTCGCGGTCGTCGAGATACTTCGACGGAGCAATGTGCAGATACAAGGTGCACGAACGGTCGTCGTTGGCGCAGGACGCTTGGTCGGGGCACCTTCCGCATGGCTCCTGAAGAGTCTTGGAGCAGGAGTTTCAATGTTCACGCTGGAAGAAGGCTCCATTGAAGACCTCAAAAATGCCGATATTGTTGTATCTGGTGCAGGGAATCCGGGGTTTATAAAACCAGAGCACCTCAAGCAAGGGGTTGCACTTATTGATGCAGGAACCAGCGAACTAAATAAGAAACTTGCCGGTGACGCCGACCCCTCTTGTGCGAACGTTGCCTCCGTCTTCACTCCTGTCCCCGGCGGCGTCGGCCCCGTCGCTGTCGCGATGATATTCAAAAACCTGATTGATTTACTTGCGAAGCACAGGTAGACCCCGTTAGATATGCCCGAATTATACCTACTACTGCAGTTGAATACTTATATCTAACGGGGTAGACTACACCGTCATGTGGAAGATCCGGCTCACAGCGCTCCTTATTCTCGTAGCCGGCTTTGGTATTGGATGGTTCGTTTACAACTCGCAAGTAAGTGCCTCGCACCCCTTTAAGCTCGGGCTCGACCTCTCTGGGGGAACACAGCTTGTATATAAAGCGAATCTCTCTGCCATTCTTGAAAGCGACGTCGGGGATTCAATGGAGGCTCTGCGTGACACCATTGAGCGGCGTGTGAACCTTTTTGGTGTGTCCGAACCGCTTGTTCAAACACAACGTGGCGGGACACTTGCGGGAGAAACGGAGGAACGCCTCCTCGTTGAACTTCCGGGTGTCACCGATACACAACAGGCGATCGACCTCATCGGACAGACGCCTGTCTTGGAGTTTAGAATGCTTAAGGGAGACACACCACCGGCAGATTTCTCCGGGTTTGATGTGAACGAACTCTTTGAACCAGCCGCGGTGACCGGCAAGAATCTTAAGAGTGCGCAGCTGCAGTTCAACCAGGGGGTCGGCGGTATCCCGAATGAGCCGGTCGTCGTGCTTACCTTCGATTCAGAGGGAGCACAGATCTTTGCAGACCTGACGAAAAACAACGTGGGGCGCTTCTTCGGGATCTTCTTGGACGGTGTTGCTATCTCGATACCGGTCATCCGCGAACCGATCCCGAGCGGAGCGGCGGTCATCTCCGGTAGCTTCACTCCGGAATCAGCACGCGAACTTGCCCGCAACCTCAACTACGGCGCACTTCCCGTGCCGATAGAACTTATCTCAACGCAGACTGTTTCGGGGACGCTTGGAAGTGAGGCGGTGGATAAGGGTATTGTCGCTGGACTTTGGGGTATCGGAGCGGTCATACTCTTTATGATCCTCTGGTATCGTCTACCCGGACTTCTCGCCGCTATCGCACTTCTTGTCTACATTGTTGTTATTTTGGCTCTATTTAAGCTTATTCCGGTCGTACTTACCGCGGCCGGCATTGCAGCTTTTATCCTCTCCATCGGCATGGCCGTCGACGCGAACGTGCTCATTTTCGAGCGTATGAAAGAAGAGCTTCACGCGGGGAAATCTACGGTGGAAGCGATCTCTGCGGGCTTCTCTCGCGCATGGCCTTCAATCCGAGACTCGAACATCTCTTCGATGATAACGGCCGTCATCCTTTTCTGGTTCGGCACATCACTCATTAAAGGTTTCGCACTTGTCTTTGGGCTCGGTGTGCTTGTCTCGATGCTCTCCGCAATCGCCGTGTCACGTACCTTTATGCTTGCGCTGGGAATTGATGCAAAGGTCGGCATTGCACGGTTCCTCTTTGGAAGTGGAATAAAACGGTAGTATGTTCATCGTCAAAAACAAACACATTTTCTTTGCAGTAACAGGCGTTGTTGTTGTCGCCGCGATACTTTCAATCGCGGTATTCAGGTTGCATCTTGGCATTGACTTTACAGGGGGAACGTTAGTCGAGGTGCGGTATGACGGTACACGACCGGATGCAGGGGCGCTTACGACTACGCTCAACAATGCAGGGTTCTCGGGTTTTTCCTTGCGAGAATCAGGTGAGGACGGCTACATGCTACGTACCGCAACACTCTCCGATGAACAACGAGGCTCACTTTCTTCCACGTTTTCGTACCAAAGTGGCACCGCGCGTGTCGAACAGCTCACGGAGATCGGCCCTACCATCGGAGAAGAATTAAGAAATAAGGCGTTTATCGCACTTGCACTCGTTCTTACCGCGATACTCTTTTTTATTGCGTTCGCGTTCCGTAAGGTCTCACAACCGGTCTCTTCGTGGATGTACGGCCTTATCGCGCTTCTCACACTCGGCTTTGACGTCCTTACCCCCATCGGCTTTTTTGCATTCCTCGGATACCTCACGGGCGCGCAGGTGGATGTTCTCTTCGTGACCGCCGTGCTTACCGTGCTCGGTTATTCGGTGCACGATACCATCGTCGTGTTCGATCGCGTGCGTGAGAACCTCAGTATCAATCAGGAGCGCGGCAAACGAGAGCCTTTTCCGGAGACTGCCGGCCGTTCGCTCAATCAGACATTTGTGCGTTCAATGACCACTTCCCTCACGACCGTTCTTGCGCTCACAGCCCTCTTTCTTCTTGGGCCCGACTCAACGCGTGACTTTTCACTTATGCTCCTCATCGGCATCATTGCCGGTACGTACTCATCGATCTTCCTCGCGACACCGCTTCTCGTAGCAGTTGAGGAGTGGAGACGAAAGAAGTAGACTCACTCGAATGGAGATACGAACCGTTGGCATCGTCGGGTATGGCGCATTCGGGGCGCTTGCCAACACGCTTATCCAGCGCTTTGCTCCGGGTATCAAGGTCCTTGTGTATACCAAAGGCAAAAAGCCGGACGGAAGAACGTTTTTCCCTTTGAAAAAGGTTTCCGCTTCCGATACTGTTCTCCTGACGGTCCCCATCTCGGCGTTTGAGGAAACACTCAAGAGCGTTCTGCGATTTGCGCGTAAAGATACGCTCATCGTCGATGTCTCGACGGTCAAAGTGCATACAGTGGGCCTTCTAAAAAAGTTGGCGAAAGGCCGGCGCTACATCGCAACGCATCCCGTATGGGGGCCGGAAAGCTATGAAAAACGTTCAGGCGACGTGACAGGTTTTCGCATTATTGTTTCCACACACACTCTTTCGAAAGGTGAGTACGAAATTGCGAAACAGAATTTCTCCTCTCTTGGCTTCGACGTTGTGGAAGTGAATGCAGGGGCTCACGACAAACATCTCGCAGAAACGCTATTTCTGACGCATTTCATCGGACAGGTCGTCGCGCGTGCGGGATTCGTACGTACACAGGTGGACACCGTTTCGTTCGGCTACCTGATGGATGCGGTAGAGAGTGTAAAGAACGATGAGGCGTTGTTCCGCGACGTATTCCGTTTCAATCCGTACTGCAGGGAAGTCTTAGCAAGGGTTGCGCTTGCGCGCGGAGAAGTACAAACAATGCTGGAAAATGATGCGAGAGGAAAGGGCTCTCTTCGCATTGGTATATCTGGTGCGAAAGGCAGCTTTTCCGAAGAAGCGGCACGTACGTACGCTAAAAGACATCGCATCAAAGCCTTCGAACTCGCGTACCTTATTTCTGTAGAGAATGTGCTCGCAGCGCTCAGTAAAGGGGAAGTAGACCTCGGCATCTTTCCAATGCAGAATTCGACAGGCGGCATCGTTACGGAAGCGGTGGTGCCGATGTCGAAATACGATTTCAAAATACGGAAGGTTTTCGACATCGACATCAAGCAGAATCTGATGGTACGAAAGGGTGTGAGTGCAAAGGGCGTCAAGACCATCATCTCGCATGAGCAAGCGCTCAAGCAGTGCAAAACGTACTTGAAGCGCGAGTGGTCGAAGGCGACATTGAAACCATACGAGGACACCGCAAAAGCGGCAGAAGACCTCGCGAAAGGGAAGTTGTCGAAAACAGCCGCCGTCATCGCTTCGCGAACAGCCGCGCAGGTCTACAAACTGAAAATCCTTGCGGGTGGCATCCAAGACCTCAAAACCAACTTCACCACTTTCATCGCCGCTTCGCGTTAGAGGTAGTCGTCGATATCGCTGATGTCGGTGCAGATCGATATGCGGACGTATCGGTCACCAGCTGTACCAAAGGCGGAGCCGGGGGCGAAAAGGATCTGTTTTTCTTTGAGCATTTGCAGTACGTAACTCTCTGAGTCCTTTGCAGTGTCAGGGATTTTTGCCCAGAGGTACAATGCTCCTTTTGGGACCTCAAAGGCAAGGCCAAGCGTGCGAAGTTTTCCTGCGACAACATCGCGGCGTTCCTGGTACGTCGCAAGCATTTTCTTGTGCCAGTCCATGTCCTGGTTCAGAAGCGCGTAGGCGCCAAGACGTTGTAAGGGAAGCGTCATGCCGGAATCCGTCTGCGATTTCACCTTCGCGAGTGCCGCGACGATATCCCTGTTGCCGACGAGCCATCCCATGCGGTATCCGGCGAACGAGAATGTTTTTGAGAACGAGCCAAGCTCCACTGCTATTTCTTTTGCACCCTCTACTTCCAAGATACTCGGCGCGATGAAGCCGTCGAATGTTATCTCAGAGTACGCATTGTCATACACAATTGGGACACTGTGCTTCTTTGCGATCGTGATGATTTTCTCCAAATCGTCGATCGTCGCCGTTGCCCCGGTCGGATTCGAGGGGAAGTTCACCCAGATAAAGGCCGTTTTCTTCGTTACCTTTCCCTCCAGTTCTTCGGTTGAGCCGTATGAGACTGGCGTTGCTCCTGCGAGTAAGGCGCTACCGGAAAAGCCCGGATACCCCGGGTCGGGCACGAGTATTTCGGTACCAGCGTCTGCAAGCGCGAACGGCACATGAGCGACACCGTCCTTCGCTCCAAGCAAGACAAGGATCTCGCTGTCCTCGAGTGTGACGTTAAAGCGCTTTTGATACCACGTGCAGATAGCGCTCTTGAGCTCGTTCGAGCCCCCGTATCCAGGGTAAAGGTGAGCCTTTTTCTCACGGAAGAATTCATCAAGTTTTTTTAGATACGTTTCGCTCGGAGGAATGTCGGGACTTCCAACACCGAAGTTCAGGACTGTTCGTCCCGATTCACGTTCCACTTCCGCAACTGCTTTCCCAAGCCGTGCATGCACGTATTCTGGGAATTTTTCGAGTCGTTTTGCGGGAGTTTTCATAATCAGTTTCTCTCTCGCTCCTCCGAGTAATCCAAAATCATCTCAAAGATCTTAGTCACAGCATCTTTTAAAAGTCCTCTGTTCTCTCCCCATGAGGCTCGTGATTCCAACACTGCACTTCTTCGTTTCTCGTCTCGTGCGTCAAGTTTCTCCCTCTGTTTGAGCATGCCAATTTGATCAACAATCTCCATACGCTCCGCAAGCACGTCAAGAAGTTTCTCGTCAGTCGCATCGATGCGACCGCGTAGTCTTCGCATCTCTCCGTCATTGCTTGACATATTTGCCAGCATACCTTAAAATGTTTTTTAGATAAAGCCGTTGATTCGGTTCTCCATTCACAGTGGAGGCTGGGGCCGATGAGGTGATTCTCGCACAAGTGAGGGTCCGGGTTCTCCCGTGATAGAGATAACCGATAGCCCAAAGGGTCGTCGGTGAGAATAAAGTAAGGTGGCACCGCGATTAAAAATCGCCCTTACCGCACAAGGTACTATTGTGCAGTGAGGGCGATTTTTCTTTAGGTTATGAAGTTGCCGAAAATATACATATCGGGTAATCCCACGTACACAAAACTTGCGGAAGACGTAGACTTTTTCGATTTGTTTAAAAAAGTGGAGGAAAAATTCGACACATGTTTCATTTTTGAGTCACTTGGGGAAGAGGGTAAATTCTCACGGTATTCTATTCTTGGTTTTGACCCTATACACATCATCTCTGGTAGAGGTTCGTTACTCACCTTCGACGGCAAGTCCTACAAAGTAAGGAACCCATACCAAGCACTACGCGACATACTGCCGAAGAAAACGCTTGGACGAGAGTACGCGGGTGGGTTGGTGGGCTACCTCTCTTATGAAGCGCTCGCGTATTTCGAACCTTCTGTTAAAGTAAAAGTGCATAAAGACTTTGATCCATTCCTTTTTGGTGTGTACACCGATGGCGTTATTGCCGACAAACTCACCAATGAACTTTTCTACTTTTCCTATGGCGACGACCGAAGTGAAGTCATTAAGAGGATGCTCGAAGGGAAAACGCGGGAACTCTCATGCAAGGCAACGCACGTACGTGACAGACTCTCTAGAGAAAAACATAAACATATCGTAGGAAAAGTAAAGGAGCTTATCCGCGCCGGTAACATCTTCCAGTGCGAGGTCGGATTCAAGAGTGAGTACACATTAGGAGGTGACACCCTCGCTGTTTACGAGCGTCTGCGAGAGGTGAACCCCTCTCCTTTCATGTACTACCTTAAATTCGACGAGAGACATATTATTGGAGCTTCTCCTGAACTTCTCTTTAGTCTCCGTGAAGGTGAAATGACGACGCGCCCCCTAGCGGGGACGATACGTCGTGGCAAGGATGGTAGAGAAGACCAACAACTGGCACGGCAGCTCGTAAACGACCCGAAGGAACGCGCGGAGCACACGATGCTCGTAGATCTCCATCGAAACGATATTGGCAGAGTGGCAAAATTTGGGAGCGTACGAGTGAAAGACCTCATGAGCGTAAAAAAGTTTAGTCACGTCCAACATATTTCGAGTGAGATAACAGGTGTTCTGCGTCGCGGCGAAGACATGTTCAGTGCTCTCGCTGCGAATTTCCCTGCAGGTACGGTCAGTGGAACACCGAAGTTAGAGGCAATAAAGATCATAGACCGCAACGAGAAAGAGGCACGTGGTCCTTATGGTGGCGGCATCGGGCACTTTGGCTTTAACGGTGACTGCACGTTCGCACTCGCGCTCCGCTCAGTATTCGTCTCCGGAACAAAGGCGTATGCACAGACTTCTGGCGGCATAGTATATGATTCTGAACCGGAGAAGGAATATGAGGAAATACGTAACAAACTCGCAGCAATGGAAAAAGTCTTGGATCAATAGTTATGAAAGTGCTCATCTTGGATAATTACGACTCATTCACCTACAATCTCTACCAGTATATAGGAGAGCTTCTTTCTGCATCGGGGAAGAAATTTATCCTCGATGTCATCCGTAATGACCAAATAGCGCTGAAGGAAATACAAAAAAGAAAATACGACCGCATCATTATCTCTCCAGGTCCTGGCAACCCCACCAATAAGAGATACTTTGGTGTTTGCGCGAAGGTCATAACTGAGCTCGGCAGAAAAATCCCCATCCTTGGCGTATGTCTTGGTATGCAGGGCATCGCACACTATTTTGGTGGGAGGGTTGTTCGTGCTAAGGAACCGAAGCATGGAAAGACAAGCACAATTACGCACGACGGAAAGGAGGTCTTCTTCGGCTTACCACAAAGGCTTGAGGTCATGCGGTATCATTCATTGGTGGTAGAGGCGACGACTTTACCAAAGTGTCTTGTCGTTACCGCACAGGCGCAAGACTCGGGCGAGGTCATGGGATTGCGGCATGTTGAGTACCCTATAGAAGGTATCCAGTTCCATCCAGAAAGCTTCGCTACGCAAGGTGGCAAAGAGATACTTGAAAATTTTCTCAAAAATGTATGACGGACCCGAAGGACATTCTTAAAGTAGTCGTCGAAGGTAAGGACCTTTCCGCCGAGCAGGCAAGGGGTTTCTTAGAGGCTGTTATTAAGGGTGAAATGCGGCCCGCACAAGTAGGTGCAGTACTCACCGCGTTGCGTATGAAGGGGGAATCATCAAGAGAGATCCTCGGTCTTTTGCAAACAATGCGTGCACACGTACTCTCGGTAGAGGCACCCGGGGCCATCGACATCGTCGGTACGGGAGGGGATGGTAGTGGAACTTTCAATGTCTCTACCACGTCAGCGTTTGTTGCTGCAGGTGCGGGTGCTCGCATCGCAAAACACGGCAGTCGTTCCGCGAGCAGTAAATGCGGAAGTGCAGATGTTCTTGAGACGCTTGGGGTGAACATCAACCTCTCTAAGGAAGAAGCCACCACAGTATACCGAAAGGCAGGCATCGTATTTCTATTTGCGCCACTCTACCATCCGGCTCTCAAGGAGGTGGTAGTCATACGTAAAGAACTTGGCATTCGCACGATATTTAATGTACTCGGGCCTTTCGCCAATCCAGCAGGAACAACACGTCAACTTACAGGGGTTGCGAACAAGGATCTAGCAAAAAAAATGGCCGAGGCGGCAAAGTCACTCGGATATTCTTACTCACTCATCGTTTCAAGTGAGGATGGAATGGATGAAATAAGCCTCTTTGCCCCAACACGTGCTTACGAGGTTAGGGGTACATCGTTGCGGACGTTGACCATAAATCCCACGAAGTTTGGGTTCAAAAAGGCTACGAAGGAGGACGTTCTTGGGGGTACCGCAGAAGAGAATGCAGGGATAATCAGAGAAGTCCTTGCGGGTAAGAAAGGCGCGAAGCGTGACATTGTTGTATTAAATACCGCGTTCGCACTCGTCGTAGCCGGCATCGCGAAGACCCCAAAAGAGGGTGTTGTACTCGCAGAAAAGTCCCTTGATTCAGGTAAGGCCCGTGCAGCACTTCAAATGCTGGTCCAAGAGTCTAGTCGTTTTAAAAAAGGTGTATGAAATCAGTCCGCATACAACCACTATGGAAGCCGGTGAACGCCAGTGTTGCGATACCCGGCTCCAAAAGTTATACGAACCGCGCGCTTCTTCTCGCGGCGTTGACCCCCGGTAAGGTGCGCATCAAAAACCCACTCGTCTCCGATGACACTCACGCGATGATCCAGTGTCTTCGTGAGCTCGGTATTCGATGTGCATTCCAAGAGGAAAGCCTTGTCGTTGAGTCAAACATAAGTACGGTAGGAGAACGAGAATATCACTTAAATGCCAACCTCTCCGGCACCGCGATACGCTTCGTACTTGCACTTTCTGCAATCATACCGGGCACGAAGATCATTCGTGGTCGAGGTCGTCTCAACGAACGTCCCATAGCACACCTGGTAGATGCCCTGAGGCAGCTGGGCGCAGAGATCGAGTATGTCGACAAAGTAGGATATCCGCCGGTACGCGTACTTTCTTCGAAACTCGAACCCGGCACGGTGGTCATGAGGGGGACGGTCTCGAGCCAGTTCCTCTCGGCGCTTTTAATGATCGCGCCGCTTGTCGGCAAGCTTGAAATAGAGGTGGAAGGTGAACAGATATCGAAGCCATACATCGACATGACGCTTGAGGCGATGCGCGCGTTCGGTGTATCAGCCACAAACCACAAGTACGGGCGGTATGTGATCGAAGCCGGACAAGCGTACCGGGCGACCGAGTACATCGTGGAAGGCGACGTTTCAAGTGCGTCATATTTCTTTGCGGTCGCCGCGCTTACCGGCTCAACACTAACCCTCACCAATCTCAATCCTCACACTGTGCAGGCCGACATTCGATTTCTCAAGATCCTTGAGGATATGGGCAACGAAGTATCCTATGGCAACAATTTCATCACCATAACGGGCAAGGGTGTACGACCGGTGTCCGTCGACATGCAGGATTGTCCGGACCAGGCACAGACGCTCGCGGTGCTTGCGGCGTTCGCGGACGGCAAAACGACCATCAAAGGAGTGCAGTCCCTTCGGGTGAAAGAGACAGAGCGTGTCATTGCGATCGAGACAGAGCTAAGAAAGATGGGTATTCGCACGGAATCGACAGAAAACACCCTCATTATTCACGGTGGGAGCCCAAAACCAGCGCGGATAGACACGTACGGTGACCACCGCATGGCGATGTCGTTCGCCGTTGCTGCTACGAAGATCGAAGGGCTGGAGATCAATGACCCCGATGTCGTTTCAAAGACGTTCCCGCGCTTCTGGAAATCGCTCGCACTCATTGGTTGCACCTTTGAGACACACTACGAACACCCAAACATTGTGCTTATCGGTATGCGCGGTGGCGGCAAGTCGAGCGTTGCACGACTTCTCTCGGAGAAGTTAGGGAAGGAATACGTGGACGTGGACGGACTCATAGAAAAACGCGAGGGAATGAAGATATCCGAAACGGTCGAAAAGCGCGGGTGGGAATATTTCAGGGACAGAGAATCCGAGGTCGTGGACGAGGTGGCACGCGGCAAAGACATCGTTATCTCGACGGGCGGTGGTGTGATAGAGCGCCCCCAGAACATGGCGGTGTTGAAAGAGAACGGCCTACTCATATTCCTTTCAGCGCCGGCCGACGTACTTGCTGGACGTATCGAGCATGATACGGGGCGACCGAATCTCACCGCGGCTGGTTCGACACGAGAGGAGGTAGAGATAATTCTCGCGGAACGCGCAAAACTTTATGAAGCTGCCGCGGATGAGATCATCCACGACGCGAACATGACACTTGAAGAAAAGGTCGCTGAAGTGTTGAAGCGATTAGAAAAACGTCGCATTTTGTGACATATTGAGCCGATATGGCGGGAAACACATTTGGACAGCTATTTCGCATCACGACCTTCGGTGAGTCCCACGGAGGTGCTGTAGGTGTGGTGGTAGACGGCTGCCCGCCCGGTATCGAGATAACCGAAGAGGAAGTGCAGAAAGAGCTCGACAGGCGTAAACCCGGCCAGAGTGAGATAACGACGCCCAGAAAAGAGGCTGACAAAATAAGTATTCTTTCAGGATACTTTGAAGGAAAGACGACGGGGACGCCGATACTCCTCATCGCCTATAATGCTGATGTAAAGTCTGAAGACTATATTGAAATGATGAAGTCGTACCGGCCTTCGCATGCCGACTTTACGTACGACGCAAAATACGGAGCGCGCGACTGGAGGGGAAGCGGCCGTGCCTCTGCCCGCGAGACGCTCGCGCGCGTCGCCGCCGCTGCTATCGCAAAGAAATATCTCAAGGAGAAACTCGGTGTTGAGATACTCAGCTACGTCGACCAAGTGGGAGATATCAAGGCGAACGCCGAGTACGAGAACGTCACACAGAAAGATATCGAAGCGAACATTATCCGCTGTCCGGACCACAAGGTCGCGAAGGAGATGATAGCGCTCGTGGAGAAGGTGAAGGCCGAAGGAGATTCCATAGGGGGTATTATTCAGGGAGTCATTAAGAACGTTCCCGTAGGTCTCGGCGAGCCTGTTTTTGACAAGCTCCCTGCAGACCTCGCAAAAGCGATGATGAGCATCAATGCGGTGAAAGGATTCGACATCGGCTCGGGATTCAGAAGCGTCGGCCTCAAGGGCAGCGAGCATAATGATCCATTCACCGTTGAGAAAGGGAAAATTCGCACGACCAAGAACGATGCGGGGGGTACCTACGGTGGCATTTCAAGCGGCGAAACCATCCATTTTCGCGTTGCGTTCAAGCCGGTCTCTACTATCGCAAAGGAGCAGGATACCGTGACCCGCGACAAAAAGCCGACCAAACTTTCAGCCGCCGGTCGCCACGACCCCTGCGTCCTCCCCCGCGCTGTCCCAATAGTCGATGCAATGAGCGCACTCGTCATCATGGACCACCACCTACGCCACAAAGCACAAAACGGATAGGAATAGACTTTGACACGGTAAAAGTCGACAACCCAACCTTCCAGGTGTAGTTTGTAGCGGGCAAAACAGGCCTTTCACACATTGTAGAAGGAACGTCGCCATGAGCGAGATCATACTGTCCGGTATCCGGGCAACGGGTAGATTGCACTTTGGCAATCTGCTCGGCGCAGTGCAGCACTTCGTCCGCTTTCAGGAGGCCCCCGACACGACGGGGCTCTACTTCGTCGCGGACTTGCATACTCTCACGACCCTAAAGGATCCGGACGACATGCGCCGGAATCTCAAGGAGATCGTGAAGGACTACATCGCGGCGGGGCTCGACCCCAATAAGTCGATCCTCTACGCGCAATCGAGCGTGCCGGAGATATCCGTGTTGAGTTTGTTGCTCAGCATGGTGCAGCCATACGGTGACCTGATTAGGATCCCGACCTTTAAGGAGCTTGCCCGGAAGAACCCGGACAACCTCAACTTCGGTATCGTGACATATCCCGTTCTTATGGCGGCGGACATCCTCGGTCCACAGGCAACGCTCGTGCCGGTGGGGGAAGATCAAGTCCCGAACGTCGAGCTCGCGGCGGCGCTTGCCCGACGCTTCAATGCGCGTTTCGGCGGAACGTTCACCATTCCCCGGATGATGGAGGAAATGGTGAAAGTCCCGGGTCTCGACGGCGCGAAGATGGGAAAGTCAGACGGCAACTCGATCGCAATCGACGACTCTATTGAGGCGATCGGCGAGGCGTACAGGAAACGAGGAGTAACGGACCCGAAAAAGGTCCGTGCCGGAGACCCTGGCAATCCTTACCGCGTCGTCGACGTCGCCAAAGGTGTCGACGAAGGATGCAGGTCGGTTTACGCGGTGCACGAACTCGTGACTCCGGGCGAGACCTCGACCCGCGAGATCGCGAATACCTGCATTGCGGGAACACTGGGGTGCGCCGAATGCAAGCGCATGCTCGTCGACCGCATCGCCGCTATTCTGGAGCCGTTCCAAGAGCGTCGTGCAAAGCTCGCAGGGCAGGACGACTTCATCACCGACATACTGCATGAGGGCGGCCGGAAGGCTCGTGCGCTCATCAGGCCAACGGTCGAGGCCGTCCAAGGGAAAATGGGCCTGGTCATCTATTGAGGAGGAAACCATGCTCAAAGGGACAATGCCAACGCTTGCCAACCTCGGCGAGAGGCTAAAAGAGGTCGACGACCTCACACTTCTCCTCATGTGGCGACGCTTCAAGATCGCTCTTGAGGTCGGTGCGTGCAAGATGCGGACGGGCGACAAGATCTCTCGCCCGTCCGTGGAGTCGAGACGGCTCCAACAAGTGGACGATCTGGCAGTTCGGCTCGGTGTTGACCCGCACTTTGCTCGGACTCTTCTGTACTTCGTTATCGGGGAATCCTGCAAGGTGCAGATGAAGCAGCTACAAGACTCCAACGAGGTTGCGGTGCTCAACAAAGGCTCCGTCCAAGAAGAGCTGGTGCACCGGCTGCGGGGACTCGCCGATCGTCTCGAAGCGGGAGGCGAATGAAGACGCTCGCCGTGTTCGTTCGGTACAATTGGAGAACTGACTGCCGCTGTTGCGGTGGTCCTGGGTCCCTTTGCGCGAAGGCAAGGGGACCTCTGTTTTTATCGAAGTTGCTGCCGAGTTGAGCACTGTCCACTGCTATTCACTTACGCAGCTCTCAAAACGCATAATGGTTGATTTACGCTGTTAGTGCAGCAGAGAGCCTCTCAATATCTTGGTTTTTCTTTATTGCATCAACGAAGACACTACCTGCGATAACGATGTTGGCGAATTGTGAGATGGCTTCGACGTCGGCGCGGGATTTTACGCCAAAGCCCACCGCGATGGGGAGGTTGAATGTCGCTTTGAGCTCGCTTACGAAATCGGTGAGGTCTTTTGAGAATTTACTCGTGGCACCGGTGATACCCTGACGCGAGGTGCAGTACACGAAGCCGCTAGCGTCTCTGGCGAGCGTCTGAAGGCGTTCCGCAGGTACGCCGGGGGAGACCACAGGGACAAGATAGAGATCAGCCTCACGACATGCCGCAAGAAGCGTCCGGCCTTCTTCTGTGTCGAACGGACAGTCGGGGACGATAAGCGCGCAGGCGCCGACTTTCTGTGCGGTTTTTGCAAAGTCGAGAAATCCGAAGCGGAATATTGGATTCAGGTAGCTCATCACTGCGACAGGTTTGCCAAGCTTCGCGACGTCCTCCACGAGCTTGAGCGCGGAGGCGACCGTCACGCCTTTTTCCAATGCTTCTTGGCAGGCGACCGATATCGTCGGACCGTCCGCCATCGGGTCGGAGAAGGGGATTTGAAGCTCGATAATATCGGCTCCGCCATCCGCGAGCGCTTTTGCCACTTTTTTCGATTTTGCAACAGTCGGATAGCCGGCGATCATGTGCGCCATAAAAAGCGGTCGTTTGCTGCCGTCGAGGAGTTCTCTCAATGTGTTAGTTCCGTTCATACTCGTCTTTTAGGAATCTCCTGAAACTCTCGTCCTTGAAAGCGCGGGCAAAGTTGAAGAGATCTTTGTCGCCGCGACCGGAAAGTGTCGCGACGATGATCTTGTCGGTCCCCATCTTTGGTGCTCGCTTCTGCACCTCTGCGAGTGCGTGGGCACTTTCGAGCGCGGAAATGACTCCTTCGAATTTCGCGAAATAGTCAGTTGCCGCGACGGCCTCAGCATCGGTGGCGTAAGTAAGCTCGACGCGGCCATTCTCGTAAAGTTCGGCGAGGTCGGGGCCGATGCCGGGGTAGTCGAGGCCCGCAGAGATGGAATGCGTAGGCGCTATCTGGCCGTCGTCGGTCTGAAGAAAGAGAGATTTGTAGCCATGAAAGATCCCAAGCACTCCGGCTATCTTGCGTGAGGCATGCTGCCCGACTTTTGTACCGGTTCCCCCAGCCTCAACACCGATGAGTTGCACGGCTTCCTCTTTCACGAAATCGTCGAAGCTGCCCATCGCGTTCGAGCCGCCGCCCACACAGGCAATGACAGCGGTCGGGAGCTTCCCCTCGCGCTCTTGAAGCTCTGCGCGTATCTCTCGGCTGATGACAGACTGGAAGTAGCGGTTCATTGCAGGGTAGGGGGCAGGACCAAGGACCGAGCCGATGCAGTAGTGCGCCGTGTCGAGATTCTCCATCCAGAATTTCAACGCTTCATTTACGGCGTCCTTCAGTGTTTTACTGCCGTACTCTACCGGCATTACTTTTGCTCCTAAGCGTTCCATCAGGAAGACGTTGGGGCGCTGGCGGCGGATATCTTCTGTGCCCATAAAAACGACACACGCAAGTCCGAGCCGTGCTGCGACCGTTGCGGTGGCAACGCCGTGCTGTCCCGCACCTGTTTCTGCGATAAGCATTTTCTTGCCCAAACGCTTTGCGAGCAGGCCCTGGCCGAGACAGTGTGTTATCTTGTGCGCGCCAGTGTGGTTCGCGCCCTCGTTCTTGAGGTATATTTTCGCGCCGCCGAGGTCTTTGGTCGCACGCTCGGCAAATATGAGAGGGGTCGGCCGGCCGGAATAGTTCTTCAGCAAGTCTTCGAACTCCTGTTGGAACTCGGGGTCTTTTTTCGCACTATCAAAGGTCTCTGTGAGTTTTCGGAGTTCATCCCAGAGCATTTCTGGCACGTACGCTCCACCGTAATTGGTGTGTTTTTCTGTCATATGAGGGCTTGTTTGAGTTCCTTTATCTTCTCGACCGGATCTGCTGACTGTAGAATCGAGGTTCCTACAAGGATACCGCGCATGCCCCATCCGCGCACCCGCCGTACATCGGCAGCCGTTTCGATACCGGATTCGCTGATGGCCATACTGCCAGTGGGAAGTTTTTGCGCAAGGCGTTGCGTCGTCTCGATATCTATCTTGAGGGTCTTTAAGTCTCGGTTGTTGATGCCGATTATCATAGCGTCTACCCCGAGTGCTTTTTTGAGGTCTTCTTCATCATGTATTTCGACGACCATGTCAAGGTTGAGTGCTTGCCCGACAGCCGTGAGAGCAAGGAGTTTTTCCGTGCGTAGAATGTTGGCGATGAGAAGAAATGCATCCGCACCCGCGAGGAGACTTTCATACACTTGGTATTCGTCGACGATAAAGTCTTTTCGGAGTATCGCCTGCGGCACGCGTTCTCGAACTTCCTTTAGAAGTTCGAGTGAACCGCCAAAGTACTTCTCGTCGGTAAGGACCGACACGGCGTCTACGCCACCTTTGGTGTACAGATCGGCGATTTCCAGCGGGGAAGAAGTGAGGTGTCCGGCACTAGGAGATTTGGGTTTTACCTCGGCGATGAGCACGGGACCCTTCTCAAAAAGCTCTCGGAAGGGACGCTTTTCCTGCCGGAAGCTCGCGGCTTCTTTTTGGAGTGTCTCAAGCGGACGAGCTGCCTTGGCTGCCTCTATTTCTTCGTGCTTCTTTGCGACGATTTCGCTCAGGACGTTCATTGTGTCATTATAGTCGTATCTATGATTTTGGCTAAGATTTGCGGGATGAAGACCCTTGAAGATGCCTTGGTCGCCGCAGAGGTGGGCGCTGATATGCTTGGCTTCCACGTAGAGCTTACGGGAGGGCGGAGCCCGCTTTCTACCGAGAGTGCGGCGAAGATGATAGCCGTGCTTCCGGAAGGTGTCGCCAGTGTCGTCGTTACAAGTGTTACGGACGCGAACAAGCTTATCGAGCTTGGGCGTTCGACGGGTGCAACAACACTTCAGCTTTATGGCGACGCCACTCCTGAAACAGTTCGATCGGTGAAGGCGGCCCTGCCGGGAGTCGAGATATGGAAAGTACTCAATGTCCGCGACGAAAATTCGGTCGCGAAAGCAAAAGAGTATGAAAATGTGGCTGACGCCATCACGCTCGACTCGGTGCCAAAGGGGGACCAAAAGGGGGGGACAGGAGAAACTCACGATTGGACCATCAGCAAACGCATCGTTGAGTCGGTGTCTACTCCAATTGTGCTCGCAGGCGGTCTGAATCCTGAAAATGTCATTGATGCTATCCGAGCGGTACACCCGTATGCAGTCGATGTAAACTCGGGCGTTTCCGATCCCGATGGTTCGAAAGATATCGAAAAGGTAAAGGCCTTCATCATCGCGACGAGGTCTGTATAATAAAAAGGCATCGGAGCGGTGCCCTTTTGGAGCGTGCATCGCACGAGCATGGTGTCGAGACACGCTTATGTGACAGAAACTCGAGCGTCAGAGTACTTTTCGTACATTTTACCTTCAATAACCTCTCTCATGGCAACCACGCCCCTGAATATCTCTTCGTAGCTTGTGTAAAGCGGTGCAACTCCAAAGCGAATGACGTCAGGGTCACGAAAGTCGGGGATGACGCCCATCTCGTGTATCAACGCCTGGCCGATGCGGTAGGCTTCACTATGGGTGAACGAAACGTGCGAACCACGCATCTCTGCTTCGCGAGGGGAAGCAAGCCCTACTGTAAGTGGCCGTAGGAACTGTTCAAAGAGATCGATGAGGTATTCGGTTTGGGTAACTGATTTCGCTCGAATGTTCTCTATACCTGCTTCAAGTGTGATGTCGACGCCGCATTCGATTCCGGCGATAGACAGGACGGGTGGCGTTCCGGTGAGGAATTTTTTTATGGAGTCTGCAGGGACAAATTTCTGGTTAAAGCCGAATTGATTCTTATGCCCGAACCAGCCACTGATCGGATTGGAGAGTCTTTTCTGAAGATCTTTGCGTACATACAAAAATGCAGGAGCGCCCGGACCGCCATTTAGGTATTTGTAGGTGCACCCTACCGCAAGGTCGACCTTTGTCGCACGCAGGTTTATAGGCAAAACTCCTACCGAGTGGCTCAAATCCCAGAGCATAAAGGCCCCTCTTTTATGTGCGAGAGTGGTTACCCGCTTTAGGTCGTATGTAAAACCACTCTTGAATGCGGTGGAGCTAAGGGCGACAAGTGCGGTATTTTTATCTAATATCTTTGTGAGTGACGTCTCAGACACTATTCCCTCCGAGGGTCTTGCAAGTGTAATGTGATGCCCTTGGTCGAGCGTGGATGTAACGCTCTCTAGTATGTAGATGTCTGAGGGGAAGTTGAGGTCGTCGCTCACTATTTTTTTGCGTTCCGGCTTTTCCTGTAACGCCGCAACCGCGAGCTTGAAAAGATTCACCGACGTTGAGTCGGCGATAATTACCTCCTGCGCGTCTGCTCCGATGAGCTCTGCTATTTTTCCGCCTATACGTGCGCTCATTTCCATCCACTCTTCATTCCAAGCCCGGATGAGCCGGCCACCCCATTTTTTTAACGCCTGATCTTTTGTCACCTTGAGCGCGCGTATGGGCAGCCTGCCGAGAGAGTTGCCGTCGAGGTATATGAGTCTCACATCCGGAAAATAAAATTCCTTGCGAAAGTTTTTAAGTGGATCTTTTGCGTCCAGTTTTCGTGCTCCGGAAAGAGTGAGGTCCATATCGATAACGTTTATTTATCCACTATAAAAAGAAAGGCGCAAGGGTGGTGCAAGGATTGAGGTCCTTGCACCACCCAAGCGCGCCGCCACACTCATGCGGCGAGCTGTTCCCGAAGTCGTGTCGACAATTGCGTCATTTCAGCGACACGCTCGCGCAGGTACTGAGCTGCATTCTGCTGGCCGCTCGTACCTGTAGCTTTCTCGGCATCCTTGATCTGCTTGATCGTTGTCGTGAGATGCACGTTCCTGAAATCTTCCATGGTCTCGACGAGACGCAGGAGACGTTGTGCCACCGGACTGTCTTTCGACGCCAGTGCGACGTCTTTGAACGAGCCGTGGTCTGCGACCCGCGTTCTGGCCTGGCCGATCTCTGCCCTCCCTTCTTCGGGGAAGTACCGCATTTTGCCGTTGACCAGCTCCTGGTAGCTGCGGGGGAGCCAGTCTCCCCACATGGCGATTTCCAGGGAGGGAACACGGTAGGTATAAGCCCCGCTGGGGCCTTGATAGCCGCTACCTGGGATCACGTGCAGATACCGTCTGAAACCAGGTGAGTCAGGGGTCGGCGTGTCGAAATGACGGTCCGGCATCTTGCCTAGCGCCATGACGATGCCGACGATGGAGCGACTTGATACCTTGTGCGCCAACTCGCGTCCTCGGATATCGCACCAGACGTTGTCGATCATCTGGGCAAGGATATTCTCGCACTTGAGGTGGGACACAAAGAAGAATCGCTCCGTCTTGCCAATCTCGCCGCTCGTGAAGAGCCGCATGTCTTCCTGCGGATTCACGAAAACGAGATCATTGTAGGTCAGGACCGGCGGTTCACCCGCCGGGCAGAATTTCGCGTTCAGCGAGTGCAACTCCGGCGGCACCTTGTCGTAGCCGATGGAGTGCGCGATGGCTGCGGTAGCGAATTTCACATCGAATAGCGCGAGAGGCCAATTTGCCTTTTGCGCCGCCGCGATCTCCTTGCGCCCGAGGGACATAGCGAGCTTCTGCGTGATCTCGGGCAGAAGTCGCGGCGACTGCTTGAGGACGATCTTGAGCCGTTCAGCGACGAAGTCGCTGTATTTCCCCAAGGGTCGCCACTTCAGGGGGTCTTCTGGGGTTCGATAGGTACGCCACATGACGTGTTCCTTCCATGGTTCGGGATATGTTGGATGAAAAGAGCAGGTGTCCAGCGCGGACACATGCCCTTTGTCCTCGTGGATACGATCAGCCTGTTCCTGTTTTGACAGGTTGTCAACAGCTCAACGGGAGAGAGCGATTATCGCCTAAAACAGCGCGATAATGAGGGCGGCGGTCGGTGCCATGGCGGCATACGAGCCTCGTAAACAGGAGGTGCATCATGAGAGTCAAGTTAGGCTTTCTTGAAGTTCGTACCATTGGTACGGAGGACAAGGAAACACTTGCACGGTGGGCGGAAAAACTTCGTCCGCAGTGGGGCGATAACGCCCTCGACCAGTTGATGTGCGCGGAACACCGTATCGGCGCATATCTTCCGGACGAAAAGTATCCTGTAGGGTTTGCGGGCATCACTCCGGATGGTGGTCCGAATGATCTCGATCGTGGTGCGATGTGGTTCGATTTTCTCTATGTTGAACCTCGGCATCGCGGCCGACGCCTGCAGGAAGTCCTCTACGACCATGGACAGATCCCCTACGCGAAGGGGCATTCTGGCCGGCGTATTTTGCGGATACCGCTTAGCCCAGCCGTCGTGAAGTTCTCCACGGCGCGCGGCTGGAAGAAGGTTCGCGATTTACCCGATACGTCGTATATCAACGGCGTGTACGAACTTCCTCGCGATCGACTACCGGCATAACAACCGAAGGAAGTCAGCGAAATGGTCACCAGTGACCCCGGCCCCTTGCCGCTCGCAGGGGGCCGTTGCTTTTTCTTGACAATTCCCAGAGAAGGAATAATCTTCTTTTACATGCAGCGAATCAGCACGATTATCATTTCCATTATTGAGACCTCCAAAGGGGGCTTTCGAGCTGCATAAACCGAAAATTTACGCAAAACTCTAAAGACCCCCAAACGGGGGTCTTTTTCGTGAATCGGGACGGGTTCGCCAGAAAACAGTGAATCCATCCCGGAACACGAACATGGCGGTCATGTTCATGCGATCCGGCGGATACGTGGGATATCCGAAAACCTAGAACATTGAGGTGACACATGGCGAAAGACACGATGCTTTCAGCGGGTGCGGGGATCGGCAGCAACGGCCAGGCGTTCAGGCCACACCCGGAGCCGTCTCGGGATCAAATCCCGACCGGCGCCGAGGATGCGCACATCGACTATGAAGAGCCGGGTGCGGTCCGGAGCTTCGTCGACGAGCTCGTTCGCGCCAACTTGACGCCGGTGCTCATGGAGGCGCTCAAGGTCAAGAACAATCGCGTGATGTTCGAGTTTGAGTACGGAAGAATGTGCCGCAAAGTCGTCGAACACGGCTTCAAGAAGTAGCGGGATTGCTCTGACCACTGTTCTTGCCACGAAGTGCCGCGGTGCCATGCGCCGCGGCCTTCTTCTTTTTATACCTTGACAGGTTAGGGGGTCTCGATTAGCATCGTTCATATGTTAGCCAATAGCAACTTCGTCCTCCTCGTCGTCCTCCTTACCACCCACGGTGGAGGTTCTGCTAGTGTCTAAGTAAGAAACAAACGTAGACACCAGAAGGCCCTCCACCGAGGGCCTTCTCTCGTAATGAGAGCGCACATTCTGCACATTGAGAGATTAAATAGTGTACTGCGTACTAACCGTCCAATTGAGGATTTTTGGGAAGAGACGAGGAAACAATGGGAGTGAACGTGACTCGAACTGCAAGGCGAGAACTATGGATCGTGCGAGGAATGCCGCGGTGTCCGTTCGAGGGCGCCGCATGGCTCGTTGCATGCCAGGCTCCCCGCGACTGTTCTCGAAATCAACTGCGTAAAGAGCGTGCGGCGGCAAAGAAGCCGTTGCATCGCAAGTCTCACCACAAGACTAACGGAAAGTGAGGTAGCTATGGCTGGAACCTACTACGACCACGAAGCCAACCAAGGCCTGATCAAGCCGAATGGTCTACTCATCGGGCTGCTCTCCGATGGTCGGTGGGCACAGTTCGAACACGGCGAAAAGGGCTTGAGCCTCGTCAAAGGCAAGGCTCTGCCAAGCGACGAGACTTTGTTGGTCGTCGCAAACTCGCATGCTGTGTCGTGGCGTGCGGTACAAACCGTCAACGCCGGCCAGGTCACCCTGGCCGAACCCACGCCATCCTTCTTCACAAGGTCAAAATGAGGACATCATGGTAAACAGCGGATCTGATCCAAACACGGGGCTCGACCCGACCCGCAGCATACAACGAGCGGAGACCTTCTACGGCCTCACCCGGGAAGAGATCGACAGTCGGTTGTTCCCGGACGGCTTGTTTGCGGGCACCACCCCCACTGGCTGGTTCTACTTCCAGAAGTGCGACGACCCTGGCGGCTACCGGGCGACCGGGACCTATGACAAGTACCTCAACCGCAAGCTGAACCAAGTCCAGCAAGCGGTTGATCTCACATTCGTCACACTTCCGAATGGCCACCGCGTGGTGACCGACTGGAAGCGAAAAGGGATTTAAGGAAATGTCCCGGCTTTCACGACTGACGACCGGACCGCCGCGCGAGCGTACTCGCGCGGCGGCCATTCTTTTTGGAGATGCGAGGGAAATGCGATACAATGCAAAAAATGGTTAAAATCCTCGTAGTACAGTCCCGCACCCGACCCGAACGTATCGAGCGGGAACGGGAGAACTTCACGCGTACGATAGGGGATACGGCAGAAGTGGAATTCCTCTCCGCGCTCGACGAGAAGCTCGCGTGGAAGTCGCCCGAACAGTTCTTGCGGGATTCGGACGGCGTCATCTTGGGCGGCTCTTCAGACTTTGATTTCAATGGTGGCCGCGAAGAAAAAGACCCCGCCCGCCTCGTTTCTTTCATCATCCTCTCGCGCGTAAAGAACTTTATTTCGTATGCTTTGAAAGAAGAAATGCCGCTTCTCGGTGTTTGCTTCGGCCACCAGATGATAGCGGAGATGAACGGTGGGAAGGTGAGCAACGATAAAGAGCAGACCAAATTCGGTTCGTATGAGATCGCGCTCACGAAAGAGGGGATGCGGGATCCGCTCTTTTCCAAACTACCCCCCTCGTTCTTTGCCCAGTACTCGCACAAAGACAGTGTTACCGAACTGCCAAAAGGCTCGGTGCTCTTGGCCGATGCACCGAACTGCCGTTTCGCCGCCCTACGCTATGGGAAGAAGGCGTACACCGTCCAGTTCCACCCTGAGGTCGAGAGGAACAGTCTGGAAAAAGGGCCACATCACGACTCTCCAGAGGCCTCACGTATCGTTCCGCTGTGGATAGACCTCATCGTCTCGGGAAAGAAGAAAGGTTGACTTCTTGGAGGATAGGCTCAAAATGGTATTTACTAGGCCCCCCTTCCCCCTCTTTTCTTTATTCTTCTATGACGGCAAAAAAAGCCCAGAGGAAGAGTTCCGTTCAGAAACGGTTCACGACCGGTTTTGAGGTGGAATTTTTCATTATCGACAAAAAGACCGGTGCCATCGCGCACGGCGCCGATGATATTCTCAAAAAAGCGGCCGAAACTTCTCAAGGAAAGACCCACAATATCCTGAAAGAGAGTGCGAAGAACCTCATCGAAGTCGGAAGCTATCCGGATGTCGACGGTGCGAACACGATGACGAATCTCATCGAGGGGTTAAAGCTTCTCACGTACGTAGCCGATGAACTTGGTCTCGCTGTTTTGCCCCTGGGTACCTATCCGGGAAAGGTCACGCCCTCCATGCGCACCGACAAAGTGCGGCAAAAACTCTTCGGGAGGTCTCGTTCCCAGATATCGGGCCGCGTCGCAGGGTATCACTGCCACAACTCGCTTCCGTGGGGAGTCTTTGATTCAAAGGCGCTCATGTTGAAGCGGCTCGAGAACTCCAAGAACATGGAGACCGTCGTGCATGCGTACAACATGGCCATAGCGCTCGATCCAGCGCTTACGACCTTCATGCAGTCGTCTCCCTTTTACCAAGGCCGCCATATTGCAAAGGACAGCCGCACGGTGGTCTATCGGGGAGGTGAGCAGTTCGGCTTGCACATCAAGGGTCTCTATACCAATCTCTCACGCTTTGGCGCACTGCCTCCGTACGAACACTCTGGTGCCGACATCATCAACTCGATCGAAAGCAGGTACAATGAACGTATGCGCGCGATGCGGGGTGCGGGCATTCCTGAAAAAGACATCCCGAAATACAAGTCGAAACTGGTAACGAACTGGACGCCAGTAAAAATAAACCCGCACGGTACCTTGGAGCAGCGCGGCATGGACATGAACCACCTGCCGCTCGTCCTTTCGGCATCCGTCCTCGTGTGGCGCGTATTGCACCATGTACAGGAAAGGCACCTGACGGTCGTGCGCCACGATGTCGGAAAGAAAGAACCGTTCAAGCTTGAGAAGGGAACAATTCTCGTTCCGCCTGACGCGCACGTGCGTGAACACCTGCAAAAACTCTCGGCGTTGAAAGGCCTTGAGCACGACGAGATGTTCGAGTACTGCAAGAGGCTCGTCGCGCTCGTAAAGCAGCTCGACGGGAAGAGGGTGGAGTGGCTCCTCAAGCCGCTCGACGCCATGCTCGAGGAGCGGCAGACGACCTCAGACAAGATACTGGCGCAGGCAAAGGCTCTCGGATACAAAGACTTGAAGAAAATTCTCCCGCAGGGCATTGCGCAGGAAATCGCAAAGACGCACAGCAAGCAGATGTTCGAGGATATCGTGCTCCTTGAGAAGATGATAGGGGAGAATGAGAAACTTACAGAGTAGGTTTCGTTGCGTATAATCGAAAACATGAAGGTCTTGATTGTTAATAATGACAACGAGGGTCCTACGGAACTACTCCAGGCGTTTCCGGGTTCTGGGGCGGTTTCCTGGGACAACCTGAACGGAGTGGGGGTGTCAAAATTCAATCTAGTTGTTCTTTCGGGTGTCGGGAACGACCACTTTCCGATAGTAGGGCATGAAATGGATTTACAAAAAGAGTTTGATTTAATTCGTAGCCATCCCCTCCCGATACTCGGCATTTGTTATGGGTTTGAATTGATTATCGTAACGTTCGGCGGAACGCTTGTGAGACTTCCTGCAGAAGAGAAAGGAATACGGGATTTGGAGTTGTTGGGACACGACAAAGTATTCGCCGGTATCGACACGCTGCGGGTATACGAAGGACATCGATGGGTTGCCAGGACCGTGGCCAACCCACTCGTACCACTTGCGAGATCACAGCACGGAATAGAAGCAGTAAAGCACAAAACATTGCCCATATATGGCTTCCAATTTCACCCAGAAAAACACCTCGATAAGACCGTGGGGACTATCATCCTTCGAAATTTTAAAGCGATTGTGTCATCGATCTCTGCTTGAATCGGTCACTCTCTACGAACTATCGCATGCCCCTGCCTGCCGGCAGGCAAGCGAAAAGGGGAGCCCGAACCCGCCCCCCGACCCCAGGAATTTAAACGGCACCGGTTCTCGTTTCCTTATTTGCTTTCCGGAGTCTCCTTGCGGGTGGTTTCCAGCTCTTTCCGGATTCGCTCTTGGGCTTGAGCCGCACCGGCAGTCATAGACCGCGCCTCATTGGTTATCGCTCTCGCTTCACCGCGAATCTGCCGCATTTCCGAGTCGATTTTCGACATTGCTTGGCTGGTTTCGGGAGGTCGTTGTTGCGCCGAGGCTTCTGTATTTGCAGGCCCTGACGCGATGATCGAGCCGCCTAAGACCGCGGCTCGAATGGCGTTCTTGGCCTTTTTTCCGAATGAATCAATGCCCATATCGCAATCATGATTCAGTACGTGCAGTTGGTCAAAAGCACTTTGGGGACAGTCGAATGTCGCATGCCCCTGCCGGCAGGCAAGCGAAAAGGGGAGCCCGAATGAGGATGCCCCAAAGGATTTCTCCGCGACTTTTGCATTGTGCGGGGTCAAACACCATTTACCTGTTTCATCGCACGGGCTCAAGTTTCTTTATCCTTACGATTTTCTGTGGATCGTTCTCGTCTATCACGTATTCGATCGGAAGTTCGTCGCCTTGGTTAGTGATTTTGTACATTAATGGAGTGACGTTCTCCATCACAACGCTCCTGTCGTCAGCCTTCAGAACAAGATAGTACTGGCTTGTGTCCATAGAGCTAGTTCCCGCGGCCGCACCGATATGCATCAAAGCTCCTCTAAGGCCATCAAGTGCATACCCTGAGAGGGCACTGCTCGCGATCTCTGTTTCGGTCGGACGACCAGAGCCCTTTTTCTCGATTTTGTTGATGACCAACGCTTTCCCCTTGTGTGTAAATGGTCTTTCCCGTTCCTCGCGTTCGGCGACTTGTTGGTCGTAATGCTCCATCTGCTTCTTGCCTACATACACCATCCCGGCACCAACCGCGGCCGCTCCTAGTGCCGCGCCGCCTCCTGCAAGGATTCTACGCCGGTTCATGTTCGGACCAGCTGGCCCGCTATTAGGCATCTTGGGACCAGTGATTTGATCCTTGCGATGGTCTGGTTTCTCTGGGTTCACGGTAAAAGTATATCGCAGTTAGTTAGAAGAAGATGCTGTTGTACACTGGGGTGCATAAGTTCAGATACATTTGGCACTCCTCTAAATGAGGAGAAATGAAGCAGATATATCCGATTCGGGGAGCGGCGCGGTTGTATACAGACACGGTACGCTGGCACCATATGGCCTCGGAAAGAGCGAAGA
>Ga0326597_10000483_pt1 | contig 70797 bp, 65 predicted proteins | sample RVTome_12_FD_203789 | JGI IMG/M metagenome (GOLD analysis project Ga0326597, IMG submission 203789) | Soil microbial communities from uranium-contaminated site in the Upper Colorado River Basin, Wyoming, United States - RVT100D185 | ecosystem: Environmental > Terrestrial > Soil > Contaminated >...
TTTGGCTTTCGGCATTTACTGCAATTCTATAGTCACGGCGCTCAAGCTCAGCTCGATCGAAAGTAACTGCTGCTGCAACTGTAAGCTCATGCTTCGTCTCGTCGTAGGACATTATCATGCATGCTTCAGCGCAAAGTAACTTCTTCAGAATGGCTGCCGCCCTATCAAACAGCCAATCTCGATCGGGCGCAACTAGCAACTCATCCATTGTGCGAAGGGCATGCGCCATCAACGCGAAATGCCGCATCGTCAAGAGAGCATTGAGTTCGCTGCGAATGGACGAGAGAAACTCTCGATCGTACGGCAATAGAAAAGAGCCGCCTTTTTGGCCTCGCAGCTCAATTAACGCCACGGGGCGTTCTTGCCTCTTAACCACGAGAAATGCTAAGGGTGCCTCTGCGCCGCTGGTATGCCTGTCACCTGGCTCGAATGTCGTGATTAGGTCAGTCGCTGAGTCAACCATGGCTCGTCGGATGTCTCTTAAGTACGATGGGGTGCCTACGCTCACCGGGTGGTACTCGTAGCCAGCAACTGCTGTGTAATCCTCCTCCTCGAGCTTGTTTGGCTCGATTGCCCAGTAGACTGCGGACTTGTACCAGAATGGTCGGCCGATGTTGCACATTGCCTTCAGCATATCAGCAAGCGCCGCGTAAAAGCTATGCCCTCGCAAGGACGCTACTTGATCTACAAGTGGAAGACCTGCGATGCTGTAGAGCGGACCCGATAATATTCGATTGCATTCGCCGATCAGATGCAAGTAGCGTCGTGTAACATAGTGCTCATTGTATCGCAGTCTCGACACCAAGATGATTGTGGACATCGTGATCGCGACGGCGCCAATCATAGGGAGATAGTAAAGTGCCTGATGTAGCAGACTAGGTCCAATTGAGGGCACCTTATTGTACCAATATGCATACCAGTAGGTCACGCCAACACCACCTGCGAGCGCCCCGAGCGTCTGAAGGCGGCGGCGGATGTTCGGGTCGCCGGCGAGATAGGCCGAATAAATGACTACATTGGCAACGGCAAGGTGGGTGATCGAATGTACGTGATAACCACGCCAGGCACCAATTATCACTGTCGCAAACAAGAGACAGCAATCCATCAGAAAGTACGGCTGAAAAATTGGCGGTAGTGCCTGGTCTTGCGCTCGTGATGTGATCCGCTGCAGGTCTCCAGTGCGCAATTTCATCTCAATAGAATTGCGATCAACTCGACCCCTGAACAACCGATGAGCCAGTAGAGTGAGTACTACGGTGAATATCAGCACGGCTGCTAGGAATCCAACGGTCGGCACTAGGTCTGAGGCGGTTGGAGTATAGAAAATCAGTATAGCAAGAATCATCGTCAATACGGCCGCGGCTATTAGAAAGAGTGCGCGCTGGTTGTAGAAGAACATACCGAGTGGCGTGTACATTAGATCGTCGACATGATCATGTATGCCAAATCTGCCCAGGTACCTCTCAAACACACTCTGTCGATACAGGGAATCGAGCTCCGTGCCTACTACGCGGCGGATCCGGGTGCCTATGGGCAGTTTGTCGTCAGTGCTGGCACTCATCCGTGATCCTCTGAGGGCTTTGACTTGGTTGTGCCGGCTGCCTTATACCATTGCATGGGTGGAGCTGTCGGATACCGCCTTCGGATTTGTTCGTCTGTATATTCAATCAGGCCTAACACGGCTTGAAGATACGAGTCTTGTAAATCGCGCCGAAGGAGTGATTCAAGTTGTGAGTCACTCATGTGAGGATATCGCTCATTCAGCCATTGGCGATATTGGATTTCAACTGTGCTCAATGAATGGTTAGGTCGTTCCGTCATGGTCAATGTTGTTAGCAGCAATGCCCCTTCAATTGTAGCATGCGTTCGTCCGATGTCAAGTAGGTCGCAATCATATTGATACGGTGGGTGTTGAGAACCTACTAGCTGGATGCTGTCGACTTCGGATTCATGTGAGCGCATTATGTGGCCCTCTTAGACTTCCAAGAGAGTGGTGACAACGCCGTCTTTCCGTCGGTCAGCATTCCGTACGGCACCGGCCCAGATTCGGTTTCCGACGGACGATCCGCAGCTCCATGACATCCGCCGTGTCACTCGGTGCCTATTGGCCGCCGCATGGGCGTCGCCAGTCTAACCGATCTGGGATCGGAATGCAACCAGCCTCTCGCTGGTCGAGGTGACGGCAGAGATGGCGTCGCGGCCTGGCTGTGGAAGGGCCCGCCGTGCATGAGCACCCAGACCGCCTCTCAGCCTACACCAGAGGCCTGGATCGCGACGATCGGATCGTCGGTGGGGACGAGGAGTAGGTGGCCGTCATCGATGCTCTGACGGGCCCTACAACGGCGACCGGGTCGCCGCCCACGGCCTGCAAACCCTGTTGCAACCCCTGTCGCAACTGGCCCAAAACCCTGTCGTAGCCCCTGTTTTCCGAACGACAGGGTTTACGCGGCCCATAGCTCGCGTCGATCGGGCATTGCGCACGTTCTGTTGGCTTGGGCATCGAGCCCTGCGCCAACAGCAGGGGAGGAGTGCTCGTCCTCCTCACCCACCCTCTCAATGTCGCGGATTTCCGCGACATTTCGGGGCAGGATCGTCCAACGAGTGCGCCGTCGGCCTCTCTCCAGACCCCCCACCACTACGCTTCGCGTCCACTCACTGGTCGGGCTATGAGCCCTTCCTTCTTGAGTGGTGTGGGGGTCTTTCGCGAGCCCGACTGCCCTCCGCTGCCCGCTGATGTCCCCCTTGTCTCGCAGCGCCCGTGGCGCCGGCGATCCCCCACGGTGTTGCCAGTGCTCCCCCGTGGTCGGTGTCCATCAGTTCCCTTGGGCAAGCGGTGCTTGCCCTGCGGCGGGCCGGACGGCTCGCTATGGGCCGGGCCCAGCTCGCCTCCCTACGCGGAGGGCAGTCGGGCTCGCTTCGCTCGACGCTCGCCGCCGCCAGTCGTCGCTATGGACTGTGCATCGCCAAGGCGCGATGCCAGTCCTTGCGCCATCTGGCTCTGGCTCTCTCCCGACGGCGCAGATAGGCGGTATCCCGACTTCGTCGGGATCTTTGTTCATGGGCTCGCTCGTCTACTCGCTCGCCAGCAGCTGCGGGATTCCTCCCCTGACCCCTCCTCCCGCATCTGCCCCTCGCTTGGCGCTCTCGCGCCTGCGCGAGGGAGGACAGCTCCCAACGTACATCTTGACTCCGGGTGTCCTGTGTGAGAGAATGTGCGTATGTTAGAAAGTACGACTTTATCTCAGGAGGCGACCATGGCTGCTCGTGTGCTTCAGGCGGCAATGAAGGCGAAGGGCCAGCTTACGGTGCCGGTGTCCATGCGACGCAAGTACGGGCTGGACGAGGGCGTCATCGTGGCGTTTGTCGCCACAGAGGAAGGGCTTCTTCTGAAGCCCCAGCGGGTGGTGGGCATGGAGGCCTTAGAGGAGATCGGCCGACTGCTGAGCGAACAGGGCGTGGATCTGGAGACGCTGATTGAGTCTGGTCGGGATATCCGCGGCGATCTCGTGGCTGAGCGTTATGGGTTGGTCGACACCGACAAGCCGTGATGCGCCTCTTCCTGGACGCGAGTGTCCTGTTCTCAGCCGCCCTCTCCGAGCGTGGCGGCGCTTTCCGGATCATGGAGCTGGGATATGACGGGCAGGTCGAGCTGGTCGTCTCGGAGTTGGTGCTTGAAGAGGCGCGGCGCAACTTGGCCGCCAAAGCGCCTCAGGCCCTTCCCGCCTTTGAGACCTTCGTCCTTGCTGCCCCGTTTGCCGTCGTTGAGGCAACCCGTGCCCAGGTCGTGGCGATGGCCCGCCACACGGTGCTCAAGGACGCGCCTGTGGTGGCCGCTGCCAAGCGAGCACGCACCAAGTGCCTGGTGAGCCTGGACAGAAAGCACCTGGTGGGCAACAAGGCCCTGGAGGAGGCAGCTGGCTTTCCGATCCTCACCCCAGGCGACGCCTTGGCGCAGCTTCGAGGATCGATGAGCAGGCATGCTGATGAAGAGGAGGGCAGATAGTCCTGCTCGCGGGCGAGCCTAATCTGTTGCAGCGAGAATGGAGTGGTTCTCATTGCGACGCCCCTTGAGATCTGCGCGCTCATGTGATATGCTACTTCGTACTATGATGGTTGAGCATTTTCGCGAGAAGCTACTGGCTATGGAGGGCGGTACGTATTTGAAAGTCGAAGGTAATGCAGAGCCCTTTGTGAATCCAACCGAGGACACCATTCGTGGACAACTGAAAGGACTCCGCAGTACGGGGCCGTCTCTGCTTGCCCTCGTTCGACCAGATGGCAGTCATCTTCTGGCTGTTGGCAATGCGCGAGGATGTGTCATCGACGGGTACGTTGTCAAGCCTGAGGGCAAGACGCACATCCAACTTGGCCGCCCGCACTGGAAGGAACCAGGCTTATTCATGTCCACAACAGGCGCGCCGCTTCTCGTAAACTCTACCGACATATGGTCGGTGTCTGAGGCCCTTGCGCTCTTCGTTGCGTTTGCCAAAACGGGCTCGATTCGTCCCGACTGCATCAAGCCGACATTTGGCCCCAGCGTCCCCCTTGAGAAGTGACTTCTGCACCTGCTACACTAACTTCACATGAATATCGTCGACCAACTACGCCAACTACTTGCCCGCAAGAGGGATACGTTCCGTCTTGAGGGAGAGGGCATTCCTCTCCCGATCCCAGATCCTTCCGTGGAGACAATCCGAGTCGAGCTTGAGAGGCTTCGCAGTTCGGGCCCCTCTCACCTTGCCCTGATCACGGAGGGTGGCAGTTACCTGCAAGCTGCTGGCAACGCCAAGCGCATGACTGTCGAGGGCCACTTCGTCGCCGACGAGCACACGACCCATGTCGTGTTGGGCAGGCAGGGTGTTCCTGGGCCGACCAGGACGATCGAGTCAACCGCCGGCTCGATTCAGGTGACTGCACCGGAAGTGTGGACGGCTGCCGAGGCGGCGCAGCTTCTGGGCACCGTTGTCACGAGAGGCTCCCTGCCCGCTAATGTGTCTCGCCGAGACATCTCCGAGGAGATCCAAAGCACGTAAGCCCTACACCAAATACTCTCTCTCTGCCTGCTGCTTCACCAGTGTATCCACCGCGCGTCCCCGTCAAGGGTCAAGATAAACGCCCCTGCAGGGCGCCCTTGACAGATGCCGCTTGCGGCGGATTGAGACTCTGTGTCAGCCAGGCAGTTATCAGTTGCTGGCGAGCAAGGAGGTGAATCACTATGATCAAAACAGAGATACCAGTAGTCCCGCCAGGGTTGTCGAAGTCTCCGCCGCTGGGTGTGCCCCTGGGCGAGGTGCATATCACGATTGAGGCGGCGTATGCGCTCATGGCGTCGCGCGTTGCTCTCAATGACGTGCTGCGATGGCACGCCACCGGGTATGGCTGCGACCCAGACCAGGAACACGATTGGGACAACTACGAGTTCGCTGAAGTTGGCGGAGCCAACGTCTCCGTCCACTATCTGCACTTCGAGAGCGAGTATCGCGTGCCCGTGCAGCTGCGGGTTGAAACCCCAGCCAACCGCACGGTGACGCTGGTCTCGATACACACGGGGGCCCAATAGGCCTTCGTGTGGCCCTCCGGCCCACACGCAAAGTGGGTCGGAGGGACAGCTCAATCCCTCCTGCTTCGTTTTCATCCCACGCCCGCACCCAACAAACCACACAACATCCCCCTGCCTGCCAACACCCAGTGTACCCGTCGCAGAGCCCCGTCAAGGGTCAAGATGAACGCGACCCACAGGCCGCGCCCTTGACTGCGCCCTGGCGACGGGTGAGCAAGTGTTCATGGCAGGCAGTTAGAAGTTGACCTGCCCGACGAAAGGAGGTGAAACACGATGACCGACACAACACAGTTGACACTGGCGCCAAGCGGCACCGACTCACTCAACATCCCTCTGGGACAGGTGTACGTCACGAAGGAGGCCATCGAGGCGATGGCCGAGGCCGGCGTGGCACTTGACGACATTCTCGGCGAGCACGTAACTGGCCACGGGGGTGATGGCGACTACGACGAGTGCTGGGACGACTACCACGGCGCCGCCCTTGGTGGCGACAACTGCTCGATCCGTGACCTGGATGAGGACGGTGACGTACAGATCCGCGTCGAGACGCCCGCCCATCGCCAGGCGACGATCGTCTCGCTACACACGAAGGCCTAATTGGCCTTCGTGTGTTTGACCAGAATGCATCTTGCCCCGCCTTTGTCCCACGCAGCCCCTCCACCACACACCACTCCCTGCCTGCCCTCAAACAGCATACCCTCCCGCAGAACCCCGTCAAGGGTCTGCGATAAACGCCCCTTCAGGGCGCCCTTGACCGGCCTCTTCGTTCGGGTGCGTTGCCCATTGGGCAGGCAGTTATCAGTTGCCCGATGAAAGGAGGTGAACACATATGCGAACTGACAGCTACGATATGGGAGACGGACGATTCGTCCAGCGTCTTGCCGCGCCCGTCACTATCCGCGATGCGTCAAGTGTTGCCACGTACATCACGAAGTGTATCTTCCCCCATCCTGAGGAGTACACCCAGGAGGAAATGTGGGCGCTGCTCTTCAATTGCCGAGGGCAGATAACGCACGAGGTGATGGTCTCTCGCGGATCGTTGGATGCTTCACTTGCGCACCCCAGCATGATCTTTCGCGATGCGATACGCTTGGGAGCTGCAAAGGTGCTGGTGACGCACAACCATCCGTCTGGCGATCCCGATCCGTCCAGTGCTGACGTGCTCTTGACGCAGCGCCTACGCGACGCTGGCGAGATACTGGGCATTCCGATTCTTGATCATGTCATTGTTGCCCACGGTGCGTGGTACTCACTGGCTGAACATGATTGGTGTCCGTCTCACACGTAGCCCCGAAGAGGGGCTGCGCTACCCACCCACCCCAGAGCCTGTTGGGCAAGATGCAATCGGCGACTACGTCGCCTCCCACCCCGCCGGGATTGTTGAGGCTCCCGACGCGAGCGACAGCGTCGTTGACGCCACCGAAGTCCTGGCGATCTGCGGGGATGGGGTCGCAGAACAGCATCCGCCGTGCCGTGCGCCGCGGCCGCCTTCCGGGTAACCACGAGCGCGCTTCACCCTGTGCTCGCACGTCAAGCGGCTGCGCGACCAGCGCAGTCCATTTCCCCCGTCGTAGAGCCTCAGAGACCAGGTTGCCGAATTTCGCACCTGAGATATCCTAGCCGGCGAGCGCCGAAGCTGACCTGAAGGCCGAGGTGCCGGCTCGGCTTTGCCAGGGTGTCTTGCGCTGGGGCAACCCCCCTGTTGCGCCGAGGCCGGGGCGGGAGTCGGATTCTCGTCAGCGTCTGCGGGCAACCCGCCTTTCATACCCTTGGTGTCCTTGCGGCGACGTAAGCGGCGCCTGAGACAGGACTGAGCTGCTGTCGATGCGTCGAGTGCTGCAATTGGGTCTGTGCCTTGTGGCTGCGGTCGCTTTCTCCGGCAGCCCGAGTGTCCCTGGCACGCTGATGCCGGCTGCTTCCGCCCTCTCTCTGCATCAAGGTCTCCCTCCGCCTCTCCCGTTTCGGGTGACGGAGGCCACGTGCGCGCGCTTCACCCTTGAGGCACGTCAGCAGCATGGCGCTGCGACCCTGCATATCGACCTCAACGGTCAGCGTGTCCATGAGCAGGTCGGCCTGCACTTTGGGCCGCCGCTCCAGAAGGCGTGGCCGGCCGCCTATCTGGTGGACGGGCAGAACGCGTTTACCGTAACCGCCCACGTCCTCTCTCGCACGCACGTTTTTGACGGCAGCTTCACCTGCCCGGTGGGCACGTCGCCTGGCTCGGACTCCTCGCGCCCTGTCATGCCAGACCCGACCGACACTGATCAACCTGAGTTCAGCACCCCGACGACACCCCCAATAGTCACTCCTCTTTCCACGCGGGGCGTTGCCTCCACGTCCGTCGCGCCAACGTTGGACGCCACCTTAGGCACGGCTAGCCCCTCCGCGACGATCGACCCCATCGATCTCACGCTGACACCCACTGGTACAGCAACTCCCACGGCTACTGCCACGGCGAGCGTGACCCTGACGGTGGTAGCGAGCGGCTCGGTGTTCAATCCCACCGCCAGCCCGACGTCCATCTCCAGAGTCGGGACGCCAGCGCCTGGCGGCAAAGGTGCCGAGCCGACGCCAGGCGAACCAAGTGGCCATCTCGCGCCACCAGGGAGCCCACCTCCTGATGGTGGGTCACAGATGACCCCGCAGCCCGTGCCGATCCCGACGGCCTACGTCTGCGACTGCACGCCCGAAGCGCCCGCTCTTCCACGACCCCCCGACACGGGTGTCCCGCAAGTCGTGGTGCGGTTTGTCGAGATGGCACTTGATGTTGTCCAAGGCGGTCGCGGATACACCCAAGCGGAGCGCGCAGAACTTGTCGAAAGGCGCCAGGAGGTCGTGCTTAGCCTGAACGCGCCAAGCCTGCCGGATGGTACCCGGATCGAGCTTGAGGAAGAGCGCGCTCAGATAGACAAGAACCTGGCTCCCTTCTGGGACAGTCCATGGCGCAACCGGACATTTGAGGAAGTTCACGCTGGGCTGCAGTGGCGTTGGCGTATGTTGCAGATCGCCACAGCCCTCATTATCGGCATGCTACTTCTGGCGCGAGTACGCTCAGCCGTCAAGGCCGCCGTGGAGGATGCAGAGGAGGCAGCCGCGACTGGCAGCCTCGCCTCGGTAGACGGAGCCATGCCAGTCCTCAAGGGTGTGTCGGGAGAGACGTTCAGGCTCTCCCGTGGTCTTCAAGAAATCATCATTCCGGACGAGTTGAAAGCACGAGTCAAGGCGACGATCGTGGGCCGCGGCAATCGTCGCCATCCCGGCATTTGCATCGATGGGCGAGAGGATCGCACGTATCCGCTCTCCACGCCGATACGGCGCGTTTACTTCAGCGAGCTGGCAAAGCGCAACGGCAGGCCAGTCCGCCACTCTGCCATCAAACACTTGCTCCCGCGCGAGTACGGAGACGGCAAATCGGTATGGGCTGAAGGTAAACCGCCACGGCCTCAGCAAATTGTAGTGGATGGCGTCGTCTCCCAGGATGCTGAAACCGCGATGTGGAGCCTCAACCTCGACGCGTAGGGAGTTTTTGCACAGAGTTTCCGCGGGACGAAAACTCTCTGATCCTCGTGACAGCCACCCATCCTCTGTGATCATGGCGGCGCCCAATCGGGTCGCAGGTGCGACGTTCGCACTTGTGCCGCAGTAACCGCAGTGGAGGTTGTCGGATGGATTCCTCAGTCGCGGGGCCGCGTTCCAACAGCGCTGGCCTGGAAGTCAATGTCAGTCTTGAGGATGCACGCGTGCGCATGCGTGCCGCCGCCAATGTAGCGCGGCACGCCATGGATGAGAGCGGGCGCCTGACCACGCACGCCGTCGGCCGCACACTCGCCGTTCTGAGGTACGCCAGCCGCCTCACGAACGAGACGCAGGCAACAAGCCCGGTGGTGACCTCGTCCGTCGAGCAGCACCTGTTCGCCAAGCAGCAGGCCTTCCTGAAGCATGTCGAACTCATCGAAGCCAACGCGCAGGAGCGAATCCTGAGCCTCGCCGACTGGACGCCACCGAGCATCGGGCCGCTTGAGAGCTTCCTTCGGATGTTTGGCGTGTACCTGCGCCGCCACGAGGAGGTCGCAGAGGACGAACACATGAAGGTAGCAGCCTCAGTCGTCAACGGGGCACACACGAGGGAGGGTGCAGTAGGTGGCGCAAGTCATGGTGGCTATGGCGATTCTCACAATACTCGCCCTCAGTGGTCTCGCCCTGCTGCAGCGAACGGGTCTGTGGGTGGGCATTCAAACACGGATGCAGATGCGCATCGTAACGGGTATCGCGTCTGAAGCGGCCGAGCGGATTTCCCAAGTCACTTGCGACTATATCGCCCAAGTCGAGGCGTTTACGAAGGAGCTGCACGTGTCAACTCAGAATGGATCGGGCCGACGTGTCGACATGCAACCGGTCGCTGCAAGCGAGCACCATCCTGCAATGCCCATCGATGTCTCCGGGGTGTCCTCGGCGGAGATCGACGCATTGCTTGAACGTTATGCGCGCCAGCGCGTTGCCATGGCCGCCTATGGAGAAAAGTCTCATGCCGCCCTCGATCAGCTGCACGCACTGCGTCAACACGGGGCCATCACGGCTGATCAGGCGGTTATGTTTGTCAACGCTATCACGCAGGCGGCTGACCTTCCTGGGCCACTCCAGCGCCTGCACCACGAGACCATGATCAGGTTTCTCCACGCGGAGATTGAGGCGATCTTCAAGCTTATGGCCAGAGGTGACGCCAACATCCAGGCCGAAGCTGCGCGCAGTCTCGACCGCTACTCGTTCGGCAAGGGCGGGGGCGGCGGCATTGCTCTCGTCGCCAACGTGAGCCTGGGCGCCAAGCTCGGCATTGAGCGGGGGTCGGCGGGGGGCGACATCATTGACGTCCAGCCCAAGCAGCGCTTCGACGGGTTCGTCGTAGGCGAGACGGGGTCTGGCGACGAGTTTGGGGAGCTGTAGCGATGGCTACCACGCGCCGCTCAGGCGGTCGAACTGATCCGAACGTTGCGCCACTCTACGTCCCTGCAACCCTTCTGGCCAAGCGGTTTGCGGTACCCGACGCACACCGTGACCGAGGCATCCATATGGTCGCCGGCAGTGGTTCGGGGAAGAGCCTGACCCTGGGCTTGATCGCCTTCATGGACTTCATGCGCGGCGTTCCCCAGGTGCTCTTTGACCCGACTGGCCAGATGATCGACGCCTTCCTCATGTACGTCGCCCAGTTCTCTAGGCCTCTGCGTCGGCGCGTCTGGCCACTGATTCAGTACCAGGACATGGCTGGCCGAGGAGCGCACGTGCCCGCCTGGCCACTCCTGCACGAGTACCCCGGCGACAGCCGCCAGGACATCGCCAACCGCTTCCTGCAGACGTGTCGGGCGATTGACCCGAACTTGGAGAGTGCCTCCATCCAGGGCTTCAACGCGCTCTACCGAGTCGGGGCGCCGGTGGGGATCATCCTCTCCAGCTTGGGTCTACAGCTGGATCGGGCGCTTGACCTGCTCAACGCTCCGGAGCGCTGGGCCGAGCCACTGGCTCATGCGCAGCGCGCCTACCCGGACAGCCAAGCGGCGATCGACTTCCTGCGCACGGGATACCTGCCCCTCTCGGTTAACGACCGCTTAGGCTTGACCTACTCCTACCGCGCCAAGCTGGAGCCGATCCTGCTTGACCCGCGCATGACGCAGATGTTCTGCACGTCCCCCGCCTCGGTGGACTTCGGGGAGGTCGTGCGACGGCGCCAGACCGTCCTGCTTGACTTTCGCCACGAGACGGACGAGCGCAAGCGCCTCCTGAAGACCCGGTGGGCGTTTGACTCGATCATGGCCTTCATCCGCCGCCGAGGCCCTGGGCGACATCGGCCGCTGGCCCTGCACTTTGACGAAATCACCGAGCTGACGAACCAGGCAAGCGGCGAGCACGAGCTGTTCACGCGCGACCTGGACTATCTCTTCAACGTCCTGCAGCGCAACTACTCCTGCTGGATTACCGCCGCTCATCAGCAGATGTGGCAGCTGTCTGAGCCCACGCAGCAGACGCTCTCGTCGCTGGGCACCCAGATCATTGGCGTCGTCTCTGACATAGACACGGCCGAAGCTCTGGCGAGGCAATACGCCCCGCTTGACCCGCACCGAGTCAAGCGCATGCGGCCCGTCTGGATGAAGGACAAGGAGGACGTCCCGTTTATCGCCGCCGAGGAGCCCGTCGACTACCCCATGCACGAGCAGACGTTCGTCGCAGCCCAGACGTTCATGCGCCTGAAGCCCTTCGAGTTTCTCGTGCTTCCGCGTTACAGTCGGACGGTACAACGGGTGTCCTTGGCCGGGTCAGTGGGCAGTCCATGGCCCAGCGAATACGCGCGATTGCTGGCGTACATCCGCAAGCGGCTCTCCCAGAGGGCTCGTGCGATCGCGCAGCGACGAGCCATGGCCTTGGCCGCGGAGGGGCAGTCGGACGCGGGCCTGCGGGCGTTTGATAGAATGAACCATGGATCTCAAGACTCTCTGGAACAAAGCGATGCTGCCCTCCTCGACAGCGAAGACTTCTGGGACGCGAGCGAGGAGGACGCCGATGAGTGAGGGTCGCCTTCGACTGCGGGAGCGGGACGTGGCCATCGTTGAGGCCGTCCACCGGCTGCGCGTCCTCTCCACCGAGCAGATCGCCCAGCTCTTCTTTCCTACGCGCCAGTCGCGCGTGTCCACGGCCTGCCGCGCCCGGCTAAGACGCCTGGCAGACGCTGGGCTGCTTGAGCGGGGGGAACAGGAGCAGACTCGCTCGGATGGGCGACGACCCCTTCTCTACATGCTCACGGAGGGCGGAGCGCAGCTGCTGCTCGACGAACTGGGGATGGAGCCCGAGAACATCGACTGGAAGCCTTCCTACAACAGCGTGCGCTGGCCGTTTCTGCGCCACCAGCTGGCGATCAACGACGCCTACGTCGCGTTTTCCCTGGCTGCGCCTCGGATCGGGTGGTCGCTTGACACCTGGACGGACGACCGCATACTGCGCGTCATGCACACCGATCGCGTTCGCATCCCCGGCTATTCCCAGCCAGTTGCCGTCGTCCCCGACGCGTACTTCCGGCTTGTGGGGCCTGGAGGCCGGCCGGAGATGCACTTCTTCCTGGAAATCGACCGAGCGACCATGACCGTTGCGGCCAAGAGCCACCTCGTGAAGTCCTGGCAGGACAAGATTCGGGCGTACCAGGAGTACTTCAGGGAAGGCAAGGTCAAGGAACGGTACGGCACGGACAAGGTCCGGGTCATGACCACGACCACGGGTCCTGGCCGTCTGGCCAACTTAAAGGCGGCCACAGAGGAGCTTGGCGCAAAGGGACGATACTGGTTCGCGGAGCACTCCACGCTCTCTGCCGACACAGTGCTTGTGAGCCCCATCTGGCAACGAGCAGGGGTCTCAGGAACTCTTGAATTGGTGAGCGCACCATGACCGGACTGCGCGGGATTGGCCGGGTTGAGTCGCATCAGGTTGCACCTGTGCCTGCTCTCACGCGATTCCACGCAGCCGCGTTGGCTCGGCTGGCGTGGCCACTAGCCCCACCGCCAACAGTCAAGGCTCAGTCCGTATCGGTGTCCGGTGATACGGTCTGGGAGTCGACACAGGATGCACTATTAGTGTATCAGAGAGACAATCTGAAACTCCCCACCGCCGTCAACGTGAACCCGCCATCCCGTCTGAGTTCCCACATCCTACTGACTCTGTTCACGATTCCACCGCAATCACCCGCTACGCCACATTACATCGTAAGGAGACAAGATATCACATGACTGTGCTGATCAACTCGCGAATTCGTCATCTTGTGAATGAAACACAGCTCATTGTCGGCTTCGTAGAAGAGTGTCTGGAGGCGGCCTCATACGACATGCGATTGGGCTTTCAGTACGTCAAGTCAGGACGAATTCGAAGCTTGACCGATGAATCCCCTACGATGATTCTAAATCCTGGGGAGTTTGCGATTCTTAGTTCTCTCGAACAGATCAATATGCCTCTCAATCTCGTGGGCCACAACGGAATACCCTCCAAATGGGCTAAGCGCGGTCTAGTGTCACAGTTCAGTCCGCAAATCGATCCGGGATTCTCAGGAATCCTAACCGTTCCAGTATTCAACGCCGGAGACTCACCGATATCACTTACACGCGGTGATAAGATTTTCACTGTTGAATTCGTTCTGACCTCCGAAAGCGTAGAATCTGGTTGGTCAGATGCGAACGGTGTACAGAACGCACTTGACGCGCTCGACACTCCATATGCATCGCGACCTAACCTGACTGATGTCTCTGAGCTAAAGGAACGAGTAGAAGCATTGAGGTTGCGAATCGATGAAGCTCATAGTGCGACAACCTCCCAGATGCTCAACTTGGAGAACACAGTAACAAGCAGATTCGCCGAACTCACTTCCGATTACACAGTCTTCAAGGGTCGGCTCGAGACAGTCCTACTTGCAGATGAGCGCAAGCAGAGATCTTGGACTCTTCTTATTGCCGTTGCAACACTTCTGCTCGGTCTGCTCGCTGGACCGTGGTTCGCTTCGAAGTGGTATCCTAGCGAACTGAACGCGACCTCAACTCCTGCACCAACCGAGTCTCCAGACCTACTTACCCGTCCAAACAGTCTTCCCGCAATAACATCGGAGTCACCATAGACAATCAACCATCAACGTGCTCTAAACGTTCGCCGCTCAAAGGGGAGTGGCGGACAAACTGATAAGTGAATCTATCTGCACACCAGGCACATCGATCACAAGTCCGAGTAGTCCATCGCTTCGAGAATCGCTTCACTTGAAGGATTGTTCAACATGGAAATGCGCTACTTCGAGGAAATCCGTCTCTCCTTGTTCCCTAAGCCCGTGGTAGTTGTCACCTCCCGGGGCCACGACGGGCGCACTGGCGCAACAACTATTGGCTGGAATGGCGTCTTGTCTAGTCGCCCGCTCATAGTTGGAGTCTCCTTTCTTCCTGATAGTTTTACACGGGCATGCATCCTTGAGTCCCGCGAATTCGTTGTGAATGTTCCTTCCCACGAAATGTGGCGCGAAGTGAATTATCTAGGATCTGTCTCGGGTCCATGGGAACTGAAACTTGCTGGAATGGAAAAGGCCCTCTCAGCAACGCTGTCTCTATCGGACTCCAAGACCGTTAAGGCTCCAGGCATCAAAGAGTGCTACTTGAGTCTTGAGTGCCGACTTCTCCGCGTAGTTCAATGCGGACTCTACGACAGTATGATGGGCATGGTAGTCGGCATGAGATGCCATGCAGACGTCTACTTAGATGATCATCCGCGCGGAAGCATCGATCATACTCGTGTCTTTCCACTCATAGGCGTCGCCGATGAATATTGGGGCCGAGGAGTGCAACTCGGCAAGTCAACTGAGAATAAGAATCATCCCCATGGAGACCGCGATTGAGCCAACGCTTGCCGTGAACGCACCATGGGACACCACGTCTGATCCCAATCCTCTGGCTGTGTTAGAATAGTCATCATCGGCGACATGCCGAGGCACAGACATGAACAGTCAACTCTCGGTTCTCATATCAGATCTAGACAATACGCTCTATGACTTCGCTGAATATTTTTCACCGTCATTTCGAGCGATGATTCATGCCCTCTCGCGCGAGACTGGTGTGGTCGAGTCGCAGCTCGTCCGCGACTTCGCCGAAGTATATCGCCGTCACGGCACTATAGAATACACGTACTCGGTCCAGAACCTTGCAAGTCTTTCTTCGCTTAACGCGAATGAGATCGATCGTCTCGTTCACATTGCCCATGTCGCGTTTGGGCGAACACGGCGCAGACGACTACGACTCTATCCAGGCGTGAAGGACACCTTGAGGGATCTTGTCGCGGGTGGCGTGCTCATTTGTATCGTTACAAATGCCCCTTGGTACTCTGCATATCGAAGACTGCATGACTTGGGCATACTGTCCTTTGTTCATAGTCTTTCAGCTTGGAATGGATTCCAAGTTCCATCGAGTGAATTCGAGAAGTACGCTTCAGCCCTCGAGCACGTAAGTACGAGGAGTAGAGTCTCGCGGTACTCATCTGACGAGCGAAAGCCACAACCACATGCCTTGCTTAATCTGGTGAATTGGCTTGGTGATGATCGGAACATGTTTGTTATCGGCGACAGTATTGCAAACGATCTCGCACCTGCCTCAGCCCTAGGAATGACGACTATCTGGGCCAAGTACGGAAATGCGATAGATGATCACAACCGACAGACTATGCTGGAAGTCACACCGGCGGCTATTGCCACAGCCGAACTTCCATCCGACTTTGTTCCGGACTTCTCAATCGATCAATTCTCCAGCGTACTCCAGATACTCGGGCTTCCAACGCAGCCTCGTTTGTTTTAGGGCTGTTATAGCGAATTCTGTTCAACATAGGCAGCCACTTGCCCACGAGCAACACATCTGTTACCATGTGTTATGCGTCTAACCATGGACTAGACGACGAACCCTACAAACCCGTTTGTACCTGCGAAATCAGATGCTCAACTCATACCGTAGGCTGACAACGGTCTCCAAGCTCTAAAGCCTCTTCCAACTATCCCCTTGCATCCCTCACGATATCTTGTTACACTTATACTACCACTAAGTACAACTTAGCAGCCCCACCCCTGCGCTTCTTCATGGGCGATGCGCACGGCCAGAAGGGGAAAATTGGTACTTAGCGGTAGTTGGTTGTGTTTGGAATGGGGCGTGGGAGCGCCCTCGTTAGCAGTTCGTGCTGATCCTGGGCTTGAGCTTGACTTAGCACTATGACTAGTATGTATGAATTCGAGTGAAACGATCGACGAACAGCTTCTGCTGGAGTTAGGTGAGGCTCCTTCTATCCGCCGGGCTATTCGGCTGTTTGAGGTGGTGGGGATGCCCGCTCGCAATCTCAAGGAGCGCACCCGCGAGGAGTACGGGAAGGATCTGCGCCTCTTGGCCGCGTTCTGTGAGGCGCAGGGACGCCTGCAAGCAGAGCAGCTCACGCTTCCCCTAATGGAGGCGTACTTGGCGGAGATGGACAGGCGCGGCTACGCCTCAGCCTCCAGGCAGCGCAAGACGTACGCCATTCGAGCATTTCTGAGCTTCCTGTTCCGGCAGGGGCTCATACGACAAGACATCGGGAGGCGGCTGATCCCGCCCAGACGGACTCAGAAGGAGCCGCGGTTCCTCTCTCGGGCTGAGTACCAGGCGCTCATGGCGGCCTGTGAGCACCACCCGAGGGACGCGGCGATCATCGAGCTGCTGCTGCAGACAGGCATCCGGCGCTCAGAGGTCGTTCGGCTGACCATCGACGACATCCTGGAGCTGCCTGAGCGACCTACGGCCGATCCGGACAACGTCGGGCTGCTCCACGTCCACCGAGGACGGGACAAGGAGGAGACGATCCCCCTCAACTACAAGGCATGCGTGGCTCTCCAGCGTTATCTGGCGGTGAGGCCTGCCTCCGATCTTCGGGCGCTCTTCCTCTCCAGGCACGGAGCGCCTCTGAGCCCCAGAGCAGTATTGAACGCCGTGAAGGGGTATGCCGCCGCCGCTGGTGTCCCGAACGTAGGTGTCCATACGCTCAGGCACACCCACGGGACGCACCACGTCCTGCAGGGCACGGACCTGCACACGCTTCAGGCCAACATGGGCCACGCGAGCGTCTCAACGACTGAGCTATACTTAGGCTTGGCCGGTCGCGCTCGTCGGAAGGCGCTGCAAGAGCATGCACTTTAGCCTCGGTCCGCCCAGCCGATCGGACACAACGGAGCTACGAACATGCCTCGCCCACATGTCGCCGTGAACGCGATCATCTTCACCGACCACCATACTGTCCTCTTAACAAGACGTGCCGATAACGGACTCTGGTGCCTGCCAGGGGGCATGGTCGAGGAACGTGAGTCACTTTCCGGAGCATTAGTTCGGGAACTGCGGGAGGAAATCCATATCATATCCGCGTTGATAAGGTGTACGGGAATCTACTCCCTGCCTAATGTTGAGATCATCCCACCCGCTCGCGGGCCGCTAATCGTGATTGCCTTTGAGTGCGCAATCCTTGGGGGGACACCCACAACTAGCGACGAAGTGATTGAGGTCGCGTCGTTTCACATCAGTAGCCTGCCAAGCCTCCTGCCGCGACACCGAGACCGCATCTTCCACGCACTCACTTCCCCACTGCTTCCGTATATAGATTAGGCTCCTCGTACGGACTCTTCTCCGTTCCGCGTTCGGCGATTACTGCCGGCTCGCCGCACAACCGAGACACCAGCGGCCCAGAGCAGTCCACCCCCCGAAGTGATCAACAGTACCCTTGTCCAAAAGACGGCTGCCAGCGGTTGGGGGTCCATCGGAACAAGACCAGAAATCGGCATGATCCACATGATAAAGGCTCGGGCTGCATCATCGCCAACTAGCTCGGCCAAACCGATAATCGCCGCCGCCACGCCAATTGTAATGCCTGTCCTATTGAAGTTGTGTGCTTCATCGTCTGCGGCCGACCTCTGCTGTAGATCCAAAGCAACCTGCCGCGCCCGTAGACGCTGCAACTCCAAGTTCAGCTCCGAGTACACCGCATTCTGCAACATTTGGTTTGTTTGGTGTATTTCCTCGAGGCTGCGTCGGGCGTCATCCGCTAGACGGTCTATTCGCTTTGCAACAACGAAGGCATTCACTAGTTTTCTAAAGAACCCATGCGCAATCCCCCGTTCGATTTCGAATGGGTCTGACACCGTGGATAGTAGGTAGTAGATCTCTGCTACGGATTTCCTGATCCTCTCGACAAGACTCACAAGTTGATCTCCTGCAACCGAACCCATCGCGCTGACGTCATTGCGAACTGCTACGAGTTGTCTGTGGCTCCAGAAGATTACGAGCTCCAACGCTGTTCTCAGTGCAAGTAGGATCTCAATGGCCAGGAACGCGTCCGTCAGCCAGAGCTGGGCGACAGAATCTCGCCGCTGGGGAAAATGCCGCAAAAGCCTCTCTTCATACACCAGCCACAATTCGTTGTCTCTGTTGCCTAAGTCCTGGGATACGAAGGCTGTCGCGAAGGCGTGCGAGTACGTCGGCCACGCGATTCGCCGTGCCATTCTGGTCAGCCCCACAAGCTGGCGCAAGTAGTGGGAATTCTCACTGTCACGCAGGCTCTTTATTGATCGAACTCTACCGTCACTACACTCATAATCAAATAACAATATCTCGTAGGGAGCGAGTCTCCTCCAGAGGCTCTCGTCTGGTGGAATGTCTAGAGTAGGGGCTATATCCAGAGCATTCCATTGCCGGGCGAAGAGCCTGACAACCTCGCTGAAGTAGTTCAAGAGTTCGCTCCGGTTGCGGCGAAGCTCGCTCACTAAGTCATCAACACGCCAAAGCCGGTCCGTCGCGTCATCGATATCTACCTCCGTGCAGACAATCCGACATGTCAAAACGCCCGCCTCATGAAGCCTGATCTGTGTCAGTCGTACCGAGAGCTGACCTATGTTGGCGCTTTGTTCTGGCGACCATACGAGCGGGGCCCGGTCCGCGAGATACGAGTCTGCAATGGTTAGCTTCTCGGCCCGGTCCGCGGCCCTGTATGCCGCCGCGTCGAACCGCGGCAATCCTACCGCCCCTGCGAGACTTGGCGTGGCCGCGGTCTTCTCCGACACCGCTTGAAGCCATCCAGGAGTGCCACGCAACTCGAAGAGTGTCGATCGTTCCCGCTCTGACACGAGGTGATACAGGTCAATCGAATATAGCTGAACAAACTCAAGATCGCGGAACTCGAGAGACCCTAGTTCATCATCCTTGCGGCTGACTGAAGCGGGGTCCTCCAAAACAGATGCCCAGCCTCCGACTACGTACCGCTTCCAGTAACGACGTAGCGTCGAGTTGCTTACTCCGACTTTCTTGCAGGACAATGCCGCATCTTGAGTTGACTGGAACGTTTCGATCAGAAGGCGGCGCTCTTCGTTAGAAATTGGTCTGGCCATAATCCACCACCAAGGAGATGCCACTGCGTGAACGTGAGGACTGGCAGCGCCGTAACCAACATCTAAATCGGAAGTCCATCGACCTCGTGGATCTGGAAGCGATAGTGCCAACTAGTGCTGCGGCGCTGGATCACCCGCCCTCAGGGCGAGTAGCTAGAAGGTTTCGTATCCATTGCAGTGACACCGTGATTGCCTCCTGCTCCAGAGCACGTTGGCATTTGAAGGAGTGGTTCGCACCTTGTACGATGATGCGCTCCGCGAATGGACTGGCCCTTTCGTAGGCTTCGTCGGCAAGAGAAGGATCACCCTTGTCGTCTGCCCCAGGGGACAACAGGAGAACGGGCTTCCGCCAGTCGCGGAAGTAGTCCAGCACATCGTATTGACGAAGATCCTCCAGAAACGCGCGCTTGATGTATAGTCCCTTGCCTTCAATACATATGGGCTCGGAATCGCTATTGTTGGCGTTGAGAATGTGCGTATAGCGCGAGTGGAGATTTGCGGATAGTGCCCAAAGGACAAACCCGCTGATGACGTGATCGTCGTTGAAGGCGGCTGCCGCCACGGCCGTTCCAAGACTTTGGCCGTGTACGATGATTCGGCTCGCATCAACTTCTGTCTGTTGACGAGCCCATGCGAGCACCGTTCGTGCATCGGATATGGCTCTGGAAAGAGTGAAGTCATCGAATTGACCGTCACTGTATCCGCATCCCCGATAATCGAACTGTACGGTTGTAAATCCGAGAGTGTTGTAAGCGGCGGCCACATTTAGGAACATGCGGTGGCTTTCTGTCCCGTCAACAGAAAAGCCGTGGAGAAACAGTATGGTAGGCCGTGCCTGGCCAGCGGCGGTGTAACGGTAATGTAGATGAAGCTCCTCTGTGAGGATCTCAGATGGTAGGCGAAAGTCAACTTTCATATTGAGTCTCCTGTCCTCCAGGCTAGTATAGGTGAGCGTTCACTCAAAATCAAGCCCTTATTGCAGACAACAAGTGAGTTGGCGGGTACGTCTGTATTCACAATTGCGCCCGCCGCTATGTAGGACCGGCTACCTAATCGAACGCCACCAATGACACAAGCTTGGCGGCCAACAACGACGTAGTCATCGAGGATTGGCGCAGACTCCACATGTCCAGCCTCGGGGATGCGATAGGTATGCATTAGATGGCCCAGGCAAGAGACATAGTTACCGATGGTACTCCTATCGCAAATGGTGCCGGCGAGGCGGGCATGATGACCTATGTTTACAGACCGACGAATGTGAGTCGCAGCAGACGTGATATAGCAATCAGATCCGAAGCGACAGTCTTCGCGCACGCATACACCGTGTGTGCAGTCAAAGTGATGGCCGATTGTGACTCCGGAGTAGATTACGGTTGCACTCCGGATGATGCTGTCTGCACCAATCACCGTTGGCGCTATGACGAAGTCGTCGAGCGCTTCAAGAGGCAGAGCCGCATCAATCTGCCCGAGTGCGATTCTGGCGATCTGGACTTCCTGTGGCGATGGATGTCCAATCTGTACGTGGTCCTCGATGATCGTTCCAGGACCAATGTCCACAGGTCCCCAGATCCGAACACCGCGGCCGAGTAGGACGCGAGCGCCTACGGTCGCTCTTGGACTGATCCATATGGTGTCGTTTTGGGAGTGGGTCAATGGAACGCGTCCTTTGTTTGGAATGCCAGCGGGGGAGCACCGGGATCTGCAATCGGCTGATCCTACCTGTTTAGCCAGAGAATGGCGCCAGGGTAATCGGTTTCTAGTCTAATGTCAATGGTCTGGTTCTGAGGCCGAACGTCGGCGCCGAAATATCCTGAGCACGAGTGGCCGGACGGGGCCATGCCGGAAGTCTTCCTCCAGACGGGGCTTAGGCTGGCGGAGGTGGCCGGCCTGAGGACGGGGGACATCGAGCTGCCCACGAAGACCTCCCCTGATCCGGACAACGTGGGCTATGGCCGCGTGACGCGCAAGGGAAGCAGGCTGGCAACCATGAGCTATCCAGGCTATGATGGCCAAGTACCTGGCTGGGGTGAATGGGGCGTCCGTCCACTCGCTGCGGCACACCATGGAAATGCACCACGTCGCGCGGGCAACGGATCTGAAGACCTTGGAGGAGACGCTCGGGCACGCTGACCTGGCCACGACGTCCATGTACGTGTCCCTGGCGAAGAAGACGCAGAGAAAGGCGTTGCAGGACCACGCACTCTGAAGGCGCGCCGCCGATCCGTCACACTTGCGGTCTGTCCGAGTCTCACCTAGCCACTGCGAGCCGCCACCCATTACCCGGAAGGTGCTCGACATGCCAAATCCAAGCATAGGGCCGCAGGTGATCACCGACTCTATCCGTTCGCCAGCAGCTGCTGGTCACTCTAGCTGGAGCACTCCCGCCCGTACGCAGGTCGCTGGCCCTGAAACCGACTTCGTCAATCAGGCCATCGCATGCTATCAACACTCCATTGGCAATCTCCAGGTGATCATGCGCGAACCCGCGCTTCCCACGGGATATCCAGATATCGTCGCGGTAACGCTCCACCGACCGACGTTCGATTTTCTTGAGGATCGCCTACTGCTGTCGACCAAGCACTTTCAACTGTTGCACTATCTCTTTCAGAGTAGAAGCGCAACCATAGCCGCGATCACCTCTGATCTGTTGTGGTCGGAGACGGCAGTTGCGCAGTCACTAGCCGACCTCGAAGCTGCCAAAATGGTGTTTCGATGTCGCGACCTTCTTGCCTGCACTCCCATTTCACGTACTTTCTGGGCGCGTAGGATCGTGGCGATCGAAGCGAAGGTGAGCAACTGCGGTAATGCGATCCGTCAAGCTGTAGGTAATAGTTGGTACGCCTCTCACAGTTATGTGCTCTTCCCGGAGAGCAAGTGGCGCTCCTCCCTAGAGATCGCCGCCAAGTCCTATGGGATCGGTGTGATGCTCTTCAATGGCACACGGATCCGCATTGCACGCGCACCAAGGGCGCGGTCGCTTCCGAGTTCTTATGGATCCTGGTTGGTGCACGAATATGCCCTGCGGCAACTTCCAAGGACGAGCAATCATGATTGACTTGAATGCAGTCGCCGCAGCGTTTCCAGAGCTCTCAGATATCACATTCATTGTTCAGAGTGGTCAGAGGCTCGTGTTTGGAGCTTACCTTAGTGGTCGTCGTGTTGCGCTGAAAGTCCTAAAAGAGGGCCAGAATCTCGACCGGATCATTCGCGAGCCGGAAGCAGTCTCACGACTCGGCAGTGACTTCATTCCGGAGATTGTGGACTCGGGGGATCGAGTTATTGCAGGCGTGGCTTGGCCCTACTTGATTGAACAATACATCGATGGCAGAAGCTATCGAACGGTTCTGACTGCGCGTCCTGTTCAACCCGTGACGTCTGTTCTCACGCTAGGGCGGCAACTACTTCGTGCATGCACCGCGTTTGAAGAACATAGAATCGTCCATCGAGACATCAAGCCTGAGAATATCATGCTCGATGCCGGCGACAAGGCATGGATATTGGACTTTGGGATAGTCCGCCTTCTTGACTGGGTATCGGTAACCGGAACGAACGACGCGTTTGGACCTTTCACACCAGGCTATGCAGCGCCCGAGCAAGTTCGAAATCGCAAGGACGACATCGATAGTCGTGCTGACTTGTTTTCAGTGGGTGTCGTGCTATACGAAGCTTTCAACGGTTCTAATCCGTATCGCGCCAACAAGCGCAGTAATCTAGAGATCATAGACCACGTATGCAATCAAGACCTTCCCAGGCTCGCACTTGACGGTGATGAAGACGGTTCTCTGTCAGAGTTTATCGCAACGCTAGTCTCACGATTTCCCAGTCGTCGCCCACAGACCACATCGGACGCACTTGCGTGGCACATTCAAGTTAGTGAACGTTGGCATGCGCGGCGACCAAGGAGTCTGTAGTGAACCTCTACTTGCAGTTCGGCCACGGCATGATGGGATTGTCCAAGGAGCTGCTTAGTGCCGGCCTCGCACGTGGCGTAATTCTCAGCCCAAGAGACTTGACCGAAGTTCAGTTGCAGCGTGTGGCAGAGGACGCTCGCCTCGCGAACGCGGATTGTCTCTTCGATCCACAATGCTATCTTCATGATTCTAGTCATTCGAGACTACTTTCGTACCAGTACTGGAAGCACTTCAGGGACTGCGCTACAAGCTCACTCTTCTCCGAAACTGGTATGAAGCAGGTCCTCACAGAGCTGTTTGACCTAAATGGTACAATCGGTCTTTCGCGCGTCATTCTGCCCGGTATGTTGGGCGAAACCATCACCGACAACTGGTTGGCGCTTCTCAAACTAACAGTGGAGGAAGCCCTTCGAATTTCTAGCAATCAGAAGGTCATAGCCACCATTGCGTTGTCCGAGACTGCGATTCGGTCCGAGGAGCAGATTGAGTCAGTTATTGATGCAACCGCCCAGTTTGCAGTAGACGGCTACTACGTCGTTGCAGAGGCTCCTTCGAGCAGCTACTTGGTAGGTGATCCAGTGTGGCTTGCGAATCTACTCATTCTTGTGGCAGGCCTCAAGCTCCAGGGCAAGATTGTAGTCGTTGGATATACTAGTCATCAACATCTAGCGCTTGCTGCAACCAATGTTGATGCTATTGCGAGTGGCAGTTGGCTCAACGTTCGTGCGTTCCATCGAGGTAAGTTCTATCAATCGGGAGCCGACGATGTATCTCGTCGTTCGGTATGGTACTACAGTCCTTCTGCACTCAGCGAGTATCCACTTCCTTTTCTCGATATAGCGAGGAGACATGGTGTCCTCGATCTAATGGCTCCTCTTGATGGCATGCCCTCACAATATGCATCGCCACTATTCGCTGGTCCGCAACCGTCAACTATTCGCTGGGGTGAAGGTCTCGCGTTTCGGCACTATCTCTCTTGTCTCGACTGGCAGTGTCGCCAAGTCTCAGCGGCTTCATTCGCTAATGGGTTGACGCTACAGGAGTCACTTTTGTCCACCGCAGAATCCACGAACGCCGTTCTGAGAGAGAACGGAGTCTTCGGTAGATCCCGCGATTTTGCCGACTATACAGACGTTAATCGTAGTGCACTCGTAGCTCTAGATCGGGCTCTAGGGGGACGCCTCCGCCGCATCGTGTGGTGATTGCATCTGGAAGCATCAGCCGAGTTATCACTGATTCCCCTTGTTCGACTACAAACTGCATTAGTGGCTTAGGGTCAGGTGTGCATGATACCTCCCTTTCCTGTACGCCCTCCCCGACGCGGCGGCCACCACCACCTGCCCCTTGAAATCCTGTGCAGGAATCCCGTACACTTATCAATGTGCATCTACCCGTCCCCACCGACGGCTTCCTGCACATCTCGACCATGACCAACTCAGCAACCACCCCCGGCAACCTCGTGGGCTACGCCCGCGTCAGCTCTCTTGATCAGAATCTCGACCTTCAGCGGGACGCCCTGCAGGCGGCCGGCTGCATACGGGTCTTCGAGGACAAGGTTTCCGGCGCAAAGACTGAGCGGCCGGGGCTCTTTGGAGCCCTGGACTTCCTGCGCTCTGGCGACACACTCGTTGTCTGGCGCCTGGATCGGCTGGGACGCTCCCTCCCCCATCTGATCGCCACCGTGGAGGACCTGGTGGCCCGAGGCATCGGCTTCCAAAGCCTGCAGGAGGCCATTGACACGACTACGTCCGGGGGACGGCTCGTCTTCCAGATCTTCGGCGCACTGGCCGAGTTTGAGCGCAACCTCATCCGCGAACGCACCCATGCGGGGCTGGCCGCAGCTCGTTTGCGGGGCCGCCATGGCGGCCACCCGCCGAAGCTCAGTCCCAAGCAGCGGGAGCTGCTCTACCAGCTCTACGATGAGCGCTCGCGCTCCGTCCCCGACATCTGCCACATCGTGGGGATCTCTAGGAGCGGGCTGTATGGCTATCTGAGGCGGCGCCAAGAGTGAAGTGACTGGCTCAGGAAAAGTCCGCGTCGTGGAATTGCGTGGTGTGCGGATCTGCAGTCTCTTCTGGAGACGCATGGGCACGCCGACCTGGCCACGACGTCTTTGTACGTGTCTCTGGCGAAGAAGACTCAGCGGAAGGCCTTGCAGGATCATGCGATGTAGAGTTTCTTCAGTCCGTTCATCGTTGCTTCACGCGTCCAGGTACAGTAAGGGCGTCCAGATCGCGCTTCGACCTGCCGGTTAGCCTCGACCATAGATTGCTTCGCGTCGCTCATACACTGAGGCTCGATCTGCTTGCTTTTGAGCGAAGTCGGCGCCAGCCTGAGATATCTCCACCAATCGCGTGTCTGGCATCGTTCCGTCTGCTCCAAACGAGGACGGCAGAATTGAGCTGAACGCACTCTTCCACTCCAGCCACATCGTCGATTCATCTCCAGTCCACGACATCAGTCTCGTATCGTAAGCGGCGGCGACAACGTCATCCACTTGATAGCCGGCATTGAGAGCAGCGATGACTTTCTGTGCCCAACCCTCGTCGGGCATTCCCGTAAGACCTAACAGATGGCAGCGTCTCAACTCACCATCGGCCAAAATAGATTGAAAGGTGGTTAAGTCGTCACCGATGACCAGCTGTGCGGCTTCTTCTACGATTCGCCACTCGTCCTCATCAAATTCGTCCAGCAAAGCATGAATCACCTCTAGGCGGTCTGCCATCTCAAGCGCCTTGCAGGCTTCAGTAACCGCGAAGTCATGGACTGCGATTGTCTCTGTGATGCTTCGATCGAGGATGCGAGCCATCAGCCAGTCACGGGCCAGGACCGCATCGGTCGCGAAGACTATTCCCACATCGGTGCGGCCGACTGGTGCTCGCACCATGGCGATTCGCCATACCTCCACTAGTTCGTCAGGGATTTCACCCTTCAGGTGTGCGTGCCAAATCCCCGTGGCCACTCCAGCAGCCACAACAGGATCAGTGTGACGCAACAACCGGTAGACTGTGGCTATCGGCACTTCGCCGCGCAGACACATCACATGAACTGATTGAGCATATCCCGGTAGTAGCGGGAAAACCTCATCGAGAAGATCACGTTGTAAGTCCGCATTACACAGAATCTGCCCAATCGCCGCCCACTCTGACCGCGACTCCTGAAGCGCACGGCGCAACCACAGCGCAGTGTCAGAATTCCTCTCGTTACTGAGTCGATGCAGAAAGCTTCCTGCCATCCAGGCAACGTCTGATTGCTCGAGCAAGGCAGCGATCCATTCCGGTGGATTGGAAACACGGACCGCGATTTCCTGGGCGAGGATCGCCAGTGAATCGTACAGAAAGGTGGGTGGGTTTCGCGGCGCACACATTTGGAATTCCCGCAGGCGGCTAACTATCATCTGCGCAGGCAAAGCTGCTAACCGGTCTGCCAAGTTCCCGAGTGCCTCGATATGACGGCGACGGTGATCGTCCCAGTCATGTGCCTCAATCGGCTCTTTGGCCGGATAGACAACCTCATAGTCCGCATCAAGATGAATGGGGAGATCGCACTGGGCAGAGCCCGCGAGCCGTCGAAGTTCATATAGTACCCCCGGCTCAGTCGCGGCCATCTCCATTACCAATCGCATGGCGCCACACGCCACACCATCCATTGCCTCGCTGATGTCACTGGGAGTTGGCCCCGGAATGCTCATTGGATGGACGTACGTATGTAGTACATCGACCAGGATGTGAAGGCCAGATCGGTCAAGAGCCTCGATGATGCGCTCTGACGCAGCCCACAGCGCTGTCAACTCTTGGATGTGGTCAACCTCAAGATATCGGTCCGAGTAAGAGACTGTCATGCCTGAGCCAGGACTTACTGAGCTTGTCTTTGACCGAGGCGACAGTGCGATGCCTAGGGCTCTTCCAGCCACGGTCACGTCCCTTTGCGCTTCGATCCATGAGTCGATTGCATCTAGCAGCAGCCTGCGGCGGCGAATCGGCTCACCGCGACTGCGCGGCGCATAGTCGATCCAATCATCAATTTTCCGGAGGGGATGCTCGGGCGTCTGCGGGATACCACGAGCGTCACCCATGCCCAGCGTCATCAGCATCGGCAGCACAACCTCCGGCGCTTGTTCTAGCGCCTCTTTGGCGACCCGCAATGCCGCCTGCGGGCGGAGGCTGAGCAAGCGCTTGGTCTGTTCTTCGCCTATCGCGGCATAGTCATCCTCCGCTGCGCCTGTATCTCGCACCAAGCGCCATAAGAGGTCCTCGGGCACGGGCACACCGTGTAGGCGCGCGCGAACAAGCGTTCGGGTCAAAGTATGCGGGTCGGGTACGGCATCAAACAGCCGTTGCGTAAGAATCCTGATCGGGCCAAAGAACATCTCATTGATGAGCGAATACCGAAGTGTCTCCGGCCAGACCACGATGTGGCCATTGCGTCTCTCCTCTTCAATTACCCCGCCGACAGGAAGCGGCATGAGTGTTGCGCTCACCGTTGGGGGCGATATACTTAGAAGTTCGGCGACAGCCTCGCAGGACATTCCCTGATCTCCCGCTAGAGACAGCACTGCGAGGACCTGAAGCGTGGATGGCTGTGCCTGCACGCGCGTGTTAGCTAGGAGGAATCGTCGCACGGCGTCCCCGGATACCAAGTCGCGATGTTCGCGACTGAGAGCCAAATGGGCAAGTACGGCCGCAAGTCCTGGTCGACCTCGCGCCTGCTTCACAATGTGCTGCACCAGCCCATTGGGACCAAGTAAGCCTATGCTCGCAATGACCTCCACGATTTCATCCTGGGTCAGCAGCGCGATGTTGTAGACAGATCCACTCGCCAGGCTGAGCAGGTCAAGAATTCGCGCCTCGTCGCCGCCCCAACATGTGGCCACGATGACGAAATCCAATGCCTCATACTCACTACGCAGACGCAGTAGTGTCGTCAAGCCCTCGATCTGCGTCGGAGCATCATCGACGATAACGGCGCGAGGACGCTCGCGGCGCAGTGCATTGGCGATGTTGGCTGCAGAGGTGTCTGCCAGAAACAGGCCCCATCCTGCGAGCGCCAGCTTTCGCATGAGAGCAGTCTTGCCGACACCGGGCTGGCCGGCCACGACGAGGTCGCCTTTCCGATCACGGAGTCGCTCAAGATCCTCCTCACGTCCAATGAGGGACTCGCCCAACAATGGCCGCGTAGACGGTGGCACCACCGACAATGCAGAAGGCTGCCCGCTGAGTCCGAGTAAGCGACTTAACCAGCGGGGCTCGTGATATAGCAATTCTGCGAAGTCCTCCCGGGCATGTTGGGTGCGTAGGTCAAAGCCGAGTCCCTTGGCGATGCTGTCGTGCTTTCGCCTCTGGCCAGGACTCAGGGATTGGGAGGTTGCCAGGATGGCCACTCGTGCTTCGCCGCCACTCTTGAGATAGGAGCGCAAGCTGTTCTCTAGGTTCCTTGCGACACGAGCTGAAGTGGTGACTACCAGGATCCACCGGCCAGATTCATCCACAACCACACCGTCAACTCCAGCGTCGGAGCCGCCTGGCCAGGATGCCAGCGTCGCATAGGAGGCCCGAAGAAGACTGCAAGCACACTGCTCGAATAGGTCGCCATCAGACACTTGAGTCAGGCCGGCCACGATGTCATCGTAGAGCTGATCACCCGAGGTCGTCCTTCGTTGCGACGCGGTAAGCGCCTCTATTGCCGCCTCAGGACCTTGCTGCAGCGCCTGGCGAACGCCAGAAGGCACCATGCCCGCCAGAAGTAGCAACGTAGTTGGGTCTAATTGAAGTTCGCTAGCAGCTCGGAGGATCAGCTCCTCAGATGGTCGCGCACGGTCATTCTCGAGCTTCGAGAGATAGGTAGCATCGATCCCCAGTATCTCGGCCAACTCTCTTTGCGTCATTTCGTGGCCTTGTCGAGCTGCGCGCAGTAGCGTACCGAGTGACATCTTGTTCGTCCCTTTGGTGTCCAGAGAGCGCCAGGATAACGGACTTGCGCTTGTCTGTCAAGTGCAAGTCTTGCAAATTCGGTTTGAGCACCTAGATGGCTGTCGCTTTGGCCAGCAGCGACACGCAGGCACCTTGATTAGCCTGGCTCTTCAGCTTGCTGGTCGATCCCGCGCCGGTCCCGATGGGATTCCGGGCATATCCTTGCCTCGAGGCGCGAGCTGGGGCCCGGCTGCTGGGCGATAGCTCTTTAGGCACTAGGTAATCATGTGTTGGGGTCCGCCAGTTCATATTTCGGGAGCATGTTGCCAAAGATGAAGGGTGCGTAGTGATATATCAACAGCTCAATGGCGGCAGTTGCGAGATTACAGGGCATTGGATGGTCGATGCCCATAAAGAGTGCGATGACATCCTCTCGAGTCACGGTCGCGTTGAATTCGTGGGCAAGGCGATTGCGCATTCGATTCAGCTTTCCGAGGGAGCCCACGACGAAATCTGGAAGTAATTCGATATCCTCAGTCAATTTGCATCGTGAGGCGATGGCTAACTTTTGACTATAGCGAAGGCTGGCCGCAAGGACGGCCTCACCGTTTGGTGCCAACGCCAAAAGGAGGAGCTTATCGAGGATTACTTCCGATAAGAGGTGGCACTTTACAATTCTTGAAACAGGATCGCCTAGACTGAGCGCTCTACTTGTGGCAGAGTCGCCATAGGTTGTTGTCTCACTCAGCTGAGTGCTTTGAATGAGCATTGGCAGGATATCATAGCGCAGTTCAGTAAGTTCCAGGAGCTTCTGGCCGACGAAAGTCACATGCGACGACACTCTAGCTCCACGCCGTGATCTGCTCGGCTGACGTTTCCACGTAGTTGTAATGGTTTTGACTCCTAGAGAATCTCACCTACAGGATTCCTTGACTCTGCACGGTCAGACTCTACCAATTGTTGCGGCTGCAGCTCTTTCCTTATTGAGGGCTAAGAGGCGATCTAGAATTTCGTCCTCTTCGAGTTTCGCCGGCCACCCATATGCCACCAACACGGCCTCATCCAGATGCTTCTGCGCGATATCCAACCACGCGGGGCGGGCGTTGTAGAGTTGGGTGAGCGTGCGTTTCTTTAGTTCAGCCTCAGATGCGCCCTCAGGGTTCAGCCAGCGGTCACGCTGCAGAACGAGCACTCGGGCGGCGTCGGCGATGCTTTCGACTCGCGGGTCGTCGGTTGGCTCGTCACCCGGCGGCCAGGGGAATGGGAAGGTCTCGAAGCACGTTGTACCATTATAGACGGGATCATTCCCTACGCCATGTCTTCCACCGGTCGCCAGGGCCCATGACGCATGGAGTCTAGATTGAAGGATGCCAAAAAAGTAGTCGTCCTCACGGGCGAACACATAGAGTCGTTGATCCGGTAGAGTCGGGTGCTTTACCCACACGAATATACGGTGCCGTGAAACCATTGGTGTGACTATGAAGCGCTGGAGAGGAGCAACTGCCTGTCGCATGTTGGGCCGAGGGCGCTGATGTAACCACCATGCAATCCCAAGGCGATCTCCAGACCTCGCTCCTGCCCGCATTGGTCTGATCTTCAATCTCGCGTACTCGAATGGCGCTTCATATTGAGCTGCATCGGACTCCGACATATCTACGCCGAAGTCTATGATCCATAATCCGCGCGACCGCCGTGTCACGTCAGAGGCGTTAATCCAGGGCCTGACCACGTCGGCATTCGTTTGGCCGTTAGGGTTGCCGGTATCTGCCAGCCAAGCCTGGGCAAGCTCTCTGTCAACCTCAAAGGGGCCGACTTTGGCGTCTCCCCGAAATGAGAGGCTCGCGTTCTCCAGCAGAACTTGTGCGGTCGTAACATCAGCAAGTGCGGTGAGATCGACATTGATCACCGAGACCGCCTTGCCATCCAACACGCGCTCGGTCTCAGTGCCATCATCGAATCCAACAATCGCAACTCGTACCGCGGCTCCGGCGAGCACCCACGGTCTGTTGTGCCACGCCAAGAAGATGTCGCCTGAAGCTTTGATTCGCCGAAGGACTTCTCTATTGGCGCTAGCGCCAATAGAACTTGTAGCAAGCAAACCGACTCTGCGCGCACTACCTAGTTCCAGGGCTTCTCTGCTCCGTTCAAACCAGTAGCAGACTAGATCCGCTGCAGCCGCAACGCGACCCTCATACAGGTTGAGAAGGCAATCAACGACCTCATCCCCTAGTTCAGACCTCATGCGGTGACCTCCACCCAGGAACGGCGGATTCCCCACGATCACATCCACCGTCGGCCACTCCGGCTCGACGGGTCTTCCCTCTTCGTCGAACGCCAGGATCGCATCTCGCTGCTCAATCGTGTCGATCGGCTTGAGCACCGGCTCACTCGGCCGCCCGAAGCCGTTGTCGCGCAGCCACTGGATGTAGCCGATCCAGATCGTGACCTGCGCCAATTCATGCGCGTACTCGTTGATCTCGATGCCGTGCAACTGCGCCGGAGACGGCGCCTGGTCCTCGTTTGGCATGAGCAGCGACAGGCCCAGATCCGCGGCAGCCGTCGAGACCTCCTTCCAGAGGTCAAGCAGCAGCAGCAGAGCGACGTACAGGAAGTTGCCGCTGCCACACGCAGGGTCAAGCACGCGAACGCGGGCGAGTTCCTGAGCGAAGCCAAGCAGGACGTCGCGGAGAGCGTTCTCCTTCTTCGTCCGTGCGCTGCCGGCAGACGCCGCATCGCGCTCGATCGCGAGCTTCTGGGCCTGCGCCTTCACATCGTGCCAGCGCCGGCGCAGTGGAGCCATAAGCACGGGCTCGACGATCAGCAGGATGTCGTCTCGGCTCGTGTACTGCGCGCCAAGCTGGGCGCGCATCGCGGGATCAAGCGAGCGCGTGAATAGCGTGCCGAGGATCGCCGGCTCAATCGCCGACCAGTCCAGGTCGCACACGGTCTTCAAGATCCACAGGGCGTCGCTGTCCAGGTCGATCACGTCGGCGCTGTCGAAGAGGCGGCCGTTGATGTGCAGGATGTCGTCGGCGCCGAAGTAGCCGCCCGTGCTCATCGCCACGAAGAGCGTGCGTAGCTGGTCGTTGAACCGTGCCGGCTGCCGATGCCCGGCGTGCACGAGCGTCGTGAACAGGTTCTTCGGGAGCAGCCCGATGTCCTCCGCGAAGAGGCAGAAGAGCAGCCGGATCAGGTAGTGCGCGGCAGCCTCGGGCTCCACTCCCTTGGCGCGCAGGTGATCTGCGAGCTTGGCGAACTGCGTCGCCGCATCGTGCGTGACGGCCTCGGTGGTCTTGTTGCTGCGAAACGCTTCCGGGATGATCCAGACGTTGCGCAGAGCGTCGCGCTCGGCGGGGTCGAGCATCCCCTCGACGGTGAACGTGCGCGTGCGCTGGACGCTGTTGGTGAAGTTGGAGCGTACGACGATCGTCTGGATGTCACTGACGATGAGAAGCGGTGGGTTCTCAAGGGCGTCCTTGTAGTTCAGAAGCTGTCGGTACGCCTCGTCGAGGTCCTTCTTCGGGCCCTTGTACTCCCAGCCGAAGTGGCCGCGCTTCCAGACGTCCGCCCAACCCTGTCCACCGCTGGCCTTGCGGACTCCGGGCTCGAAGGCGTAGGTCTGGCCGGTTGGGTCTCCAGTGATCGGGTCATCGACGCCGAGGAGCTGACACAGGTGGTTGAAGTGCGTCTGAGAGGTCGCACGCTCCGTTTGCGTCACGTTCTTCCAGGTGGCGACGAACTGCTGCGGCGTCACTGGAACGGCTCCTTTGGCTGGAAGTGGCGCAGAGGAGGGGCAAGTGTATCGCGCGATTTGGAGGCGTCAAGGGGCAAGGAGGCCCGTGTCTGCGACCGGGCGCCAGGTGGCTGGCTTCCGACATTGGCTGCGCAGGACGTCGCGGAACACTCCCTGGACCCGCGACCATCCGCCTCAAGGCCGCGAACTGCTCTTGCACCTGCTCGCGTCGGTTTGCAATCACATTGGTTCCGGCGACCTAGTCCACCTGTTTGACCCGAGACGTGGCGTTCAATAGCATAAGAACCCAGGAGAAGCACTCAACCATCACCGCCGGATGCACTAGTGGTGCATGAAAGGAGCGCCGCGACATGTCCGTGGGGGAGGATTCGGGGTTTCCTGACTTGGACGAGATAGACCAGCGAGTCAAGGAATTTTACGACGAAGTTTTCAACACATATGTGAACCTGGTGAGGCCGTTGCGAGCCGACGTGCGCGAGGCAGCCACGGCAATGAAGGAGGACGACAGCCTGTTCGCACGTCGATCGTACCTTCGCGCCGTCTTCGCCCTCTTTGAAGGTGAACTGTTTGCAAGTAGAACGACGATTCTACAGAACATCCGATATATCGATGAGAATACGTCTCTTCGCCTCCCGTTGACTGACGCTGAACGAACACTCTTGAAGGAGGTTGAGTTCTCCTTGGATGACGACGGGAACTTCCGGATGCGGAACCGGTTTCAGCCACACTTGGCGTATCTGCGCTTCACGGTCGAAGTGCTCTGCCGATATCGAGGCAAACCCTGTGCAGTAGATTTCACTGGTCAGGGCTGGCAAGCGTATCGGGCAGCTCATGCCATTAGAAATCGCATCATGCATCCTAGAAGGCTTGAGGACTTGTTCATATCCGACGACGAAGTAATACAGATCAAGTTGGCGACTCGATGGTTCGATGATGCAATGTCGAACATCTGATCGCTGGATCTCGGTCGCCAATCGGTTCTTGCGCTTGCTCTTGCTTCGCCCTTGATTCTGTGGCTCTGTTAGGCCGATCGTCATATGGCGCGCCAGTTACAGGTGCCGCTGGTGGCTAACTCCATCTGGCGTCTCGGGCCGACTCGTCATATACCACACGGATCATGAATCGTCGCCGCCGCATCCAGACCCGTCGCTTACTCCGGACGGAGACCACGCATGCCGGTCCTCCTGGAGCGCTACCGCCCCGCGGTCGCCTCGCGAGCCGAAGGCTCGCTCTGCTCCGCGGGTTGGTCTCTTTGGTGAGCTGGTGGCCTCTTCTACTCCCATACGAGTCCCTTGACATAGCACAACCTACTTGATAGAATAGCAGTACTAAAACCCTCCACCTCTTCCGGGCTTGCCTGGGGGACGTGGAGTCTTTTTGTTATTGCCAACATGCGCAGCATCATATTGATCGATGGAGGAAACTTCTACCGCAAACTTCAAGACTTAGGATTGGCTCATGCCGTCTTTGACTATTCTGCTTTTGGGACGTTACTCACTGGAAAGCCCGGATCTCAATGTACATATTACGTCGGAGCAATTCGCAAAGAGCGCAACAGTCCCAAGAGTGAGCAGCTCTTTGCCAAGCAGCAGTCATTTCTTTCGAAGCTGCAGCAGCAGGGAATCAACACTGAGCTTGGCTACATACTACGAAGCGCGACTGGGTATCGTGAGAAAGGAGTTGATGTGAAGATCGCCACCGACCTCCTTGTCGGTGCCTTTCATGACCGATACGACCGCGCTTTCCTTGTCAGTTCAGATACCGACCTAATTCCCGCAGTCACATGGGCAAAGGACAGTGGTAAGCAAATTGTGTACGTTGGCTTCGCCCACCAACCGAGCTATGGTCTTTTGAAGGCGTGCTCTTCATCCAGGCTCCTGAGTCCCGCTGACTTAGATCCCCTCGCCTTGTTGGCAATCTAGGAGGCGCATAAAGGGCTGGCGATACTGCGATATGCAGATGGCTCGCGGACTACATGTGGTTGAAACTAACAGAGAAGACACCTCCGGATGTCGTAAGATCGTAGATCGAGTTTTTGGACAAGCTAAAGTCACCGATGCGGTCACCAACCATGAGTGCAAATGCACCCTCAACGTCAGCACCTGTGGTCTTGCGCCCACATGATTCACAAGTTGCAATATAGGAAAGTGCACGTTCGTGTTTGGATACCGTTCCGGCATGATTGCAGGTCGAGTCACCCGCCTCGATCTCCATGTCGGGCTGGTAAAGCATTTCCTCGGACGGATTGTCAAGTTCATGGATCCAACGAATATCTCGCAGGGCTATGGTTCCAGACCTACGTGGCGCATTGTCTGCATAGGCTTCCCAGTGTAGCTCATCATCGCTGCTGGTGACTGTATCGCGAACTAGTTCATCGCCGAACCCGTGACGATCAGTCCATTCAAGCCCCGGATGGATTGGTACATATCTTAGTTGTCCGACAATGTCACCTTCGTCATCCCGGTCGGTGATTGTGTTGGAGGTGTCGAGTAAGCAATAGACTTGTTCCGCCTTGATCTTCTTTCGAATGATGCTACGCGCTGCACCTCGATCAAGTTGAAGATACAGCCACTCAGGAATATAGAGACGAAAGGCGAGATACCGCCCCATGACTGAACCGCGGTTGCGCCATGCTATGCATAATAAGGGGTTGCGCCAGATTACCCTTCGGCGAGGAGTCATATCCGTGTAAGTTGAAGGATAATCTGAACGAGACCAATAGAATTCGGGATCGAATCGAGGATGGCTGTTTCGATGCATTACATCGCGTATCTCATAGTCCTCCATCGGAGTTGCTAAGAAATTGTGTCTCTTGTAATAGCGCTTGTCCGGTGCCTGATGAGCGGTTGATCCTTGCGGTATGACCACAACATAGACACATCCATTCACCGCTGCAGGAATATGTATGGGATAGATGCGTATACCATCGATTCGCGGACGGACATTGGAGTCGATTACTTGTTCCAGCCATTCCTTGGAGTAGAGAGTAAAGTCTATCTGGTCAATTCGTTCTGGACGATGCTGTCTCGCTCTATCTCCATATTCGGCGATGCCGTATATGATAACACCACCACCTGCATTCGCCATAGACGAAGCGTCCTTTGCAATCTCCTCTTTTTTCTCCCTTTGTTTTTCTATCGCGCCGGCACTTTTGTATTCGAGCGCTGAATTCTCCTCAATGGCATCACGAATGAGTCCATTAATACGGCTCAGAGTCCACTCATCTCCACTTGGAGGTATGTCGGTTGAGTCTCTCACAGTGGGCCTTTCTGCTAACCATGAGCATATGTGATGTGCATCAGACGAGTCACAGTGTACGCTGATTCGGTTGATCCCCGCAACAGTTTGACCAGCCGATCTACTGTCTCTAGCGTTCACTCTCCCGTGGAACTTGACCCTCGCGAGACGACGTGGAATACGACCTCCTCCGGGGAGGAGCGCACGAAGGCAATGTTGAGCCCCACGTCCTTGGCAGCCGCCTTCAGACGGTTCTTGATCTGGATGCGGCTGACGCCCTCCTCCTCTACCGTGGCTCGGCCCCCCTCCCCTACGCGTAGCCCGCCCATGAAGAGCGTGTAGGGTGATCGAGAGCGGCTGACGCCATTGGTGCTGGCGCTCAAATCGGCGGCTGTGAGCTTCTGAAAGGGCACTGGCGGCTCCTTTGGTGGCAAGTGGCGCAGAGGTACGCGGGGCAAGTGTATCGCGCGTTTTGGAGGCGTCAAGGAGTGCCTGGGCCCTTCTCTGTGACCGGTTGGTGAGCTAGTCAGGCAGCCTGGGCTGTTTGCTTGTCATCCGGCTCGATGCGCGTTAGCTGGGGCATACGGTCGAAGTGCGCGTCGAAGCTGTAGAGCTTGGTTGGGCCGTAGCGCCTGAGGATAAAGGCGGCATTGTAGGCGTCGATGAAGTCCATGGGCGTGCTGGTATAGAGGTGGAGGGCATGTCTGAGGCGCATGCGGTGATCGACCTTGAGATTGGGCAGGTAAATGAGTTCCACAAGCGACCTCTCGATCGTCTCACGCTGGACTTGGTACGGCTTGCCAGAGAGCACCCAGACAATCTCGGCGATGACCATGTCGGTTGTCCATCCGCGGGCGTCTCCCCTCTCTATTGCCTCAAACAAGGCCAGGCACTTGGGAGACTGCACGGGGTGATCGTTGAGCAAGTGTCTCAGGAAGACGTTGGCGTCGATGAAGTAGCCAGGTTCGTTCATGGTGGAGAGGCAGCCGCTTGGGCTTACGTCCTCTTCACCTCCCGTCCTGCTGCGGCCTCAAAGCCGCTGCGAAGCGCATCAAGGTCAGCCGTTTTGCCGATTGAGGGTACGACGCCAAACGTCGCATGTGCAGCCGAGTGCTTTCGTCGAAGCCGAATTTCGGTGCGGCTGATGATTGCCACAGCGAATCGGTCGTGCTGTGTGAGTCCCAGCTGACGGCGGACATCTGCCGGAAGTGTCACTTGTCCCTTACGGGTCATGTTGGTGACACTTTCATGCATGTCGCTGTTATGTGTAGATGTACTACCTTGTATCATATGGTGGACATAATATCAACTGAGGGGCACGTTGTCAATAGGCATTTGTACGCTCGCGCTCCCTCACTGCTCGCCTTCACGAGGCAATTTTGCAGTCGGACCTATGAGGCGCTGGGGGGTGCCTTTGTTTGCGCTCCCCTTCTGGATTCATCCGCGACGCGCGCAGCGCGTAACACTTGTAATTCTTCTTCTTTCTAATTTTTAACCTTGTAGTTATTTGCGTGACTTTCGGTCACTTCTAGAAGTGCCATTGAGTCATCTCAAGAACTGACTGTGAGTCACTTCACACTCGACGACGCTTGAAGTGAAGCACGTAGAGATTGGTCAATCCCCGTCCACGGCGAATGACAGTTATGAATTTCTGCTTCTGTAATTCTTGAATCGCTCGAACAACCGTCCGTGAGCTGACACCGCAATCGCGGGCTACGCGCTCTTGGCCAGGGAACGCAGAGTTCTTCTGTCCCCACGCATAGGAGAGAATCATGGTGTAAACCAGTTTCGAGAGTGGACTCAGTTTGTCGTTGGCGAGCACGTAGTTCGGTATGAGCGTGTATCCCTTCTGTGTGACCACATCAGCCCCGTCCAGAATGATGTCCTGGCCGCTTGTTCCGTACCTCTTCTTGAGAATGGTCTTTATGTCATACATGGTGTTCTGACGTCATAACGTCGAGACGTCCGTCACAACCTCTTGACCGCACAAACTACCGACTCACCCTTGCGCGCAGCGACGTCGCGCATGAGCAACAGGAGCCCCAGTCGTGCCAATTCGTTCATCGACGTCTTGATGCCCAGCGTACGCCGCAGAAGGAGGATGCAGTCCTCAATGTCGTCTCGCTCTTGTGCTGACAAGCGCAAGGCAGAGTTGTGTGTCTCGGTATTAGCGAGGATCTTGCGCCATCGTGAAATATCGTCCTGGGGGACTGACGTCACGACGTCTGTCGTGACGTCACGATGGCTTGACTCCACGGTTTCCAGACTAGAGTCGAGCTTCTGTGGCGTCGGATTGTGCTGGATACTTGGCGTCTTACGCGTTGGGCGAGCCTCGACAGGGGATACTTCGTCCGCAATGGGCTTCGGTGGCTGGGCATCGAGCTTGGAGAGCTTGTCGTAGAGTCCCATATTAGCGAGTGAGATTGAGACTAGATGCGGTGGACTCTATGTCTGCTGAACTGACAATGTCATGGTCGTTGGCAACGATGTGACGAAGAGCTTCATCGCAGAGCTTTACGGCATCGCGCGGCAGGCCTTTGGTGAAGGCAAAGAGCGCTTCATATGCGTCGGGGGATAGGGGAGGCTTGGTTCCTCCGGCAACCATCCACCTGAACTCGATCATGCGCTGTAGCTCATCGGGTGACATGGCATTGATCGCAATGGGGAACATTCGTGATGCCAGTTCCCGGTATCGTAGGATTCGTGAGGCCAATTCTTCTTGGCCCACCAATACAATTTGAAGTAGCTTGGCCTTGGTGGTCTCGAAGTTCAACAGGTAGTGTATCAACCGAAGTGTATCACGGCCCATGTTCTGCGCCTCGTCGATGAGAAGTATCGGCACGAGCCCAGCCTCGTATTGCTCGATCAAGAACTCCTCAAAGTTCCGAAGTGACCGATCATAGGCACGGGCGGTCTTGACGCCGAACTCTTCCATTATGATCCGCAGAAAGGCATTGGACGTCTTGATATTGGCGGCAATGAGCATAGAGACTCGATACTCCGGATCGTCGCGCAGAGTCTCGTGCAACCGTCTCAAGATGCTCGTCTTGCCTGAACCAATAGGCCCGTAGATATAGAGCGGCCCAATGCGATTTCGCGTCATGTATTCGCACTTGGCAATCGCCTCGCGCACTTGGTCGGACAGGAAGAGGAATCGTGGATCGGGGGAAATGCGAAAGGGCGTCTCATTGAGTTTTAGGCGTGATATAACGTCCATATGGAGAAAGTGTATGAAATAGTCATCCAACTTGTCAAGAGGCAGTCACCACTTCGCCCAATTCTGGGAGAGAATCGCTTGACTTAGACGAACTACATGCTCGTGGGAGGTGTCTCCAGTCGCGAACCACTGCTGTTCGATGTCTAATATCTAGTATGGCCGAGAGGCGTGATCGCTATGCAGTTGTCTCAGTCGATCTCTCCACGAATGAGACGGGAAATATGTACGTGACTTGCCACGTCGAGAGGAATAGACGCTAGAGGCGTGGCAACCGATCTGACTGTTCGACTGCACCATCTCCTATCGCGAGGCCGGGCCTAGTTGCACTAGCAGGCCATTCAGCTTGGCTAGCCTCCGTTCCATCCAATTGCAGACGCGACTCCGCTCCACCCTGCTCGGAACCATAACCTGTGGAATAGATGACGACTCGTCCAGGAACACATCGGACCATCCCGGATGCGCTTTCTTCAGATAGTCGACCACCGCATTAGCCCACGCTTCGCATTGCTCTCGCGCGACCGCTGTCCGCGCCCTCAGACTCTCATCGTCATTACCAATACTAAGTGATTGCCACGCGGCCGAGCGTACCAGATTTCCCTCCGAGAGCATCCGCCCTAGTTCTGATCGATCTCCTTGACGTTCTTGTATTTCCCGCAGTTGTTCGTCCTTGTCGCGCAGTCCTTGCTCCGCCGCCTCTTTCTCTGCCACCACCACCCTTTGCATGCGCGCAGGGGCAAGAACCATCTGCACTAAGAACCACAGACCTACAACCGCCGCCGCCGCCAGAGCAACGGGCTGAAAGTCCTCGATCCAAGTCATTGGATTGGCCAGGTAGAAAGCGACGGCGGCCACAGCCTCAGAAAAGAGCAAGGACCCTAATCCGCCGATGGTAGTGAACATGGTGGTCACCGCGTCCAGAACCCATCGGACGCCGTACCAGGAACGGAATTGCCGCCACCTGCGTTTGACCATGGCCCAACGCTACGCTTCGTCCCCCGGTGCGTCAAGGTGATATCCGGCCGCCGTTGACCAACGGCATATCTCCAAATGAGACAGCCGCCTGGTTAGGACTTCCAGGCGGCTGTCTCTTGTCGCGGCATGTCGCGCGAGAGGGCTACCAATGCAGCGGCAGCGCCAGCTGAAACTCCTGCTCCAACGCAGTGAGCCACGTCTCCAGTGCCTCGCGCCGGAAGCGAACCGAGCGACCGATCCGCAGGTAGGGGAGCTGACCATCACGCATCAGCTCATAGATCTTCGTGCGACCCAGCTGGGTTACCTCCTGAACATCACGGATGGTGAGAAGGACAGACTCGGACATGTGATTACCTCCCGGCCACTGAGTTTGGTTTACAGGCCCTCCGACCTGCGTACAGGCGGCGCAGGTGCCGGGGCCCCCGGCATGTCAAGGCCGAGCGTAGCTCGCCCGTAGGGCCTTGGCCTTGACATGGTGGGGTGGCAATTACCATCAGGCCCAGCAGGTTGGATGCTTGTGTGCCGACAGCTGGCCCTGGCAGCGCTTGGGCCAGTCAGCCATACATACGTCTTTGAGTAGGGTAGAGGAGCTTTCCGGACGCGCTAGGAGAGGCTGCTCTTCCAGTCGTCCGTCAGAATGTCTTGCATGAGGGCGGCCGCATCGTCCAGCGCCTCGGGCATGACGTGACTGTAAGTGTTCATGGTGAGGCTTATCTGCGAATGCCCCAGCTGCTCCATGATCACGCGCATGTGTGTGCCCTGAGCAAGCAGGAGCGAGGCGCACGTGTGGCGCAGATCGTGGAAGCGAATGCGTGGCAGGCCTGCCTGGCTGAGCATCCGCTGGAAGACGTGGGTCACGTTTGAGCCATCCAGGGGTGTCCCAGTCACCGAGGTGAAGACGAGCCCCAGCCTGTTCCATGGCTCGTCCGTTGTGGACTGCATCGCCGTGTGCCAGTCGTGTTGCGAGCGCAACAGCTCCATGGCCACTGGCGGCACGGTGATCGTTCGCCGGCTCTTAGCGGTCTTGGGTTCAACGAGCGTCGGCTCGCCGCCAATCCTCTGGAGCGCCTGGCGCACGGTGATGCGCCTGCGCGGAAAGTCAACGCCGTCCCACGTGAGCCCGAGCAGCTCGCCTTGGCGCAGTCCTGTCGTCAAGGCAACGACGAAGAGAGCTTCCAGGCGGTGTCCTCGGATCGTCTCAAGAAACGCCCGAGCCTCATCGCGGCTCAGCGGCGTGAACTCACGTGGCTGGTTCCTGGGCGGGTCGGCCAACGCGGCGGCGTTGCGGACGACCATGCCTTGTCGTAGAGCCACCGTAAGCGCCCGCCGCAGCGTGGCGCGTATTCGCGCTACCGTGCTTGGCGAGAGGCCTGCGGCGAGCTTCGTGGCCATGAACCGCTCGACATCAGCCGGGGTCAGGCGGGCTAGGGGAGTGCTGCCGAGCGCGGGAACCAGGTGGACGCGGACGTGGCTGGCGTAGGCCATGTGCGTTGACGGCCGATTCCGGCCCTTGACGGAAAGTTCAAGCCACTGGAGGAGAAACGCCTCCACAGTCGTCCGTTCGTCCAGCGCCGTGATGCCCGCATCTCGGTTGCGGATGGCGGCCGCGAGCTTTTGGGCGGTCTCGGCGCGTGTGGTGCCATAGACCGCTCGCCGTCGGCCGTTGGGCAGGGTGTAGCGAGCGACCCACCGACCCTTGTACTGGCCGATGCTTCCTTCGCCGTTTCCGCGCTTCTGCGACATGACGATCCCTCCGCCGAGAGCCACTGGTGTTCACCGTGCGTCGCCTGGGTTGGCATCACGGTTGGCATCAATTGGGCTGGAGAAGGGTAGCAGTACCTCGTTTGGCCAGCAAATTCAAGTACCCCCCCAGGGGCTCGAACCCTGAACCAACGGATTAAAAGTCCGCTGCTCTACCATTGAGCTAGAGGGGCTAAGGCCGCCGCTTCCGCGACGCCTGCCCGCGCAGTATAGCCATTCCGGGCCACCGCGGCACGCGAGCCCAGACGCCAATCGACTCAGCGAGCGCGGCCCTCCTCCTTCCTCCCGTCCCTCCCGTCGCCCCTCGTCTATCCCCCATGCAGCCGCCCACCCACCGCCACGAGCACCGCATCCCGCTGCTCCACCAACGGCGCCCCGACCGGAAGCGCCCCATCGTCGATCCGCCCGCCCCGCGCGACGGCCCGCATCAGCCGCTCGGTGCCGACGTAGTGCGCCCGAGCCACAACCACGGGAGCGGACCAACGCGGTCCAGGGTATCGCGGAGCGCCTCGATCTGGCCGAGGCAGCGGAGCGTGCGTGGCGTGAGCGTGAAGGGCAGCATCGGGAGGGGTCCTTCATGAATCGAGCTGCAATCACTAACACGAATACATGAACAATCGCAAGGTGCCTCCGCTCGGCGCTATCTCGCCGGTCCTGCAACCCGCCCCCCACCGTCCCCGATGGAACCTCCCCGCCTCGGCCAGCGTTCATCGCGCATGACGCAACGCGCCCATAGGAGGTTCACATGCCGTTGCCACCCCGTCCACCCCTTCCGCCCCGCCGCCCCCGCTCCATCCACCTCGCCCGTTCCCACGACAACCCCGACCCATCCGCCCTCCCCACCTCCCCCGACCCGCGCCGCCGCGGCTCCCTCGCCGATGCGCTCACCTACGCGGACGACGTGTACCGCGTGGCCCGCCTGGCCATCGAGGTCACCGTGCGCTCGCTCGAGCGCATGACCGGGCGCCGCTATGCCCACCAGCGTGCCTGGGATCACGCGTCGCGACCCGGGCGGCACTTCCTCGAGTCGCCGTTCGGCTGCCTCGATCGCGCATGGGTTGCGTACCTCCCGCTGCACGCCGCCGTGGCCCCCGGCGCGCTCGGCGTCCTCTTCCACCTCCACTTGCTCGACGCCGGCGGGCGCATCGAGCCCGCGCTCATGGTGGGCAGCCTCGACCCTGGCCGCGGTGGCTTTGGCGCCATCCAACCGCAGGCCGCCGTGCGCTGCATCCAGGACGTCGAGGCGTCGCGCCCGGGCTTTGTCCTGCACCGTCGCGGTCCGCTGGCCGTCGTCACCAGCGACGTGCCCGGGGAGCTGGCCCAGGTCGTCCTCTTCCGCGTGCCCCTGGACCACCTGGCCAGCTACCGCCACCTGGTGCATGCCGTCGTCCACCCGCTCGCCGCCCTGCTGGCCGGCGACCTCGACCTGGCCGAGGGGCTCCTGGAGGACGTCACGACGCTGGGGTGGCCGGTTGCGCGCTCGGACGGGGTCCGCGCGGCGTAAGGATACGGCACGACGCGGCACGGCATGGGGGAGGGCACGGCATGCCGTGCCCCTACAATTGGAATGTGGCACTGCGCCCTCCCCCTTCCCGGTCCTCCTCCAGGAGCCGTCGATGTCGCATCCTGCTGCCACCGCCCCCACCACGCCCATCCGCTACGCCCTTCGCACCAGCACGCTCGGCCATGCGCTCGTCGCTGCGTCCGACCGCGGCGTCTGCGCCATCCTGCTGGGCGACGATCCCGGCCAGCTTGCGCACGACCTCCAGGCGCGCCACCCCGCCGCCCGTCTCGCCTCTGGCGATGATCCGCTCGATGTGCTCGATGCGCTTGATGCGCTCGATGGTTGGGCGGACCAGGCCGTGGCGCTCGTCGAGCAGCCGGGCAGCGGACATGGCCTCCCGCTGGACGCCCGCGGCACCGCGTTCCAGCTGCGCGTCTGGGACGCCCTCTGCCAGATCCCGCCCGGAGCCACCGCCACCTACGCGGACGTCGCCCTGCGCATCGGCCGGCCGAGCGCGGCACGTGCGGTGGCCACGGCGTGCGCCGCCAACGCCCTCGCGGTGGCCATCCCGTGCCATCGCGTGGTGCGGGCGGATCGAACGCTGTCCGGGTACCGGTGGGGAATCGGGCGGAAGGCGGAGTTGCTGGCGCGCGAGCGGGCGATCACAGCTCCCGCTTGAACGCCGCCTTCAGCTCCCCGAGCGCAAACCCGCGCAGCTCCAAGCGCACCATCCGCCCGCCCGCCCCGCCAGCATTCCCAGCGCCGCCTCCACCACCCGCGCCTACCGCGCCCGGCGCGCCCCCCGGCCGCTTCACCTCGAAGCTCGCCCGGCTGTCCACCGGGTCCACGTCTTCCGTCCCGACCGGCCGGTCGTCGACCCATAGGTCGATCCGGTCGAGCCCCTGGCCCCGTGCCGCCACCTTGATCACCCCATCCGGCCCATCGGCCACCGAGGCGCCCAGTGCGTGCGCCTGCTCGGCGGCCAGGATCTCCCCTGCTCGCTTGAACAGATCCCGATTGCCATGCAGCAGGTCGTCGCTCGTCAACCGATGGGTCACGTCCGGCGTGACGCCCAGGTCCTCCACTGGCGTGCCCGCCTGCTCGCCCGCGCGCAGCGTGCGGCGGATGGCCACGCGCATGCCCGCCCCGCGCGGCAGGGGCTGCAGCGGGCAGTCCTCAGCGCCCAGCAGCAGCCGCAGCAGCAGCGTGTGCGTCCAGACGTTGGCGCCGCCGGCGCCCGTGTTGGCGGCCGTGCCCAGCACCGTGCCGATGCCGTGGTCCTTGAAGCCCGCGGCAAACATGTCCGTGGCGCTGTAGCACAGCGCGTCCGTGATCAGCACGACCGGGCCGTAGTAGCGCTGTCCCAGCAGGTTGCACCAGGCCGTGTCCACGATCGGGACGCTGCGCGAGAACACCGCACCGGTCGTCACCGACTGCTTGATCGATGCCGTCCACGCCGCCAGCGTAAGCCCGGGGATGATCGTGGACGGCGCGTGCCGCTCGCACAAGACCCGCGTCCACGCCGAGTTGATGAACTGCGCCGGCTCCGGCTCGATCCGACGCGGCGTCAGCACCTGCAGCAGCCCCTCGGCGGCCAGGATGCTCCCGCCGCCGTTGCCCCGCACGTCAAGGATCAGACCCGTTTGGGGCATCTGCTCGGCCAGGCGCACGAACTCCTCGATGAACGCGTCCGCGTCCGGCACGTTGAACGTGAAGATCCGGATCAGCCCGAACCGCCCCGACGCCGTGTCCACCTCCTCCGCGCGAAACACCGTCGGCAGCGTGGTCACCTGGCCGCGCTCGGCGGCCATGGCCGGCGAGTCCGGCGCGTTCTGCGCCATTTGCGCCTCGAGCGCCACCACCCGCGGCACCAGCAGGCGCTTCTTGACCTGATGCACCGCATCCGTCTGGATATCGTAGCCCAGCGCCGTGGCCGTCAGGTCGCCGGCGTCGGGCGACACGCGCCGAGGGGCATCGGCCATGCCCACCACACGCCACGGGTGCGTGATCTCGCGCACGACGCCGTCCAGCCCACGGTACCGCAGCGTCACCCATTCCTCGTCCGGCGGCAGGACCCGGATCATCGGGCGCATCGTCAGCCCGTCCAGCCCGCGCGCCAGGCTGGCCGCCTCGTTGCTGCCGGCCATCCATTCCGCGTTTAGTGCCACGGCGCGCGCCATGGGCACGCCGTTCCAGTGCAGCGCCTCGACGCCGTCCCCGAACGCGTCCGTAGCAAAGCCCTCCACCACCTTCGACACGATGTAGCGCGGCGTGCCCGCCGCGTCGAAGCACGCCTCGACGAAGTAGGGCAGGAACGCCGCCGCGTCGCTGAACGGCCGGGGCAGGAGGTAGTTGGTGTGCAGGTCGCGCAGGTCGGTGAAGATCCGCGTCAGCTCGACGTGGAACGCGATATCCGGGGTCCCGTCGCCGAAGCCCCCGCCCTCGTCGAGTCGGTGCCGCAGCAGCCGGAGCCGTTGGATGGGCTCCACCGCGTGCATGGCGCTCTTCAGCGGCAGGTGGACGTAGAACTCCTGGAGCATGACCAGCGCCTGGTCGACCAGCAGCCGCTTCTCAGCCAGGCTCAGGTCGGTCGCGCGGGCCAGGAACTTCGCCAGCGGCTCGGCGCTCTCCAGCTCCGCCGCGGCCTCGGCTGCCGCCGCGCCCTCCTCCGCCATCAGCCCAGACGGGACGACCGGCCCCACCACGTCCGGCGCGGGCGCCGTCTCGCCATAGAGCCGCGCCAGGTCCTCGACCAGTTCGCGTGCCAGGTTGGGCTGGTTGGCCAGGCGCTGGAACCAGGTGCCGTCGTCGGCCACGGTCAGCGGGTCCAGGTCCAGGGGCACCAGCAGGTCCGCCAGCGGCGTCGCGGCCGCCGCCAGCATCCCGAACGGGTCCATCCCGGGCGTGTCCTCGGAGAGGTCCAAGTACCACGCGCCCGGCGGCCCGGCCAGGATCCGCGCCGCGTCGTCGAACTCGCCGACAGCCATGGCCAGGTCGGCTCCCTGGGGAACCAGCGGCAGCAGCTCGGGCAGCCGCGCCAGCCCGTCGGCCAGGAGATCCTCGGCCTGCCCCAGCGACAGCGCGCCCACCACGGGGTCCACGTCGTCCTCCTCCAGGAACAGCGTGCGCCGCGACGCGCCCACCCGCCGGTCCTCGCCGCCCACCCCGAAGCGGCCCATCAGGGTCGTCTGGCCGTAGCGCGGGACGCCGCCGATGACTACCAGCTTCACCGCCGTCTCGCGCGCGTTCACCAGCCGGGCGTATGGGTCGCCGGTGCGGTCGTCCAGCACCAGGAGGTCGGCCAGCTTGCCGGCCTCCACCGAGCCCACCTGCGCGTCCCAGCCCAGCGTCGCGGCCGGGTTGGCGGTCACCATGGCCACCAGGTCGACGTCGTCGAACACGCCGCCCAGCCGGTCGCTGACCAGCTTGGCCACCTTGAGCTCGCCCAGCAGGTTCTTCGAGCCCGTCGGCGACCAGTCGCACCCCAGGCAGAGCCGGACGCCGGCCTCGGCGGCCGCGCGGGCGTTGGTGGTCTCGCCGTACAGCAGCAGGTTGCTCAGCGGCGACCACACAAGCGACCCCTCGTGGCCCGCCAGCACCGCGAAGTCCTCGGCCCGGAGCGCCGTGCCGTGGATGGCGGCGAACCACCGGTTGATGGCCCAGCGGTCGCCCTCGATCCGGAGCGCGGCGAACCGCCGGCGCGGGGTGTCGGTGACGCCCTCGGCCAGGTGGATGAGGTAGGGCGACCTCCGGAGCTCCAGCATGTCAAGCAGCGATTGCGCCTCGCCGTCCGCCGGGTCCTCCACCCGCGTGCCGGCCGCGGGCAGGAGCGGGTTCCCGCCGTGCTCGACGTTGCGGACGACGCCGCGGAAGTACTTCTTGATGCCCTGGTTGCTGACCAGCGAGATGCCCTGCGACGTCGTCGTGCCACCCACCAGGCACTTGGCCTCGGCGTAGCGCGCGATGGCCGGAACGTATCCGGGCGTCAGCCCGAGGACGTGCATGGGCCCGCCCACCACCGCCCGCGCCTCGTCGACACCGCGCCACTGGCCGCGGTGCTCGTAGCGGCGCGGCACCTGCCAGAGCGGCAGGACGTTGTAGCTGAGGTGGTTGTGGAGCTCCACCAGCCCCGGGTAGATCGTCCCGCCGCTCCTCAGCAACGGCGCCTCGGCCATCCCATCGGGCGGCGGCGCGCCCGCCGGCACCACGGCGCGGATGCGCTCGCCCTCGACGTACACCGTGGCGCGGTCCAGCACCGTGCGCGCCGCGTCCATGGTGACCACGCGGCCCTCCAGGGCGTAGAACGGGCCGGTGGCGGGGTCGATGGGTCCGGTCGGCATGGTCGTCCTCCGATGTATGGCGGACTGTGAGGCGCGGCGAGCCGCCGCGCGCTAGGGCGCCTGGTCGACCGCCTGCTGCTCGGCGGCCGAGAGCGGCGCCGGCGCGAGCAGGAAGGCCCACGCGGGCATGGACAGCTTGTAGTAGTCGGGCGAGGGCAGCCCCGTGCCCAGGTCCAGGGCGCGCTGCGCGCGCGTGCCCGAGCTGCCCTGCCAGCGCGGCGTGCCGTACGGCAGGTCCAAGCGCGGGATCTGGCCGCGCTCGCCCTGGTAGGCGAAGGTCGGCTGGGCGATGTCGCGCGGGTAGCCGATGGCCTGGATGGTCGCCAGCTTGGCATGCCAGTCGGCAAGCGCTCCTGGCGCGCCCCACGCCTTGAGCCGCACGACCGGCAGCGCGCCCAGCATCAGGCGATCCGCCAGCTCGGATGCGCCCGAGCCCACCGTCAGGACCAGACCCAGCGCCGGGCTGGAGGCCAGCACGCGCTGGACCATGGCCTGGTGGACCGCCACCACGCCGGGGTGGGCGGCCATGGCCGACACCGCCGCCGCGCTCAGGTCGGATGTGTCGATCGGTAGCGTGCGCAAGATGACGTACGACCGGTCGATCCCGATCGCCGCCAGGTACGCCTGGAAGCGCTGCCCGGCGTCACCGGTCAAGGCGCGCCCGGTGAACAGGTCGTCGGGCGATTCCTGGTCGGCCAGCACCAACACGCTGGCGCCGGCCGGGCGCCCGCGGTACACGGCCTCGGCGCCCAGCGAGAGGTCGGCCGTGGCGCCGAGGGCGGTGAAGTCGGGCCACGCCAGCCCCGCCTGGCCGCCCATGGCCACGCGCGCGAACGCGGTGCTGGGGCCATGGTCGTGGTCGCGGTACGCGGTGCGCGGTGGCTCGTAGGGTAGATCGCCCGGGTCCGCGGCGTACCCCTCGGCGCTGCCATCCACCGTAGCGTCCTGGTACTGCAGCTGCACGCCCCTGCCGTTGTACGCTCCGCCCGCGGAGAACAGCTGGATGGCGCGCTGGTCGTCCTTGCGGTTGCTCGAGGTGGACTTGCGCCCGAGTCGCGGGCACACGCCGAGCGGCAGGTCCCGGTACGGGATCGGGGCCGCCGAGTAGACGAACGGCTGGTCCAGCGTGCGCGCGGCGCCGGGGTCCGCGGGCAGCCAGGTGGGATCATCGGCCGACCACTGCGCGATCTGGTCGCTGGCCGCCTGGAACGAGGCCACGATGGCGTCGACATCGCCGCCCTGCCCGGCGCCGCCGGGATGGAGGACACCCACCGTCCGCGTTCGGGCATCGAGCACCCCGCCCGAGCACGACGACACGTCGCTCGGGCCGCCGGGGCATTGCCCGCCGCGCGCCGTGACCCAGGTCGCCACCGACTCCTTGGCCGCCCGCCCGACGGCCACCACCAGGCGGAGGTCGTTGCGCGCCAGGACGTAGTCGAACAGCGCGTGGCGGTGGCGGACGATCGGCGAGGCCGGGTCCTGGGCCAACCACGCCAGCTGGGCGTCGTACTGGCCGAAGATGGGGTAGACGAACGTGTTCAGGAACAGATAGGAGCGGGTGATCCCCAGGTGCCCCAGGAAGTGCTGCATCCGCCCGCCCGTACCCCCGGTGAACGCACGGTGCGCCAACGACTCGTCCTGCGCCCCCTCCTGGCCGATGACCAGCACCTTGACGGCATGGTCGGCCAGGCGTCCGCGATAGAACATCGGCCCGAAGTGCCAGCGGAAGAGCTCCTGCGCCGCGACGGCCACGCCAAGCCCGCGGTAGTTCGGCGTCTCGGCGAAGAGCCGGGCCCACCGCCGGTTGCCGGGCGGGCCGGGATCGAACTCCCACGGCGCACCGCGCGGGTCCGTGCCGTTGACCATGGTCGTTCCCCTTCCATCGCTTGCGCTCCGCGGCCGTCGCGTTGCCAACTCCACGTGTGCGCTGGACGGAGCCGAGGATAGCGTCGGGCCGGGGGCTTCGCCAGCCCCCGGCCCCGAGCGCTCGTCTACGCGCGCCTGCTACGCGTCAGTTCGTGAACCTGTACGGCACGCACGCCTGGGTGCTCCCTTCACAGGGCGTTCCGTCCGATGCGATCGGGTAGCCGAAGAACTCCGCGCGGGTCACCGTGACGCTCGTTCCCCCGACGAACGAGTACGCGCTGTACACCGGGCAGGTGATCAGGGGGTCCGTGGCGCGCAGGCCGCTGGAGAACGCCTGCGGGTCGGCCGAGGTGAGGACGATGCGATCGAAGTAGGCGCACCCGTCGGCGCATTGATCGCCCAGCCGCGCCAGCCACCAGAGGTTGAGGTCGGTGTCGGTGAAGTGCGACGTCATGACGCCGTTTTGGTAGTTCGGGTCCCAGCACGGCTGGGGCACCTGGACGTTGCCGCAGCCGCCGCCGAGCCAGTTCCAGTTGTGAACGTCGTAGTCCGCCGGATACGATTCGATCACGCAGTTGAAGCTGGTCGGCGGCGTCGGGTTGCGCGTGGACAGCTTGCCGTTCTCGGTCGACACGAAGTGGTAGACGCACGCCGGCTGCCCAAGGCCCCCGCACGCGCCCGAGTAGTAGATGTCGACCAGCACCGGGGCGTACTTGATCTGGCTCGGCGAGCCGTCGTACCACCAGAGCGGCGAGCCTTCCGCGGTCTGCGGAAAGAGGTGTGCCGTGATGTGGTACTTCAGGGGCCCTCCCCCGCCGTAGCTCACGGGGCAATCCAGGCACGTGACCGGCCCGCCCGCCGCTGGGCCGGGTCCTACCTGCGCCGCGGCGCGCTCGATCGAGCCGAGGGCGAGCCCGCTGGCCGCCGCCAGCGCCAACGCCAGGCCGAGGATCCTCATCGTCTTCATGCTGATCTCCTTTCGAACGGATGTGACGCGGATCGTCGCCGGCCAGGCTAGGGCGTGGGCGTTCCAACCGCGTTTGCCGCCGGCCGCATGGCCCATGAGCACCTGCGGGCGTACGATTGCCGGCGCGCGCCGCCGATCGATCGCAAGGAGACCGCGTGTCCGGCCCACGGCTCACCATCCACCTCTTCGGCCCCTTGCGCGCCACGGAGGGCGACCGGCCGCTACCGGCGTCCGGGCGCCGCGAGGTCGATCGCCTGCTGGCGCTCCTGCTCGTCCTCGAGGTCCCGGTGCCCCGCGACGCGCTGGCCACGCGCCTCTGGCCGGACGAGGACCGCCCACGCGCCCGCGCCCGCCTACGAGCGGCCCTCCACTACCTCCAGCGCTACCTGCCGCCCGCCGGAGACGAGCCATGGGTGCGCGCCGCCGGCGGCACGCTGGGCTGGAGCAGCGCGGCCGATGCTTGGTGCGACCTGTTCGCGTTCCGTCGCTGCGCCGCGCCGCTCCTCGACGCGCTGCGCCGTGATGCCCCGCTCGACGTCCAGGCCGTCGAGCGCCTCAAGGCCCTGGCCCACGCGCCCCTCCTCGACGGCCTGGACGATGCCTGGGTCGCCCTCGAGCGCGAGCGGACCGACGGCATCGTGGCGGACCTCCGGGAGCGCATCGGCGAGCGGCGGCTGGACCTGGGCGACCCGATGGGCGCGCTGCGCGAGGCCCAGGCGGTCATCGCAGCCGACCCCACCCGCGAGAGATCTTGGCGGCTGGCGATTCGGTCGCGGCTGGCCACCGGCGATCTCGGACAGGCCCGGCTGCTCTACCAGGACTGCGCCGAACGGCTCCGCACCCTCCTGGGCGTGGCGCCCTCGGCCGCGACCAGCGCGCTGGTCGTCGAGGAGGCGTCGCCTCTGCCAGCCGGCTCCGCAGGAGCCTCGAGCCCCTCGATGTTGCTCGATCGCGGCGTGCCGCACCCGCCGGCATCGCCGGCCGGCGCGCTGCCCGAGCGGCCGTCGGTGCTCGTTTCCAACCCCCTCGCCCAGAGCCTGGTCGCGCTCCTCGCCGCACACCGGCTCGTCGTCGTCGTCGGGCCGCCCGGGGCGGGCAAGACGTGGCTTGCAATCCAGGCAGCACACCTGCTGGTGGCCCAAGGAGGGCGCGCGTGGTGGGTGGACATCGACCAGCCGACGGGCGCCTTCCGTCGACTCGATGTGCTTCTGTCTTCCGCGGAGCAGGCGCCGGCCGCCGTGTTCCTGGACGCCTTCGACCCTGATCTCAGGGCCGTCGCTACGGCCGTCCTCCATAGGCTCCAACGCCACCCGTGGCTGCGCGTCGTCGTCGTCGGCCGCCGCCCGACCGGGGCGCACGGAGAGGCGGTCCTGGCCCTGCCCGAGCTGAACGCGCCGGCGGGTGCGACCCCGGATGGCGCCGGTCATGCCCACGCCGGACGACTCTTCGCTGAGACCATGGCCGCTCATCGATCGGTGACCGGGCCTTCGGGCACAAGCCCGTTCGGATCGGTCGCGGCCACGTCGCGCCTCGTGGCGGAGCTGGATGGGCATGCGCTGGCCGTCGTTCGCGCCGCCGCGTGGTGCGCCAGCCACTCGGTGGCCGAGCTGGCCGGCCGCTTGGACGAGGCGCTTGTCCTGCTCGACGACGCGCGCCCGGCGGCTGCCTTCCGCGCGCCGCTGCTCGGCGAGGCACTGGAGCAGGGCTACGCCGCCTTGGCGGCCGACGAACGGGCCGTCTTGAGGCGCTTGGCGGCCTTCCCGGACGCGTTCAGCCTCGAGGCCGCTGGGCTGGTGAGCTGCGGCGGCGGGCGCGACGTGGCACCCGATGCCGTGCCCGAGGTCGTGGCGCACCTCATCGACCGGGCGTTGGTGGTGGCGGCGCCGAGCAGCGCTGGTGCGCCGCGCTTCCGGTTGCTCCGGCCTGTGCGATGGCACGCCCGCGCCAAGCTGGCCGAGTCGGGCGAGGCGCAAGCCGTTGCATCCCGCTGGCTCGAAGCGACCGTTGCCGAGGCAAGGGCGGGCGCGCCGTAGGTGGTCCAGCTGGCCACAGGCTGGGCCAAAACGATCTTGGAACGCTTGCCGAATACCATGGCCATCCGTCGAGCACCGTCGTCATGTTGCGACGCACGCCGGTTCAGCCACCCGCCCATAGGAGGTTTGGTCATGCGCAGATTGCTTCCTGCACTCACAGCCGCTGCCGCTTGCACCGTCATCGGCCTGGCGCTGTTCGCCACCGTTCCCGCCGAGGCCGAGCCCGCAGGGGACGATCCCATCGTGACGGCCCTGGTGACCGTCTGGGTCGACTCAGATTTCAACCGCGTCTACGGCACGCCGGCGGACCAGTTGGTGGGCAGCGCCTTGACCGACGGCACGGGTCGCTGGGACATCGACATCTCGGAGCACAGCCAGGGACCGTTGGGCGTGGTGGCGGTGATCGACGAGGACATCCTCCGCCATCCGCACGAGTGCGAGAGCGATCCGCTCCGGCCGTGGACGCCGACCTCGCCTGGTGGCGACGAAGCCAAGTGCTGGGCGGTTGGCGGTGACCTGTTCGCCGACTCGACGCAGTACCTCGACGGGGTCTTGGTGCAGGCCATGAAGGACGACTCGGGCGACAGCCTCTACGGGCCAATCCCGCTCGATTCGCGCCTGGCGCCCGACATGTGGACCCATGCCATTGCACCAGGGCATGGCGACTATCGCTTCTACGACATCAGCCATCTCGTGCTGAAGCAGCAGCCGATCGGCGTGGTCCTTCACGTCGGGGGCAGCGCCTCGGGCCATGCCGAGCTTTCAGGCCTGCTATGGGAGCCGTCGCAGCGCCAGCAGTGACGGGTTGCACCATCGACGACACCATCGACCTCCCCATGGGCCAGACCTGGACGGCCGCGCGGCCGTCCAGGTCTGTGGCTTGCTTCCTCGGATGCGGGTTGCCGCGCTACTCTTGCCAACGGACCGCCCCTCCGTTCTCGCGGCCAGTGGTGAAGGCGCGACCTGCGGTCCGGAAGCAGGGGGCATGCTGCGGATCCACCTCATCGATGGCCCGCGCGCCGCCGCTCTGGCGCGCGACAATGCCGCGGGGCCATCGCCCTCCGAAGCACCGCTGGCACTGCCTGGGTTGGCCGCGCTGCGCCTCCTAGCATACGCCATCGTGCATCGCGACGCGCCCATGCCGCGCGATGCGGTGGCGTTCGCGCTCTGGCCCGACGTGGTGGAGTCCAAGGCGCGCGCACGGTTGCGGCTGGCGCTTCACCAGCTCGCGGCCTGGCTGGAAGCCCATGCACCGGGTTCAGAAGGCCTGCAGCGGACGCGCGCCACCCTCGCGTGGATGCCTAGCTCAAACGTCTGGGTCGACTTGGTCGCATTCCAAGCTGCCGTGCGGGCTGGCGGCAACGCTCGCATGCCGCCCCTGGAGCGCCGCGCGGAGTTGGAGCGCGCGCTGGCCATCGGTAGCACGCCGCTGCTGCCGGATTGGGACGAGCCCTGGCTCGAGCGGGCGCGACGAGAGCTAGACGATTGGCGGAGCGCGGCCATCGACTGGCTGGTCGCGTCGAGCGAGGCCGACCTGGATCATGCCACGTCCGCCCATCTGTGGCGGCTCAAGCTCGACATCGCGCCGCTCGACGAGGTCGCCCATCGCGGGCTGATGCGGGCGCTCGTCCACGGCGGAGACACGGCCGCGGCGCTGGCCCAGTTCGATGCCTGTGCCACCGCGCTGAGCGTACAGCTGGGCGTCGCGCCACATCCCGCTACGCGGGCGCTTCGCGACGCCATCGCCGCCGCGGAGCTGATCCTGCCTGGGGACGGGGCGAACCTCCTCACAGCATCCCCGCCCGATGGTGGGCTGGACTGCTCGACCGCCGCGCCGCCGGCGCCGCTCGATCGCTTCGTCGGGCGCGCGGTTGAGCGCCAGGAGGTGCTGCGCCGCGCTCATGATCCAGGCGTCGTCGCCATCGTGGGACCCGGGGGTGCCGGCAAGACGCGCCTGGCCAACGAGGTGGCCTGGTCGATGGCCGCGCGCGAGGGTCGCGCGGTCGTGTGGGTCGAGCTGGCGGAGACCGCTCACGAAGCACAGGTGCTCGATGCCGTTGCGCGTGCCCTGGGCATCCTGCCTTCGCCGGGCGCGCCGCTGCGGAAGCGGGTTCTCCAAGCGCTCGCGGATCAGCCTGCGCTCCTGGTCCTGGACAACTGCGAGCAGGTGCAGGACGCGGTGGTCGCGTTCGTGGCCGAGGTGCAGGGCGCCTGCCCTTCGATCACCGTGCTGGTCACGAGCCGCATCGAGCTGGGCGTCGCGGGCGAGGCGTCCATCCTGATCGGCGGCCTCGATGTCGGCGACCCGAACGAGCGATCGCCGGACGATGGGCAGCCGGCGGCGGTCGAGCTGTTCATCGCCCGCATGGGCCAGCGCTGGCCGACGTACAAGCCAACCGCAGCAGATGTCGACGCGATGGCCCGCATATGCCGCATGGTCGACGGGCTGCCCTTGGCCATCGAGTTGGCCGTGGCGCGCAGCGGGCTTCTGGATCTTGCGACCATTGCCGATGGGCTGGCCGTCGACATTCAGCTGCTGCGCGACATGACCACGCACCGCGCGCTGCGCCATCGAACCATGGAAGCGACCATCGGCTGGAGCTACCGGTTGCTCGCGCCTGAGGAACGCGACGCGTTTCGCCGACTGGCCGTCTTCGCAGGCAGCATCGATGCGCCCGCCACCGCCGCGGTGGCCTTTGGGATCGAGGGCGCGGGCCCGGACGGACAGGAGGCGGCGCTGGCAACGCTGCACCGCCTGGCGTCGCAGTCGCTCCTGGTGCGCGATCCGGTGAACAGCTCGCGCTTCCGCATGCTCCAGCCCATTCGCCATTTCGCCTCCGCGGCGCTGCAGGAGAGCGCGGAGGCGAGCGACGCGCGGGCCAGGCATGCGGCGCACTTCATCGGCGTGGTCCGCGCCGTCGCGGGCACGGCGCAGCCCGGGCATGGTGCCGACGCGTACCGCACCTTCGAACGCGACCTCCCCAACCTCAACGCGGCGCTCAGCTGGCTGCTGGAGCGCGAGCGCTTCGCCGATGCCGTCGAGATGGTCCGATTGCTCACCCCTTTCTGGTTCCATCGAAGCCACCTGGAGTGGGCGCTGGGCTACGTCCAAGCCTTGCTCGACCGGACCATCGCGCGCCCGCACGGGGAGCCATCCGACGCGACGGTGCTCTATCGGGCCCTCAGCCTGATCGCCTTCCGTCGCGGCGACGTTGCCGAAGCCATCCGGCGCTCCCGGTTGGTGGTGGAGTACCAACGCCAGATCGGCGATCCGGAGCGCCACCTGGATGCCCTGGTCGACCTGACGACGTTCCTCGGCGGCCTCGGTCAGTTCGGACCCGCGCTCGCGGCGGCCGATGAGGCCTGCCGCCTTGCCGCCCAGCACGGCAAACCGGCCAAGCGGGCCGAGGCCCTGCAGCACGCCGCGCTCATCCATCTGAGGTCCGGCGCCTGGGACACGGCGCGCAGCGCCTACGACGAGAGCCTGGCCCTTGCTCGCGCGCTCGGCCTCCCAGAGACCAACATCCTGCTCGGTCAGGGAACGCTTGCCCAATCGACCGGGGACTACGCCGAGGCCGAGGCGCGCGACCGCGACGCGCTCGAGCGCCTCGAGGCGATCGGCGATCAGTCGGGCGCCGCACGGGCGCACAACAACCTCGGCCGGCTGTACAACGACATGGGCCGTCACGGCGACGCGATGTCGAGCTTGCGGCGGGCCCTGGCCGCCTGGCGGGCGACAGGCCGCCGCGACCTCGAGCTGTTCGTCCTCAACAACATGGGCGAGGTCGAGCTGCGCAAGGGCAACCTGGCAAGCGCCAAGCTGCTCCTGGAGCGCAGCCTGCACCTCAAGCGCGGAGCGGGCAACGACTATAGCCTGGCCTTCACGCTGTTGAACGTCGCGGAGCTAGCGCTCGCCCGCGGCGACCACGACGACGCGGGGCGGGCGCTCGCCGAAGCCCGGGAACGGCTCGAGTTGGTTGCCGCCCGCGACCTGGCGGCGTGGGCGGATCGGATCGAGGCGGAGCACCTGCTGGCACGGGGCGAGGCCAGCGCGGCCCGCACACCTCTCGAACGCGCGCTGAAGGCGTACGCCGCGCTCGGCGCTCGGCGCGACCTGGCATGCGGCCTTGACCTTGCGGCACGCCTCGCCCTGGACGGCGGGCGTCATGCGGAGGCCGGCCGCCTGGCCGAGGCCGCCGGCACGCTTCGCGAAGCGATCGGGGCGCCGCGCACCGCGCACGAGCGAGCGGCGCACGAGCGCTTGGCCGAGCAGGTCAAGGCGGCCATCGGCCCGCGCTCGGAGCGCGCCGCCCGCGCGCAGGCGCGGCGATGGACGCTTGGTGAGGCCGTTGCAAGCGCGCTCGATCGCTCGGCGGGCTAGCGCCGGTCGAGCAACCGGGATTGGCGCTTGACGCGCTCGAAGCATGAGGCACCGGCGAGCGAGCGGACGGAACGGGATCCGCATGGCCCCTACCTGGGCGTCACCCCATCAAACGCCGCCGTGAAGTCGGCCTCCGCCGTGGGGCCGACCCACGTCTGGACGACCGTGCCGTCCGCATCGACGAGCACGAAGTAAGGCTGGTAGGCGAACGCAAGCTGCTCCTTGAACGGCTGGGTGGCGGGGTCGTCGATGTCCAGGTAGACGAAGTCGATCTGGCCGTCGTAGCGATCCTCGAGCCCGTGCACGACGGGCTTCATGGCTTGGCACGACGGTCACCAGTGGGCAAAGAACTCGAACAGCTGCGGGCGGCCGGCGGCCAGCTGGACGGTGGCGGGGTCGGACGGCGTGAAGTCGCGGTTGGGATCGCGCGTCGCCTCCGACGGCGCGGCGGCCCCGGCGTCCACATCCTCGGCCGTTTCCGGCGCCTGGTCCGCGGGCGCATCGGTCGCCAGCGCGACTTCGGGTGCCGCCTCCGGGGCGCTAACGCCATCGGTGGCCGGGAGCGCGGCCTCTGGGGCCGGCGCGTTGACGGCCGGCCGGTCGGCGGGCGTGCCGCAGCCGGCGACGAGCATTGCCGCGATCAACAGCGGCCAGGGCAAGGCTCTCTGCATGTGGGCATCCTCTCGTTCGTGGCATCCGGCCTGGACACGGCGGCCGGATGCGAGTGAAGCTAGCGGCCGCGCATGAGCCTGGGATGAGGCGCGCCGAAGGGCAACGGCGCTTCCAGGGTGATGGCATGATGGCACGCTCCACGCGGCGGATGCCCGCAAGGGTGGCATGCCCAGGTCGGGGTGCTCCGCTGCGTTGCTGCCGCCTAAAGCGCTCCGTACACCCCCGGCCGCCGATCGGCCAGGAACGTGAACCGCGCCCGCGCCTCGGCCACCGCGGCCGCATCCACCTCGCCCACCAGCACCTCCGCCGCGGCGCCGGCCTCCGCCACCACCTCGCCCAGCGGCCCGACGAGCGCCGAGTCGCCCGCGTAGGCCAGCCCATCGCCCTCGCCGACGCGGTTGACGCCCAGCACGTACGCCTGGTTCTCGATGGCCCGCGCTCGCAGCAGCACACGCCACGCGTCGCGGCGCGCTGCCGGCCAGTTGGCGATGACCACGTACAGGTCGGTGCGCGTGGCCGCGGCGCGGAACGGCTCGGGGAAGCGCAGGTCGTAGCAGATCAGCACCGTGACGCGCAGGCCCTCGACGTCGGCCGTGGGCAGCGCGTCGCCGCCCTGGTAGTGCAGGTGCTCGCCGGCAAAGCCGAACGGGTGGATCTTGTGGTAGCGCAGCGCCTCGCGCCCGTCCGGGGCCATCAGGCTGCACGCGTTGCGCGGCCGGCCGCCCTCGTCGCCCGGCTCGGCATAACCGCCGACCAGCCACAGCCCGTTGCGCCGCGCGATGGCGGCCAGCCCGACGCGCGCCGCCTCGGCGTGGGGGGCGACGCGCTCGGCGGCCATCGAGAAGCCGGTGTTGAACATCTCGGGCAGCACGGCCAGCCGGGCGCCGGCCGCCGCGGCGCGCGCGGCAAGGGTCTCGGCGCGCCGGAGGTTCTCTTCGGGGTCTTCCCAGGCGATGTCCAGTTGGAGGCCGGCGACGGGGAGTGGGGCTGTAGGGCGCTTCATTCCCACGCTGCCTCATCGACCTGCCGCTGCTCGGCGAGCCGGCGATCGAACTCGTCAGCTTCATCGGCAGTCCACGTGCCAGCCAAAGAGTCGAGGTCGTGGTAGGGCGGTTGGCGGTCCAATCGTGCACCAACGTGGACGAATCGGCGAAGGCGGCTGGCGATTGCTACGATCGCGTCTCTAGGGATCATCGATGTCCAGACCTCCTCGTGGCGCGGCGTCAGCCAGACGCCCCCTCCAACTTCTCACTTGCCGCCAGCATCAAAGTGCCGATAGCATTGGAAACATGATGCGCCATGGGGCCGGGCTCGCCATGCCACCAGTTCGAGGAAGGTCCTCACCGGTCCACGACCGATGCGTGGCGTTGAGCCAGGACCAGCGTGGAGCGAGGCGGGTAGCGTATCCGAATTGGTCAGGATCGCAGTTCTCGCCCCCTGATACAATGGCCGTTACCCACCATTCCTGCTGCCTCTCGAAGAACAGCGGAGCCCCCGAGTCGCCATGGCACGCCGCGGAAGGACCCGTAAAGTATAGCGAATAGGCGTTGTTCGGGTCGCCAGGGAACGGGTTGGCGATGGTGATCCTCCCCTCCCTGGCGACGCCGTGATCGGCAATACCAAACGCCGTCGAACCATAGCCTACGATCGTGCCCACCGTCGATATCCTCCTTGAGTGTGAGCGATCGATCGCGTAGTACGGCGCCGTGGTAACCGGTGATTGAAGCCGGAGCAAGGCGATGTCCTGGTTGAACCAATTGGCGTTAGAAGCTTGAGGGAAGAGCGCGATGGACTGGACGGTGGCATGGGGAACGACCGTGGACTCTTCCGTTAGGTCCGATCCACCCACGATGGCGATTCGCATCGGCTCCGAGATGAAGTTCTCCGCACAATGATGTGCCGTAAGGCCTACCGTGGGGCTCAGCAAGACGACCGTGCAGCCCGGACCATCGACATACATGTTCACAACCCCCTTCCACCGCGCGTACTTCGTGGGCGTACCGCCAACGACGTCGACCTCGGCATGGCTCGTGGAGGAGAACGTGACGAGCGAAGCCAGGGTACAGAACAGAGCGACAGACGCTGCTCGGCATCGACGGCGGCGCGGCATCATCGTCCCGAGTCAGCCTTCATGCCATCCTACCACGCCCACTCTCCCGCCCAACCCCCCCAACCGCCCCACCGCCTCGCGCAGCGTCTCCTCGCGCTTGCAGAACGCGAAGCGCGCCAAGCCCCGGCCTTCATCGGGGTGCGCCGGGTAGAACACGCTGGGCGGGACGCATGCCACGCCGTGGTGCTCCGCCAGGTGGTACGCAAAGGCACGGTCGTCGCCGTCGAAGAGCGCGCGGAAGCCGGCCATGACGAAGTACGTGCCCGCCGGCGGCGCAACGTCGAAGCCGACGTCGCGCAGCGCCCCCACCAGCAGGTCGCGGCGCGCCTGGTACTCGGCCTTGAGGCCGGCCACGAAGTCGCCGCCCAAGCTGCGCAGCGCGTGGGCCGCCGCCTGCTGGATGGGGCCGGGCGTGCAGAACGTCAGGAACTGGTGCGCGGCCTGGGCCGCGGCCACCAAGGCGGCCGGGCCGGTCGTCCAGCCCGTCTTCCAGCCGGTCAGCGAGTACGTCTTGCCCAAGGACGAGATGGACAGCGTGCGCTCGGCCATCCCGGGCAGCGTGGCGATGGGCACGTGCACGGCGCCGTCGTAGGTGAGGTGCTCGTAGACCTCGTCGGCCACCACCACCACGTCGTGCGCCTGGCACAGCCGGGCGATGGCGGCCAGCTCGTCGGGTGCGAACACCTTGCCGGTGGGGTTGTGGGGGCTGTTGAGCAGCAGCACGCGCGTGCGCGGGCCGAAGAGGCCGGCCAGCTCGGCCTCGTCGAAGGCGAAGTCCGGCGCGCGCAGCGGGCAGTAGCGCGCCACGCCGCCCGCCATGGCCACGGTGGCCGGGTAGCTGTCGTAGACGGGCTCGAAGAGGATGACCTCGTCGCCCGGGTCGACCAGCCCCAGCATGGCGGCCGCGATGCCCTCGGTGGCGCCGCAGGTGATCATGACCTCGGCCATGGGATCCCACGCCAGCCCGTAGTCGGACTTGACGCGCTCCGCGACGGCCGCCACCAGCTCGGGGTGGCCCATGGAGCGCACGTACTGGTTGGACTGCCCTTGGCGCATGGCCGCCACGGCCGCGTCCACGATCTGGGCCGGGCCCTCGAAGTCCGGGAAGCCCTGCGAGAGGTTGATGGCCCCGTGCTTTACGGCCAGCGCGGTCATCTCGCTGAAGATGGTCGTCCCGAAGGGCGCCAGGCGCTTGGCCACGCGCGGTCGAAGGGCGGTCATCGGCGCGCCTCGCCGACCGGCGTCGCGGGGCCGCCGGGCGGCACGGCGGACTGCGGGACGCCCCAGGTGTCGCGCACCAGGTAGAGCGGCCGGTGCTTGACCTCGTCGTACACGCGGCCGAGGTACTCGCCGAGGACGCCCAGCGAGAGCAGCTGGATGCCGCCCAGGAAGAGCACCGCCACCATGAGCGACGCGTAGCCCGGCGCCTCGACGTCGGGGCCGCGGATGACGATGATGCCGGCCAGGACCAGGGCGAACGCCGAGATGGCGCCGCCCAGGTAGCTCCAGACCTTGAGCGGCACCGTGGAGAAGCTGGTGATGCCGTCCAGCGCAAAGTTCCAGAGCCGCCAGTAGTTCCAGGTGGTTCGGCCGGCAAAGCGCGGCTCGCGGTCGTAGACCACCGCGGCCTGACGGAAGCCCACCCAGGCGAAGAGCCCCTTCATGAAGCGCGTGCGCTCCGGCAGCCGCGCCAGCGCCTGGACGACGCGGCGGTCCATCAGCCGGAAGTCGCCGGTGTCGCGCGGGATGGGCACATCGGAGACGCGGTCGATGATGCGGTAGAACGCGTTGGCCGTGGCCCGCTTGAAGAAGCCCTCGCCCTGGCGCGTTCGGCGCGTGGCGTACACCACGTCGTAGCCCTCGCGCCAGCGCGCCACCAGCTGGGCGATCAGCTCGGGCGGGTCCTGGAGGTCCGCGTCGATGGGCACGACGGCGTCGCCCGTCGCAAAGTCGATGCCGGCCGTCAGCGCGATCTCCTTGCCGAAGTTGCGGCTCAGCCCGATGACCTTGATGGCCGGGTTCCGTGCATGGTGGGCGGCCAACCGCGCCAGCGTATCGTCGCGGCTGCCGTCGTCCACGCACACGAGCTCGTACGGCAGCCCGAGGTCGGCAAGGACGCGCTCGAGGCGCTCGAACAGGCGATCCAGGCTGTCGGCCTCGTTAAAGCAGGGGACGACGATCGATAGGGTCGGGTGCGGGCCGCTCGGTTCGGTCACGTCCCGGCGAAGCCGACGGGGAGGAAGATCTGGGGCCAGGGACCGTCGAAGATCGTCGGCGTCGCGGTTGGCGTCTCGCTGGGGGGAATGAATATCCGCTCGGTCGGAGTGGGCGACGTGGTCGCTGGCGGCTCGGTGGGCGTCGGCTCCGTTCCGGGTGGCTCGTCGGTCGGCGTCGGCTCGGTGGGAACCGGTGCGGTGGGCACCGGCTCCGTCGGCGCGCCCTGGGCGACCAGCCGGAAGAGCCGGCCGGTGGGCTGGTCGGTGCCCGGGTTGTCGTTGACGGCGTAGATCTCGCCGGCCTCGTCCAGGCCGAAGCTGGAGAGCAGGAAGCCCGCGTCGCCGATGCGCGCGTTCTGCCACGCGCCCTCGGCATCGCGCGCGCCGCCCCAGACGAAGCCGGTCACGTAGTCGGCGTAGATGTAGATGCCGTCCAGCTCCGGGAAGCGGGCCCCGCGGTACACCTCGCCGCCGGTGATCGACTTGGCGTCGTCGCGGTCGTGCTCGAAGATCGGCGGCACATGGCCCTCCGGCGCGGTACAGGTCGGGCGCGGGTTGCGGCAGTGCGTGCCCTCCATGATCTTCCAGCCATAGTTCTGGCCGCCGGTGCTGTCGGCCGGCTGGAAGTCGATCTCCTCCCACGCGTTCTGGCCGACGTCACCGATGTAGAGGTCGCCGCTGCTGTCGAAGGCGTAGCGCCACGGGTTGCGGAGCCCAACGGCCCAGATCTCGTCGCGCGCGCCCGGTTGGTCCCGGAACGGGTTGTCGTCGGGGATGGTGTACGTCGCGTCGCCCTCGGTGGCCACGTCGATCCGCAGCATCTTACCCAGCAGCTGGCCCAGGTCCTGCGCCCGGCCCTGCGGATCGTCCCCCGCGCCGCCATCGCCGGCGCCGATGTACAAGTAGCCGTCCGGGCCGAACGCCAGGTGGCCGCCGTTGTGGTTCTGGTACGGCTGATCGTAGGTGAGCACCTCGTGCTCGGAGTCGCGATCGGCCACGTCGGGGTCGTCGGAGACGTTGAAGCGGGCGATGACGGTGTCGCCCACGGAGAGCCCGCCCGTGGTCCGACTGGTCGTGTAGTTGACGTAGAACACGCCGTTCTGGGCGTACTCCGGGTGGAACGCCAGGCCGAGCAGCCCGCGCTCGTTCGCGGCGGACTCGACGTGGTCGGCGATGTCCAGGAACGGCACTTCGACCAGCGCCCCACCCTGCACGATGCGGATCCGCCCGACCTTCTCGATGACGAACAGCCGCCCCGAGCCGTCGCCGGCGTTGGTCACGCCGACCGGGCGGGCGAAGCCGCCGACGACCTCTTCGAACGCGACCTCGACCGCGCTCGGGTCGGGCAGCTGAGCCCGCTCCGCGGCGCGGCCGCGCCCGAGGGCCGCCGTCGTCGCGACCAGTGCGACGGCGATCCCCAGCGCCAGGCTCGCCCGTGCAAGTCTGAAGGTCGTGCCCATCTGTTGACTCCTTTGCCTGCCCTCCGGCGCTCAGAACGTGCCGAAGTACCGATCGATCTCCCATGTCGTGACGTGGAGGCGGCTCTCGTCGGACTCCCGCCGCTTGGCGTCCACGAAGCGGCCGTAGACATGCCCGCCCAGCGCCTTGGCGATGACCTCGTCGGCCTCGAGCTCGTCGATGGCCTCGCTGAGCGACCCGGGCAGCGTGCGCAGCGCGCTCTCGGCCAGCGCGTCGGCGTCCAACTCGTAGAGGTTGCGCTCCTCGGCCGGCTCGGGCGGGGTCATCTCGTTGCGGATGCCGTCCAGGCCGGCGGCCAGCATGACGGCAAACGCCAGGTACGGGTTGGCCGACGGGTCCGGGCAGCGCAGCTCGACGCGCGTGCTCTGCGGCCGGCCGGGGCTGGTCCGCGGCACGCGGATGAGCGCCGAGCGGTTGTTGCGCGCCCACGAGACGTACACCGGCGCCTCGTAGCCGGGCACCAGCCGCCGGTACGAGTTGACGGTGGGCGCGACCACGGCGGCCAGCGCCCGCGCGTGGTAGAGCTGGCCGGCGATGAACTGCAGCGCCACCTCGGACAGGCCGTACTCGCCGCTGCCGTCGACGAAGGCGTTGCCGCCGCCGGCCACGCTGGACAGGCTCTGGTGGACGTGCATCCCGGAGCCGTTGATGCCGGCGATGGGCTTGGGCATGAACGTGGCGTACAGCCCGTTGCGCTGGGCGATGGCCTTGACAGCCACGCGCAGCGAGACGACGTTGTCGGCGGTGGCGATGGCCTCGCCGTAGCGGAAGTCGATCTCGTGCTGGCCGATCGCCACCTCGTGGTGGGCAGCCTCGACCTGGATGCCCAGGCCCTCGAGGGCGTTGACCATCTGCCGGCGCACGTCCACGCCGAGGTCCGTGGACACGTCGAAGTAGCCGGCGTCGTCGTGCGGCTCCAGAAGGGGCGTGCCGTCCGCGGTGCGCTTGAACAGGAAGAACTCGGGCTCGGGGCCGGTCAGGTAGCGGTAGCCCATGGCTTCGGCCTCGGCCATGACGCGGCGGAGCACGTGGCGCGGGTCGCCGGCAAACGGCTCGCCGGAGGGCGTGTAGACGTCGCAGATGACGCGCGCGGTGGCGTTCTCGCCGCGGTCCCACGGGATGACGGCAAAGGTGGCCAGGTCCGGCACCAAGTACATGTCGCTCTCGGCGATCCGGACGAAGCCCTCGATGGACGACCCGTCGAACCAGACGCCGTGCTCCACGGCGTCGTCGAACGCGCTGGCCGGGATGGTGATGTTCTTGACGTGGCCCACGATGTCGGTGAACTGCATGTTGATGAAGCGGACGTTCTCGTCGGCGATGATCTGCTCGGCGCGGGCGATGGACTCGTCGGACATGGTGGCCGGCTCTCCTGTGCGCGCCGGTGCGGCGATCGCCCCGGCAGCCCCACGCGGGCCGCGCGAAAGCTACCGGAGGGGGAGCGGGGGGTCAAGGATTGGCGGGGGTGCGCTGGGAGAGTACTGTCGCCGTCGCTTCAGTGACTGAGGACAGGGAAACGTGGAAACTGGCTACGTGAGGACAACGTTTGAGCTTCCGGACGACCTCCTCCTTCAGATCAGGAGTGAAGCCGCCCGGAGCGGGGTGCGGCTGGATCAGCTCGTTGCCGACCTGATCCAGGCGGGCTTGGCCGTCCGACGTCTCGCCGAAGACGTACCGCCAGACACATGCGACCTCGGCTGCAGCGAGCGCTGGCTGGAGGAGTGGCTGTCGCTCGGCACCGAATGGAGTGCCGCGGCGCAGAACGACGTCACTGCCGCACAGATCCTGGACGACGGGCGCAGCCGGCTCGACGAGCGCTGACGTGCTCGGCACCATTTTCGGCTTGTGCGGTGGCGGTCGACTGGCTCGAAAGGCCGGACCGGACCGAGGCGCAGGATGATCTCGAGCCGCGGCAGCAGTCGGTCGCCTCGCGGTGGATCAGGTGCCCGACGATGTCGTAGGCGCTCCAGGGCTCGGGGCTGCCGCTGTGCTGGATGCTGTCGGCCGGGAAGCCGTCCAGGATGGCCTGCCGTATCGTGACTGGCGTCTTGGACAAGGCCGCGTCGGCCTCATTGACGAAAGGTTGCAGCGGGCGCGCCTCTCGGGGGGGCGGATCGTTTGCCCACTGCGATCCGTCAGGCTGAATCCAGAGGGCGCTGAGGCGCCCGGGGATCAGAGTTCAGCCGTCGCCCCGCGCGAAGCTGCCGGCAGGCGGCTGGAACGACTTGATAGCCCTCCCCCTCAGCTAGCGCCAGATCAAGTGTGGTCTCCAAGTAGTGCTCGGTGCTGGGTCATGTTGCCCTTGGAAATGCACTGAGCGAAATTGAGTGAGCGTAGCGCGAGCCATTGCCGAATGCGCGCCTGAAAGACGTCGCGAGGAATTCCGTCGGTGCCTTCAATGGCCGCTCCGAGCGGGTCGTCGGCGCCAACGGCGTACCGCGCCGCACTCCGAAGCCCATAGTGGCCGCAAAGATTGCGGACGGCGACCGAAATCCGCGGTTGTGCTTCGGCAGCAATCACCTTCCCATTGTCAGGCATTAGGTGAGGTGCCGCCTGTTGCAGCATGCGCATGCTATGGAATGTTGTGAGCACTTGGAAGCGAAGCAAGAGATTGGAATTCGGGTCCAGCAACTTAGGTAGCAGATGGATGGCGGTATTGATCTGTGCGATAGCCAAGATCAACGACCCGAGAAATCGCTCTTCGGCGGGTTCCAGCCCAGCCGCTGCCGCGCTATAGAACTTGGCGCCGATAAAATTACTATGGGTAATGCGAACGCCAACGTCATCGGGGACACTTGGATTCCACGCGACCATCCACCCTGTCGCCGCCAACTCATGAGAGAGCTGCCCGATCGCCGATCCCACGCTCTGGCCGTAATCGCGAAGTTGCGGTCCGAGTTTGTGCATCTGAATCGGCATAAGCGACTCAAGCTCGCTGCTTGTCATCCCGAGGCTCGGGAGAGCCGTATGGGTCGTCGCGAGCAGGTTCTCACCGACCCAAAAGACCCCGAGGTCTGGCTGGACCACCCGCTTCCAGGAGCTCAGCAAGCCCCGATGCTTGAAGTTGAGCCACTCGACGCCTTTCGCGCGAGCCACTTCGAGCGCTCTTACAAGGCCTTCGGCGTACCCTTCGCTATCGTCGAACAACTTGATGCGGGCTCGTGCCTTGGTCACATTTGCGGCATGCGCTGACGCCATGCGGGCGGCGGTTGGATAACGTGACGACGGTGCCCTCGCGCTTTCCACGTAGCGAGTGGCCTCGTCGACGACCAAGCCTATCAGACCCATGATTGCGAAGGGATACAAGGCGCCATTGTGATGCGACTGCATCACCTTCATTAGCAGCAGAACATCGCGAAGGTCCTCCTCCACAAGGTGGCGTTCGATTGCCCGAAGTTCCTGAACTGCTGGACTGTACATGATCGTATCGCCGGATGGTGATTACGTGCTAACGCTCCGGTTCCGCGGCCGGCCGCACATCGGATCGCCCGCTGCAATGGTTGGTTGGGCGCCGTCTACCCTGAGACTGGGTCATGTGGGCCGCGAGCAGATATGGCGAATCGCCCAAACATCGTACTCGACCATCGGCTTAGACTTGGTGCGTAGGAATGTATCGGCCTGGCGCTTGCCTTCCGTGGCAGACCCAGCCCCCCTGATAGTGGTGATGCGCCAGCCGCTGTCAGTCAGGGAGCTCTTGATGAGATCCAGCGGCTCGACGCGTCTGTCCGTGATGCCTCCGAATCGGATGACCAACCTGGCATCTTCCGCGCATACGATGTTTGCATTCAACCAGACCTGACGGAGGTCGGCTGCAAAGTCCTCGGGGCTCGAATGAACGACCTGGTCGCGATTGGTGTAGTCGACAACGTCGGGACCACCGACAAACCAGTTACGGAGCCACTGGTCGGGGATGTAGGTCCGCATGCCGTAGTAAGGTGGGGAGGTGATTACCCAGTCGAACTGGGTTTCCGGTGCTTCCGGCTGAAGCGCCAAAGCCTCCCGGCTGTCCGCCAATCGCACAGTTCCCGTGATATCGGAGGTCATCCCGTAGTAACGTTTCGCCCGACGTTCAATGACGGCCAAGACGTCGATGGTCTCCGGCACAAGCCCGCGTTGCTGCCAGAAGCGCGTCGCATAGGCCGGCTTGGGGGCGTAGGTGCGAGGGCATTGGTTGGAGAAGTAGCTCGGAAACGTCTTCTGCTTCGGGCCATGGAGCGCGCCCAGCACGATGCCGCGGAGTGCAGTTCGGACTTCTGTGGTGCAGTCCTCCAGGAACGTCTCACGGAATCGACACAGGGCGTCCAGCACACTAGGGTGAAACGCCCATTGCCAAAACTCGCTAACCGGCATATGGCATGCCTTGTGTTCCGTCAGAATCCTCAGTGCTTCGGCGAGGATATCATCGACGCTTGCTGTCACCAGCTTCGAGGCAGTAATGGCCGCAGCAACCGGACTGGAATCCACACCCAAGGACCGGAGGCCGACAAGTCGCGCCGCGAGGTTGGTGGTTCCCCGACCGCAAAAGGGATCAAGTACAACGTCATCCCTTCGTGCTTTCCGCTGCAGAATATTGAGCGGAAAGTCGAGAGGGAACATCGTGAAGTAGGGGCAAATTCCGTTCAGGGCAGCTTGGGCGCCAGCCACTTCCTAACTCCTCTTTCTGACGTAGGCAGTGTTACGGGTCGGATGTCGGTATTGCTCCCATCCTTGGTCTTGCGGGCCGTACAACTGGTCAAGTGCCTTCTTCACAAGCTGGAAGGCCAAGTTGTTTCTGTCGTCAAGATGCTCCGGCAGATGCTCGAGGAAGAATGCCTTGATCGAGCCCCATGCGGCCCCATCGGAAGATTCGACTTTCTGGATCAACGTGGCATCGGCTCGCAAAGCGTCGAAAACCCGCTGCTCGATGTTTGCCATAACGTCTAACATCTCGGACTCTTCGGACTCTGCCTGTGCGGTCAATAAAGTGTCTGTGCCTTCGACTTCGGGGGCGCGGGTTGTCGTCGCGAGCTGCCTCATGCCGAAAAAGGTGCTGCGCAGCGTTTGGGCATAAGTGTGCCCAGCAGGCTGGTTGTAGTTGTGATCCCGCATCGAGTACAACTTCTCGAACAACAGGGCACGGAAGCTGACAGGATAGGGCTTGCCTCCCACCGAGCTCCAGAACACACCCTGGCCCGGTATGGGCTCGTTAAGAAGCGAGCTCAACAAGTCGTCACTGAAATGGGCGTTGGCGCGCTTCAACGAAGTGAGATCCGCCGCCGACAGCAGGTGAAAGATGAACCAGTTGTCGCCCTGGCTGAGGATCTCGACAGGGATACTGCCCGGCTGCTGAGTGATCAGCAGCGCGCCTAAATCGTACTTTCGACCTTCCTTGACCCAAGCCACGTAGGGCTCGGCAGCAGGTGCACTTTCGTTCAGGACCGACTGCGCCTCTTCGACGACCGCGATCGTCGGAATGGTCTTTGGATCTGCTGCCGTGAACTCCTGTTGATTCCGGTCGAATATCCGACGCAGGATCAACCCCGAGAGCACCAGCGACTGGCCACCGCGCATCTGGGAGACGTCGATGACGCACAGCTTGCCTTCCGAGAGCGCGTGAACCAACATATCCATGAGCTGGCTGCTCTTGTCGTGTAGCATCCGGACAATTGATGTCATGTTGGCCCTGGCTGCTAGCGTCTCTGCGTCCTGCTTCGGAAACTCGAGATCTAGTAGTTTGGCAACGCTCTCTAATGGCGTTGCGTTACCGGTTTCATCGATGAGATTTACGAGCTTTTCCCAGCGCTCCTGTGGCAAGCCCCGTAGCTTTCGAACATTCTGCTGCTCCTGACGCTCTTGGCCAAGCGCAATCGAAATGACGTCACCCGGCCGTAGGCGGCGAATATCCAGCTTTATGCCGCCTGCCACGAACGACTGATAGAAGGGGCTCGGATTCTTTCTGTCGGTGAAGACGACGACCTTGTCCTCCAAGGCAGGGACGTCGCAGAGCCCAGGTCTGCCCTTGTCGTCCGGCCAGAAATATTCACCATCTGGATCAAATATCACTGTGCCGACGGGTACCTGCTTGCCCGCGCGCTTTGTGACGAAGGGCGTTGTTTCGTATAGCTTCGAGAATAGCAGCTTGTTGAGATTGGATTTGCCGAATCCAGCTCGGGCGAAGATGAAGCTGCGACGAGATACCAGTGACTCGATGGGGAAGCGGACCAACACTTCAGGGTCGACCACCTGCATCCACTCTTGCGGCTGAAACGACTTGCTGCCTACGGCGTAGATGTATTCGCCGAAAGCCAGATGGCCGATGGGAGCCCCATCGATGTTGTGCCCTGCAATTTCGCGCAACACCTGAGCGTTCGGAAAGGCCACCGTGCTACCAACATGGGGAAGCCGGCGATGGGATGGAACAAAGGTCAGGCCATTGCCGTTTCGTCGCAATACGCCGAGAACCCGGATGTTCACCCGGTACTTAAGATACTGCTCGCGAAGGTCTTCTGGAATCGGCCGGTCTTCGCGAACAGCGCGGATGTTAAATTCCTCGCCAGAACCGAATGACAGCTTACCTTCCGACGAGAAGGACGCGATGCGGCCTAGCACGGCCTCATCGGGTGTCTCCAGCTGGACGAGGAGAAACTGCCCGTGCATTGGGATGTTCTGGAACTCGTTTCGGTACGGCAGCACCAAGTCGGCGTGGAACTCCATGCCGGCTTTCTGGAAGCCACGGAAGATTCCGACGACTTGTTCCCTGGGAAAGAGCTGGATTTCTGCCAAGTTGTTCTCCCTTATCCGTACCGGCGTTGTGCTGGGTCAGCATCTTGTAGCTGAAATGCATCCAAGGTCTCCGCGTCGCGGGTGTGGCCAAAAACCGTCCGGGTCACGCTGCGAGCGCCTGAAGTTCGGGCGGCTGCGGCGCGGCGTTCTCGCCGTAGAGATCGAGGTGCTGGCGATGCCGCAGGAAGCGCTGGTAGCTGTCCC